>Ga0255343_1000147_pt1 | contig 124561 bp, 116 predicted proteins | sample wastewater_treat_4_FD_192413 | JGI IMG/M metagenome (GOLD analysis project Ga0255343, IMG submission 192413) | Wastewater microbial communities from Lulu Island WWTP, Vancouver, Canada - plant16 | ecosystem: Engineered > WWTP > Wastewater > Unclassified | place: Canada: Vancouver, British... | reverse complement strand
GGAAACCTCTATACTCAACCCGAAGATGTGATCTCTTATGCCGTATTCCCGCAGCAAACGAAAAAGTTCCTGCAGGAGAAGTTGGCTAGAGAGACAAAGGTTGATTACAACCTATTGGAGCAGGCTGAAAAGGATCACCCCGCAGGGTATGTTCCGGTGTAGTTGCGGCCAAGGAGCAAGTCCAACCTAAAGACTTTACTAAGACCCGGGGAGACCCGGGTCTTCTTTTTTCCAAAAATCACGGACAGACCTCTTAAGACAAGATAAAATGTGAGTTGAGAGGGGATAGTTTATGGGAAAAGATGGCACGCAAGATGGGACTTATATATATCAGGTAGATGCGTTTACTCAAGAAGTCTTTGGAGGGAATCCTGCCGGTGTGGTCCCTGATGCTCATGGGCTTTCAGATGACTTAATGCAGAAAATAGCGAGGGAGATGAACCTTTCTGAGACCGCGTTTGTGTTTGATCTTAGGGATTGCCAAGGACGGGGCCAGAGAGGTCTAGAAGATGAAAGTCGGGCACGCCCAGATTTTGAAGTGAGGTTTTTTACCCCCAAATCAGAAGTCGATCTTTGCGGACATGCGACCATCGCCACATTTTGGCTTTTGTGTGAGCTCGGGATAATAGATGCAAAGGAAAAGGCGCAAAAGTATAGCCTAACCTCAACTGAAAAAGATGTGCGGGAGGTTCGGGTATTTCAGAAGACGAAGGCAGGAATATTGCCGGTTGATCTATTCTTTGGTCCGGACGGTGATATTTCTAGGGTGATGATGGGGCAGAATTTGCCTTTTGTGGCTTTTACGTTGGACGAAGATGAGATAAAGGAACTGGAAAGGATCTTGGGGGCGCCCAAACATTGTGTTTTGGGTTTCGGTAGATCAAGACCTCAAGCTGTATCTACAGGTCTTTTAGATCTCATAGTCCCTGTTTCTTCACGTTATGCTCTTTTTTCATTGGATCCTGATATGTCTTCTTTGGCAAGATATTGCACCCAGAGGGGAGTTACCAGCGTGCACTGTTTTACTACGGATGTTTTTGAACCCGAATCTACGGTTCATTGCAGGGATTTTGCGCCGTCTGTGGGGATACCCGAGGAATCTGCGACCGGTACGGCGTCAGGAGCGACTGCAGCGTACCTTGTCCTGAATTCTTTGGTTAAGACAGAGGGTCCCATTGTTCGAGTCGTGTGCGAGCAAGGCTACACTATGGGGCGTCCTTCATCTATTCATGCTGAGATTGGTATAGACGGGAATGAGATAGTGTCAGTTAAAGTCGGGGGAGCTGCTGTCACAGTAATCGAAGGGATTATGAGGATATAGTGCCGGCTAGATATGGGGATTTGAAAACTGTGCGGGATTTGGAACAACTTTTTCGGTTGATCGTCTAAATGCGGTTAGGGAGTGGATATAAGTTGGAGCGGAACATTCTCCTTACAGGGTTTGAGCCCTTTGCCGGAGATGAAGTGAATCCTTCGGGAGAAACAGCAAGGGCTCTAGATGGCAAGAAAGTTTCGGGTTATAACATCTGTGGGGTGGTCTTGCCCGTCGAGTGGGGGACTACTGCACAGGCGATCGAAAAGGCAATAGATGAGATAGATCCTGCTTTGGTTTTGTCGCTAGGGCTATCATCCGGGAGGCCTGAATTAAACGTTGAGAAAGTAGCGGTCAATTACATGTCCAGGGCAAAGGACAACCGGGGGATCTTGCCCCAAACCCCTGTGATTTCTGCTTCGGGGCCCGATGGGTACTTTTCAACTTTGCCGGTAGAGGATATAGTAGAAGAACTTAGGAATAAGGGGATTCCTGCCAGAGTTTCTCTTTCTGCAGGAGGTTATCTGTGCAACTATACTTTCTATGTTGCGTCTAACTATCTAGATAGAAAGGGACATAGGAAAGAAGTGCCGGTTGGTTTCATTCACGTACCGGCCACTCCTGAGATGGTGGCACAATCGGGGAAGAGCATGGCGTCTATGAGCCTTGAAATGATCCAACGAGGAGTTTTGACAAGTATTAGTGTTTCGATTAAGATCTTGGCAAGGTAGAATGCGAAAAGAAGGATTTTTGTCGAAAGCGGCGAATAGACGTAATACTACAGGTATGGTAGGTTATTTAGTCTTTGACAATGGAATACTGATGATAACGTGCTTGAAGCGATGCTGCGTTTGATTGACCGGTCCTGGCGCGGATGATATAATCACGCAGAGGCGGCACGAATTACGGCGCCAGTACACGTCGGCAAACGTTATCGCTAAGACGCAGGCAAGTTTGCCGCAACAAGCACCTACCCGGGAATGAATCTCCCATATCATGAACTAGTTTATACAGGACTCCTCACTACATATATAACGGGAGTCCCCTCCAAAAAAACGGAGGGAATACACGGGCAGGGTGGAAGGCAAGGCTATGATTATCATTGAGAGGGGGGATCCTAGGCTTAATATAAACAGCGAAGGACCCAAGATTTGAACCTCAAGAAATCAAACTAATAGGATTTGAGTCGGTTTAGTACTTAAGAAGTATAAGAACCGAGCAAAGGAGGAGTTTGGTAAGCATGAATATGAAGAAACTTATTGCTACTGCATTAGCGGTGGTAATGATCTTCGGACTAGTCAGCGTAGGTTTTGCTGCTACCTCTGAGTTCCCTGATATCGAAGGGTACGAATTTGAGGCGGAAGTTCGAAGACTGGCTTCTTTGGGCGTAATTGCTGGTTATCCAGACGGAACGTTTAGACCCGAAGAGGCAGTTACCAGAGCCGAGTTCGCAAAGATGATCGTTGTAATGCTCGGCTTGGAAAATGCGGCTAATCTGATGAAGGGTCAGGCTGTGTCTTTCTCAGACGTACCCGCAACACATTGGGCTTCCGGCTACATCAACGTTGCCGAGATGAAGGGCGTAGTGAATGGGTATCCCGATGGTACTTTCAAGCCTGAAGGATCTATCACCTACGCAGAAGCTCTTAAAATGATCTTGACCGCAATGGGTTACCACGAGGAAGGGTTCGTAGTATTGCGTTGGCCCACCACTTGGATAATCCAAGCTGCTGAGATCGGTCTTGACGAGGATGTAGAAGTTCTCGCCAACCTGCCCATAAGCAGAGGCGAAGTTGCGAAACTCTTCGACAATTCTTTGACTCTGCCACATGTCAAAGTCGGCGAGTATGGCTTTGAAGTAATCGGCGGAGATGATGAGTCGAAGCAAGTAACCTTCATGGCCAAACTGGGTGTAAAGTCTTTTGTTGGCCAAGTAGTCGACTCTCCCGAACTTTGGGACAATACAACAGGTAAAGTCGCAGTCAGGTCAGGAACCGTCGAGAATTTATTTACCACTGAGGATTATGAAGGCTTGTACGGACACAAAGTGAAAGTATGGTATAAGAGCCTTACTAATGTCCTAGCGATAGATGATCTAAGCACTGAGAAGAAATTGACCAAGACCGAATACAAAAATATCGACACACTACCTGAGACGTTCTTTGTCAACTACACCAGGGCAGACAATGTTAGTCGAACAATCTACTACAAAGGTGCGCAGTTCGACGTCTTGGGAGCTGATGAGATCGTTGCTATCTACTCTGGCTCCACTCCGATCGCTGTTAAAGTCCTGAAATATACGGTCGGAACAGTTTCGGCTGTCTACCCCTATCGTTCTGCGATTTATGTTGACGACAGTGTTGGTAGTCATCGCCTGAACCTCGGTGATCTAGATGAGGTTATTTACCAGGGTGCAGTTGAGAAGTTTGCTGACATCAAAGTAGGCGACATAGTACATTACATCTACGATGAGGATAATGAACACGCGATTCTGATCGTTGTAAGAGACGCCTACACCGGCAAGCTTATTGAGATTACCTATGACGGCAAACTCAAGATCGATGACAAGGCGTTCACTGCTACGACAACCGCTTTGAGTGACGCCGAAGGTCTTGTTGGCCACAAGGTAACTGTATACCTTAACAAGGACGGCAAGGTGTTTAAGATTGAAGACCTACAGGGGCCGGCAGTTACTACGTTCTATGGCATAGTTCAAGCAGTCTCTACGAGGATCGTTGAGAATGCCCCTGCGTACTTTGCCAAGTTCCTCACGGTTGACGGGGAAGTTGAATACCGTGTCGGTATTCGCCCGACAGTAGGTAAGGCAGTCAAAGTTAGCTCAGACACTACTACAACGATATTGGATGACGTGACGTTCTCTGATCTCACTCCTCAGTTTGGCCTTGATTCGGATGGTCCTATATTCAAGGTTGCGGAGGAGGTTTACGAAACAGCTACACGTGGAGTGTGGACCGTCAAGGTAGAGGGTACACCATACACGTTTGTTGAGGACGAAGTGCTCTGGGCAGAGAAGACCTCAGAAGGTTATGTCCAGCGTCCAAGACCTTATCCGGGTGATGAGGTTGTGTTGTACGTAGTTGGTACAGAGGTAAAGGTCGGGATAGTTAAGTAGCATCTATCTAGACCATACCGGTAGGTAAGATAAGGGCGCCCTTTCATGGGCGCCCTTTATTGGTTCTCGTGTCGGGCAGCAAGTCTGATTCTCTTTCCTCGCTTACTTCTCTGAGCACCAAGAAGATCTCGGCGGTAATCATGTTAGTTTCGGATTCCTTTTGGTTTTCCCTCCCCTTAAGAAGGCTTACCTCAGTTTTGTGCAGAATCCATAGACTATCGTTTCATCTACCTGAAGGGAGATTTGGGATTTGAAGAGAGATCGTGTGCATGTTCTTACCTCAGTTGTTCTTCTTTGTCTTTTGGCCAGCAGTTGCTTTCAGCCCTTCTTTGTATCTACCGCTTGTGCATCTTTTGAAAAGAACTTAAATGTAAGCGCATGTTACAAGGTTCTTGAAAGTAACCTTGCAGCTATCGGTGCTGACGACCTTATAAGGGGTTTTGATCTTACAGGATCTGGTGAGGTCATAGGCATCGTAGATACGGGGCTAGATCCCCTGATACCATGCCTTACGGGCAAGGAAAAAGTAATAGACTGGATTGACCTTACTGAGGAAGGTAAAGCTTCGGTCTTAGGTGAGTTAAAGGCAATTGATGGGGTGATCTCCATAGGAGGCATCAGCCTAAGGGTAGAAGGCTTAAGGAGTTTGAGTGGAACCTACGTAGTCGGAGTTCTGCCAAAGGCATTGTCTTCACAGGTCGCTTCGCAGCCAGACACATACTTTGTGGCTTACGACCCAGTAAAGGAAGGAGTCTACGAAGCAGTAGCAGTGGATGCAGACATGGATCTTGTACTTACAAATGAAACAGTTCTATACCCATACAATGCCTCCAAAAGTGCAGTGAAGATTGGGGCACACGACCACCAATACGTGTCTGTCGTGCTTACATCAATTGGAAGAGACGGGAAAGATGTTCGCTTTGGATTCGACTTGACAGGCCATGGTACAGGCATGGCATCTATACTATCGGGGTATGCCGGGGTTTCTCCGGATGCTCGTCTTGTGGCAGTAAAAGCCATACCCTCAACAGGGACATTTGATTGGCAAGTATTAGTTAGGGGCATTGAATCGTGTCTCAATCGCGGTGCCAGCGTTGTGCTCTTAGGCAGCGTCCCTCAGGATCATATTCCCGAGAGTTTATGGCTAGAAGTGGAACGCCTCGCACAATCCAAAAACGCGCACATAGTCATGCCCGCAGGCGATAAAGGCCCCGGTGTGGGAACCCTTACGGCATCTAGCGACTGGCCCGGGCTCGTTATATCGTCAGGATACTATCCTTCCGGTGTCCTTAAAGCTCTCTTTCCATCGAAAAGCCTAGGGGATACTTTTTACCTGGAATCTTCGTGCGGGCCTGATCTAAAGGGCAATAGGGGGATAGACATTACCGCTCCGGCCATTGCGCCGGTCTATAGGGCGGGATACGAGGGGCTGCAACAATTTGGGTTGATGGAAGGAACATCGGTTTCTGCGGCATACGCTGCAGGAGCAATCTGTCTTTTGAGAGAGGGTTCAAAGAGATTAGGTGATTCGCCCTTAGAATCAGCCAGTTCAGCCTTGGTACAGGGTGCAAGTCTTCTTGATGGAACCCTACCCGTAGAACAGGGCCACGGGAAAATCAACCTAGTCAATGCCTGGTCTTTGCTATCAAAAGGCAGAGAAGATCCCAAACTCAAACTGGTTCACAAGTGGAATGGCAATGTGACAGACGGAGATCTCTGGGTAAAAGGGAACAACCTGGGCGCTTTTCCGCTTTGGATAGATAACTTTGCAACGGCGTTTCGGCGCATAGAACTAAAAAGCACGGCGGATTGGCTCAAAAACCAAGGAAACTATGTAGACATTATGCCGGTGGCCCAAAGATCAACAGTGACATATGGGTGTGACAAGCTAGATCCGGGCTTTTACGGAGCCGAGATCATCGCAGACGATTCAAACACTCCATATGTGGATGCCAAGATGGCAGTTAGCATAGCCATCCCAAACGAGTTTGTGCCCGAGGGTAGCGTGAGTTTTGCATCACCGCTTTATCGGGGATCTGCTGTGTGTAGGCAGTTCCTAAGCGTGCCCGAGAGCGCGCAAGGGTTCACATTATCTATGCAAACATTGGGATCAAGTGCGAATTTCGCTCTATACAATCCTGACGGCCTTTTGGTAGAAAAGGGACTAATCGAAGATGAAAAAGAATGTGCGGTAGGCCTTCCAAAGGGCGGCTTGTGGCAGGTATGTTTCTTCACAGATCCTTTGGACGAACATGAAGAAAAGACATTTATACTCACAGAAGCAAAACTAAAAGGAGTATGCGTGTCAGACCTAGGAGTCTTAGACGGCTGCCAGGGATTTGCCATCAAATCTGATGAGATGATGCCTATAGGGTTGAGGTTCATTTCTTCAAAGGACGAAACTGAGCTGCGCCATAGGATGTCTGTGATCATCCCCGCGGGAGAAAGCATGTTTCTGCCTTTAGTAACCCTATCACAGGGTGTCGAAAGCCTTTGGCTCAGATTTGGAACCGGCAACGGACATACGCTCAAGGCGTACCTTTACTACCTCGACGAAACCTCAGGAAAGTGGATTGAAATCGGTGCTTCTAGTTCAGGCGATGCTTATATAGGGCAGATCCAACTAGAATCCCCTGCAAGAGGCAGGTACATGGCCTGCATCGAGGGAGATCCGGAAGGAGATGCTTGTTACGCCGAAATTGACTATATGGTGTTAGAAAGCCTGCCAAAATCATATAGCGTGCCTATGGTGAAAAGGATCAATCTGCTAAAACCAGGTTTAACTCACATCGAGATCGAGGCCCGAAGGGATCAAGGATCTCCGAAAACTGTGGTAATAAGAAAAGAGCGAGGCGAAATCGTAGGCGTAATAGAAAGAGCCTACTTAAGCAAAGCACAAACCTATCTGGTACAATTGACAGGAACAGGTGAGTTAAAGACGCTAAAAGCTTTTGCAAAAGAAGAACTGTTTCCTGTGGATCTGTGTGTTGTCCTAGGGGGCAGAGCTTATCAGCTTTATAACGGCAAGGTGACAGCGCCGCTTCAATATGGAGAGTACGGAACTTACGAAGTCTTTGGAAGCGGAGACATAATCCGTTTCAGAACGATGCCTAAATAGGAAGATGGCACTACCGGTTACTGTTTGGATCTGGAGGAATGGCACAAATGATGCACAAAAAACGAAGTTCATTCTTCTCAAAAACCTGCTTGATGCTTTTAGTAACCTCCTTGGTTTCTCTGGGCGCTGGTGGATATGTTTTCGCAGGACCGTCACAGTCAGAAGAACCTACGACAGCTACTATTGAGATACCTGCTCAAGAGGAAGATTGGTTTTACCTATTTCGGGATGTAAAAGACCTTATACTGCTCCTATACCCAGGCGAGGTAACCGTCCAAACATTATACCAAGGTGCCATTAGAGGGCTCTTTGAGTCCCTTGGCGATCCTTACTCTCAATACCTAGACAAAGAAGAGTACGCCAGCTTATCTCAAGAAATGGAAGGCGAGTTTAGCGGGATAGGTGTGGGTATACAGCTCATAAACGGTAACATAACAGTGGTAAGCGTATTCAAAGATTCGCCCGCCGAGAAAGCGGGCCTAAGACCTGGGGATGTGATACTTGAAGTTGACGGGGTCGATCTCAGGGGCCGAGGACCTGAAGACGCTTCCGCTTTGTTGAAAGGTGACGCTCGCACCGGCGTAAGTGTAACAGTCCTGCGCCCGAGTAGTGGCCAGACCCTTACTGTTCACATGATAAGGGCGCGAATATCTGCATATCCTATAGAGATAGAGGACCTAGGCGATGGCATGTTCTATGTTAGGATCAGCCAATTTACTTCTACTACAGGAGAAGACTTTTCAGTCCTTATGGAATGGATGCGACACAAAGGCGCCAAAGGGCTTGTGTTGGATCTGAGGAACAATCCGGGCGGGCGGTTGGATTCGGCCATACAAGTCGCCGCTGAGTTGGTGCCAGAGGGACCAATCGTCCAGTTGAAACAAAAGGACGTGAGGCAGGTAATATGGAGCGACAAAGAAACCGAACCTATGCCAACTGTGATCCTCGTAAATGGCGGAACTGCTAGTGCGTCGGAGATAGTAGCAGGTGCCATCAGGGACAGAGGCAAAGGGATATTAGTTGGGGAAAGGACCTTTGGGAAAGCATGCGTCCAAGCAATGGTTCCTTTGGGGGATGACTTGGGGGGCTTCAAACTTACTATAGCTGACTACTACACTCCAGCAGGGACAGCTATTTCAGGAGTAGGTCTCAAACCTAACGTGCTGGTAAAGAAAGAGCCTCTTGAATTACCAAATACGTGGGTCTACAAACGGGAGATCAAGGTAGGTACAGTAGGACTAGATGTTTTGGCCCTGCAAGATTGCCTTAGATTCTTAGGGTATGATCCTGGTCCTTCGGACGGCATCTTCGGGAAGAAAACCCAAGAGGCCACAGTTTCGTTTCTGAAAGACTATGATAGGAGTTTTCCCGGAAGTTTGGGAGAAGCAGAAGCTTCTGCCATAAACGCAGCAGTATCTGAAAAAGCCGTAAATGCTCCAGATGTAGTTTTGAAGGAAGGCAAGACGATCCTAAAACATTGGTTGGAACTCGAAGGTAATCGCTAGCGAAGTACGGAACCTTTCAGGATACTTTACGTCAAAATTAATATCGCCCACTTCGTTTCCTTTATGGAGGGTTTTTGATCAGATGCAGGTTGAAAGAAAGATAAAGAAAATAGGGTTATGTTTGGTTGCATCATTGGTGATCATATCCTGTTGCAGTTCTATCTGCTTTGCTTCCGCCCCCTCTAACGGCGTTTCTCTAATCTTAAAAGCCAAAGAGGTAATGGTAGGATTTGAAGATGGCAGCATGCGCTGGGAAGAGAACCTTACAAGGGCCCAAGCAGTAAAAATCATAGTAACCGCTATGGGACTTCAGGAACAGGTGAAGCAGAGTCAGAGCCTTTTGACCCTTTTCCCAGACGTAGAGAAGTGGCACTGGGCTTTTGGTGTGATAAACCTTGCAGCAGAGTTGGGACTAGTCAAAGGGTTTCCCGATGGGACTTTTAAGCCCGACAAATCGGTTACCAAAGCAGAATATGCTTGTATGCTTTCGCGAATGTATAAGGCCCTGGGAGGGATACCCGAAGAATCGACGAAAATTCCTTCAATAACGCCTTCTTGGGCAATGGATGAAATATCCCAATCCTCAGATTTGATTTCTGCCCTCAATCTAAAAGAAGGCGATACATACGACTACGCTATTACCCGTGGAGAAACCGCAAGTCTCACCTATTCCCTAATGGAAGCCTTCGGCCTTTTGTACGACATAATCGGTACATTGGATGAAGTGAAAACAGGGAGCATATCCATTATCCCTTATAACTCAAAAGATCCGATTGATATAAAGACGGGAAGTACGACTAAATGCGTCACTGAGGACAAGGAGATTCCGATCTCAGGTGGCCTAGTAGGAAAAGAAGTTTATGTTATTTTAGACAAATACAGAGTTTGTGCTCTCTTGGTGACTAAATAGATCCCTAGTTTCGGAATTGCAAAAAAGGGGAGAGAAATGATGCCCAAAAAGATTGGTCGCAAAATAGCGGCAACCCTCATCATACTGGCTTTGTTCTTTCCCATCGCATACGTGGCAGATGCAGAAGGTAGCCCCGAGAAAACAGCGCGAGTGAGCATTTCATCACCAGAGCGTTCCATAGATTCCAATGCGGCTTATGCTGCGCTTCAAGGGAATTTGGAGTCCATAGGTGCAGATAAACTTGCATCAGAACATGGTATTACAGGTGTGGGGCAGGTAATAGGCATAGTTGACACAGGCGTGGACGCTCTGATGCCCGGAATGTTTCGACAAGATGGCACGTCCAAGATTAAGATTTGGCAAGATCTGACTCAGGAAGGTATAGCCAACATTCTTGGGACATACCAGGCTGAGCAAGGTATTGTGACCGTACAAGGGCTTCGCCTCAACGTAAGGAATCTTAGAAGCCTTAGCAATAACTACATAGTAGGAGTCATGCCGTCTGCAATTTCTGATCTGCTTCCTATCAAAAAGGATATCTATTTCGTAGCATACGACCCTTTTACAAAAGGTGTGTTCGAAGGCGTTTGTATAGATACCAACCTAGATATGGATATGAGCAACGAAACGATCCTCTATAGGTATGATCGGTTCAGAAACGTCGCTAAGATACAGATAGATTCTTCAAAGGCAGTCTCTGTTGTGGTAAGTTCCATAGATACAACTTCAGGTATGCCCTCTTTTGGGTTTGACCTCCATGGACACGGAACAGCCCTCGCATCTTTGATATCAGGGTATGATAAAGGCTACGGAGGAGTAGCCCCAGGAGCAGATATCATAGTTGTAAAAGCTATTGGTTCAACCGGAGCAGGCGACTGGTACGACATAATACGAGGAGTTCAGTATTGCATAAATAAAGGTGCGGGAGTAGTTCTGATTGGAGCGGTCCCGGATACGCCCATCGCAGATTCGAGTTGGACTTCTTTACAAGAATTAGCAAAGTCGAGCAATGTACACCTTGTGATACCTGCTGGAAACGTGGGACCCGGCGCAGGTTCGCTTACTTTTGCAGATCCCTCAGGTTCCCTCATAGTGTCCTCTGGTTACTATCCTGTGGCAACCTACAGGGCCGTATTCGGAGAAAGGCTTTTGCAAGATACTTGGTACCCGTTTTCCTCGTGTGGACCCGATCCAAATGGGGGAAGGGGCATAGATATTTCGGCGCCTGCTATCGCACCTGTGCCTGAACCCGGATACTACTTGTCGCCTAGGTTTACGTTAATGGAGGGGACTTCAGTTTCCTCAGCATATGCTGCGGGCTCGGTAGCTTTACTAAGACAAGCTGCGATTCGCTTCGGAGGTCAAGTGTTTTCTGGTGCAACCGTGTCGCTTCTCCAGGGCGCTTCCTTGCTCAAGGGTGCTTTGCCCGTAGAACAAGGCTACGGGAAGATAGATTTGGCGAGATCATGGTCTTTGATCATGGGTGGGATCTCAGATCCAAAACTGAAGATTGCAAGGAAATGGGATGGGGAAATCGCAAATGGCGACCTCTGGATAGAAGGGTCTGCGCTAGGGGCATTTCCAATGTGGCTGGACAACTTTGCGCCCTCTTACAGAAGTGTGAGGGTCTTTGCAAGCGAAGATTGGCTTAGGTGTCAGACCGCTACTTTGAATTTGGCTCCAATTGCACAAAGAGATACTTTAGTCTACGGTTCAGATCAGCTACCTCCTGGATTTTACTCAGGACAGGTCCTTGTGGACGACATCTCTACTTTGGGTGTAGACGGGCAAATGGTAGTTAGCATGTCTCTTCCAGAGAAGATTGAATCTGGGAGGAGAGGCAGCTTTAATCTAGCGATTGGCGCACAAGATTCCAGGGCGAGGAAATTCATCTGCGTTCCACAAAGCGCCCAGAGCATGTTGTTATCCCTTAGCGGACAGGGCGCGGGCGCAAGGTATGCGCTTTACAACCCATACGGTTTCATGGTTGAACAAGGCTTTCTCGAAGAATCTCAGTCTGTTTACGTCGGACTGCCGGCACCAGGTATTTGGCAGGTTTGTTTCTTCAGAGACCCCCAAGATGGAATATCGGGTACGTTCTCGATTGACGTGGACGTGACGTTCCCCGGTGTTTGCATCTCAGATCAGGGCGTAACCGGGGACATACAGGAGTTTTCGGTGAAGTCTGATGAAAGTCTGGGGGTTTCGTTTCAACTAATTGGAGAAGGCCCTACTTCGGAGAGGCGTGACAGACAGTCTACATTGGTCTATGCGGGCCAAAGTTACGTCATCCCCATACCGTCAGTCGATGAATCTGTAACCATGTTGTCTGCAAGATGTGGAACTACTAGAGAAAACGTCCTTAGGATGTGTCTGTATCGCATAGACGCTGAGACTGGTAAGTGGGTAGAAATCCAAAGGATAATGACGGGTGCGTCAGGCACTGGGGAAATAACGTTTTTGGATCCACCGCCGGGCGAGTATTCTCTAACCATAGAGGCATACACTCAGAAGGCGTCGGCGTATGCTGAGGTGGATTGCGTACTCATAAATGGTGCTCCAGATAGCACCAAATCGCCCCTGACAAGAAATGTTGAATGGCTAAGTTCAGGGATAAACTCAATCCAAGTTAAGCCAGGGCAAGGATATGATTTTGCAAGAACTATAGCGATTACGAAAAAAGATGATGGCAGTATAATAGGCGTTTTTGATAGAGCATATGTTGACTCTGCCCAACTGCCTGTAATCCAGCTAATAGGAACAGGACAGCTCAAGACTATAAAAGCGTACGATAGCCAATGGTTTGTGCCTGTTGACATTCCTGTCACCATAGGGAACGCTACCTATCAGCTCCATCGAGGGAGGATCACAGCTCCTTTTGAAAACCCAAGTAGTGCAGTCTTCTGTCTTCCTGAAGGAGCGGGAGTCTTTAATTTCGGGCTTTAAGAGGGATCCTAGAACGAAGCAGAATACGTAATGCGCGGAATGTAACGGATGAAGACACATAGTATTTGAGGTGGTAGTTATGGGATTTCACCATGAGATTAAAAAATCGACGCGGTTTCTCAAAAGGACGGCATCTTATCTTTTGCTACTTACACTCCTGCTCCAGGTATTTAGCGTAGCGCCTGCGTTTGCCGAAGAGGCACCTTCTCTTCCTCAGGCATCTACAGTAACGGTTGAAATACCTGATAGCGAAAAACAATTCTTTGATCTTTTCCAGGATATAAAAAACATCATTATGCAGTTTTATCCTAAAGAAGTTGATGAGGACAAACTAGATGAGGGAGCAATACGCGGGCTTTTCGAAGCTTTAGGCGATCCTTACTCAGAATACTTCAACCAAGAAGAGTTTAAGGATTTGTCCCAGAGTCTCGAAGGGGAATTCAGTGGGATAGGTGTGACTTTGCAGCTAGTAAACGGCAACACCACAGTCGTAAGCGTTTTCAAAGATTCTCCTGCTGAAAGAGCCGGAATAAAAGCAGGTGACATCATAGTAGAAGTAGACGGTCACGATCTTAGGGGAAGGGCGCCGAGTGATGCGTCTGAGCTCCTAAGGGGCGAGGTAGGAACCACAGTCGTTGTGACTGTAAACCGTCCTTCGCTAGGACAGGATCTAGTGTTTACTCTTAGGAGAGCAGTTATAACTGTGAATACCATAGACATGAAAGATTTGGGAGATGGACTGTTCTATGTTGACGTGGATCAGTTTACCTCGACTACCGGGAAGAACCTATCGGTGATTATGACCGCCTTGAGAGCCGCTGGAGCCAAAGGTATAGTATTGGATTTAAGGGATAATCCGGGAGGGCTAGTGGACGCAGCTGTTGAAGTTGCAGGAGAGTTTGTACCAAAGGGCCCTGTGGTTCGGATTAGGTATAAAGGTGATTTAGAAGTACTAGAGAACGAGAAGGATACAGTACCTATCCCTACGGTAGTACTCGTTAATAATGGTACGGCGAGCGCTTCAGAGATTGTGGCGGGGGCAATTCGGGATAGGGGAAAAGGAATTCTTGTGGGCGACAAGACATATGGGAAGGGTTGTATTCAGATGGTAGCGTCTCTAGGCGAAAATCTAGGAGGGTTCAGACTAACTGTTGCTGAATACTATACACCTTCTGGGACGCCAATAGCCGGCGTTGGGCTCAAACCGGACATAGAGGTTAAACAGGCATCGGTACAACTGCCTCAGCGAGTCATCTACAAAAGACCTCTTAAGAGAGGCCTAGTAGGTCTTGACGTCTTAGCCCTACAAGAGTGCTTGAAGTTTTTGGGATTCGATCCAGGTGACCTCGATGGAGTTTTTGGAGCCAAGACAGAATCAGCATGGATGGCTTTTTTAAATGACAAGGGGCAGAAGTATACAGGGTTTATTGGCGAAAAAGAAGTGGTCATGCTAAATGGAGCAGTGCTAGACAAATCTCTCGATGTCCCGGATGCAGTCTTTGAGGCAGGGGTTCTTGCTCTAAGAAAGCAGATCGAAATGTGATTTTTCAAACATCTTGTTTCTAGTTTGGTCAGGTAATGGTACAATATGAGTACGGTGATAAAAGCCTTGCCTTCAATTAAGGGAACCCGGACTTTCTGTCCGGGTTCCTTCGTATTTGATTGCAAACGCGTCTACGATTGGGTTTTGGTCTGAGGTGAACGCCAATACTCGATAAAGAATACTACCAGGATTGATACGAAAAGCCCGAGCACTCCGGCCACTGCGACGTTTAGCATTTTCCTAGGCTTGACAGGTTCTACTGGGGTTACAGCAGGAGCAGCTAGCAATACTTCTTGTACAGAGGTGGACGCAGCAACTATTTGAGCATCAAGGCTGGTTACACTTGCATTTAGCCTATTGATTTTGCTCTCTAGTTCTCCTACGTCACGCTGAGTTTGAACGTACTTCTCATAGACGGAGTCGTATTGAGTCTCGACTGCTGGAATTCTGGACGCAGCGCGAGACAATCGAACCTCTAACTCGCTCAATTCCACCTGTTTTTCAGCAAGGCTGGTTGTCAAATCCTGATGTGTCTGGTTTGGTATTTGAGTTGGTCTGCCCGAATAATCAGGGGGGCCCGGAACGGTTTCGGGAATCGAGGCAAGTATCTTGTCTAGTTCCTCTATTCCTCGGGCAAGTTCCGCTTTGCGAACCTCGCCTTTGCTTACAGCGTTCTTCCATTCATTGAGTTCTTCAGATAGACGCGTTACTTCGCCATCGAGAATCTCAAGCTGCCCTGAACGGCGTATTTCGTCCAATTTCGCCTTCGTGGCATCCAATTCTTCTCTAGTCTCCGCTAGACGTTCTTGCAGGAAAGAGACTGTCAAACTCGATACCTCGGAGTTCTTCTCTTGGACAAAATCGATGTACAAACGGGCCACAGTGTTGACTATGTCTGTGGCTCGCTGAGGGTCTTCATCTTCTACCTTGATTATCACTATATCAGCGGATTTACCTGCCTGAACGGCTACTGACTCAGTTAGGGCAAATGGAGTGTACTTTTCTTCGGATGGCAAATCCAGCTCGTCGATCACTTTTTCCATGAAGTAAGGGCTCTTGATGACTTCTTCTGGAACAGAAGTCTTAGATGCCAGTATCTGGGCAGACGCTTCATATACAGGCTCCAATATGAAGAAACTGATTACTCCCGATGCAAGAACTGCTAAGATGGTTATTGCAATGATTATGTTTTTTCTCTTCCATATCGTCGCCAAGAGTTCCCTAAGGTCAATTTCGTCATCATATGAATATCCATCATATCGGGCGTCGCAAGAAGCTCCATCTTTGAGCATTCCCTCTTGGTTCTTGTGCTCGCTATTGCTGTTCAACCAATTCACCTTCTCAATCCCACTTTACTTTATAGGGTGTTTGCATGAAATCTATTTTGCCATCAATCCAAAAAGTTGTGTTATTGCTTGAACCGCCTCGTCGTCTGTTTGTATCCCCTCAGGGAGCGTTACCTGGACTTGAGAAACAGTTCGTAACGCAGACAGCCAGTTTCCTGTCTCCTCAAGAAGATCTGCATTTGCTGTAGCCAGACTTAGGTTTTCAGCGCACAACTCGGCATTTCCTTCCAGAAAATATACTTGGCCAAGGGCCAAATGGATAACCGGGGTGGGATTCAACTTATTGGGATCCCACATCTCTTCATGAAGGCCCGTCACTCTTGCTTTGCGTTCCTCCAGGCGGTTTGGTATATCCTTAATCCAATCAGCATACTTCTTCATGGTTTCTATGTGGAGATCCTTTTCCTCACCTGAGAGGTTAAGCGATGCTATTTGTGCGGCATGGTTAACAAGGGCAGTTTTTGCGGTATCGGCCAATGATTCATAGTATTGAATGTCTAAGGGAATCATATGGCTTACCTCGTACGCTATGTCTGCCGCCTCGTCATAGTAACCTATAGCGTGTAGGAGTCTGAAGCATGTCACCTTAGTGTCGAGGCTGTAAGGGCTGATTTCCATTGCTTGTTCAAGGTAGGCTTTGGCCTTCTCTGCGTCTTGGGCATCATTTGTTACAAAAAACTGCTGGATATATGTCCTAGCTATGTCTATGGCGTAACTTGACGTGTAAGGATCATACTGCATCGCCTTGGCCATGTATTCTCTCCCGCCAGGGAAGTTCCCTTGAGACATCTCGTACATCCCGTAGCTTCCGTGTACCATACCTTCAAAGTACCGATTTGCGGGAATCATGATTACAAGGGCCAAACACACAATTAAAGCTCCATGGATCAGGTGTTTGCTTTGGGAAAACCCACTTGGTTCGGCGTATCGGCCTTGCTTCTTGGTCTTTGTAAGTGCGTTCTCTTCTTCCTTGTCCACGGATTGTTTTGGAAATAGTCTGCTCCAAAGGGTTTGTCTTCTCTCTCTGTAAATATCTTCTTCGAAGGACAGCCCAAGAACATTCCTTATAGTGATGTTCCCCAAAACTGCTTCGCACGAACCCAGAAGGCTTCCTGTTCCTGCGAATAAGGCTATGGCTATGGCAGGCAAAGACAGGTCAAAGTCTACGGCGCTATGCCCTACCAAGACAAACACCGCAAAAGCTATACCTATGAGTTCAGATAGCAAAAGGGAGATCTTTTTGAGCGCTGACGGGTCCAAAATGTCCCTGACAGGTTCTATGTATGCTATCTGTGGGATGCGTTTTTTGCCCTTTTTCCCTTTTGATGACTTTGCCTTTGCTTCGGTCTGTGCCCCTTCTTGATCAGGCTTAGGGGCTTCAGGCTTTGCGCGCAGCCTTTCTTTAACTTCCATATGGGCGCGTCTCGTTAGGCTCCATGCTTTTAGAGCCATACAGAGCACCAGAATCCAGAATGCGCTATAAGCGATGAGCCCAGGGTACCCTGTTTCTACTAGCACTTGAGCAAAATGGTTGTGTGGCTCTGTGAACCAGTAAAGGGTGGTTTGGTACCTATGGTAAAGGGCATCCCAGGCACCTGCTCCTCCGCCGAAAGGATAGTCCTTGGATATGGCAAAAGCATCTAGGCTTGCAAACCACCTTGATAGAAGGTTTCTGTCTGTCAGGCTTATCGATTTGAACCGCTGCACTATTGATTCAGGGAATACTTTGCTGAGGAGGTTCTGCCCTACCTCAGTAGTTAACCCTAATACGATGGCGGCTATGAGTACCAGTCCTACTATAGCCCATATGTAGGAGGGCACAAAACGCCTGCGATGAGACTCTGAAACGTCTTCATCAGGGGCTTTTTCCACCGGTGCCTTGGCCTTTGCATAAGAACTGACGGTAGCTCTTATTAATTCCAAACCTAGAGATATGGCGATCCCTAGAAGCAGATAGTTTCTAACAACGGTGTAGTTGCTTTCGGGAAGCGCCGCAGATATTGGGGAGTTTACTAACAACACAGGCAGAAACGAAATCACAAACCGCACAAGGATACTTCCTCTTACCTCCTTTGGTAGGAACACGAAGTAGAGGACAACCGCAAGAGCAAATATGATCCACGTTGCTCGTGAATATGAAAGGACGATGACTAGGAGAACCATAAAGCCTGATACTGAAAAGAGAATTCTGGCAAGCCAACGTGCCCAACCCTGTTCTAGTTCCTCTGCCTCAAGCCATGAGTGAAATAGCACAAAGAAAGTAAACATCTCGTATGCTGCCAAGGAGTTTGGATACTGAAAACTCCCATAGATTCTGCCTCCTACAACTGCAGCTTCATACTCTATGAGACCTGCACCTGCAAGAAGACCTACAAGGGCTGCGGCTATCCCACTTGCTACAATTGCCCATCTGAGGTATCTATTTGCTTTTTCGTCTCTGGCGGCGTATTTTGCTGCTAGGAACACACCGAGATATGTACAGTATTTAAGGGCTCCGTCTACTGCGCCCTGCTTGTCGAGCGCCCACAGTATGCTGAGCCCGTATAGGCCGACTAAGATGATGAGCGCCAAATCAGGTATTGGCTCAAAGATTGTCTCTTTTTGAACTACGAGGATTACGGCTATCGCAATCAGAAACCACGCAGTCTTTTGGAAAAAAGGAAGGTAATCTTCCCTAAAGAACAGTCCTCTTTCAAGTGGTCCTATCAATAGGATAAATGCAAGCCCTATAACCACAAACGAAGACAAAATCGTTGATACTTTTGATTTCTTGGCCATACCCTAGCCTCCCTGCAGGTAAACCCGCTGTCTCTAATAGTTCTCCACCTTGTCCATAAATCCTTGCTGATGCTGCTTGAACAATTGTATAGGAAGGCGAAGGGCAAACTCAAGATGAAGAGAGCGTTTGGTCCTTTTCACTCAGGGTATCAGGTTGCCAAACTGCCAAACGTATTGTAAAATCTTGGTTAGAAACACACAGGTACCTTGCCATTTTCGTAAGTCAATGCGTACCTACTCGCGAGAGTAATTGCCAATTAAATCCCACTAAGGAGTGATACCATGGAACAGAAACAGTCCACAAATCAACCAGTCGAGGGTCTTTTACGCATAAGAGTCAGCGAGGCAGATGCTCACTATGGTGGTGGTCTTGTTGCAGGTGCCAAGATTATGGAGTACTTCGGTGATGTAGCTACCGAATTGTGCATAAAGCACGATGGAGACGAAGGACTTTTCGCCGGCTATGACAGCGTTGAGTTCAAAGCTCCGGTTCTCGCAGGAGATTTTCTTGAAGTTAAGGGCAAGATCGTTGAGGTAGGCAGGCGTTCTAGGAAGATCGAGTTAGAAGCGTACAAGGTTATTGAGCCCCAGTACGATAAAGGGCCGTCCAAAGCCAGGGTGCTAGATGAGCCTATCCTTGTAGCGAGAGCCAGAGGCACCGTAGTTATTCCAAAGGAATAAGAGGAGGTTTCTTGTAATGGATCCATTGATAATCACTGTTGCTCCCGTAGGAGCCGAAGTTACCAAAGAAAATAATCCGAGTGTCCCTTACACTCCAGAGGAAATTGCCGAAGAATGTTATAAGGCGTGGTGCGAAGGAGCGAGTCTTGCCCACATCCATGCCAGAAATGAAGATGGAACTTCAACCCAGGACCCAGATGTATATGCCAGGATAATCGAACTTGTCAAGAATAAAACCGACATGATTGTCCAGGTATCTGTAGGCGGCGCAGTAGGGATGACTGTAGAGGAAAGGGTAGGACCAGTAAGTCTCAAGCCTGAAATGGCGACTTTGACTTGCGGGACCTGCAATTTCGGAGACGGCATTTTCACCAACGCGCAAGGAGATATTGAATTCTTTGCAAAAACCATGCAGGAAAACGGAGTAAGACCCGAGTTCGAGATTTTTGAGGTAGGAATGATCGAAACTGCAGTAAGACTTGGGAAAAAGAACTTGGCGCCAATGCCAGGTCATTTTGATTTTGTAATGGGTGTACCAGGAGCCATTCCAGGCGATCCAAGAAGCCTTATGCACATGGTTTCTCTTATCCCCGAAGATTGCACCTGGACAGTTGCGGGCATAGGCCGACACGAGCTCCCTCTGGGAACGATGGCAATAACCCTGGGAGGGAACGTGCGGGTCGGCTTTGAAGACAATATCTATTATTCAAGGGGAGTACTAGCCAAATCAAATGCCGAACTAGTTGCACGAATGGCAAGAATCGCGAACGAACTAGGCCGTCCAATTGCAAAACCCGAAGAAGCTCGTAAGATCTTGAGATTGACATAGATCTCAACTTATAATACACGGGGACGGCACTTTTTGCTTCACTCAGAGAAGTCTTGTCGTGAGGAAAATACTAAAAAGAGGTGTGCTGTATTGCAGCTGTTTTTGGATACCGCCAATGTTGAAGAGATCAAAGAAGCCCTTACGTGGGGAGTCATCTCGGGGGTGACAACCAATCCTAGTCTTGTAGCTAAAGAGAAACGCGAATTTAGGGTCTTGGTCAAAGAGATCTGTGATATGGTACCGGGACCTGTCTCAGCCGAGGTAATTAGCCTTGATTCTAAAGAAATGATAGTAGAGGCCAGAGAATTGGCGAAAATAGCGCCTAACGTGGTTGTTAAGATCCCAATGTGCATAGAAGGTCTAAAGGCTGTGAAGGTTCTTTCAAAGGAAGGCGTAAAGACCAATGTTACACTGGTCTTCTCCGCCAATCAGGGGCTTTTGGCAGCTCTTGCGGGCGCAACCTACGTGAGCCCCTTTGTAGGGAGACTTGATGATGTAGGCAACGAAGGAATGGACGTTGTAGAAGATTTAGTCATCCTTATTGAGAACTACAACCTTCCGACCAAAGTGATAGCTGCATCTATTCGTCATCCTATGCATGTTCTTGAGGCTGCCAGGGTTAGTGCTCATGTGGCTACCGTGCCATATAAAGTGCTAGAGTCGATGACGCGTCACCCGCTCACCGATATTGGAATCGTCAGATTCCTGGATGACTGGGCAAAAGTGCAGAAGGAACTTATTAGATGAGGTAACGTAAGTGAAATCATATTGCTAATAATTAATACTTATGATAGCCTCAGATGGGAGTAGAAATCAGTAGTCTTCCACGAGCAGTACCCTCTAGCAATCAATAGGTAGTGTGATTCTGGGTTTCCAAGATAAGCTCTGTGTATTTTTATGGGCTTATCATTTTCACAAGAGTTTTCTTATAAATTCTCATAGGGTGAAGATTGAAACTGTGGCAATTCTCAAAGTCTACGAAAGCAATCTACGATGGTATTAGACCTTACCACGCAAAAAGAAGGTGTTAGCATGGTTGAAAATGACGTTCCTCGTGAAGAGAAGAATCTTGTCTTGGGCGGGGAGGTGAGCGAAGTAGAGTCCGCAACCCAGGGAAAAGACTCAAGAGAGACACCGGGAAGCGACGAGAAACCTGTAAAAAAGAGAGGAAGGCCGAAGAAAGAGAGAATGGACAGCGAAAAGAAGGACACAAAAGGCGAACCGGAAGGAGAAAAGCCCCAAAAAACGCGTGTATCGCGCAAGAAGACTAAGCAAGTCGAGACCCTTATTCAATCAGAACCGTCTGACAGTGCCGCAGAGGGAAGAGCCGATGAAACGAGCCCCACTCAAAAAGCTCCTGCGGAAGAAGTGGCTCCCAAGAGAAGAGTAGGCCGCTCCAAGAAAGCTGAAAGTACCCCTGAGAAAGCCGCCGAAGAAGCACCAAACGAGCAGTCCGAAGAAGCTATGGTTGCCCAGATAGCCGAGGCTAGAGGCGAAGAGACCGTAGTAGGTCGGGAGTCTAAAGTGGCACATATCGACGAGAAGGAGCAATTGCTCGAGGAGTCGCTTCTAGGCCGAGATGCTGTACCTGCATCCTTCATGGCAAGACAACTGCCAGTAGACCAGCGCGAACTAGAGCAACCTATCGACAAAGGGGCAGCAACCGCAGGGGACATTTCTATAAAAGAGCAGGTTAAAGCGGCTTCTAAGACCAAACCCGGTTCTGGTCCGTCTATGGCCGAACTCGAGAACATGACCCTTGTAGAACTTCAAAAAGAAGCAAGAGAACTTGGAGTTGCAGGGTACTCAACGTTGAGGAAGAAAGAACTTGTCTTTGAAATTCTAAAGGCCAAGACCCAGGCCGGAGGGCTCATTTTCGCGGAAGGTTTGTTGGAAATCCTCAATGAGGGTTATGGTTTCTTAAGACCGGCATTCTATTTCCCGTCCAAAGATGACATATACATTTCTCCTTCCCAGATAAGGAGATTTGACCTCAGGACAGGGGACCTAGTGACAGGCCAGGTCCGTCCTCCGAAAGACAGCGAGAGATACTACGGACTTCTCAGGATAGAGGCAATCAATGGTCAGGACCCTGAAGTAGCTCGCGAACGGCCCAACTTTGAAGGGCTTACGCCTATTTTCCCCAACGAAAGGTTCAAACTTGAGACATCTAAGGACGAGCTGTCAGGAAGGCTACTCGACCTTGTGGCGCCAATAGGAAAAGGGCAAAGAGGACTGATCGTGTCGCCGCCGAAAGCAGGCAAAACGGTGCTACTGAAGAGCATTGCAAACGCTATTACTAGGAATCATCCTGATACGTACCTTATGGTCCTTCTTATAGACGAACGCCCTGAAGAGGTTACTGATATGCAAAGGTCAGTAAGGGGTGAAGTGATCGCATCTACTTTTGATGAACCGCCTGCCAACCACGCGCGCGTCAGCGAGATGGCCCTTGAGCGTGCAAAAAGACTAGTGGAAACAGGTAGAGATGTAGTCATACTTCTAGATAGCATCACAAGGATGACCAGGGCGTACAACTTGATAGAGCCTCCTTCAGGCAGGACGCTTACAGGAGGAATGGATCCGGCCGCGTTCTACAAACCAAAGAGGTTTTTCGGAGCTGCCCGTAACATCGAGGAAGGCGGAAGCCTAACCATCTTGGCCACCTGCCTCATAGACACAGGCAGCAGGATGGACGACATAATCTACGAAGAATTCAAAGGTACAGGTAACATGGAAGTCCATCTCGATAGGAAGCTCTCTGAGAAGAGGATTTTCCCTGCTATAGACGTCAAGCGCTCAGGGACCAGAAAAGAAGAACTCCTGCAGAGCAAAGAAGAGCTTGAGGCTATGTGGCTTTTCCGAAAGATGACCAATGAAATAGAACCCGACAAGGTACTCGAGGCGCTGATGGACATTCTTAGCAAGACAAGGACTAACTCAGAAGCGTGGAATCTTATAAGAAGGCGATTGTCTCTGGTTAGATAGGCCGTGTCTCCTAACATCTTGGAGTATGAGCTCTCAGAGCATACCTCTTAAGTTTGCCTTAACTTACGCTGTTGATCGAAAACACTTCTTGAGGCTATACTGGTGTCTGTGGGTGTGTTCTTCTATGCGCCAACACAGTATGTGCGGTAACTTTGGCGAATTTAGTAGGTTTTCACAAACGGTAGAGAACGGTAGAGGAGATAATTCAAGATGGTTGTATCAGACTTGCACGTGCACTCTTTGGCTTCTTGCGACAGCGATGCGAGTATCTGGGAAATGTGTGAACGAGCGTGTGAATTTGGTATCGAAGCAATTGCTTTTACAGAGCACTTAGAGTTCAGACCGAAGGATCTTTGTTACAGGAAGTACGACTATGGCAGAGCGATATCTGTTTGCGAAGAAGCTAGGACCCATTATGAAGGAACCCTCAAGATCCTATTCGGAGTAGAAGTAACTTACTGGTCGGATATTGAAGATGAGATCCGGGCATACCTTAGCAGGTACCCATTTGACCTGGTCATAGGATCGGTCCACGACGCACCGCCAATTGACTTTTGGAGCCCTGCCAGAGCAGATTATGTGAGCGATAATCCGGACGTCGCCAGGGAAGCAATGGTGCTCTATTTTGATCAAGTCCGCAGATTAGCCTTGTCCGGTCTTTTCGACATAGTGGGGCATCTGGGAATTTACAAACGATACATCCAAACATGGCCAGATCCCATTGACGATAAAGAGATTCAACCCGCGCTTATAGCAGCTCTGGATGCTATTGTGAAAAACTGCAGGCTTGAACTAAATGCCGCAACTTTGCATAGACCGATACCTTTGCCATTGCCTAGTGTGCAAGTTTTGAGGATATACAAGGAGATGGGTGGTCTTACACCTACGTACGGGTCAGATGCTCACAGCCCATCACGAGTAGGGAAGGACCTGAATATTGCTAGTGAACTGGTCAGAGAGGCTGGGTTTGACGAATTCGCTACATGGAGAGACGTCATCCGCCCGACCGGGCCATTATCGACTCGAGTCGCAGCGAGCGCAGGGGGAAGCGAGTCTCATTCACTTACGTAGTTGAGAAAGTGTTCGTTTTTATTTGCCCCCATTTTATGTTGCTTCCTTGATAGACATATTGTCAGGTGCTATACTTTCTATGTTCATAATGACATGGCTGATTCTTTCAAGCGGTCATTTGCATATAGAAGTGAAAACGGAACAGATAAATGAGTTTTGCCGTCTAGGCTATAATTTGATTGAGGTGATTCATGTGAAATCCGGTATCCATCCTGAATACTACGATACTACGGTAACTTGCGCTTGCGGCGCGGTCTATCACGTAGGTTCTACTAAGAAGGACATACGTGTTGAGATTTGCTCTAACTGCCATCCCTTTTTTACAGGGGTCCAGAAGATTGTTGACACTGGCGGCAGGGTTGAGAAGTTCAGAAAGAGATATGGCTATCTCGACGGTGAGAAAACTCCCGAAGAGAGTCAAGTCGCAAGAACTAGGAAAAAAGAAGATCGCTAGCCAAGCATAAATACGATCGGCAGAATTCTATTGTGGCATTTCAGGATTTCTGCCTTTTTGTTTGCCCGTGTTTATAGGTGGGATTGGTGAAAGGAAGGGCAGGGAATAGTGTGAGTGACAGAAAGCGCCCATCTTATGGAGGTCAGGCAGTCATAGAAGGGGTCATGATGCGAGGTCCAAACTATGTGGCCCTTTCAGTGAGAGATCCCAATGGGGACATCAACTCGCTCACGAAAGAGGTCAAGTCTCTGTCACAGAGAAACAGTTTCACTCGTTTGCCCATAGTGCGCGGAGCGCTGTCATTGTGGGAGTCTCTTTCATTAGGGATTGGAATGTTGCTCAAATCGGCAGAGATTGCGTCACCTGAAGAAGAAAAGCCTTCTGATAGCGCGCTGACCGCATCTGTGCTGTTTGCGGCTTGTCTTGCGGTGGGACTGTTCATAGTATTGCCGTCATTTGCAGCTGCATGGATTATGAAACTCTCTTCTCTCTCGGGAGCATCTTGGGTGAGTTTTATCGAGTCGGCCATTCGCTTGGGTATTCTGGTTATCTACATTTTGGCTATCTCCCAAATGGAAGACATCAGGAGGATCCTCGAATACCATGGCGCTGAGCACAAGGTTATATGGGCGTTTGAGCATGCTCAGGAAGTGACCAATGAGATTGAGGGTTGCGTAGGCGATGGGGACGATGATTTCCATAAGGCTGTGGGGATTTTGGCTGGGAAAGCTCAGTCTGAATCTAGGCTCCATCCAAGATGCGGAACGAGTTTTCTGTTTATTGTAGTTTTGGTAACTTGGCTGGTCTTTCTCTTTGTTAGCCCAGACTCTCTGCCTTTGAGAATTCTGAGTCGGATTGCGCTACTGCCTGTAGTTGCGGGGCTAGCATACGAGATACTTAGACTTTCGGCCAAACACGAAGGTTGGGTCTGGGACGTTTTGAAAGCACCAGGTGTATATATGCAGAAACTCACGACGAAAGAGCCGTCGGCAGATCAACTTGAGGTGGCGGCAACAAGCCTTCTGCTGCTTGTCGCAGAAGAATTACGGGTTACATTCCCAACGGTTGGATAAGGGAAAAGGAGTGAGAGTTTAATGAGCGCGTTTGATGCTGAAGCTGGTGGATTTCTGGATAAACTTGAACTCCTGGCGAAAAGGTATGAGACGGTAAATGGGCTTTTGGAGGATCCCGAGATATTTTCGGATCCATCCCAATACAGGGATCTGGCAAAGGAAAAGGCCCGTCTCGAAGATGTAGTAACCAGGTACAAGCGCTATTTAGAAATAGCATCTGAAATAAAAAACAGCATGGAAGTACTAGAAAACGAATCCGACGAAGAAATGAGGGCCCTTTTCGAGGAAGAAATACGGGCTCTAACCGAAGAACAGAAACAGATTGAGGAACAGCTAAAACTTGACCTGATACCTAAGGATCCAAATGACGACAAAAACGTCATCATAGAGATTAGGGCAGGCACTGGAGGAGATGAAGCTGCTCTTTTCGCGGGAGATCTCTTCCGTATGTACGGCATGTACGCTGAGGCTAAGGGCTGGAAAACAGAGATCCTCTCTAGCAATCCAACTGACCTTGGCGGTTTCAAGGAGGTCATTTTCGCAGTTGAAGGAGAAGGAGCCTATAGCCGGCTGAAATACGAAGGTGGGGTCCACAGGGTCCAGAGAGTGCCTTCAACTGAATCTAGCGGGCGAATCCACACTTCGACTGCTACGGTAGCGGTTATTCCTGAGGCTGAGGAAGTAGACTTGGTAATAGACCCTAAAGAGATTAGGGTTGACACTTTTTGTGCTTCTGGACATGGTGGGCAAGGAGTAAATACTACCTATTCTGCGGTAAGACTTACCCATCTGCCAACTGGTATCCAGGTTAGCTGCCAAGATGAAAGGTCTCAGATACAAAATAGGGAAAAAGCAATGCGAGTCCTGAGGTCGAGGCTAAAGGCGATGATGGAGGAAGAGCAGAGCCAGGAGATTACCGAGTTCCGCCGTTCGCAGGTAGGAACGGGTGAACGCTCCGAAAAAATACGCACCTACAATTTCCCTCAAAACAGGATAACCGATCATCGCGTGGGATACACTACCCATAGGTTGCCTCAGGTGCTCGACGGTGATCTCGATGAGATCATAGATGAGTTAGTCAGGAATGAACAAAGCGAAAGATTGGAAGCAATGGCTGTTCAATGACAACGTGCGTATAGCTACGCCTTCTGCACAACCAAAGAGGGGACCGGGAGGTCATATGGAGGTACGTGAGGCCCTTGCCCTAGGGCGAAAGGCTCTTTCAGGCAAAAGTGAGCAATCATCAAGAGACGCTGTGCTGCTTTTGTCCCATGCCCTCAATTGCAGATCTGAAGAAATCTATGTCCACCCAGAGCGTATCGTGACCGCAAAAGAGTATGACGCCTACATAACTTATTTGAAAAGGCGGGCAGAAAATGAGCCTATGGCCTACATCCTCGGCTACAAAGACTTTATGGGCAGGAAGTTCAAAGTAGATAGAAGAGTCCTAATACCAAGACCAGAAACTGAGATACTGGTGGAAACCGCATTACATCTCGCAAAAGACAGAAAAGTCCCCGTTATTTGCGACGTCTGCTGTGGTTCAGGCGCAGTAGGACTTTCCATATTGGAGCGTCGGTTCTCGTGCTTATTGCGTGAAACGGAAGAAGCACGAGAACCGACCCCTTGCCTCTGTTTCCTCACTGATATTTCTTCAGATGCACTGGAGGTAGCTCGGGAAAACGCCAAGATGTTGGTGCCAGACCAAATCGGTGCGGTTTACTTCCTGCAAGGTGACGGTCTTGAACCGCTTAGACATGCAGGGCTCTGCGGCAAGGTAGACATGATAGTCTCGAACCCGCCATACATACCTAAGGGTGAAATTGAGAATCTTGCTCCCGAGATCAAAGACTTTGAGCCTCGGTTGGCGTTAGATGGCGGTGATGACGGTGTGGAGTTCATAAGGATGCTAGTTAATGAGTCACCTAGCTTCCTCAAGCCAGGAGGGTATTTACTGATCGAGATAGGATATGGCCAGGTTGAATCATGCAAGGAGGCGGTTTTCCGGACAGCGGAGGATGCGTATGAAGGCCCATGTTCTAAGGAAGAGAAGATCCTCAGCGTCTGTGGTGAGTGGGAACCGGAAACGCTACTTAGCCCTCCTCATTTGACTGTAAAGACTAGATTCTATGCACCTCAGGTGTCTCCATGGCTCAGATGCTGGACAGTGTGCGACTACGCGGGTATAGAAAGGGTATTTGTTGCTGCGAGAAAATGTAATGTCAGTTGGTCTTGACTACGGCAGTGATCGAAGAATCTTGATACGTTGAACAGACGATCGGAATGAGGTTGAAAGTGAAAGGTAGTGGTCGCAATGAAAATAGGAGTATTTTGGAGACGATTTAGGAATATTGAGCAACACATGAATCTAGAGCCTGGAGAAACCTACGATGACGCTTACATTGAGGCGCTTCATCATTCCTATGGATTGAGGAATGCAGGATATGATACGTGTCTGATTGAGTGGAGAATCGAACCGCGTGAGACTTTGCGGACAGTCGAAGACGAAGGAGTTGACTTGATTTTCAACGCCTCAAGCACCAATGAAGTTGCTTTCTGCGAGATCTTCCAACTACCATATGTTGGCTCAGGCCTGGATCTGGTGGCAACTGATAAGGTTTTCAGGAAAGCTGTTGTGGCCTATAACGGGTTTGTAACCCCCAAATTCGTGGTTGCAAAGAACGGAAATTCGGTTCCGCACATAGCGTTTGATTATCCTGTTTTTGTGAAACCACTATCAGGTAGAGGTAGCGCGGGTATTGGAGACGACAATATTGTAAAAAGCCCAGATCGACTTCAAGAAGTAGTTGAGAAGATTACCCGTGGCATTGGTCAACCAGCGCTAATAGAAGAATACGTACAGGGGAGAGAAATCACGGTGGGAATTGTAGGCTATCGTAATCCTATCGCATTGCCCGCGGTAGAGGTTGAATATAATGCTGCAGCGGCCAACACTTTCGAGCACAAAATGTATGATCGAGAAATTATCCACTGCCCGACTCGGTTGCCTGCGCAGGTTGAGAACGAGATACAGAGTATCTGCCTTTCAATTTATCAGTTGCTGAACGCCAGAGATTACGCCAGGATAGACATGATCGTGGACGAGCATTTTGTACCGCACTTTCTGGAGCTGAATACCTTCGCTGGCCTTACCATGGAAACCGAGGTTGAAGATGGAACACAGCGACCGCATCCCGGGTACATGGGATACGCTGCTAGAAGTGCTGGTATGAATCAAGCCGAATTGCTAGACGCTATCGTACGGAGTGCGCTGGATAGATATGGATTGGCTATTTGAATTTATTTGCATTCAGTGTTTTCAATAAGACTAGATAGAAACTCACTCTAAACACCTCCTGCGGGCTGTGTGGCATCGAACCGCTACAATGCACAGACGAAATCTTGACGGGTTACAACTTACAAATGTATACTTAGGCTATCAACTGTATAATCAGGCAACGGCATATACAGTTGGATATGATGCAAAGGTATTGTATTGCATAGAGCTGGTGGTAGCCATGTAATTACAGCGGATGTATTTCACAGTCATTGTTAGGTGAACTGCAACTAGACGTGTTCCTTACTCCCGAGATGGTCGTTTTCTAGTGAACTTGTTCTAAGAGCTCCTGATCAGAATCTACTAATGTTCATGATTTTCTCGCACAAAAACTCTCAGTAAAGGATCTTCGGTCGTTTGTCTTGGACTCAAGCGAGTATCATCGGAGTCGCACAAGTGGGCAAAATGCAAACTGAAACGAGGTGGTTTTGATATGTTTTGGCTGGCAGCAGAAGAGTCTGCGAAACCGGTGTTAGGTGTTTTGGCACCTGGCAAGGTTGCTCAATGTTTCACTATGATAATCATGCTATTGTTGGTGTATGTAATGATTCAACGTGCAAAAGCAGGTTTGCCTATACCTCAGATTCGAAAGATACCGGGACTAGATGCCATCGACGAGGCAATTGGCCGGGCTACAGAAATGGGGCGTGCAGTTCACTTTAGTCCTGGATTAGGGAGTGTTTCTAATCCGGCTACTTTCGCTGCGTGGGCGTTCTTGTCCTATATCGCTAGGCTGTGTGCGAGTTATGATACGCGGCTCATAAATACAAATAGGGATTACCTTGTTCATTCCATAAATGAAGAGATAATCAAGCAATCCTACTTAGAAGCCGGTCGACCCGAGGCTTACAATCCTGACGATGTAAGATGGTTGTCAGATTCCCAGTTTGCCTATGCGACTGGAGTTCTTGGTCTTTTCGAGCGTGAGCAACCTGCAGCGAACATAATGATAGGATACTTCTACGCTGAATCGATGTTATTTGCCGAGGCCGGTGCTAGCAGCGGGGCGATTCAGATTGCAGGTACAACAAATACCACACAGCTTCCGTTTTTTGTCGCGGCTTGTGATTACACTTTGCTGGGCGAAGAAATCTACGCGGCGTCTGCCTATGTCTCCAAAGAGCCGGTTCTTATTGGGTCTGTAGTGGGTCAGGACCTAGGGAAGATGTTAGTTCTGGTGATCATTATTCTAGGGACTATACTAGAAAATGTATCTGATACGAACTTGCTTAGAACGCTTCTAAAGATGTGATGCACATTAGACTAGTTGCGATTATAGCGACAAAAACGGGATAGATTCGCACGTTGGAATAACTGTTGATTGGGGGGATTAGGGATGAAAAAGCAACTGCCGTTAGCATTAACAGCGGTTGTGGCGCTGTTCATAATATTCGCCAACTTCACGTTTTACGGAACCGAAAAAGAACTGACAGGAAAGATAGATCGTTACTTCTTGATAAGCCAGGCGGCCGCTTTTATGGTGGGCGCCATTAACTTGACTAGGATTCATACGGGAAATATTGTTCGGAAGCGTGGCGGTTATCACAATTCAATCGCGCTTCTTGTGTGCCTATGGGGGTTTTTTATTCTAGGTTTGATACAGAGCAACAGCGGACCTATCTATAAGTGGATATATGATGCGACGATAGTGCATATGGAAGCGACGATGTTCTCGGTTGTCGCCTTCTTCATCGCGTCAGCAGCGTATCGCGCATTCAAAGTCAAGAGTCTAGAGTCTGCGGTGCTCCTAATCACCGCACTCATTGTGATGTTGGGCAACGTTCCGATAGGATCTGCAATATGGAGCAAATTCCCAGAGTTCAAAGATTGGCTTATGTCGGTTCCCAATTCAGGGGCTTTTCGAGGAATAACAATCGGGACCTACATTGGCGCCTTTGCTACAAGCCTACGCATTCTTCTAGGTCTTGAACGCGCACACTTAGGTGCACGTGATTAGGGGGTGACAAATGTGTTGGAGAAATTGGAACATATTGATCGTAGAATTATATTTCTCGTGCTAGCTTTAGCGCTGATAGTACCTCTATTCGCTCCCTTGGGACTCCCATTGGCGATCAGCCCTCCAACCAGGTCCTTTTTTGAGGTCATGGAAAGTCTGCCCGAGGGATCTGTTTTGTGGTTTGGTTGCGAGTATTCTCCGGGTGCGTCTGGAGAGCTTAATCCTCAGCTAGCAGCCGTATTTAGACATGCAATGTCCAGGAATCTTAGAGTGATTGTGTTCAGCTTGTGGCAGGATGGGCCTGTTCTTGCACGGAATGTAGTAGATCCAATAGCTGAAGAGATGGGCAAGATCTATGGTGTAGACTACGTGAATCTTGGGTATAAACCGGGTGGCGTCGCAGCGCTTAGGACGATTCTACACGACGTATGGGCAGGGTGTGCCAACGTCGATATCAATGGGACTCCGTTGTCGAAGTTCCCTCTCATGTCTGAAGTTCGGGTTATCGATCCTGACACAATAAAGGCGGTTATTGTGTTTTCGTCAGGAAGCCCTGGTGATGGAGACTACTTGACATACTGGACAGAACCCCTGGGGATTATTCTTATGAGTGGGCAAGTGGCTGTTCAAGTTCCCACTAGGATGCCTCAGCTCCAGTCGGGCCAGCAAAAAGGCCTCATACCTGGATTGAGTGGCGCAGCAGAGTACGAAATACTAATGGGAAAACCGAGTACAGCAACTCAGCTTATGGATTGCCAGTCCATGGCCCATCTTGCCATCATCGCGTTTCTGATCATAGGAAATACTGGATATCTAGCTAAAGTGATAGGGAAAAGGGGGGGTAAGCAATGACACCCGTGCAGACAACTTTGGCCGCTATTTGCACTCTGGCACTGTTCACGTATTTGTACAAAGAAAACCCAATATTCAGATTTGCCGAGCACTGCATGATCGGTCTGGCGGCTGCTCACTCGTTGGTGATGACGTGGGACAATTATTGGAAGCCAACACTTACAAAGGATATTCCTGGTGGGGAATGGTACCTGATAATTCCGCTCCTATTGGGCCTCCTCATCTATACTAGATACTTCAGCAAGATATCGTGGTACGCAAAGATCCCAATGTCCCTGTGGGTGGGTTATGGCGTTGGCTACACCCTGGCATATAACCCTAGACCATTCTTGACTCAAGTTACAGCAACATTCCTTAAGCTGAATACTTTCGATAACATTCTCTTTCTCTGCTGTGCAGTTTGTGTCTTGGCATACTTTCTGTTTACGGTCTCGCACGAAACAGTCAAGCCGGTTAAGTATATGTCATGGTTCGGGCGGTTTGCTATTATGGTCGCTTTAGGTGCATCGTTTGGGAATACGGTTCAGGGCCGCCTTTCACTCCTTATCGGACGTATTAGATTTCTATTGGAAGACTGGCTGAAAGTCATCAGCTTGGGTTAATCTCTGGCGAGGTTGAGAAGGCAATATACCAAATACCAAACAGCCTAACAGTGAGCTAATCGTTTACGCGTTAGCCAAATTGTTAGGCTGTTTTCGCAGGCATCTAGACAGACGTCAGGCTGAAATCCCACACATTAGATCTAAGCTATCTTCAGAAAATCCCTTAAGAGAAACTGAAGGCGACCCAAAAGCACAGAGATCCTTGACATTACCGTGTTGCCGAAACTTGCGCCGAACGCGATAAGTAGGAACATTCGCCCCGTATCAGTTACACCTTTCATAAGCGGGCTCTTTATGGGTACAGTGAAGAAGAAGTATGTTACCACCGTAACCACTCCGAGCACGAACAGAATATTGTTTATAGTGTTGAGACTAAGAAAAGTAGCTTGTATCTGACTAAAGAATATCGCAGGTGTCTTAGTGAAAACATATGCCGCGCCGACCCCAATGAAAAACGCCATGGGGAATCGTGCCAGCCATGCCACGGGTCTTACGAATCTTGAGTACATGAGCAATCCTAGAAGAATGGGTATGACTAACCACACCTTCTTGTTGCCTATTATATCAACCGTCACTGCTGGTTTAATGTAGTTGTGGAAAGTCAGGACTATTCCGTTTGCGGCAGTGATTGAAACCATTACTGTCTCGGCTAAGCGAAATAGCTTATTGTCTTTGTAAAGCACCATACTGTAGATGCACACTGTAAAAAAAGCTGCTAACCATATTTGTAAACGGTCCATTGAATGTGTCACCTCCTAAGGTAGATCATTGTTCGCGTTTCTTTTCCCCCAGGAAATACCCTAAGTTACCAAGGATGATAAGGACTATTACCAAAATGTGAGCAAACGATTGGGAATCCATCCCTGTAATTGCATCACCGGGTTCTCCCAATAAGAATTCGTACTCAGCAGCTCCTCTGAGCCCTGCAAGCAGTCCTTGGTATTGGCCGGATGAGTAAAACACCATTTCGCTTGTGGCTTGAAGCGCTGTTGTCCCTACGGCGTATGGCACCTTCGTAGGGATTATTGCCATTTGAAGTAGTTTCTCACCAGGGCTAGGTACGACAGCTACCAAGTTTAGCACCAGGTCGGCTCTGGCCAAAGAGTCAAACCCCTGCATAATGGGAAATTTATCCAAGCGCTCACCATTCATATCACAATAGGCGGATGCCTCCCAGAAGTTGTCCACCATCTTCTTCATGAACACATCTCCGCCTGGCTTGTATCCTAAGTTTATCCAATCAACTCCATACTCCAGACCCAGTTCTTCGGTTATCTTTGATGCTACGGATTGGGAGACCATGGCGCCTTCGTCTACCCCTGACACCATGATTATCTTGCCGTGCTTCTGTGCAACATGTTTGAAGATGCAGACAAGCTGCGGGTTCATTTCAACCACGCAATCTGTGCGGTAGTTGATAAAGACGAGAACCTTTCCGCCTTCGGGCAACTTATCGACTGTTTCAAAGAAATCTTGGGCTTGCTGGCCCACTTTGATTGGAAGACCCAAAGGCTTTACGATCGGAAGAGCTACTACGATCATCAATATGACGTAGTAGACTCTGCGGTCGAGGCTTCCTAAACGTTCCCAAATATTCATTGGGTCACCTCCTATTCGCCCGTTGACGCATATGGTCGTTCTAGTCCCAAGAAAATTCTAACTGCAGTTATAAACGCTCCAAGATAGGCGCAGAGTGCAACGCCTCTTTGCGCCGCCGTGTTTGGAATGTTCATTATCCACGTGGTTGCCGTGCCAAAAAACGGGAAAAGAGCTTCTCCCAGCGGGGCCCTGCCCATGAGCACGATGACTGCGGCGATCAATAGGATGGCGGCATCACGTGTTTTGGCTCTAAAAGCGCGATAAGCTGCGGATACGATGTAAAATGCTAGTACCGAGTAAAACGTTGCTCCGAGAGGTACTTCAGTGGATTCGAAAATCCATGTATACAGTTCGTCAGTAGGCCCTTTTACTAAGCCATAAGCTAAATATCCGAAAGTTATGACCAACATCAATATTGAAAGGTCCCAGTCTTCGCCTTTCCTCTTTATGTTTCTAAGGTGGACACTGGTAAGGTTCACAAGTCCTATACAGCAGACCATTGCAGTGCCTACTATGTACCATTGGTCGATTTCATCGCTTAGGCCAGGCATCAAAGTAGAAAAAACGCTAATCACAATGAGGGCTACTGTGATCACTGTTATAGCATATGGTACTTGCGTCTTCATCTGTCACCACTCTCCTTTCTACCAATTCAAGATGGAGTTTAGAACTTCTAGACCGCCAAAGGTTTTTAGTAGCGCCCCCATGATCAAGAGACCTGCAACAAAGAACTTCGCCCAGTCTTCAGCAACTATTGTGGCAATCCTTACGGGATCTTTGGTCAGGTATGCAGCAGCCGCATATATCTCTTCGCCTACGAGTGCGTAGTCGCAGGCGGCTACGAAAAATGGTATTTGGGTGATTGCCGCAGTACCGCCTACTTGAATTGCACCTGCTTGATTCCCGGCTTCTGCGTACATGAGAGCGTCAAATGCGAAGTCGCCTATCATGATGTTTGTGGCCACTTCTTCTTTGAACATAAGTGCGACTATGCCCAATGCATAACCATAATAGTGGTCTGAAAACCACCGGACGTCATCCGGCTTGTAATTTTCAGATTTTCCTTCAGATGCGTAGGCTTGCCTGACGATTTCCTGAATCACAGGGTAGACGCCTGAATATGGTACACACACGATTAAGCGTGTGTCGTACCGAGCGGCAGTTCTTGCGACTTCGGAAAGAACCGCCATGGAGGCTAGCAATTGGGGCTGGTCAAATCCGCCTGCACCGGGTAGGTAGAATACAGGCCTATCCATCTCCGTCGCTCTACCAATTCCTTCTTCGATCGCATCTAGCCCGGGAATCCTACGAATGTCCCACTTCTTCCCCTTCTTCTTTGTCTGGTTCAGGATATAGACTACGGAAACAATAAGGGCCAGGATGAACAAAAGATCGAATCCCATTCCTTCATTCAACAATGTTTTTCACCTCCAGTGTCTTGATGCACTTAGGGACCAGTAAAAATGGTTCAGTGAAAAGGATCACCCCCACGCTGCATAATAGTAGATGACATGCTGCATAAACCTCAGCCTAAGAACCCTTACTCCCGAAAGAAACAAAAAGAACAGACAGCACGATGTCTGATGTCTGATTATCATTCTACGACAGGTTTAGTTTTTCCTCCTTTTCACAATGTCCAATTGCGGGAAAAAGAACAGGGGGGTTGAAATAGGATAAGAAGAGTGTAATGATAGATGTCAGACAACATGCTAACAGACATTTGCAGTGTTATGGGTGAATGGTAGGCGATCAGATGCAAAAGGGAACAATCTTTAACATCCAAAAGTTTTCTGTCCACGATGGTCCAGGGATAAGGACTACAGTATTCTTCAAAGGGTGCCCGTTGAGGTGCAAATGGTGCCATAATCCCGAAGGACAGTCGATGACAAGAGAATTAGTGGTCTATGACTCAAGATGCGTAAGATGTGGTAGCTGTCTCAAGGTCTGTCCGCAAAATGCCATACGTTTCATAGATTTGGATTCTGGCGTTCGTATTCAAGAGGACCTTTTGGTTCTAGGACGTAAAGACACAGCGGTCGTCACTGACAGGGAAAAGTGCACAGTGTGCGGAGAGTGTGTCTTTTCGTGTCCTTCGGGAGCACGAGAAATTGCAGGTAAGGAAGTGTCGTCTGATTACGTTCTCGAAGAAGTCATCAAAGACCGTATTTTCTATGAGCAGTCGGGCGGCGGCGTCACTTTTTCGGGCGGAGAGCCGCTTATGCAGCCGGCTTTTTTGAAGGAGTTGTGTGTAATGAGCAAGCATGAAGGTATCAGCGTTGCGGTAGATACGTCTGGTTATGCACCTTGGAACCAAATTGAGAGTATAATTCCATTTGTGGATACGTTTCTTTACGACATAAAAACCATGGATCCCCAAAAGCATCTGGAGTATACAGGGGTTTCGAATTCTCTGATCCTCGAGAACCTGAAAAAACTTTCGGAGGTCAATGCAAACATCATCGGGAGAATTCCGATCGTTCCGGGAATGAACGACGACCGCCAGAGTGTTGAGGATATAGGGGAATACTTGTCTGGGCTCAATGTGAAAAAAGCAAATATTCTTCCCTACCACAATATTGGAATAGACAAGTACGAGAGGCTGGGGAAAACCTACGAACTTTCCGATGTTCCCGAACCAAAGGATGAGGATATGTTGCGTGTTAAGGCATACCTTGAGCATTTCGGACTAAATGTTGAAATAGGAGGATGATCCGTGAAAGACAGAGTTACTAGATTAAGGACATTGAGTCTGGATACGGTGCCAAGTCTTTCTATCGAAAGGGCGCGGCTAGTAACACAGGCTTACAACGAGAATGAGGGGAAAGTACCTATCCCCATTTTGAGAGCACTAACCTTTAAGAAGATCATGGAAGAAAAGGAGATCTTCATAGGTGATGACGAGCTTATAGTTGGGGAAAGAGGTCCTTCTCCGAAATCTACACCTACTTTTCCTGAACTCTGCTGCCATAGCATTGAGGATTTTGATGTCATAAACAGTAGGGAAAAGACCTTCTTCACTGTGGACGACAAGGCGAAGAAGATCCAGGAGAAAGAGATTATTCCATTCTGGCAAGAACGGGCAATGAGACACAAGATTTTCGAGGAAATGACACCCGAATGGAAAGCCTGTTACGAAGCAGGGATTTTTACCGAATTCATGGAACAAAGGGCTCCCGGGCATACAGTTGCCGACGGGAAAATATACAAAAAGGGCTTCTTGGATTTCAAGAAAGACATAAGCACTGCTATAGATAGCCTCGATTTCCTCAATGATCCGGAAGCGTGCGATAAGAAAGATGAACTCAGGGCTATGGATATATGTTGCGATGCTATCATAGTTTATGCAATGAGGCATGCGGAAAAAGCACTTGATCTTGCCGAAAGAGAAAAAGATCCCAAGAGAAAAAAAGAGCTACTTGAGATTGCTGACGTGTGTGCTCACGTTCCCGCTAACGCTCCGAGGACATTTCGGGAAGCGCTGCAAATGTATTGGTTTGTGCACGTAGGGGTCATAACTGAACTTAACACATGGGATTCTTTCAACCCAGGCAGATTGGATCAGCACCTTTACCCGTTTTACAAGAAGGAACTTGATGAAGGTACACTGACAAGGGAAGATGCCAAGGAGTTACTCGAGTGTTTCTGGGTTAAGTTCAACAATCAGCCTGCTCCACCCAAAGTTGGCATAACCTTGCAGGAAAGCGGTACCTATACTGATTTTGCAAACATAAATAATGGCGGATTGACCGCCGAAGGACACGACGGAGTCAATGAGGTCACATATCTCATCCTTGACGTTATAGATGAAATGAGGTTACTGCAACCTAGCACCAACATACAGCTGAGTCAAAAGAGTCCTGATAAATTCCTAAAGCGCGCCTTGGAAATTGTGAGGGAAGGCTGGGGTCAGCCATCTATTTTCAACGCAGACGTTATTGTCCAGGAGATGCTAAGGCAAGGTAAGTCCGTAGAAGATGCTAGGACCGGTGGTACGAGTGGATGTGTGGAAACGGGCTGCTTTGGCAGAGAAGCCTACATTCTGACTGGCTACTTTAACCTGCCCAAAATACTAGAGATCACACTGAACAATGGGATCGATCCTAAGACGGGGACGAAACTAGGGATGGAGACAGGAGATCCAAGGGATTTTGAATCGTTTGAAGATTTAATGGCCGCCTTCCAAAAGCAGATGAACTACTTCCTAGATGTGAAAATACAAGGCAACAACGTGATCGAAACTTTGTACACAAAGTACATGCCGTGCCCATTTTTGTCTACCATAGTAAGTGACTGCATACAAAACGGCAGAGACTATAACGCAGGAGGGGCTAGATACAACTCGAGATACATCCAAGGAGTGGGTATTGGTTCGATTACTGATAGTCTAGCTTCTCTTAAGACCCATGTTTTTGACGAGAAAAATGTTTCCATGGATACTCTTTTGGAAGCATTGAAAGATAACTTCGAAGGCCATGAACTCCTAAGACAGAGGTTTCTGAACCATACGCCCAAGTATGGCAATGATGACGACAGGGCTGACGAAATCATGGCGCAAGTGTTCAACATGTTCTTCACGAGCGTTGACGGACGTCCTAGCCCTACCGGTTTCACATACAGAATTGACATGCTTCCTACCACTTGTCACGTGTATTTTGGTTCTGTAACAGGCGCTACGCCTGACGGAAGGCTCTCTGGTGAGCCTCTTTCGGAAGGGATTTCTCCAGTGCAGGGAGCGGATAGACATGGTCCTACCTCCGTCATCAAATCGTGCAGCAAGATGGACCATGTTAAGACAGGGGGTACTCTGCTAAATCAGAAGTTCACGCCTAGGTTGTTAGAAGGGCAGGAAGGCATCGATAATCTTGCTCATTTGGTGCGGGCGTATTTTGCTTTAGGAGGCCACCATATCCAGTTCAACGTTGTGAGCGCCGATATGCTCAGAGATGCCCAGAAGAATCCTGATAAGTACCGTGACTTGATAGTTCGGGTTGCAGGATACAGCGATTACTTCTGCGACCTAACAAGAGCGCTGCAAGACGAGATAATTTCGCGAACGGAGCATTCGAGTTTCTAGGCTTCGCTGCAGTACGACCCTTTAGTGGTGTTTTCTAACGAGCCTTCCACGTAGGTCTTAGGGTCTTAGTGGAAGGCTCTAATCTTGAGATAAGATTGTTCTATCAATGCAAAAGGTGGGGACTTTGCAGGTTAACCAGAGCGTAGGTAGAACTTAAGTGTCTGAATGCATGATAGTTTGTTTTTTGAATGCTACGAAAATACCTGGCAGGAGGAGAAAGCAGTTGATAGATAATTTGAGTCCGTTGAGAAAACCGAACAAGATTACTGAAATCATAACAGACAAGATTAGGCAGATGATCGAACAAGGCGTGCTTAAGCCTGGCGACAAACTTCCGACAGAGAAAGAGCTTTGCGAGGGTTTCGGGGTAGGGCGTTCGTCCGTTAGGGAAGCCCTACAGGGTCTTGAGTACATGGGCATAATCGAATCGAGGCCTGGGGTAGGGCGTTTCTTGTCATCGGATTCTGATGTCCTTCTCAAATCCGAGAACTGGAGGTTTACTCTGGACAAGGCTTCTGCTTTCGAACTTATGGAGGCAAGGCGTATATTGGAAGTAAGTGCCGCTGAATTGGCAGCGGAGAGGGCTTCAGATGAAGTAATAAGGAAACTCAATGAGCTTTTAGAGGTAATGGAGAAAGTTATGGATAGCGACATGGATCTATTTTTTGATAAAGAACTGCAATTTCACCTTACTCTTGCAGGGGCGTGTCAAAATAGCGTATTGGTTGACCTCATCAACGGGGTGATCCACCGCGTCACAAAAGATAGCGAGAGATTCTTAAGGACGTTACCGTATACTTTTTCGCGTACCGTGGAACAGTTCCAAACCATAGTTCGCGCTCTCGAGGAAGGTGATCCAGTGCTTGCAGGAGAAAAAATGGATGAGCACCTGGATCTGGTTAGGTCTGCTCTTGGCAGAGGTGAAGAAGGTTCCGGCGAATAACCGAGGCTTCTACAGGAGGGCTTCCAATGAGGTTTTCCAGAATGATTACCGCAATAGACACACATACATGCGGTGAGCCTACTCGAACTGTGACCGGTGGAATCGGCTCCATCCCCGGAGACACAGTTTCCGAAAAGATGCTCTACTTTAGAGAAAACATGGATTCTCTTCGCACTATGCTGATGCATGAGCCAAGGGGGCAGAGCGTCATGTCAGGGGCGATCCTCACTGAGCCCTGCCATCCTGATGCTGACATCGGAGTCATATATCTAGAAACTGGCGGTTATCTTCCCATGTGTGGACACGACACGATTGGAGTGTGCACTGCCCTTGTAGAAACGCGCATGGTCAGTGTGTCGGAACCTTTGACCGTCATAACCTTAGACACTCCTGCGGGGCTGGTGCGAACTAAGGTCAAGGTAAAAGAAGGTGTCGCCGAATCCGTGAGTTTTACGAATCCTCAGTCTTTTGTGTACAAAAAAGGGTTTCGCACCCACATAGATGGTGTCGGGGATGTGGTCTTGGATATCGCGTACGGTGGGAATTTCTACGCGATAGTAGATGCTAGAGATGTGGGGATCAAGATATCACCTGAGTATGCTTGTGATATAAAAAGGATAGGCAGCGAGATCAGAAGACGCGTGAACGAGGACATTGAAGTAGTACATCCAGAGAAGCCTTTTATCAAAGGGGTTACCCACGTGTGTTTTAGCGAAAGGACTAATACGCCCGAACCAGGCGGAAAAAGCGCAGTGATTATTACGAATGGCGATATAGACAGATCACCATGTGGAACCGGTACCTGCGCGATGCTTGCTAAAATGTATTCGGAAGATAAGCTTAGACAAGGCGAAGTATTTCTTAGCGAAAGCATAATCGGAACAAGGTTTTTTGCATCCGTTGTCGAAGAGACTTTGGTAGGCACTATTCCAGGGGTTGTATGTGAAGTCGAAGGTAGTGCCTTTATCACAGGTTTTCATACATTTGTAGTGGATCCAAAAGATCCGTTGCGGGATGGCTTTGTGCTCTAGGAGGCGTGAACGTATTTGGAGTGTGGACAGGAGAAGGCAACATGAGAGTAATATCCCACCCTGTGCTTGAAGATATGCGTGATACCAAATGGATAGATATTACTGTAGATGGCAGGAAGATCGCGGCGCGCGAAGGCGAGAGTATCGCCGCAGCTCTTATGGCAGGAGGCATAAGGACTATGAGGTATACTCCAGTAAAATCCGAACCCAGAGGCGTGTTCTGTGGGATCGGACAGTGCAGCGATTGTATGGTCACGGTAAACGGCGTTCCGAATGTCAGGGCATGCGTCACCCCGGTTGAAGAGGGCATGGTAGTGGAAACTGGAACAATTTGGCATCGAGGGTAGAAGAATGTTTCAGCAAGTAGATGTCTGTGTGGTCGGTTCAGGCCCCTCTGGTCTTGGGGCAGCCATAGAGTGCGCTAAGCGCGGTCTTTCTGTCCTTGTGATAGACTCCAATCTTCAAGCAGGCGGTCAACTGAACAAACAGATCCACAAGTTTTTTGGTTCGAGCACTCACAAAGCAGGTACAAGGGGAATTCTGATAGCTCAGGAGCTCTTGGAGGAGGCCATAAATCTTGGCGTGAGAGTGTGGCTTGACTCTTTCTTGTACTCTGTCTCAGATGATCTGTCCCTCCAAGTACTCAGTGGTGTTAGAGCCAGGAAAATAACTTCCAATCGCACCGCGTGCTCTAATACTCTAAAGTGCAAATACCTAGTCATAGCAACAGGAGCCTCTGAGAAATCGGTGATGTTTCCCGGTTGGACTCTTCCTGGTGTGATGAGTGCAGGCGCCGTTCAGACCATGATGAATATGGAAAGAGTCTTGCCTGGTGAAAACTTCCTTGTTGTGGGTTCGGGAAATGTTGGTCTCATAGTTGCTTATCAGGTTCTACAGGCAGGGGCTCACGTTTCATGCATTGTTGAATCCTCGAAACGAATAGGCGGATACGCAGTCCATGCTGCGAAGCTAAGGAGATGTGGAGTTCCTATACTGACCGAAACTACGATCATACGTGCTATTGGAATGGACGAGGTAGAAGCAGCAGAAATAGGCAGGACTGGCGCTGATTCGAACGCGGTCTACTCAATTGACAGGGAAATCTGTGTGGACACAATCTGCGTGGCGGTAGGTCTTAGGCCTTATGCTAGGGTTGCCTCTTTGGCGGGCTGCGCCTTTGGGTACTTTCCTCAACTTGGTGGTTGGGTTCCGCTGCATAACGAAAACATGATGACTACCAAACAGAACATATATGTAGCGGGCGATGCTTCCGGTATCGAAGAAGGCGGAATAGCTGAGGACGAAGGCCGTCTGGCGGGTCTAGATATAGCCTTTAGGGAGGATCCCGGGCAAGAAAGCGTAGTCCTGGATCGTAAGATAGTGCAGTCTAGATTATGGGAGAATAGATCCGGGCCGTGCACGCGTGAGAAGTGTACCGCGAAAAAAGAGATAATAGCCAATTGGTACACAAGATCCGGCTCAGTCAGCTCCGATGGCGTATTTGGGGTACTTTAGTTGGAGGACATTGTTTTTTGCTCGAAGGAAAGAGGGCTGTTTGATTTGAACGATGACGTAATTGTCTGCAGATGCGAGGAAGTCACTGTTCTTGACGTAAAGAGGGCTATAGCCGAAGGCACCTTTGATATCGCGGGAGTAAAGCGGCGTACAAGGGCGGGAATGGGGATTTGCCAGGGTCGAACATGCGAAGACCTGATTAGGCAGATCTTGGTTTCTGAACTCGGGATAGAACCTCACGCAGTGCCACCAGACAAAGTAAGGGCGCCTTTATCCCCTGTTACTTTTGAGGTCTTGGCGGGTGGTATTCATGAATGACGTCTGCGATGTCGTGGTAGTGGGCTGTGGCGTTATAGGTGCGGCCATAGCGTATTATCTTTCGGCGGCTGGTATGAAAGTCATTGGCGTGGACCAAGGCGACATAGCTTCGGGCACGTCATCGGCTTGTGATGGGAATATACTTGCAATCGACAAAGAGCCGGGTTTCGATTCCCAAATGGCTGTTGCAAGCCAAAGACTCTTCGAAACTCTTGAAGACGAACTCTCTTTTGATCTAGAGTACAGGCGGCTTGGAAGTACTCTGGCTGTAGAGGACGAATATCAGGCAGAGCAAGCTGTTGAATGGGAAAAAGCAATGAGAGATTCTGGTCTTAGTGTTAGATTCATTGGCCGCTCCGATGTACATTCATACGAACCTATGTTAGCTAGCGATATTCTCGGGCTTTTGGAATGTTCTTCCGATGCCTCGCTTAATCCTATAGCGCTGGTCCGCGCTTTTGTCCTAGCAGCTATTAGAAATGGGGCAGTTATTAGGGAACTCACCAGAGTAAGGAGAGTAGTTGTCGCTACTGACGGTAGCGTTGAGGGAGTCGAGACGGATTCTGGGAAAATAGTTGCACCAATTGTTGTTTTAGCTGCGGGAGTCTGGACTCCTGAATTAGCCAGAACATGCGGCGTCAGTATTCCGATTCTCCCGCGCAAAGGCCACATTATCGTGTCGGAGCGGACCTTCAGAGTCGGAAGTCGAAAGATTCAGGAATTTGGGTATCTAATGGCGAAATTCAGCACAACAGGTAGGCGCGGAGTAGATCGTGAAACAGAAGAATACGGTATAGCTACGGTATTTGAACCCACCCCACACGGGAACTTTCTTATAGGGTCAAGCCGAGAGTTCGCAGGGTTCGATACTTCTTGCAACATGAAAGTTGTAGATCTCATGGCAAGACGAGCTATAAGGTTCTTTCCTTGCATTAAGGATATCAGAGTGATAAGGACATATGCTGGACTCAGGCCATATACCGCCGACCACCGTCCCATAATCTCCGGTGTAGATGCTGTTTCGGGCCTGTACATTGCCTCGGGCCACGAAGGTGATGGAATAGGATTGGCACCTATTACAGGTGTTTTGGTTCGTGACATGATTTTGGAGCGGCATTCGCCTATACCATTGGAACCGCTTAGCCTAAGAAGGTTCGCGCAGATACAAAACTAGTAGAACTTCAAAGATACTACCTCTTAGAAGCAGGACTTTTTTCACCTATGAAGAACCTCAATAGTTGGTACAGATATCAGACAATCTGATCAGAGTAAAAGAGATGCATGTTTGTCCCACTAACTTAATAGCTCATCTAAGGAGGCGGTCTGAAATGGACGAGAGAGACGGTGCCCAGTTGGTTGAATTATACCGAGACTTTGACGAAAAATGTGCTACTTGTCTTGACCAGATAAAAAGCACTAGAAGGTACGAAAAGGACTTGTATGTTCCTTCCGAGGAAACCCGGCGAAGTGCGGAAAAGGCTCTAGAAGAACTCTTGGTTGAAAACGGCGAGTTGGAAGCGCCCGATCCTGTTTTTGAGATCCTAAAAAACCATTTTGACGAGTTCATCCGTGAGCAAATATCTCATCTCAAAAGAATGTTCAACGGGCCCAGTTCCTTTATTAGCAGTATTTCGAACACTATTGACTACTATTCCAGGAAGGATTCGCGAAGCAGCTCAGAAAGAGCAGAGATCCTTCTAAGCAGGTTGGACAAGGTAGATGAGGTTTGGTCAGGTATAAGAAACCTCCTGCCTTCTACTGCGATAGATGAGGTGTCGCAGATGGCGGATGTATGCGATACGCTATCTACCGTAGCTGAGAAAATGGTCCCTCGGGTCCCTGAGTTATATGGCGGGATGTCGGAAAAACTCACGCATAAAGTGCAGTCTGAGCTGGAACGTGTGTCCAAAAGGGCAAAGGGATGGGAACAAGAGGTCAAGGAATTTGTGGCAGGCAGTAAGGGTCATCCGCTAGAGGGCGAGGCAGTGTCTGGTAGGGACCCGGTAGAAGAATACAGGTATCTGCTTTTGAACCAATTTGGAGTAGATTTGGACCAGATCTTATCCTGGCACGAGGAAGAGATTGAAAAAACCAGATCTGAGATGTTTGAAATTGCCAATAGGATTAGCGTAGCAGGGGTACCTAAGGTTGATTCGGTAGAAGATGTAGTAGACATTCTGAACAGGTTCGAAGGACCATGTGATGAGCCTGATGAGATGTTCGTAAGGATGAGAGAGTATCTTGACAGGGCCCAGAAGGCCACTCGTGAACTTGTAAGGCTCCCAGAGGAAAGCGTCGTGGTAGTTCCTACTCCCGACACCCTTGTCAAACACTACCCTTGGGGAGGCTATGGAGGAGGATGTCCAAGGAGAAGACCTCTTCAGGGAGAGACTTTTCTTAACGTTGAAAATTACAAAGCCGTAACTGACGGTTGGATCAGGATGAATTCAGTACATGAGTGCTATCCCGGGCATCACGTTCAATGGGTAAGGTCAGTCCTAGATCCCCTTCCCGAGACAATCAAAGTTGGTGCGCGCGGGGTTCCGACTTTGGAGGGTAGTGCTCACAGGTCGGAGCGCCTCATGGAATTCATCTATCCCGACGATCCTTTCTACCCGCTATTTGTGGCGTATAGGCGCCATCATACTTCAGTTCGGATAAAGGCTGATCTGTGGCTCAGGTATTTCGGGCGTCCCTTCGACGACGTAGTTGACCTCTACGTCCGAGAACTAGGGTTTGAGAGAAAGGTTGCGGCCGGTCAGGTGTTGGCCCAGAACCTAATGAAGGGCTACTTCACTTGTTACTACTACGGGATGAAGCGCCTTTCAGATCTTGAGCAGCAACTGGGTTACAACCAAAAGGAGTTTACGGAACTGATTTTCTCTTTGCCAAGGGTGAGTCTCAAGACTTTGGAAACATTCCTGAAGCTGGGCGATTCCGACAAGACCAGATTGCTGACTGAGTTTCCGAGCAAGGTTATTGTCTAGAGGTTGAAGGTGGATTTTGACGCGAAGACGAATGGATCTGCTAGTCTTTCATAGATGTCGGCCATATTCTTGCACAAAGAAAGGAGACTGAACGTAACCATGAAAAAGTTCCGGATTTCTCCAGAAGAGTTTAAGAGGCGGACTGATGCTGTACTCGAGGAAATGAAAAAGAAAGATATGAAAGGCTTTTTGTTCTGGAGTTCAGTTAGTATTTTCTACCTATCAGGATTTGCGTTCATCCCAACTGAAAGACCCCTTTGCCTCATTCTGTCGAGAGACGGCAAGAAAACAGTATTTGGGCCTAGACTGGAGCTTGAGCATGCCCAAGAATGTCCCGAGGTAGGGGAGATAAAGACATACCCCGACTACCCAGGCACTTGTCATCCTATGAAGCAGCTCGGAAAGCTCTTGGAAGAGATGGGCTTAGGTACAGGCAAGATTGGAAGTGACGGCGCAGGGTATAGTTCATCGTCTGGGTACCGAGGGCCCAAACTGTCTGAGGTTCTGCCTTCAGCGGAGGTACTTACAGAACCATATCTAGTAGAAAACATGAGGATGATCAAGTCCAAAGAGGAGATCCTTCTCATAGAAGAAAGCTGTCGATGGGGGAACCTCGCTCACAAATTCTTGCAGCTTTATTCAAAGCCCGGGGCGTATGAAAACGAGATTTCAGCCAGAGCTTCTCTAGAGGCCACGTTGGCCATGATTAACACGCTAGGACCGCTCTATGATCCGACAACCATTGGGCGCGGCGGAGCTAGCGCGGGTTTCAGAGGGCAAATTGGGCCCAATTCGGCTTTGCCGCATGCTATGTCAATAAACGCAGTGCTCAAGCCTGGAGATGTTTTGGTTACAGGCGCAGGCGCCGGAGTATTTGGCTACAACAGCGAACTGGAAAGGACCATGTTCGTGGGCGAACCCGATGACGAAAAGAAGAAGTACTCTGATCTAATGATGCAGGCGCAAGAAGTGGCTTTTGAGAGCATAAGACCGGGTCGTAAGTGTTCAGAAGTTGATGCGGCTGTTTCTGAGTTTTATGAGAAGCACAATCTTTGGGACTATTGGAGACATCACACAGGTCATGCTCTTGGCTTACTTGGGCACGAGGCGCCTTTTTTTGATATAGCAGATGACACAATAATAAAACCAGGTATGGTCTTTAGTGTTGAACCAGGGCTCTATGTGATGGGTCTTGGCGGTTTCAGGCATTCGGATACGGTGCTAGTCACTGAGACAGGAATCGAAATGCTTACTTACTACCCGAGGGATCTAGAATCGCTTATTTGTGGCTAAGTAACAGAAACAAAAGAGGAAGCAGGGTCTTTCCCACTGGACCCTGCTTCTTTTCAAATATACCTTACTTATACTCAAGATTGCTTGGGAACTGGGTCAAAAGCCTTTCCTTGTCGTGGTCGCTCAGCGTCAGAAACGCTTCGAAGTTGGATAGACTTACGTACGGTAGGGAGAATAAGTATTCTGTGAAGGTTCTCCTATCATATCCATACCGCGACTCCATGTCCTCTAGCTTTTTCATCCCATAGTAATAGCAGGTGAAATAGCCAATTCTATTCTGGGGAAGTTGGGACACGGCTTGGCCTCTAGCGGTCTGGTAATCAAAGCCGAGCTCATCCATATATAGTTTGATAGCGTCTTCCAATGGACGTCCGAAATACTGCATATAGAGGTCAGCCTTTATCCTGACAGAGGTATGGTGACGTCTATATGCTACCGCGAGCGGATAGAAAGGATCATCATCATATATGTATTCCATGAGCCTCTCTGTTCTGTGACACATACCTTCTTCCATTGGCACCCTTTTGGCGCCTAGTTTCATAGTTTCGGGGAGGGGATCAAGCGTCGTGCGGACCCACTGCACGTGGTGACCAGGGTAACACTCGTGCACTGCGTTAATCTTGATCCAACCGTCGGTAACTGCCTTGTAGTTTGTATCATTCAGAAAGACTTCACCGAGAAGAGGTCTTCTCCTAGGGCAACCGCCGCCATAGCCTCCCCAAGGGTATGTCTCTCTGCATTGTTCGTACACAGGGACAACCCTGCAGTCCTCCTCGGGCATATTGACCCAGTCCCGGCATGCTTTCTTCGCTCTGGCTAAGTATCTTTCCATCCGCTCAAACATCTCAGAAGGGGAGTCGGCGGGTCCGGCGTATTTGTTCATGATTTCGACTGCGTCCAGTGGTCCTTTTACCGTATGCCCAGGCAAGTTAAGATTTGCGGCCGTTTCCACAAATTCGGACCGTGTCTTTTCTACTTCTTCTTCGTACCAGTCTAGCAACTCATCTAGGCTTACGCCCAGTTCTGTCTCCAAAACAGACCTGTAGCGTTCGGGACCAACAGTGACTATATCGCCTTTGTCCTTATCGTCGGAGCGGTTTTCTAGAAGGACCCCTATCTCCTGCGCCCAACCATGGCCCCTAGTTTCGAAAGCATCCAACGCAGCGATAGTCTTTTCCATATCACTTCCAGACAAACCTTGGTACATTCTTTGTGCTTTGGACTTTTCAATAGATGCAACCCGAGCCAGAAGTGAACAGGCCGAACTTGCCTCGACAAGCTGAGGACGCGAGCTTGTTTCCAGAATGCTCCTAAGAGCAGACCACAATGCGTCCAAGAGGTCGACTCTTGCCAGCAAGATCTCTAGCCGGGCCTGCGGCGGTCTAGAATCCTGATTTCCGAGGAAAGTCAGAAAATTCGTGAGCGATGATATAAAGGTAGACGGATATTGATACACGCCATCTAGATTGGATCTTTGTCCCTCTATGAAGTCTATTATGTGGCTTCTAAGAAGAGCAAAGACAGGGTCTGGAGCAGGCATAAGATATGCTTCATGCAATAGGTTCTCTAGCTCCTTATGCTCGTGTTCTTTTGCATCTTGTGTTGGAAGAAAAAGGTTCATCTCATAATCTCGGTTGCTCCACAATCTATCAGACTGCAGGCCGCACCGGTAATCCAAGTCCATGTACCTTTTGCGAAGATCAAGAGACTCTGGCGAATTGTTCTCGGGTTTCAACGGTATCATCCCACCTTAAATCGATTATTCGGCCTTTGTGGTCAGTCGCCGATATGACAGTTGTTAAGGATTTGTCATATCATCAGACATCGCCTTTTGAATTCTACATCAAACTGCAGAACCCTTCTTTTGAGTTAAGTTTTCGGACCAATTGAACTAGGCAGATACTTGGTAGGCCTCGATATCAGGATTTCGATCAAACCTTCATGGACTTAAGCCCACAAAGTTATATGTTTCATTCCTAGATGGTAGAATAGAGGAGATACTGAATCCGGGGGTGAGACTAACATTGGATACAGTCGTTTACAAAGTAGACCCTCTGAATCCTGATGACGAGGTAATTTCCAGATGTGCAGAGGTGATTTTGCAGGGTGGTCTTGTAGCATTCCCCACTGAGACTGTATACGGTATTGGCGGAAATGGTCTCGATCCCGCTGCGGTTGCAAGGATATTTGAGGTCAAGGGTAGGCCCCAAGATAATCCGCTAATACTACACGTTTCAAGACCTGAAAACGTTGAATCGCTAGTTAGGGAAATTCCTCCTGAAGCGGTGAAACTGATAGAGATGTTCTGGCCCGGTCCTCTCACTCTTATTCTTCCCAAATCGGATCTGGTCCCTTCAATAGTCACTGCAGGTCTTTCCACTGTGGCTGTAAGGATGCCGGATCACCCTGTGGCTCACAAACTCATTGATGCCTGCGGCGTACCGTTGGCAGCTCCTTCGGCAAATATATCGGGTAGGCCCAGTGCTACATCGGCCGAGGACGTGTTGGCAGATCTAGGTGGCAAAGTGGATATTATCTTAGATGCGGGTCCTACAGAAATTGGCATTGAATCAACCGTGGTGGACCTTTCAGGCGATGTTCCTAGGGTACAAAGACCAGGTGGTTTGAACTTAGAGAGTATTCAAATGGTCCTGAAGCCCGACATTGCCCCGCCTTCTAAGTATAGGCATTACGTGCCGACCAGTGACGTTTACCTTGTTACTGGAGACGTGTTGCAGCAGAGGCAGAAGACTATATTCCATGCCATAAAGGGTATTAGTTCGGGCAGAAAAGTGGTTGTCCTGGCTTCTGAGGAAAATGCGCCGTATTATACCCCATTTGAGAGAGTATTTGGTGAGGGTTTTATGCGTGTAATTACGCTGGGCTCTCGCTGTGATCTCTCTCCGGTGGCGGCGAGGCTATATTCGAGCCTTAGGCGCGCTTCAGAGGAATTAGGGGCGGACATAATCCTATCTGAGACGTTCCCCCAAGATGGTATTGGCCTTGCAATTTCGAACAGGTTGGAAATGGCAAGCGAGGGCAGGGTAGTTCCTTGGTTTGAAGGTAACTCAGACGACTGTCCGGCACCGCTTGGCATACTCATGGTGTGTTCTGGAAATACGTGCAGAAGCCCGATGGCTGAAGGGCTTTTTAGGCGTCTGTGGAAGGATATAGGTGAGCCATATCCAATCGATATTGCCTCGGCAGGGGTATCGGCTATATCAGGTTTTCCCGCATCGCGGGAGGCGGTAGAGGTTATGGCGAGACGAGGCATAGATATTTCATGTCACAGGTCCCGGTCAGTGGAATTTGAAGATATCCAGAAAGCAGATCTGGTCATTACAATGACCAGGGGGCACAAGGCAGTCTTGGCACTGGGTTATCCCGAGTTGGCCCATAAAGTGTTTACCCTATCAGAGATGATTTCTGACGAAGATCTGGGCGATGTTCCTGATCCATTCGGACAAGACCTAGAGATGTATGAGTATACGGCGTACCTTCTAGAAGGGAAGCTCCTGATTCTGGCAAAGAGGTTGGCAGGATTGGACGTCTGAGAACAAAGGGTGTGAGGGTATGAGAGAAGTGAATGAGAAGGACCTTATCGCTGCCGTATGGGGCGGAGCGGTTCTAGGGGGCGGCGGAGGAGGATCGCCAAAAGCGGGCTACCGACTGGGGAAAAAAGGTCTGGAAATAGGGCGTGTACTTCTTTCTGATGTGGATGAACTGGACACGGATGATACAGTAGTGACTGCAGGTTTGGTAGGGTCTCCAAAGAAGGGCGGGCTCGGTCCTACGGCTGAATCCTATGTAGACGCATTTTCTTTTTTCCAATATGTCACCGGAACAGAGATTTCTGCTGTAAATTCCAATGAATGCGGAGGTCTTGCGACTGTAAACGGGTGGCTTCAAGCGGCAGGCCTGGGGGTTCCGGTTGTTGATGCTCCATGCAACGGGCGTGCTCATCCTACTGCGCTTATGGGAGCAATGGGCCTGCATAAAGACATGTCATACGTGTCGCGGCAGGTAGCCGTAGGAGAAGGATCCCGCATGTACGTGGAAGGTACTCTCGGAGATGCGTCGTCAATGGTAAGAGAGTTTTCCAAAAAAAGCGGTCTTGTCGCCGTAGCCAGAAATCCTGTCAGCGTAGGTTATGTCAAAAGGAACGCAGCGTGTGGCGGGATATCAAAGTGCATTGAACTTGGGTACAAAATGGCAACTCACGTTGAGAGAGAACTCGGTTTTGATCCGCTTCAACCCGAATACGTTGGAGGATCACCGGATACATGGAAAGACTATCCTCTGGCAGGGTATTTTGCATCAAGCATGGCTGCTATGGTGCTAGGTGGAGTTATTACCATAATGGGTCAGATAAAAACAGTGAATATGGTGACAAAGGGCGGTTTTGACGTAGGAGAGGTCGAGATATCATCCTTTGAGACAAATAACGGCAATGGGACCACCGCGCATCTTACGTTCATGAACGAGTATCTTTCATACAGTCTAGAGGGGCATGTTATATTCAGTTTTCCCGATCTGATTGCTGTTATGGATATGCACACGGGATGGCCGGTATCTTCCGCGGAGATAAAACAGGGGATGGAGGTCATTGTCTTTGGGGTTCCATCGGATAAGCTAATACTTGGGGCAGGCATGTACGACAAAGAGCTTTACAAGCCTCTCGAGGAGGCTACCGGACTGACCTTCAACCTTCCTGTCTCAAAGAGGAGGGCCAACATATGAAAATTGCGTTGGGAAGCGATCATGCTGGCTATGCCATGAAAAACAAGATTAAGGAATTTGTGGAGAGCCTAGGACATGACGTCGTAGATCTGGGCCCGTATAGCGACGAATCGGTCGATTATCCGGACTATGCGGCCAAGGTTGCAAGGGCGGTTAGGGACAAAGAATGTGATCTAGGGATTTTGGTTTGCGGCACTGGGCTCGGAATGGCCATTGCAGCCAACAAAGTTAAGGGGATAAGAGCAGTTACGTGTAGCGATACGTTTTCCGCCAGGGCATCCAGAGAACACAATGACGCCAACATTCTTTGCCTTGGTGCAAGAGTAATTGGCGACGGGTTGGCCCTAGATATTGTAAGCACGTGGCTTCATGCTTGCTTCAAAGGTGGGCGCCATAAGAGGCGTGTTGACAAGATTATTGAACTGGAAGAGGTAATGTAAGGTGAACGAGAATTTGAAAGATTGGCCTGATGGCAAAGTTTACGCGAAAGATACGCAAGAAAGGCTTACCTATGAGGAGGCCTGTTTGGAAGAAAGCGTCAGCCTGGAAAGCATCTACACTGATACACAGAAACTTGTCCGCGAGCTCCTTGATTCTGCTAACTTGAAGCCCGGAAGTATCATGGTGCTAGGTTGTTCCACAAGTGAAGTTCAGGGAAAGAGAATTGGGTCTTACGGCAATACCGATGTCGCAAAATCTATTGTCAGGGCAGTACGCGATTGCCTAACTGAATCAGGGGTATTTCTTGCTGTGCAGTGTTGTGAGCATCTCAACAGGTCCTTGGTAGTTGAAAGAAAGGTGCTTGAAAAGTATGGCCTCACGGAAGTTACTGTGCTTCCGGTGCCTCATGCAGGAGGGGCTGCGGCTTTTACGGCGATGCGGTTGTTTGAAGATCCTGTTGTAGTTGAATCTATACAGGCTCATGCTGGAATTGACGTTGGCGATACGCTCATTGGGATGCATCTGCGGCCCGTGGCTGTTCCTGTTCGATTGTCTGTCAAATCAATTGGTTACGCCCACGTTACTGCCGCGAGGACGAGACCCAAACTTGTAGGCGGCAAGCGTGCTGTATACGATCGGGAAGAGTTTGAGAAATGGGTTAAAGGAGAGAAGTAGGCGTAAGTTCTCCCATATCATCTGAAGACGGAGAAGGAACTCGGAGGAATGTTTATGAGTCAAAACAAAGACACCTGCGCGCTAAAGAGGCCTGGTTGGGATGAGTATTTCATGCAGGTAGCAGACGTGGTAGCTAGGCGGTCTACTTGCATACGGCGAAATGTAGGAGCAGTTATAGTGAAAGACAAAAGGATCCTCGCAACCGGATACAACGGAGCTCCAACTGGCTTGGCACACTGTGCTGACGTGGGGTGTCTGCGAGAAGAACTCGGGATCCCGTCAGGTGAGAGGCACGAGATTTGCCGAGGGCTTCACGCAGAACAAAATGCGATCATCCAGGCTGCTAAGTACGGAATACCTGTTGAGGGTTCAACTATCTACTGTACTGCTGAACCTTGCAGTTTGTGCACAAAAATGCTCATTAACTCAGGCATAGTGCGAATTGTATTCAAGGAACCGTATCCCGACGATTTGGCGCGGAGGCTCTTAGCCGAGTCAAATGTGACTGTGGAGCGTTTCACAGGACCGGATATGAATTGACTTGCGCACACTGGTTTGGTTAGAATTAATGACGGTTAGTTGACATAACAAAGAGGAAAGAGCAAGTTGAAAGGGGTAGGCAAGTGAATGTGTTTCTTAGCTTCATAATAGCATTTGTGTTGGCGCTTACCCTTACACCGCTTTTTCGAAGATTGGCGCGCAGATTAGGCGCTTTGTCTTATCCAAACGAACGAAGTGTGCATAAAGAACCAATACCATACTTAGGCGGAGTAGCCATATATGTGTCGTCAATTGCAGCGATCCTAGCCATAGGGCCTCAAGACAAGTCTACCCAGCAGGGCATAATATGGGGCGGACTCATCATACTAATTGTTGGAATTATTGACGATCTCTACTCTCTTAAGCCGTGGCAGAAGGTTTTAGGGCAGCTGGCATCTGCCATATGCGTAGTTGCCCTGGGGGTTGACATCACTTTTGTAAAAGATCCTTTTACAGGAATGTTCCGGTTCCTAGGTATTCTCGCAGTTCCCATAACCATTATGTGGGTCATATGTTTTGAAAATGTGATAAACCTTTCCGATGGCCTAGACGGGCTTGCTGCCGGCTTATCAGGTATTGCTGCATTGGTGACGGTTTTTGCGTCGGCAGAAGCGGGTGTGCCTTCGGTTAGTCTTGCTGCCGCAGCTGTGGCAGGCAGTGTGTTCGGGTTTCTTCCCTACAATTTCCATCCTGCGTCCATTTTCATGGGAGATGCAGGGGCAATGTATCTTGGATTGGTATTGTCTGTAATCTCTGTTCAAGGCTTGGTTAAGTCTACAGTCGCGTTGTCCGTTTTGGCGCCTATTCTTGCGCTTTTGGTGCCCATATCAGATGCGGCATTTGCAATCGTGAGAAGGCGGGCTTCGGGAAAATCTGTTTCTAGCGCAGACCACGATCATATCCATCACCGCCTACTGGATTTGGGGCTAGAGCATCGCCAGGCAGTGCTAGCCATCTACCTGGTTTCAGCGGTGTTTGGGGTACTTGGTATATCTTCAACATTTCTTCCGGTATACAGCAGCACCACAATTGCTGGGCTGGCAATTGTGGGATTATTCTTTATCGCGCACAAAACTGGGATTCTGTCCATTTCCAGATCGAGAAACAAGAACCAAGAGAACGCTAGTCACACAAAGCAAGGGCCGCCTGGGCGCATTGGTGCTTCAGATGACAAGGATCTGCCAAAGAAATCTGTTTCCCCGTCTGATGCTTCAGGCGTTAAGCCGCTTCACAAATGAAAGCAGGACAGTGGATTTGACGGACAGTGTGGTTGGGGCCGTTTGAAAGGTGCGAGTGGGTTTTGTCCTTGAAACAAATTAAGGTCTTGTCTGTGTTTGGTACGCGTCCCGAAGCGATCAAGATGGCTCCGGTAGTGCTTGAACTATCGAAAAAATCCCCTTCAATTGTTTCTTTGGTACTGGTCACTGCCCAGCATCGTGAAATGCTAGACCAGGTCATAGATTATTTCAAGATAAAGACCAACTATGACTTAGATATTATGCACGAACGCCAGACCCTACAAGGAACCACAACCAGGGTACTAGAAAGGCTCACCCCTGTTTTGAAGAAAGAACGCCCCGACATTATGCTGGTCCATGGTGACACGACTACTACTGCGGCTAGCGCGCTTGCGGCGTACTACGAGAAGGTCGCCTGCGGTCACGTGGAGGCAGGACTTAGGACAGGGGACAAGTACGCTCCTTTTCCTGAGGAAATAAATCGAAAAATTGCAGGGGTAATATCAGATGTTCATTTTGCCCCTACAAAGCGGGCTAAGGACAATCTCTTGAGGGAAGGGGTACAAGAAGAGTCTATCTTCGTGACAGGGAATACAGCGATCGATGCTCTTTTTATGACCGTAAGAGAGGATTACGTTTTCAAGGATACAAAGCTTGGTTCAATATATGGCAGTTCGAATTCGCAGGGTTCAAAACCAGTTCGTGATATAGTGGTTGAAGTGCATCGCAGAGAGAATTTCGGGGAAGGCATGGAAAACATTTGCCAAGCTCTTGCAGATATAGCCAAAAGAAGACACGGGGATATACGTCTACTAGTTTCGGTACATAAGAACCAGCAGGCTCGCGAGCCTGTTCTGCGCTACCTGAGTGGAATAGATAATGTAGTCCTATTTGAACCTTTGAACTATGCGGATTATGTTAACCTTGTAAGCCGAGCGTATCTGGTGGTCTCAGATTCTGGCGGCATTCAGGAAGAAGCTCCCGCTCTTGGGGTGCCTGTTATTGTGTGCCGCGAGAAAACCGAGCGTCCCGAAGCCATAGAGGCGGGAACTGTAGTTCTTGTTGGAACATCGAAGGATCTAATTGTAGACACAATTGATGAATTACTAGAGAATAATCAGAAGTACATAGAAATGGCGGCAGCCAAAAACCCTTTTGGCGATGGGCAAGCTGCGCGTAGGATTGCAGAGGCTTTGATGTATCATTTTGGTCTTTCCGATGAAAGGCCAGACGAATTTGAGACTTTTTTGTAAGGGAGGGAACCGCGCAGTGGTGTAGCTTGCGCGGGATTTCGTGGCCAGGAAAGAACTTGACCTCATACTTGAAGCGGAGAAAAAGGCGGAAGATGAGATTGAACAAGCTAGACAGACCGCCCAGAGAATACTAGAGGATGCTGCTACCAAGTCGGATCAGATGATAGGTAGTATAACCAAAGAGGCTGAGAATAAAGCTCGCGAGATAATTGCAAAAGCGAAAAGAAACGCCGATCTTATTGCAGACTCATCAGCGAAGAATGCGGAGGCTGAAATAGAAAAGATGAAAAATGAGGCCATGAGCCGATTTGAAGAGGCGGTCGGTTTGGTCGTGGAGCGGGTAAAGAAAGCGGTCTGAAGGGAGGGAACTGTAGGCTCGCAGATGGTAAGCTTACAGTGAGATTATGGCTGTTGCCAAAATGCGGAAGGTCACGATATTTGCCTACGAAGAGCTTGGCGAGTCTATTTTTGAGACTCTGAGAGACCTGGAGGTTCTTCATGTTAGTAAGAGCGAATCCTACGATCTTTCCGAGTACAAAGATGAGGAAGAAACTGAAGTAGATGAGGCCAAGTATAATGAGAAACTCTCCCAATTATCGGTGATCAAGTCTTACTTTGAACGGTATACAACTATCAAGAAGAGTTTCATAGACATGTTCACAGGCGCAAAGCCTCAGATGTCATATGAAGATTTTCAGAGAGTGATCGCGAGCTATGACGTAAGTGAGATATTCAGCAAGGTACAGCTGCACGAGAAACGGCTGAGAGAGATAGACAAAGAAACTGAGCAGCTTAAGCAGAGAATGGAGATACTTACGCCGTGGGTCGATCTAGATATACCGATCCCTGAAATACGCCCAACCAGAGCTTGTGACATGCAGTTAGCAGTAGTTCCTTCTAACTCTTTGAATCAGGTTTCAAAAGATGACCCTTTGGAACTTGTGCACCATAGAGTAATCTGGCAGGAGCATGGGAACTCTGGCGTATGGTTGGTAGCTCTTTTGGACCAAGAACCCTCGTTAAGTGCAGTAGTGTCTGCTCTTGGAGGCGTAACGGTAAACCTCGGGAGAGAAGCGGCAGAGTATTCTGGGACAGGTTTGGTTAGAGATGTTTTGGAAAATATTGACAAGGCACTTACTGATCTCTCTGGTGAGCGCGAAGCCATTTTGGCCGAGGATGCTGAGATGGCCCAGAACCTTATGGATATACTCGCATTGATAGACTACTATCTCGACAAGAGAAACCTGTTTGAAATCCACCAGGAAGTGGCCAAAACCAGATTTACCTTGGTCATCGAGGGTTACGCGAGGGAGAAGGAAATTGACAAGCTGAGAAAAGGCTTGAGCGTCTACAAAGATATTGAGATTGTGGACGAAGAACCTGGGCAGGATGATGATGTCCCAGTACTTCTTGAAAACAACGCCTTGGTGAGACCTTTCGAGTTCGTGACGAATATCTACGGGTACCCTCAGTACCATGAAATGGACCCCACTCCTTTCTTGGCTCCATTTTTCTGGGTGTTTTTTGCAATGTGTCTTGGTGACGCCGTCTATGGGGTCATTCTTTCGATATTTTCCATTGTCTTTTTGAGGACGCAAAAGCTTGAGGACGATAAATTGATCAAGCTTTTGGGATATTGCGGAGTTTCTACTGTGTTTGCGGGAGCGCTCATGGGGAGCTGGCTGGGTGACTTGCCGAAGACTTTTTTGGAGGGAACCGCTTTTGAGAGGTTTGCCTCAAGAATCGCTATTTTGGACCCGGTAAATGATCCTATCACCCTACTTGTTGTGTCTTTGGGGCTTGGTATCCTTCACATTTGGGTGGGCGTAATAGTCAAGATGATTGGCACTATAAGGACGGGTGCAGTCGTTGACGGGATATTGGATCACGGTTCGTGGGTGGTGTTCTTGCCCGGCCTGATTTTTTGGGCGGTTTCGCAGATGGGAATGATAAAAAGCAGTATTCCGCTTTACATCATGATCGCGGGTGCAGTTGGGATAATGTGGTCAGGCGCTAGGAGTCAGAAGAACATCCTCATGAAGCCAATATCTGCTATTGGAGGGTTTTACTCGATTCTATCTTATTTTTCAGACACGTTGTCTTATGCCAGGATCCTTGCGCTAGGGTTGGCCAGCGCCATAATCGGCGTCGTGGTAAACATGGTTTGTGCGCTGATTGTTGACATGGTACCCGGAGTTGGCTGGGTGTTTGTGCCTGTGATACTGATAGTAGGCCACCTATTTAATCTTCTTATAAACGCGCTGGGTAGCTTTATTCACTCAGGCCGTCTGCAATATGTAGAGTTTTTCAGCAAGTTCTTCGAAGGAGGTGGAACTCCCTTCAGGCCCTTAAGGCGTGTAAGGAAGAACGTGTGGGTAGTGGAATAGTTGATCTCATCTGGTTAGAGTGAGTGTGCTGTCAGAGATTTTCAAACGATCAAAAAGAGCAAGGCAACATTGGGAGGGGTTCAGTGTGTTTGAAGGAATGATAGGAAAGTGGGTTCTGATAGGTTGTGTGTTCCTTTTCGGCATGCTAATCATGGGTCTGTTTTTTGGGCCGCTTCTTGGCGGTAACGTATTAGCCCTGATGGGAGCAGGATTGGCAGTAGCCCTTGGCGGGATTGGATCTATTGTGGCAGTAGGAGCTACCGGAGAAAAAGCTGCGGGGATGACCGCTGAGAACCCAGAGAATTTCGGACGTCTTTTGCCGCTACAGGCTCTTCCAGGGACTCAGGGCATTTACGGCTTTCTGGTCGGCTTTCTTGCGTTGGTCAAGATAGGCGCGTTTGCCGGTGGGATGGAACTTAGCATAGCCCAAGGTTGGCAAGTCTTCTTTGCTTGCGTGCCGGTTTCTGTAACTTGTTTGATTTCTGCTCTTTACCAGGGTAAAGTCTGTCTTTCAGGTATGGACATTGTAGCCAAAAAGCCTGAGGAATCAGGAAAGTCTCTTATTCTTCCGGCCATGGTTGAAACTTATGCTGTTCTGGGACTCTTGGCTTCAGTCCTAATGATCATGTTTGCAGTTAAAATCTAGGGGGAAAATCATATGCCCTTAGAGGATATTCTAAGAAAAATAGACGAGAAAGCGGCTCAGGTTAAAGAAGAGATAATCTCTAAAGCACAGGCAGAAGCCGAAGCCAGGCTCAAATCCGCAGCCGAAAGGGCATCTATGCTTGAAGCCAATATCCTTGGAGAAGCATATGGCGAGGCGGCTCGAATTGAGAGCATTGCCGCATCTCGGGCTGAGATGGAAAAGAAGCAGATGCTCTTGGGGGCGAAACAGGGACTCATTTCTGATACTCTGCAGGGGGCATTGAAAGAGTTTCGAAATATGCCAAAAGAGCAATACAGAGAGTTACTCCTGGGCTGGATTTCCCTTAGAGCTGAGGGAGCCGAAGAGGTCATACTTAGCGAATGGGAAAGAGAAATCCTAGGTGAGGATTTTATAGAAGCGGCAAATAACAGGCTCAGGGAAATGGGCAAAGAAAGCAATCTGACCGTCTCTTATTCTCCGGACTACCTAGGCGGGGGGCTGATTCTGAAAAAAGGCGGCATAGCAGATAACTTAACATTTCCTGCCATCCTGAATTTCATGAAAGAGGATCTTGAACTTGAAGTCGCCAGGATACTTTTTGGGAAAACTCAGGAGAGGGAGAGTGTGTCTTGAACGACTATCTTTGGGCAAATCCGGTAGGAAGAATAAGGTTCATTGAAAAGACACTTCTCACCAGGAGCGATCTAATGCGCGTGTTAGAGGCGCCTACGCTCGAAAGTGCCCAGTCGGTGTTGCGGGACTCTTACTACGGGCCTTATGTATCGAAACTTGATAATGCAAATGAGTTTGAGCCTGCTCTCGAAGCAGCCATGAGAGGGATCTACGAGGGAATTCTAGAGATTGCACCGGAACCCATAATAATTGACGCGTATAGGGCGCGGTATGACTTTCATAACCTTAAGGCCCTTCTTAAAGCGGAGATCTTGGGTATTGAGCCTGACGAGGGCGCATTCTCGGCGCTAGGCAATTTCGACATTGTTGCACTTGGCCACCTAGTCGATGAAGCGCGTACAGAGGATACTACTGTGAAATCTAGAAAGAAGAAGCGTCTTGAGACGGACGATCCGAGAGAGAAGAGCCTCTATGCGATAGGTTTAGAACTCAAGGATGTCTATCGCGACATCGCTGGAAGGTCTTCTGCCAAGTCATTGTCGCCATTTGAGGTAGATAGTTACATCGACAAATCGTACTACTCTTGGATCGGAAAACTTTACCAGAAACATGGCTACTATTTTCTTATCCAATTCATACAGCGAGAAATTGACATACTTAACATGAAGATGCTCATGAGGAGCTATCGTCTCGGTATCTCTCCCGGTGATTTTTCAATGGCCGTGCTTGAGGGGGGAACCATAGGGGCCGACGTTTTGGTGGGTGCTTTTGCCCGCGGTCCCAAAGAGGTTCAGGCGGTGTATCAAGGTTCAGAACTCGAGGGCTTGGCCAGGCGTGGGCTTTCAGACTTAGAGAAAAAAGAACCGCTGACTCGCTGGGAGAAAGAATGTGACGACGCGATTTCCCGAGTGGTAAAAGAAGCCGGCAAAGTCGCGTTAGGTCCTGAGCCCATTTTCGGGTATGTATTTGGCAGAGAAATTGAGTCTAAGAATCTGAGGATCATTTTTTCGGGGAAGCAATCTTTGGTCCCTGAAAGCAAGATTAGAGAGAGGTTGCGTGAGGGTTATGCCTAAGGTTGCGGTTTTAGGGCAAAGAGATGCAGTGTTAGGATTCAAGGCTAGCGGCGCCGTGGCGTTTCCGGCGGACAGCCCTGAAGAAGCTCGCAAGCATCTGAAGGAGATACTCGACGACGATTACGCCATCTTGTTGGTTACTGAGGAGATAGCCGAGATCCTTGAAAAAGAATTGGATCCTTTGTACAGCATGCCTAAGCCCGTGATCACAGTTCTGCCGGATTCTAACAAACCTAAGGGTATGGGGATGGAACTTTTGCGCAAACGAGTTGAAAGAGCAGTCGGAGCGAACATATTGTTCAAGAGAGAGGAATGATGCGGCGTGGCAGGAAGCCAAGTTATAGGTCGGATTGTGAAGGTGTCCGGGCCTTTGGTGGTAGCTTCTGGGATGGCCGGCTGCCGCATGTTCGACGTTGTAAGGGTCGGTAACAACAAGGTTATAGGCGAGATTATCGAGCTCAAGGGTAATACCGCTTCAATCCAGGTATATGAGGAAACATCGGGTCTAGGTCCTGGCGAACCTGTTGTATCAACCGGTGTTCCTCTAAGCGTCGAACTAGGGCCGGGACTTATCGGGTCGATTTATGACGGTATTCAAAGGCCCCTTAATGTTCTGGCGGAGATGGCCGGAGACTATATTTCCAGGGGGCTTGAGGCTCCTGGTCTTGATCGAGAAAAGAAATGGCATTTTGTGCCTTATGTTGATATTGGGGACGCGGTATCTTCAGGAAGTATTCTGGGAACGGTTCGAGAGAGCCCGCTGGTTCTCCACAAGATAATGGTGCCCCCGGGAGTAGGCGAGGGCCGCGTAAAAGCTATCGAAGAAGGAGACTTCACAGTCACTGAAGTTGTATGCGAACTAGAGACTACTGAAGGCCCGAAGGAAGTAACTATGCTACAAAGGTGGCCGGTACGTGTTCCTAGACCTGTGAAGCAGAAACTTCCTCCCGTCGAGCAATTGGTTACGGGGCAGAGGATAATTGATGCGTTCTTCCCCATCGCCAAGGGAGGGACAGCGTGTGTGCCCGGTCCGTTTGGAAGCGGGAAAACCGTTATCCAACACCAACTGGCTAAATGGGCAAATGCAGACATAATAGTGTATGTTGGCTGCGGTGAACGCGGCAATGAGATGACCGACGTTCTGCTTGAGTTCCCAGAACTTTTGGACCCCAGTTCGGGCAGACCCCTCATGGAAAGGACTGTGTTGGTTGCAAACACGTCCAACATGCCGGTAGCAGCCCGTGAAGCCTCAATTTATACGGGAATAACTTTGGCCGAGTACTACAGGGATATGGGCTATGATGTTGCTCTTATGGCAGACTCTACATCCCGTTGGGCCGAAGCGCTAAGAGAGATTTCGGGCCGGTTGGAAGAGATGCCGGGCGAAGAAGGATATCCGGCATATCTTGCCTCAAGGCTTGCAGAATTCTATGAGCGGGCTGGTAGGGCACGCCTTCTTGGCAATGATGACCGGCAAGGCGCCTTGAGCGCAATAGGTGCGGTATCCCCTCCAGGGGGTGACTTGTCTGAACCGGTGACTCAAGGCACGTTGCGGTTAGTCAAGGTGTTTTGGGGGTTGGACGATCGTCTTGCCGCAAGGAAGCACTTCCCTGCTATTAACTGGCTGGATAGTTATTCTCTTTACACAGATACTCTAGATCCTTACTTCAGAGAATCGGTTGGGAAAGATTTCCCTGAGCTAAGAGACGAAGCAATGGCTCTTCTGCAGGAAGAAGACCAGCTCCTCGAGATAGTTAGGTTAGTTGGTGTTGACTCGTTGTCTGATAGGCAAAGGATGGTTTTGGAAACGGCCAAGTCTTTGAGAGAGGACTTTCTTTATCAGATTGCGTTCCATGAAATTGACACGTATTGTTCTCAGCGCAAGCAATATGGTCTTCTCAAGATTGTTCTTGAATTCCATCATAATGCCATGGAGCTTCTGGAAAGAGGCGTAAAGCTAGATAAGATCTTCGGTATGGAAGTGAGAGAGCGTATTGCAAGAGCGAGATTGGTTCCTGAAGATAAGTGGTCGCAGGAGTATGAAGGCATTATGGCGGCCATAAGAGATGAGCTTTGGGCCGGAGTCCGCTGAGCCCATAGCAGGCCAGGGTGAAAGTTTTAGCATGGGGGAATCTAAATGCCGTTGGAATATACGACGATTACGCAAGTAGCAGGGCCGTTAATTGTAGTGGACCAGGTTAGCGAAATCCACTATGACGAATTGGTAGAAGTTGAAACTGGCGACGGGCAGATTCGCAGGGGGCGAGTACTCGAAGCCAGCGAAGGTTCAGCACTAGTGCAGTTGTTTGAAGGCACAACAGGGCTCGATGTTAAGTCATCGAAGGTAAGGTTTTTAGGGAGAGTCCTCGAGATCTCTGTGTCTGCAGACATAGTTGGGAGAATATTTGACGGGGCAGGCAATCCAATCGACGATGGACCTAGGATTGTGCCAGACAAGAAATTGGATATAAACGGTAGTCCAATAAATCCGTATGCAAGGGCTTACCCGTCCGAGTTCATACAAACAGGGATTTCGTCTATAGACTGTATGAACCCGTTGGTTCGTGGGCAGAAGCTTCCAATTTTCTCAGGAGCAGGGCTTCCGCATTCGCAGATTGCAGCTCAGATTGCCCGGCAGGCAACGGTTTTGGGTACAGAAGAGCCCTTTGCGGTAGTATTAGGTGCTATGGGAATCACCTTTGAAGAGGCCGATTTCTTTATTTCGGATTTGAGGGCAAGCGGGGCTTTGGATAGGGCGGTGCTGTTCATCAATCTTGCTAATGACCCGGTCATTGAAAGGATCGCTACTCCTAGAATGGCGCTTACCGTAGCTGAGTATTTAGCATTTGAGCTGGATATGCACGTTCTGACCATACTCACAGATATGACGAACTACGCAGAGGCATTGCGTGAGATTTCGGCCGCGAGAAAAGAGGTCCCCGGTCGAAGGGGATACCCTGGTTATATGTACACAGACCTCGCATCCATATATGAGCGGGCAGGCAGAATCACAGGCAAGAAAGGCTCAATAACCCAGATACCCATACTGACGATGCCTGAGGACGACAAAACTCACCCAATTCCTGACTTAACAGGGTACATCACAGAGGGGCAGATAATCCTATCAAGAGAGCTACACAAACTTGGCATATACCCTCCTACGAACGTTTCGATTTCTCTGTCAAGGCTTAAGGATAAGGGTATTGGTGAAGGGAAAACTAGGGAGGACCACGCGGACGTATTAAACCAGCTCTCAGACGCTTACGACCGGGGCAAAGAAGCCGCTGAACTTGCGGTAGTCTTAGGCGAAGCCGCATTGTCCGAGTCCGATAGGATCTTTTTGAAGTTCTCGGAAGAGTTCGAGAAAAGATTTGTAAACCAAAGACCTGATGAGAATAGGACAATCGAAGACACCCTAGACATTGGTTGGGAACTTATGGCTCTTTTGCCCAGAGCTGAGCTTAAGCGTGTGTCTCAGGAGAATATCGACAAGTATATGGTGAAAAATACCGAACGAACAGTTGGCGACTGAGGGGGTGACGGACGGTGCCGATCAGGGCAAATGCGACCCGGCAGGAGCTTACCCGGCTAAAGGGCAGGCTGGATATGGCCAAGCGTGGTCATACACTTCTTAAAGACAAAAGAGACCAGCTAATGAAGGAGTTTTTGGCTATTGTGCATGAGAGCCAAAGACTCAGAATAGAGCTTGAGGAAAAACTGGCAGATGCATATAGAAGCTTTTCCCTGGCTCGAGCCGTTCTTTCCCCTTCTGTCCTTGAAGAGGCGCTTATGGTTGCCGGCGGAGCGGAGGAGGTCTCCATATCCTATCGCAACATTATGAACGTATCTGTACCGGAGATGGAGATTGTTCATGGCACTTATGAGGAAGTCGCAGAGGTGCCTGGCTTTTACCCGAACTATGGCTTGGCTGTAACGTCATCCGATCTGGATGATGCCATCGAAGAGTTTCACGGGATTCTTCCTCTTTTGGTTCGTTTGTCTACCGTAGAGCGGACTATCCATCTGTTGGCAGATGAGATAGAAAAGACTAGGCGAAGGGTGAACGCTCTGGAATATGTCCTTATACCGGAACTCGAAGAAGCGGTGAAGAGCGTTGAGATGCGGCTCGAAGAAATGGAGCGCGAGAACGTATCCAGGCTGATGAGGATCAAGGATTTGGTTAGGGCTCGCTGAAGATTTGGACGGATCTGAATGCACAAATGATGCAAGGAGATATCTATGCAAGGGCTAGTTATTTCTGGTGGGAAGCCGTTAAACGGCAGAATAAAGTGTGACGGTGCAAAAAATGCTGCTTTACCCATTTTGGCGGCGGCATTGCTCACGGATGGAGTCACTTGTTTGTCGCAGGTACCCGATCTAGCGGATGTCCAGACCATGCTCGCGATCTTGTCATCGGTCGGGGCAGACGTCAAGACATCGCCCAAACAGATGCGTGTAAGAGCAAGCCGTCTTACACCCTATGTGCCTTATGATTTGGCTCGTATGATGAGGGCTTCATTTCTTGTTATGGGTCCGCTTTTGGTGCGTTGCGGTGAAGCACACGTGCCTTTGCCTGGAGGTTGTGCTATTGGGCGCAGGCCTGTGGACCTTCACCTCAAGGGCTTTGAGGCTTTGGGAGCAAGCATATCTATGGACCAAGGAAATGTCATCGCTACCGCGCCAAGTCTGCACGGTGCTGATATTTATCTAGACGTTCCTTCTGTGGGAGCGACTGAGAACATAATGATGGCGGCTTCAATGGCTCAAGGGGTTACAACGATAGATAACGCTGCCCAGGAGCCGGAGATAGTTGACCTTGCCAATTTCCTGAACGCAGCAGGCGCCAGGATAGGGGGAGCAGGTACTTCTAGGATACGGATAAAGGGTGTTCAGAAGCTAGATAGCGTTGAATATACTATTATCCCTGACAGAATCGAAGCAGCTACCTATCTGGTGGCAGCGGCAGCTACATTGGGTAACGTCTGCGTTGAGAATGTGATTCCTGCGCACCTAACTTCTGTGCTAGCCAAACTGGAAGAATGCGGTTTTGCGATAGTGGAGTCAGATAGCAGTATTGAGATTGTTGGGAAGTCACGTCCGAAGCCAGTGAATGTCAAGACTATGCCGTACCCTGGGTTTCCCACAGATATCCAGGCTCCTTTTGCCAGTCTCTTGAGCCTGGGTCTAGGAACCAGTATCATATCGGAGACAGTTTTTGAGAACCGGTTTGGTTACGTTGAAGAACTGGAGCGCATGGGCGCAGACATCAGGGTGGAAGGGCCCAATGCTATTATAGACGGTGTTTCTTCGCTCAAAGGTGCCAATGTCCATGCCAGCGACCTACGAGGCGGCGCCGCATTATGTATAGCGGCTCTTTCCGCGGAAGGAACAAGCTATGTTACAGGCGTTGAGCATCTAGAGAGAGGATATTGGGATCTTTGTGGGAAATTCCAGTCTCTAGGAGCTACAGTCTCTTACTGCTACGATATGGATCAGACTTTGCGGTTAGTTAAGTGACAGAAACTGCTACGGCAGAACATGGGTGAGGTGGAGTTTTTGAAGTTAGGCAAAGATGTTGGGATTGATCTTGGAACCTCATCGGTCCTTGTATTTGTATCCGGTAAAGGCATTGTTCTTCGCGAACCGTCTATCATATCGATGCACACGGATTCTAAAGAAGTGCTAGCGGTCGGCGAAGAGGCGAAACGGATGGTAGGCAGAACTCCAGGGAACATAGTTACGGTACGGCCGCTTATGCAGGGAGTTATAACTGATATCGAAGTTACCGAAACGATGCTCAGATACTTTTTGCGCAAAAGCGTTGGTTCGATGATGATAGCAAAACCCAGAGTTCTTCTTTGTGTACCGTCTGCGGTTACATCTGTCGAAAGAAGGGCTGTCCTCCAGGCAGGGATTGCGGCAGGTGCTGGTAGCGTGTATTTGATCGAGGAACCTTTGGCTGCTGCTCTTGGAGCCGGGTTGAACATAAAGCGTCCCAGGGGGCACATGATAGTAGATATTGGCGGCGGGACTACTGATATTGCGGTATTGTCTCTAAATGATATCGTGACTGGAGCCACAACTCGCGTAGGAGGCAATGCCTTTGACGATCAGATAATTAAGTACATTCGCAGGGCACATAGGCTCCTCATCGGCGAGTCTACTGCAGAGGACGTAAAGATAGCAATAGGTTCAGCTCATGCGGAATCAACTGACGAGCTGGAATATGAAGTTAGAGGACGAGATGCACTTACCGGGTTACCGAAGAGCGTCACTGTTCATTCTTCCGACATAAGGGGCGCGCTATCTGAGTCATTAGAAGTTATTGGTATGAATGTACGGAAAGTTCTGGATCAGACTCCGCCTGAACTCGTGTGCGATATCATAGACCGGGGGATCATACTTACTGGCGGGGGAGCCTTATTGAGGGGTATGGACTCATACATAAGGGACCTAACAGGTTTGTCGGTTCACGTTGCAGAAGATCCAGTTTCCTGCGTCGCTAAAGGTACCCGCGTCGCGCTCGAAGACTTCGAGAACTACAAAGATCACATGAATAGGTTGTCCAAATAATACTACTTCATTGTGACTTTCTTGTGCACAACTCTAATCACTTTTCCTTTTCTTACGATACAAGTTGAGGGGGAGTTATTAGTGATTAGAGGCATCTTATCAGCAACCACTGCTATGAGAGCGCAGGTTCTAAACCAGGAAGTTATAGCCAACAATTTGTCCAATGCAGATACAGTTGCTTATCAGAAAGACAAGGCGACATTTACGAGTTTTCACGACGTCCTCATATATAGAGTAGAATCTTTCAGCCGCCCTGCGGTTATAGGGGGGTTGGGAAGCGGGACCGTGCTTCACGATATTGCCACTTCGACATCACAAGGACCACTTAAAAGCACTGACAACCCTTTAGATATCGCACTGCCCGAAGGCTCATATTTAGCCGTTGAGACTCCTTTGGGAACAAGATACACACGAATGGGCGACTTGCGAGTAAAAGATGGATACCTCACGGTGTCAGGATACAGAGTGCTGGGCGAAAACGGGCCTATAGAGGTAGAGGACTACACGATGCTAAACGTCTCCGAAGATGCGAGAGTTCTTGGTGACGGAGATGAGATTGCGAGATTGGCGGTGTATTCATTTCCCCCAGACGCTACCTTAAAGAAAGTTGGCAACAGTCTTTTCAGAGCAGATCAGGCAGCGGCAAATCCTGTCGAGATGCCGACTGTGAGTGTGGGCGCTCTCGAAAGTTCTATGGTGGATCCTGTATCTGAGATGGTCAGCATGATTTCTTCACTTAGGTCCTATGAAGCAGCTCAAAAGGTACTTCAAGCGCAGGATGAAACTTTGGAACAAGCAATAAACAGGGTTGGAAGAGTGTGATAGTTTCAGCTAATTACCCGGGGGAAGGATGAGGCATAGATGTTAAGAGCATTGTGGTCGGGTGCCACAGGGATGGCCGCTCAGCAGTTCAACATAGATAACATATCTAACAATCTGTCTAACGTAAACACTTCTGGATATAAGAAGCAACGCGTGCAGTTCCAAGACTTGTACTACCAGAACCTGACCATAGGGAACAGCGCTGTGGTCTCGCTCGGAAGCGGTGTAAGAGTCTCAGGAACCGATAGAGACTTTCGCCAAGGTGCCCTCGAAAAGACAGACGATCCACTGTCTCTTGCTGTGGAAGGGCAGGGCTTTTTCACTATAGTAGGGCCCAATGGCGAGAACAGATATACTCGCGATGGATCCTTTAGATTGGACAGCCAGGGAAAGGTTGTGACCTCCCAAGGATATGAGGTGAAAATCGAAGGGGCGGCTGTCATACCTCCGGGTGTTGAGGACCTTACTGTTGATAAGGACGGAGTAATATATGGCAAGGTCAACGGCGCTTTCCACCAATATGGGAAAATTGTCTTGACCATGTTTCCAAATCCAGCAGGGTTAGAAGCTGTAGGTTCTAATCTATACAGAGAGACTACGCAGTCTGGTACAGGGGTCAGCGCAGATCCTGGACAAAAGGGTGCCGGATTGGTTTTGTCGTGCTATCTGGAGAATTCGAATGTCGAGATTGTGACAGAAATGGTCAACCTAATCGTCGCGCAAAGAGCCTTTGAACTAAATTCAAAATCCGTTGAAGCCGCCGACCAAATGTGGGCTATTGCCAACAATATCAGACGGTAAGTATGCGCGGCAGCGGTACGGAGGAGCATCAGTAGATGTATACGCAAGGAGTTGGCGATACCTATCTAAAAAAAGCGCCTGTAGACGCCTACGCCCAGAAGGACTCTAAGACCCTAAAGGCGTGCCAGGAATTTGAGTCCGTTTTCTTGACCGTATTGTGGCGCGACATGACTAAGTCTTCAGGCCTAAGCGGTGGGAATTGGGACGTCCTACTATCGCAGACCATGGGGAAAGCGTGGGCGGATGCTGGGGGTATTGGTCTGGCGAAGGTACTTTATAATCAGTTGTCGAAGTCATCTTCTAAGAACACTCTAGGAGATGATAATCTTGAAGGATCCTTGTCGGACATCCCATGAAAGTGGCTCCAAGGATGACCTGGAAAGAATAAAGGAAATCCTACCTCATAGAGATCCTTTCTTGTTTCTCACACGAATAATTAGCATTGAAGAAGGCAAATCAGCCACAGCAGAGTACGATGTACCCCGTGATCACATTTTCTTCAAAGGGCATTTTCCGGGAGAACCCATCCTGCCCGGCGTCATTATTCTGGAAATGATGGCTCAAACCGGTGCACTCGCCGTTTTGTGTGATCCTTCTCGCAAAGGAAAAGTTGTCTATCTTGCGGGGATAGAATCTGCTCGGCTGAAGAAGCCCGTGAGACCAGGCGATACTTTGCGCGCCCAAGTCACCATAGATGGCGTGAAGATGAGCATTGGCAAAGGTACCGGCAGAGCATTTGTAGGGGAAGAAGAAGTCGCGTCGGCCAAGGTCATCTTTGGCCTGCCGGTTTGACTACGGTAGGCCTAGGTGCTAATATAGCGTAGACCGCAGGCTATTGCCTGGCTTTGTTATTACTTATTTCCTCCTGAAGGAGGTTGGGCTATGCCGACTATTGGTAAAGGAACCAAGCTATTTACTTCAGAGTCTGTGACAGAAGGTCATCCCGATAAGGTCGCTGATCAAATAGTAGACGCTATTTTGGATGCTATATTGGAGAAGGACAAAGAGGCTAGAGTTGCATGCGAATGCCTTGTCAAGACAGGCTTTGTGCTGGTTGCAGGTGAAATCAGTACAGAATGCTATGTTGATATGCCATATATAGTTAGAGAGACCTTGCGGAAAATAGGCTATACGCGGGCCAAGTTCGGGTTTGACGCAGATACCTGTGCTGTGCTTACCGCAATTGAGGAGCAATCACCTGATATTGCTCTGGGTGTTGATGAGTCGCTTGAATCCAAAGAAGGAACAATGGCTCGGACGCTAGGCGCGGGAGACCAGGGCCTCATGTTTGGCTACGCGTGCGATGAGACCGACGTATTCATGCCTACGCCTATTCACCTAGCACACCTTTTGGCGAAACGACTTTCATATGTGCGCCACGAAAAGATAATACCTTATCTCAGACCCGACGGCAAAACGCAGGTTACCATGGAGTATGAGGATGGGAAACCTGCGAGGATCCATACCGTTGTTATTTCTGCGCAGCACTCAAATGACATATCTCTCGACACTATACGCAAAGATGTAACGGCTAAGGTAATCAAAGAAGTTATTCCGCGTGAACTTATTGACGAGCGGACAAGAATACTTGTGAACGCAACGGGTCGCTTTGTGGTAGGAGGGCCTCAAGGGGATAGCGGGCTTTCAGGCCGCAAAATCATAGCAGATACTTACGGTGGGTTTGCGAGGCATGGAGGAGGTAGTTTCTCTGGGAAAGACCCTACAAAGGTCGATAGGTCCGCAAGCTATGCTACACGCTATATTGCTAAGAACGTAGTTGCGGCAGGGCTCGCAAGAGAATGCGAAGTGCAGGTGGCGTATGTAATAGGGGTAGCCGAGCCTGTCTCTGTCTACGTAGATACAAAAGGTACGGGCGTTGTGTCCGACGATGCTATACTGGATGCAATCAAGAAGTGTTTTGATTTCAGACCTGAAGGCATCATTGAAAGATTTGATTTGAGGCGTCCCATCTACTCCCAGGTTTCTGTGTATGGCCATTTCGGCAGAAGCGATCTAGACCTCCCATGGGAACGGCTAGACCTCAAAGATGAGATCCTAAGGCACGTATAGAGTCGGTCATTTACTGCAATGTGGCTCCCTCTACAGGTCGTTACCTGCAGAGGGAGTTTTTATTGTATCGGAATGTGTTGCCTTAATCCGCTTTATGGCATAAACTGATAATTACGGAAAAGCTTAGGAGTGGTTTTCGGTCAAAAAGCACCCTACGAATGAACAAAGGGGCATATTTCGCGTTGCAACTGCAGAAACTTGTAGAGTTCTGTCGGGCGTTATCTACGGCGAACCGACTTACTGCTGCCTCTGCGGTAGACGCACTCTAGTTGGCGAGGGAGTATGTGAAATATGCAAGGAGTCTCTGAAACGCCAAATGGCCAATACCTGCAACGTATGTGGAATTCCTATTCCTCCACCTTTCAACCTATGTGAGACGTGCCGTAAGAATCTTTGCTATTTTGACGCAGGAAAATCCGCAGGGATCTACGGAGGGCTCTTGAAAAATGCGATTGTAAGGATGAAGTACTACAAAGAGCGGTGGCTGTCCAGACCTTTGGGCAGATTGCTGTCTGAAGCCGTAGTTTTCCAAGAGGAGATAGATATGCTTGTTCCCATACCGCTTGAGCCTTCAAGCATGCAGAAAAGAGGATACAATCAAGCAAAAGACCTCGCGATCGAAGTTTCTAGTAAAATAAAGTTGCCTGTGTTCGATATTCTGATTAGAGAAGGTAAAAAAGATCGACAGGCCAAACTTAATCGAGTGAGCAGATGGGAAAACTTGAGGGGCACAATGACTGTGAGGAGCGGATACCAGCTGATGGGTGCAACCGTAGTTCTGGTGGACGATGTAACAACAACTGGCGCTACCCTTGACGAAGGCGCAAGAGCCCTTAAGGAGGCCGGAGCCCAAAGGGTGCTTTGTGCCACCCTTGCACGAACTGCAAAGTACTGACACCTGGTCGCTGCAAGCATATTCTTAGGCAAAGACTAGTGAGTTTTTGAGGAAGAAGGGATCAACTTGCCCATACAAAACTGCAAGAAGTGCGGAAAGCTCTTTGTCAGCTCAGGTCTTGCAATCTGCGAAGAATGCGTAGAGAAGGAAGATGAGCAGTTCCAAACCGTAAAGAGATATCTAGCGGAGAATCCCGGTTCTTCTGTAATAATGGTCAGTGAAGAAACTGGAGTCCCAGTTGAAACGGTCACTGAATTTATCCGTCAAGGGCGGTTGATGGGAATTGAGCCACACGGTACGGAGAGCGTGCTTGTGTGTGTCATATGCAAAAAACCTATTTCTTCTGGCAGGATATGCGATGAATGTCAGAAAGCGCTTTCAGGACGTTCTTATGATGGAACTGATAGAGAAAGTGATAAAATGAAAACAGAAGAACCCAGGTTGAGTTTTGGCGGGCAAAATGATAAGTTCGGTGAGCGCATGTACACTATTGATCTCATTCGAAAGAAAAAACAATAAGTCCTGATAGGTATAGCTAAACGCAGTGTCCCAATTAATCGATGATTAGTTGTGGACGGTGGCGCGACCCAAAGAGAGGCGATGTCAAGGTGATGATATCCAAGATACAAGTGGATCAGGTGCTAAAGGTATATAAGACCAATAAGTCATTGGGCGCTCAATCGGCTGTTGAAAGTGTTTCCCACAACAACAGGCAAGATGAAATCGGGCTTTCCTTTACAAAAGAGGATATTGAGAAGATAAAGGAACTTGTTAGAAAGATGCCTGATGTCCGCGAAGACTTGATTGCGCCGATTTCGAAGAAGGTCGAAAGTGGCGAGTATTCGGTCGAGTCCAATGCCATTGCCGAGAAGATGATGGGAAGACTTCTGGCCGATAAGATCAGGTGATGACTTGCCTCAAAATGTATGAGAGTTAAGCTCGCTACCGTCCCTTAAGGGGGCGGATATGGTGGAACAGAAATCTCTTGAAGTTGCTGGTCTGCTTAATCGGTTAGAATTGGTCCTCGAACGGCTGATTGACTTGGCCAGAAAGAAGCAAGATTTTGTGATTGCCGGTGATTGCGGTGGACTGGAAAGAGTCCTAGCGGAGGAAGCAGCCGCCTTGGGGGACCTAGAATACTTAGAGAAACAATTTGGCGGTAGAGATGATTCATGCATTTTAGGGGATATTCTTAAAAGAGATGAATACCGCTCCGCAAAGACTTTCCTCACCGAGAAAGCCTCATTGCTCCGTAGCATCAACGATCAAAACCAAAGGCTAATATCTAAAAGCCTGGAAATCGTGAAATATGAACTAGGTTTGTTCTTGCCCAAAGACGACTATTTCAATACTTCTGAAATGGCGCCTATTGCTTTCGACCAAAAAGTCTAGCCGGAGGTGGCTTGTATGCCTTCTACGTTTACCGCTATTGAAATTGGGAAATCAGCTCTACTTGCCGCAAGACGTGCAATGGATACCACAGGGCACAATATAGCCAATGCTGCTACGCCAGGATATTCGCGACAGCGGGTGGTACTTGAACCCATTATCCAGAGAATTGACATAAACTCAGGCACATCTGGACTTGGAGTCAAAGTAACTGACGTTAACCGTATAAGAGATCCGTTCATAGACGGGGTGTTGCGCAATGAGCAGGCAAAAGGAGCGAGTTTTGAAGCTCAGAAGGAGGTTCTTGACCATCTGCAGATAGTCTTTGCCGAACCCTCGGATTCGAGCATGAGGACGTTTGTAGATTCTTTCTGGGCGGCGTGGCATGATCTTGCATCAGAACCGCAATCCCAGGCAGCGAGGGCACAACTCATGGAAACCGGCCGGTCCGTGGCAGATATGTTCAAACACCTAGGAAGCCAGATAGATTCTCTGGTCGGAGACATTGAAGGCGCCATAGATTCTACTATAAACACGGTGAATCTTCTCAGCGACAAAATCTGTTCTTTGAACACCGAGATTTCAAGGGGATTATCCCGAAACGAGCCTGTCGGAGATCTAATGGATAGGCGAGACCTGCTTATAGATGAACTAACGCAGCTTACCGGTGCAACTGTGAGCTATCTGGACGAAGGTACCGTGAAAGTTAGCATCGGGGGAATAGCGCTTGTCGATAAGTACAAGTCGTATCCCATTTCAAGTTCAATAACTTCAGCGGGAGTTAAGTTTTTCGTAGTTACGGGCCCTGCAAGTAGCGACAAGATAGAACTGAATTTGGTTTCTGGAACACTGGGAGGGCACAAAGCTGCAAGAGATGAAATCGCTCTCAAATTCAGGCAAGAACTCAATACTATTGCGACACAGTTTTTTGAAGGGATAAACAATATTCACCAGACAGATCCTACTACTGGGCAGGTAGATCCTTCATACATCAAGTTCTTCGAATTTACCGCTTCAGACGTCCTTTCAACGATAAAAGTAAACGATGTAATAGTAAATGACCCGGCAAATATTCGGGCTTCTGCAGGAACGGATCCTTTGGATAGTACTATCGCCCACGCCATTGCTGACTACATAGAGGGCACGCCTAACAGTTTCATTATTGATGACTCCGGCGGCAATTTTACAGAGAAATGGATGTCGATTGTGGGCAAGTTGGGAGTTGAGGGTCAGAAAGTAGAGATCGGGCATTCAACTCAGGAGCTACTAGTGAAGGAACTATCAAACAGGAAAGACTCGGTAAGCGGGGTGTCACGTGACGAGGAAATAACCGAACTCATACGCGAGCAGCACGCTTTCAATGCGGCTAGCAGAGTCATAACCGTTGCGGATGAGATGCTCGATACGATAATTAACCGGATGGGAATGAGTGGCAGATAGTTTAGGATCCACAGGTAAAGGGGGCAGGTTTTTATGCGAGTAACAGATCTCACCATTCAGCGGAACTTTCTTTACAACATATTCGGTGTCGAAAAGAGATTAGGAGAGCTTCAGGATATGGCTTCCTCAGGGAAATCTATTACTAGGCCTCAGGATGATCCGGTAGGTTCGGAGAAATCCATATCACTAAGACACGATCTTTGTGTGAACGACCAGTATCTACGCAATATCGATAAAGCCAAGACGTGGATGTCTCAAACAGAACAGGCGATGGCCCACGCAACGTCAGTGTTGTCGAGAGTACACGATCTGGCTCTTTATGGGGGAACCGGGACTACACCAGACGAGGCAAGGAATGCAATCGCCGCAGAGGTTAGTCAGCTTAAGGAAGAGTTATCTTCAGTATTCAATACTACAGTTGACGGTCGTAACCTTCTTTACGGAACTATGCCTGTGTGGAGGCTGGGTACGGACGTAACGCTAACATGCAAGGGAATCGAAGCAATTATGACTGACGTAAATGCCTACATGGATCAGTTGGAACAAGGACTACAGACTTCGAACGTAGATGATATCGCAGCTGCTGCCGAAGGGCTAGATCAGGCGTTGGACAAGGTGTTATCTCACAGGGCTGAAAATGGCGCAAAACTTCGAAGATTAGATACTTTGGAAGAAAAATCGAACGATATGTATGTCGAGTACAAAAGGGTATTATCCAATGTGGAAGAGGTTGATCTCACTGAAGTAGTTGTAAAGCTCATGTCTCAGCAGATGGCTTACCAATCTGCGCTTGCCGTTGGGGCAAGGCTGATTCAACCTAGTCTCCTGGACTATCTGCAATAGGTTCTTGCTTGGTTCTGATAGGGTACGTCACGTTGGGCAGGAGGGATTCATGTGGAGTTTCCCACTAAACAGTTTGGAGTCATACATATAAGAGAAGACCAGGTCATAAACTTCCCAGAAGGTCTTATTGGCTTTCAATCATGCAAGAGGTTCTTTGTTTTCGACCTCGACGAATTTGGGGTTTTCAAATGGCTCCAGAACCTGGACGACGAGTCTTTGGGGTTCGTAATCCTAGACCCTAGACTCTTGTTTAAAGACTACGATCCCGAGTTTGTCGCAAGAGATCTAGAGATTCTGGAGGCTTCCAGCCCTGGGGATCTCGTACTCCTTTCGGTAGTTACTCTGCCGGAGGAGGTAAGAGATATGACCGTCAATCTGCAAGCACCTCTTGTGATAAACCCGTCGAAACGTCTAGGCCGGCAGGTAATAACCATTTCGCAGGAGTATAGTACTAAGCACAACGTATTCGTGCATGTAAAGAATCTCATGAAGAGGACGGGCTAGATATGCTTGTTCTATCAAGGAAGCAAGGCGAAGCAATACTGATAGGTGACGACATTGTCATACGCGTTACAGAGATAAAAGGCAGAGGTTCTAAGGCGTTTGTTAAGCTGGGGATTGAAGCTCCGTCCGGAACCAAGATCTTGAGGGAAGAAGTAGAGATCGAGATTGCCACCGAGATGGCTTTAGCGAAAGATCCTGTTTTGGACTTGGAACGTCTGAAAAGCGAGTTTTTGAAAAGAGAAGATAAGGAAGAATAAGGCTAATCTCTTCTCCCCTACATACGATTACATTGTTGAAGGAACTATGAAAGAACTTCTAGACCTGAAACCTTCTTGCAACTTGTGTTTGCTGGGAACTAGGATTCGGGACAAAGATTCGGGCGATAGGGTTACCTGGGAACTATACAGGCATTTTGGGGGTGTAAGCATGAGTTCTAAGATTACGATGAATATGACCGGACTGGATACGCAGGAAATCATTGACCAGCTTATGAAAGTAGAAAGGCTGCCTCTGCAAAGACTGGAATCAAAGAAGGCAGCGGTTGCAGAAAAAAGAGCGGCGTGCAATGCCATAAAGACCAAAGTCGACTCGGTGATTTCAAGAATAAGTGCACTTACGACAAAGGGCATTTACAGCGCTAAGACAACCAAAGTTAGCGAGCTGGGCGTTGTTTCCGGATCGGCATCCGAATCAGCCGCTGTGGGCCGATATGACGTCGAGGTTTTAGCCCTGGCCCGTTCCCATGTCCTTCAATCCAGAGTTTTTTCCGAGGGTCCTGATGCTCCATTAGGAATTTCAGGGAGCCTAACGCTGACTCTTGGGGATTCAGACCCGTTTTCTATTGACGTTGACGATACAGATACTCTTAACTCAATCGCCGAGAAGATAAACCAAAGCGGGGCGGGAATCAAGGCGTCTGTTCTGCAGGTTAGGCCCAACGAGTATTCTCTTGTCCTTACTGGTGAGTCTACGGGTAAAGAAATAAGTGTGGCTGAGGTTCTTGAAGGGGGAGCCTTCGAGATGTCGCAGGTAGTTTCTGCATCGAAAGCTAGTTTCAAGATAAACGGTGTGACGTTTGAACGAGACTCCAATACGGTATCTGACGCGATTGAGGGACTTACACTTAATCTTTTAAAAACTGGTGCAACATCTGTGTCGGTAGCCTACAATGACGATGCACTTGTAAACGGGGTAAAGTCGTTTGTAGATGAATACAACTCTTTAATAGATCTCACTTCACGTTACAATTTCTGGGACAATGACACCAAGGCAAGCGGACTTCTTTTTGGAGATCCCTTGCTTCAGAGATTGCTTTCTGAAATTCAGAGCACCTTATTCGCGTCCATCAATCTCCCAGGGTTTAGGTTCGTAGGGCAGGTCGGCATAAGCACAGGCGCGATCGGTGCTTTTTCGCGGGACGGGAAGATTACTCTTGATGAATCAAAACTCAGAGAGGCACTTTCGAACGATAGGGATTCGGTTGCTTCTCTTTTCACTGAGGGAAGCTCGGGTTCTGACGGAGTGTTCAAGAAATTAGAAAGCACGCTGCAGATGTACACTTCATACAACGGTTTTTTGCCACTGAAAGATGCTCAATTTGAGTCTGAGAACAAAGACATATCAAGGCAGATTGACAGACTCGAGAAGCGTTTAGACATGAAACTTGCCGGTCTTCAGAAGAAGTTTACAACGCTAGAGACATACTTGGCCAAGATGGAAACCCAGTCAATGTGGCTATCCCAGCAGATGCTATCTATGTTTAGCGTCTAGAACGAGGCATAAGAAAGACAGGTGATGGGTTTTGGTAAATGCGGGATATGTGGGAAACAGAGATAAAGCTCTTGAAGCATACAGGCAATCGAAGGTAGAAACCGCTTCTCCGGCCGAGTTGGTACTTATGCTATACAATGGCTGTCTTAAATACATGCGAAACGCAGTACAATGTATCAAATCTAAGGACTACAGCGGTGCAAATGAAAGCCTGATACATGCTCAGGATATCATTGATGAACTGAGAGTATCGCTGGACTTTAGTATGGGAGAGATAGCCGACAGCCTTGCTTCTGTGTACGACTTCGTCTATTCGTCGCTTGTAAGCGCAAACTTAAAAAAAGACGCAGAGCAGATACAAGACACGATTACAGTCATGACAGAGATTAGAGATGGTTGGGAAGAAGCGATAAGAAGCCATGGTTAGAATGTTCAAAAATCTACTAACACTAACCCAGGAGGCAAAAAAGTTTGCCGAGGTGGGAGACTTTCAAAAACTTGGGAAGATAATCGCCCAAAGGGAAGATGTTCTCAAGAAAATAGATTCTTGCAGCAGTCTTCAGTTAAGTGCCGAAGACTCCGAGTTAGTAAAGGATATGATCCTTTCAGTAAACGAACTGGATAAGGAAATCGCGTTGCTTCTTCAACAAGAGATGGCTGACCTTAGCCAGGAGATTTCTGAGGTCATTACGCAACTTAAGGTTCTGTCAGCTTATTCTGCCGGTATCTCCTCTGGTGGAAGATTTGACACCACTCTTTAGCCTGAAAATAAAAAAGCCCCGGTTGTAGACCGGGGCGAGTTGGCTTTGCTTACTCAGAAATTTTAGTCACTTCTGCAGCTTGCAGCCCTTTAGGGCCTTCGACGATTTCGAACTCTACAAGATCGCCTTCGTTAAGCGTACGAAACCCTTCAGATTTGATTGCCGAATAGTGCACGAACACATCTGGACCATCGTCACGTTGAATAAAACCGAAGCCTTTTTGCGCGTTGAACCATTTCACTGTACCTTGCATTGTGGGACATTCCTCCTAATTCCCGACGATGGGTCCCAACCCAACGTCTTTTGGAGCTTTAAGCTCGTGTTGCGAATATAGCATGATACAGAGAAAGAGTCAACAAGTATTTTAGGTTTTCTTGTGAGGGGTTGGGGAAAACGGTATAGAGACGTCTGTGGATACTGTGGACAATTATGTTGATAACCACTTAAATGCTATTTAATATTGTGCACAGTTGTGTGGATTGCAGGTTCACACGTGTATGGGTTTGGCGTATTATTGAATTGCGATGGGAATGACCCATAAAGGTAAATTGAACAGACTCGGAGAAGTTATTGCGTAGTCAAGAGAGATCCTTGGTTTTTTGGTGACGCCCAAGGCAAAAGTAACGGTTACTTTGAGGAGGCATGCCACATGGAGATCAACGTAAGAGGTAAGAACATGAACGTAAGCCCCGCACTTCGGGAATATGCAGAGAAGAAATTGTCCAAACTGGAGAAATACGTGAGGCAGGATTCTTGTTTGTGCCAGGTGATGTTTTCAACTCAGCGGGGCAAGTATGTGGTTGAAGTTACGCTACCTCTGAATGGCATGATTTTGAGGGCGGAAGAGTCGGCTCAGGATGCGTTTGCCTCAGTAGATCTGGTTGTGGAGAAACTCGAGAGGCAGCTGGAGAAATACAAGACGAGACTGCTTAAGCGCGATAAGCAAGAGCAGCGATTGTCAGAGCCTGAGGAAGAACTCGAAACAGGACAGATTGTAAAGGTCAAGAGATTTGCTATGAAACCTATGATGCCTGAGGAAGCAGTAATGCAAATGGAGCTTCTAGGTCACGATTTCTTTGTTTTTGCAAACGGCGAAACAGGTTTGGTTAACGTTATTTACAGACGCAAAGACGGCAACTTCGGTCTGATTGAACCTGAGATTTAGAGTTTCTTAAGAGATTTGTGTATGTTAAGCGGGGGAGCCAGCTTGGAACAACCTAAGGTTACTGCAGTTATGTTTGAAGGCGGTAAACCACAAACCTCTCTAGATGCTAAAATCAAGAATATCCGGAAAGAGATCGCCTTGGACACACTGTCCAAGCTGGCTTTAGCGCCGGAAATCGACGAAATCATACTAGCAACAAATTATGAGGATCTTGCGCACGAGGCATCCGAGTTTGCCATTGTTGACTTGGAGTCAAATGACATTAAGTTTCATTTCGGGCGCAGACTAAGAGAGATAATCGTCAACTATCGCTTGGATAACGTGTTGTACATGGGGGGAGTAGCTGCCCCCCTTGTGTATTCGGAGGAGTTTAACCAAGTTGCCCTCACGCTTAAGCAAACCAGAAATACAGTGATAATGAACAATGTCCAGTCTGCAGACCTCGTTGCGTTTACGCCCGCAAGGGCAATTGATGAAGTCGAACTGCCCGATAACGACAATGTACTGGGCAATCTGCTCCGTGAGATTGGTATGCGGCGGCTTCTTATTCCTAATTCAGGTAGGGTGAACTTCGATATAGACACTCCAACTGACATCTTAATCCTTGGTCTGCACCCTCACTGCGGGGAAAGATCATCAAGGATCATAGGCTCTCTGGATTGGCCTACTCAGAACCTGTGTGAGGCCCTGAGAGTACTTAGGGAAGAGTCGCGAGAAATAGCGGTGATAGGACGAGTTGGACCCGCAGTCATACAGTATATAAACTCGAACATGGTTCACAGAATGCGGGTGTTTTCCGAGGAGAGAGGTATGAAGGCCTTGGGCCGAGAAGAAAGAGGGCAAGTCGTATCGTTGTTGGGTTTCATGGTAGATGAGGTAGGCCCGAAGAGGTTTTTCGAGTACCTATCGCGTGTCTGCGACCTAGCTTTTATCGATACAAGAGTGATGTTTGCTCATCTTGAGGGCCAAGTTTCGGATTGGGACAGGTTTTACTCAGACCTGGGCCAATATCAAGTAATCCAAAATGAGTGGGTTAGGGAGTTTACGAAGAGTGCTGTTGAATGCCCAATTCCGGTTGTGCTCGGTGGACATAGCCTCGTAGCTGCCGGCCTTTGGATTATGGCGGAAATGGTCGTAAAGGAGAAAGAGGATTCAGGATATCGTCATAACACCGCAATTATGACCCCTTATAGCTGATTGGAACACTTTTTCAATCGGGAGTGTATAAAATGGCCGGCAAGGATTATACAGCTAGAGACTACGAGGATATCATCAAGAAGATAAATGACGTTTTGGATTGCCGAGTTTCGACCGGTGAGAACGACAGTATCGATGAAATCCATATTGTGGCACGGATAGGTCGGTCGCCTAAATACGTGGTACGAGATGTAGAATCTGCTGTTTTGGCGGCATCCGGGGAGAAAATCGACAGAACAAGGATCTCGATTGTTCAAATGGCCGGTAATGAACCGAGCTTTACCTCCAGACCTAGACTTGTAGCTGTAGAACTTGTGACCAGTGAGTCTTCGGCTGTAGCCAGAGTAAAACTCTCCTTGGGAGAGGAGGTTCGTCTAGGAGAGAGTGAAGGGATTGCCACGCCTACTAGGTGGGATTGGTTCTGCGCGGAAGCTACTGTCAATGCGCTGAGCCAGTTTTTCAGAGAAGGTGTGAAGATTTCTTTGAGGGACGTAAACGTATTTGATTCGAGGTCTCTGCGAACAGCGGTGGTAGCTCTGTGTGTCATTGAAGACGGCAGAGAATTGGTGCTAACGGGTTCGTGTCCTGTTTTATATGATGAAAGAGAAGCGGTAGTAAAGGCAACTCTTGATGCGGTCAATAGGAGGTTTCCGATGCTAACGGCAAATAGCTGAAATTAAATGAATTTTGCACCACTTATAGAAGGACTAATTGAAGCAGCGTTGAACAAATTACTAAGCCGACAGCCTGGTGACTTTCATCAGCGGAGTTAGATGAATCTGATCTAGCGGTTCAGATTCAGCCAGTTGACAGGGGGTTTTCAGGTGAGCAAGAAGGTTCTTAGGGTGATTTTCGCCATCCTCACGCTCCTTTTGGCCGGAGCAGCGAACTTTCAACTAGGCTAAAGTTTCTGTCAGGGCTGTCGGCCCGGTCACGAGGTGTTCTAGCATTGAACAAAGAGATTAAGGCCTTCGATGTCTATTTGTGGGGAATAGTTTGCCTCGGTATGGTCTTACTTTTTATGAATATCCCTGTCTTCGAGGGCTTGCTTCACTTCCTGGAAGTGGGTTTTCTCGGGGCTCTCATTGCTTTTGGTGAGACCCTGGCAATCCCATTTCCCAAGGGTAAAGGTACCGCATCTGTCGCTGCGCCCCTGATTTTTACTGTTATTGTTCTCCATGGTCCTGCCATTGGCATGTGGGTTGCAGCATTAGCTACTCTACGCAAAAGAGATCTGGCAGGGGAGGTTCCCATACGTCTGGTTCTTTTCAACAGAGGGATGCTAAGCATATGTGCCTATGGGTTCTCGACGGCCTACAGTCTTTTGGGAGGCGAGTTCGGATTTCTCGAGTTTCCTTCGGGTCTTCTAGGTTTCATATTGGCAGCAACTGTTTACACCATACTGAATGCGGTCATAATTGGAGAGGCACTATCGCTTCAGACCGGCCTGCCATTTTTGACCATCTGGCGCCAGAATATAGTCTGGATGCTACCTAACATGTTTGCTTTGTTTCCTCTGGGTGCCCTTATGGTTGTTGTCACAAAGCAAGCCGGGCCGCTTGTACTTCTACTGTTCTATTTGCCCTTGGTCGTAACTAAGATGTCTCTACAGAAATACGTGGATCTGAAAGAGACCTATGGCGAAATGGCTCAGGCTCTAGGTACGGCTGTAGACGCGAGGGATCCATATACCCAAGGACATTCGATAAGGGTATCGGAATACTCTGGGCTATTAGGAAAAGAAATGGGATTCGATGATGAAGAGGTTGATTTGCTGAAATATGTTGCGCTTCTGCACGATGTAGGCAAGGTGGGCATACCCGACAGCATTCTAAGGAAAACAGACTATTTTACATACGAAGAATATCAAGAAATGAAGCGGCATGTTGATATAGGTGCAGATATCATTGGAGCTATGAAGATATTAGGCAAAGGCGAGGAATGGGTAAGATATCACCACGAAAGATGGGACGGCACAGGTTTCCCCAAGGGCTTACGTGGCGATGAAATACCTCTAGAAGCACGTATTATTGCCTGCGCGGATGCTTTTGACGCTATGACTACAGATAGGCCGTACAAAGAGAGAATGGACTACGAGGAAGCCAGAGAAGAGATTGTAAGGTGCAGCGGAACCCAGTTTGATCCCAAAGTGGTAGAAGCTATGCTCAAAGTCGTAGATGAAAAGATTTTGAGGAAGTGATCCATTGTTCCTAACCGTTGTAGCTGTTTCCCTTGTACTTGGCCTGGTTTCGGGAGGCAAGATCTCTCATCTTGGTGACATAGATCTCGATAGGTTAGGGTGGATTGTGGGGTCCTTTTTAGTAAAGATTGGATCGAACAAGTTATTGAGCGGGAGGGTGGAGCCATCTTCCAAGGTTTGTCTTGCTCTAAGTCTAGTCACCTACCTCATGCTGTTTTACGGTCTTTGCCCAAATCTAAGATTCCCTGGCTTTCGCGTGCTTACCTTCGGGACTTTTTTGAACTTTATTGTCATACTAGCCAACGGAGGTAGAATGCCTGTCGATTTGTCCCCACTCGGAGCTGATGTCTTAAATAGCCAAATACCCGTGCTCGTCTCTAGCTTCACCCACTGTGAGATGGGAGATCGCACAAAGTTAAGATGTCTGGCTGACATATTTTCCTCTGAGTTTCTTTCCAAAACACCTACCACTTTCAGCCTGGGTGACATACTCATGGCCGTAGGGATCTTCGCGTTCATAATGAATGTGATGCACGCGGGTTTTCTCGAGGGACAAAAGAATGGTAGAATTAAGGGCAATGAGAGCTAAGGAAAGCTACCTGACCGCTTTTGAGTTTGCACGCAGAAAAGGAGATATGTATGTCAATTTTGAAGAATCTTTTCAACTCCAACGACCGGGAGCTCCGAAAAATAGGACCAACTGTCGATTCAGTGGCAAGATTTGAGCCTACTTTTGAGCGAACCTCCGACTCGGACCTCCAGCGCAAGACAGGTGAGTTTCGGGAACGTATTTCCAGGGGTGAGCCCATGGACAAAATTCTTCCCGAAGCCTTTGCGGTTGTTAGGGAGGTCTCCAGACGTGTACTCGATATGCGGCATTTTGACGTACAAATACTAGGTGGTGTTGTTCTTCATCAGGGACGGATTGCAGAGATGCAAACTGGTGAAGGGAAAACGCTTGTGGCGACTCTTCCGGCATATTTGAACGCGATAGGAGGCGCTACCGTACACGTAGTTACGGTCAACGATTATCTGGCGAAACGAGACAGGGAATGGATGGGTCAAATATATAGGTTTCTAGGCCTGGATGTAGGACTTGTGATCCCTGGTATGGAAGTGGCGCAGAAGAAGGCCTCGTATTCCTGCCCTATCATCTACGGCACAAATACAGAATTTGGTTTTGACTATCTTAGAGATAATATGGCTTGGCGGAAGGATGACCTTGTTCAAAGCCCCCTAAACTACGCCATAATCGACGAGGTTGACTCAATTTTGATAGATGAGGCTAGAACCCCTCTCATAATTTCTGGCCGCGGTGAGGGCACTACAGACAAGTACATAAGATTTCGGGATCTTGCTCGTATGCTAAAACGAGATAAGCACTATACAGTTGACGAGAAGGCGAAAACGATTGTCTTGACTGATGAAGGCATTGAGAGAACAGAAGAATGGCTGGGTATAGATGACCTTTCAGACGAGGGAAACATAGGGTTGGAACACTATGTTAAGCAGGCTTTAAGGGCTAAAGAACTGATGCATCGCGATGTTGACTACGTGGTGAAAAACGGAGAAGTTTTGATAGTTGATGAATTTACCGGCCGTATTCTTGTGGGCAGAAGATTTTCAGATGGTCTTCATCAGGCAATTGAAGCAAAAGAAGGCGTAGAGATAAAAGAGGAAAGTGATACTCTTGCTACCATAACTGTCCAGAACTTTTTCAGGATGTACGACAAACTTTCGGGCATGACAGGAACTGCCGCGACCGAAGAACCAGAATTTCTAGAAATATACGGCTTGGACGTTGTATGTATTCCGCCAAACAAGTCCCTAATAAGGACCAATATGCCTGATTCAATTTGGAAGACCGAAGGTGCCAAGTTCGAGGCTGTCGTAGAAGAAATTGACCGTATGCATCAAGTCGCGCGGCCTGTCCTTGTGGGCACACGTTCTGTGGAGAAATCGGAGATGCTGTCGGCAATGCTCAAAAGGAGAGGCATTGACCATGAAGTTCTTAACGCCAAGCACCACGAACGTGAAGCGGAAATAGTGGCTCAGGCTGGAAGAAAAGGCTCAGTGACCATTGCAACTAACATGGCTGGGCGGGGAACTGATATACTCCTTGGCGGCAATCCTGACTTCATGGCGCGTTCAACTCTCAGAAAAGAAGGATATGATGCTGACGTGGTTTCTGTCGCTGCGGAGAAAGTCCTTCCCCAAGCAATGCTTGCGAGAATAGAGGCAGGCACAACTGACGAGCATATTGAAGCGATTCTTGCGGCCAGAGACAGGTACAAAGAGCTTTTTGAGCAGTTCAAGAAGGTGACTGATGAAGAACATGAGGAAGTTGTATCTCTGGGCGGTCTGCATGTGCTTGGTACAGAACGTCATGAAGCCCGGCGTATAGATAACCAGCTGCGAGGTAGGGCTGGTAGGCAGGGAGATCCGGGCTCATCGAGATTCTATCTCTCCTTGGATGACGAACTTATGCGGCTATTTGGGGGAGACCTCATAAGCGGTGTTATGGAGAAAGTAGGGTTCTCGGACGACGAGGCCATAGAACATCCTTTGATCACCAAGTCTGTAGAAACGGCTCAGAAGCGTATTGAGGCGCACAACTTTTCCATAAGGAAAAATGTATTAGAATACGACAACGTTCTGAACAAGCAGCGCGAGGTCATATACTCTCAAAGACGCCAGGTACTTGAGTTTGATGACCTTTCAGATATTGTAAGGGGTATGATTGCAGGAACAGTAGAAAGAGGCTTTGGTGTTTTCTGGAATCAGGGTGAAAGGAACCATGAGGCAGATACAGATGGGCTTGTTTCTTATCTGAAAGAGTTAATGCCGGCTGCAGACTTTAGAAAAGTCCTAGATTCTGCTGGTTCGAGACAGGCTGCTCTAGACGCAGTCATGGAGGTTTTCAGCGAGGGCTATAAGGAAAAGGCGGAGATGTTAGGGCCCAATCTAAACGAGGTACAGCGGCTGATACTTCTTAGAGTGGTTGACCAAAAATGGATTGACCAGTTACGTGCAATGGAGGGTCTGCGTGAAGGCATTGGCTTAAGGGCGTATGGTCAAAGAGACCCTCTGCTTGAATATCAAAAAGAAGGCTATGACCTTTTTCAGAACATGATTGAGAACATTGAGAAAGATACTGTCGCCTATTTCTACAGGGTAACCGTATCCAAAGAAAGAGGCGTGCGAGCTGCCGGAGATGGCCAAGGAGCCGCAGGACCGGTAAGGGTAATAAGACTTACGGGGCCTCAATCTCAAGATACCGAGGGCCGGGAACAGGTAAGACCTGGGCCAGTTAAGTCCGGGAAAAAGGTGGGACGAAACGATCCCTGCCCATGTGGTAGTGGAAAGAAGTACAAGAACTGTTGTGGAAAACTTGGATAAGGAAACAAAATGTCGTATTATGCATCTTTAGAGAGCAGATGATATATACCGTGATTAGCGGAGGGAGTTTATATGTACGAAGAGGTAATAGGTGAGCTAGAGTCGTTGAGGGAAAGATTAGCTAATATCGGGAGGTCTCTTTGACCCTGTCGCGTTATCTCAGGAATTGACAGATCTTAAGACGAAAATGCAAGACCCTTCAGTGTGGGAAGACCACAGGCGAGCGCAGTCAATTGGCCGACGTATAAGCCACATTGAAGACAAACTAGATACATTTAACGATCTTAAGACCCAGATAGATGACAGTATTTCCATAGCTGTTCTGGCGGAAGAAGAAGGCGACATATCACTTCTAGAAGATCTTCATCAGACGGCACAGGAACTATCTAGAAAGATCCACGAACTCGAGTTTGAGACGTTGTTTTCTGGTCCGTATGACTCAAGAGACGCCATCGTTACTTTGCACGCGGGTGCAGGTGGGACAGAGGCCATGGATTGGGTTGAAATGCTCTACAGAATGTACTCGAGGTGGGTTGAGCGCAAAGGGTTCGAGCTAGAGACTCTTGATATGTTGCCTGGCGAGGAAGCCGGGCTGAAGAGTGTGAGTTTTTCTGTAAAAGGGGACCATGCATATGGTTTTTTGCGTCCGGAAAAGGGCGTTCACAGGTTGGTAAGGATTTCTCCTTTCGATTCAAATCAGAGAAGGCACACCTCTTTTGCATCTGTGGATGTACTGCCTGAAATTGAGACGGAAGAAGAAGTGGATGTAAACCCAGATGAGCTAAAGATAGACACATATAGGTCTTCGGGCGCAGGCGGCCAACACGTCAACAAGACTGATTCGGCTGTTAGGATCACGCATATTCCTACGGGTATTGTGGTTACGTGCCAGAATGAGCGTTCTCAGCACTCGAATAAGATTGTGGCAATGAGGGTCCTTAAAGCCAAACTCTTGGCTCTTAAAGAGGAAGAAAGGCTAAAGGAAATTGAAAACCTCAGAGGCCCTCAGAAAGAGATTACATGGGGAAGTCAGATCAGATCATATATCTTTCAGCCGTATACTTTGGTTAAAGACCATCGCACAGGGCTTGAGATAACCAATGTGGAACGTGTCATGGACGGCGAGATAGACGACTTCATATATGCCAAACTGCGGCAAGATGCCGAACGGGCAGTAGCCGGATAACATATCTTAACCTACGGAAGGTGGTTTTGAAATGCCAAGGAGATACATGACATATCTTGTCATATTGGCAGCGGTGGGCGCGTTCTTAGTTGGGTGGTTCGGTAGAGGGGCGGTTTTTGCCGGTAGCACCGCTTTGCCTGGGAGCGAAGAAGATCCGTTAGTGTCAAGGTCTTACGTAGATTCGGTAGTAAAAATGACTGTAGTCGAACTTTCTTCAGGGCAGAGTCTGATTGGGTATTCAGGGACCGAGATCATCCTTAGGTCGGGAACGGCGACCGTGGTCGATTCGGAACTTGGTGGGCTATGCGATTCTACTCTTGGATCTGATCTCACAAAAGGCACACAAGTGCCGAAAAATCACCTGCTTCTAGTGCCGAGAGATGACGGCAGAGGGATAAAAGCTACCTCTAACGCTTTCGTAATGGTGCGCGGCAAGTTTGATATTAGGTAGGGTATCGGAGTTCTAGACGTGGTCTAGTTGAGACAGGACAATGTCGATGTTCTCCTGGGCCAAGGAGGAGAATGTCGATAGTTTTTCATTCAGCTCTTGTTTGTAGATGTCACCATCTCGGATCAACGCTGAGAATTCTTCTACAATGTCAAAGTTGGGTTCCTCTTGCGGGTATGGCAGAACTGGACAACCTGCGGTCCTGCAAAACGCACTGATTTTTGGGTCTATGTCTACCCCAATAAATGGGATTGCGACTCTAGATGATAGTATTAGAGTGTGTAATCGCATTCCCAGGCAAAATTGACCACAGCTGAGGATGCCAAGAGCGTCTTCGGGCGTGACATTAGAGACAACAGGCAATGGATCTATGTTCATTTTTGCAAGATCCTGGTTCAGTTCAGCGGTCAACGCCAGGTCTCTATCTTGCATTGCAAGAAAACACGGCGATAGTCCCTTTTTCCTGAGCAGAGATACAAGGGCTTTGATTTGGTCGTAAAACCAGGTCGGCGCATTTATGTCTCTTAGGGCAATCCAGACGATACTCTCTTGGGCGTCTACCTCATGGGACTCAAGAATTTCCCTCACTAGATGGTCTGGGGATGGTTCTAAAAGAAAAGCCGGGTCTGCCGTTACCTTTATGTCTTTGGTCACTCCTATTTTCAGGAGCTCCTCCTTGGAGTCAGCATCTCTTACGGTAACAGCTTGCACTTTTCCCATAGCCCTTCTCGTAAGCAGTCTACCCAAACGAGAGTTTATGGGACCAATTCCATTTGCGTATACAACTACAGGCTTCTCGTAGAAATCTGAGATATGAATTATAGAAAGGTAGTACAGAAGAGATCTAAAAGAAGTAGCGTCCTGCAGTAGACTTCCACCGCCGAAGATCACTAGATCTGACCTTTTCACGGCTTTTTTGACCTCGCCCAAAGACATTCTAGGATACGACTCTACACTGTATGTCTTGCTGGTTTCCTCGGGATGTTGAGAAAGAACCATGATATCGAGGTCAGGTCTGGCATTTCTCAGAGCTTTCACAGTAGAAGCTAGTATAGCTTCGTCCCCTATGTTGCCAAAACCATAATATCCGGAAAGGAGAATCCTACTCACACTTCCGCACCTCTTTTTCTTGCATAACCCGTGTACTGATCTATTGACCATAAGACAGGATGAAAATCAAGTCTTTTTGAATCATAACAAAAAAGGATACTCTTAAGGAAGTGTTGTATCCTTCGACAGATGGATAAGCGGACGGAATCTAAGACTATGGAGCACGAGAACCGTCCCCGTGTTACACTGAAAAGGGTGAGGACAGGTTGGCCGATATTCTTGGTGTTGAATTTTATCCTGTGACGCTTGGTGGTGCGTTGAGCACAATGGAGTGGATGCTCTCTCAAGAGGACGGTCGTACAAGGCTTGTTGTCACGGCTAATCCTATTATGGTTATGACCGCTCAGAAGGATCCTGAGTTTATGGAGATACTCAGACGGGCGGATCTGATTGTGCCTGATGGTGTAGGAATTCTCTGGGCGGCTCGCAGGAAAGGTCTGGATTTGCCTGAGAGGGTAACAGGTGTAGAATTGGCTTACGCTATGCTAGGTTCGGACGTTTCGCCTAAGGTTTTCTTTTTGGGTGGAAAAGAAGGGGTAGCGGAGAAAGCAGCTCAAAACGCTAGGGAGATGTTTCCTGGCGTCAGGATATCAGGGGCCCATCACGGATATTTCTCCTCTGATGAGGAGAGTGAAGTTGTAGAGGCCATCAGAGATAATGAAACAGATGTTCTGTTTTGCGCTATGGGATCGCCGAAGCAGGAAAAATTCATATGGAAGCATAAAAACGAACTGGGTGCCAAAGTAGGCATAGGAGTTGGCGGGGTTCTTGATGTTTTGGCAGGAGAGAAGAAGAGGGCGCCTGAGCTTGTACAGAGACTGGGTCTGGAGTGGTTGTACAGGCTAATCCTCGAACCTAGCAGGATAAAACAGGACGTTTTACTATTGGAGTTTGCAGCCAGAGTCTTTTTTAGTGGCAGCGATGAAAAGGAAGATCGCAAATTGGAGGGCTAGATGATGCAGGAATCTCCAGGCGAGAGCATGGAAGAAACAGTTCGCTTAATAAAGGAAAAGGCAAGGGATATCAGAATCAACGTAATAAAGATGACATGTAAGGCTGGCTCGGGTCATCCGGGCGGGTCTTTGTCTTGCGCAGACATACTGAGCACATTGTATTTTGGCAGGGTGCTTGATGTAAAGCCTGACGATCCTTTATGGCCCGATAGAGATAGATTTATTCTCTCTAAAGGTCATGCTGCTCCCGCGCTGTATGCGGCATTAGCTGAAAAGGGTTTTTTCTCAAAAGATCTCTTACCTACGCTCAGACAGTTGGGTTCACCTTTGCAAGGGCATCCTGACTGTCGCAAAGTTCCAGGGGTTGAAGTCTCTACAGGTTCTCTGGGTCAGGGCTTGTCCATGGGAGTGGGGATGGCTCTTGCAGGTAAATTGGACAAGAAGCAATACAGAGTCTGGGTACTGCTGGGAGATGGTGAATGTCAGGAAGGGCAGGTGTGGGAAGCCGCAATGGCGGCTTGTCACTACAAGCTAGACAACCTTACGGCTGTAGTTGACCACAATCACCTTCAGATAGACGGCAGGATTGAGGACATAATGTGCCCTGAACCTTTATCGGAGAAGTTCAGAGCATTCGGTTGGAACGTTCTTTCGGCAAACGGTCATAGCCCTTTGGAGCTTCTTAGTGCCTTTGAGAAGGCAAGTGCGGAAGAAGGACGCCCTTCCGTTGTAATTGCTGAGACTGTAAAGGGCAAGGGCGTGAGTTTCATGGAGAACAAGAAAGAATGGCATGGGAAAGCTCCGACTGCAGAAGAAGCGGTCAGAGCCATAGAAGAGTTGATGAGGCAAGAGGCTTAGCAGTTCATCCATGTCGTTTTCGTAGAATTAGTGTGCAAAAGGGTGAATTAAGAATGTCTGAAGTGTCTGAAATGAAAGCAACAAGGGACGCCTATGGTGAGACCTTGGTTGAACTAGGCAGGGAGAATCCTGGTATCTGTGTGCTGGATGCGGATCTGTCTTCCTCTACCAAGACATCTATGTTCGCAAAAGCGTTCCCTGACCGGTTTTTTAACGCTGGAATAGCGGAAGCTAATATGATGGGTATTGCGGCAGGACTTGCACGATCGGGTAAGGTTCCTTTTGCATCGACTTTTGCTGTGTTCGCAAGCGGCAGGACATATGATCAAGTGCGACAGTCGATTGCCTATCCTGGCTTCAACGTCAAGATAGTAGCTTCTCACGGCGGGCTTACCGTAGGACCCGATGGAGCATCTCACCAAGCCCTGGAGGATATCGCACTTATGAGGGCAATTCCGGGCATGGTAGTTGTAGTGCCTTGCGATGCACAGGAAACACGCCTTGCTGTAAGGGCTGCGGCTGCTTATGAAGGGCCGGTCTACATTAGGTTGGGTAGGGAGAAAGTGCCGCAGATTCTCAAACCCTATGAGATCTTTGAGATCGGAAGGGGCTTGGTTCTGTGGCCTGAATTGTCCGAAGGTTCTATCGATGATCCTATAGAAGAGAGATTGCGTTCGGATTCGGAGGAACCACCTTTTGACGTCTGTTTCATAGCTTGCGGAGTGACGGTTCAGCCGGCTTTGGAAGCGGCCCAAACTCTTGAAGGAGAAGGGATTTCGTGTCTTGTCATAGACATGGCATGCATAAAACCCATCGACGAAGCCTTGCTAGGAAAAGCTGCAAGGAGCAGTCGGGTGATCATAACCTGTGAGGAACATAACATCATTGGTGGTTTGGGTAGCGCAGTATGCGAAACTGTGAGCAGAATACATCCAGTCCCTGTGATCCGCCTAGGTGTTAACGATGAATTCGGCCAGTCTGGTTCGGCTAAGGAACTCATGGAAGCTTACGGGCTTACGCGTGAAAGGTTTTGCGAAGAAGCAAGGAGCTTTCTGGGAACGTGGTGGCAGTTTTTCTCATAAAGTCGCATACTAGCCGTATCTGGGAACAGGATGCGCAGGAATTGTGTCGAATAATAGTATGCAAGCACAAGGACATTTTTCGTTGGGGTACTACGGCAGGTGACTAATTTGATCAGTTTGAGGAATGTATCTAAAGATTATGGCAGCAGCGTGAAAGCCTTGGACTCGGTAACTCTTGGCATAGACAAGGGCGAGTTTGTGTTTATTGTGGGTCCTAGCGGCGCAGGCAAATCCACCCTCATTAAGCTATTATATAGAGAAGAAGTACCGTCTGACGGTCAAGTTGTGGTTTTAGGCAAAGACATGGCGAAGATTCGGCGAAGGGAGATCCCTTTTCTCAGACGACGTATAGGCGTCGTGTTCCAAGATTTCAAGCTGCTTGAGGACAAGACCATAGGAGAGAACATATCTTTCGCTTTAGAGGTTACGGGTGCGCCAACACGCGAAATCAAGAAGAGGGTAACGCAAGTGTTGAACCTAGTTGGCCTGAAAGACAGGAAGGATGCGTATCCTAATGAACTGTCAGGGGGGGAGCAGCAAAGAATTGCAATTGCCAGAGCACTCGTCCGGAATCCTGATATTCTCTTGGCAGATGAACCTTCTGGTAATCTAGATCCTAAGACGTCTCATGAGATTTTTAGCCTTCTCGAGCGCGCTAACATGTACGGCACAACTGTAGTGGTTGCAACTCATGCACAGGATATGGTCAATCTCTTGAAGAAGAGAGTAATCGAACTCAGAAACGGCACACTCATACGTGACGAGAGAAGAGGGGCGTATAGTTCTTGAGGTTCATAGGATATGTGTTCTCTGAAGCTTTTAGGAGTCTATGGCGCAACAAACTTTCGTCATTTCTTTCATCTCTCACAACAGGGTTTGCGTTGTTTCTGCTGGGGATTAGTTTTTTAGTGAGCATTAACCTAGGTTACATATATACGGTAGCGGAACAGCAGATGGAGATCCAAGCATATATCATAAAAGACGCAACTGCCGAGCAGATCTCTACAGCTGTAGATCAGGTGCAGAAAATACAGGGTGTTAGCACCGTAAAATATGTGAGCAAGGAAGATGCTCTTGAAGAATTGAAATTGATGTTCAAGGACAAGGCGTCTGTGCTCGACTCTTTGAAAGAAGAAAACCCTTTGCCTGCGAGCATAAGGGTGAGAACTAGCAGTGTGGAACAAATCGACGCTGTTGTGGCTGAGATTCGAACTCTTGATGTTGTAGACGATGTTATTTACCAAGAGGAAGTCTCTAGGCGAATGATGTCCATTGGCCGGGCTGTTCAATATGTGTCTCTTGGCGGTATGGTTGCAGTAGGGGCAGTTTCCATAATGGTCATAGGGAATTCGATTAGGTTGACGATCGATTCTAGACGGCACGAAATCGCGGTAATGAAGCTCGTAGGTGCTACCGATGGATTTGTTGTGGGGCCCTTCATACTTGAGGGAGTAGTAATAGGCATATTTGGGAGCATTTTGGGTACCGTCTTTGCAGTTGGCATTTACAATTGGCTCTTTGAAAAGCTTTACGAGTTCATTCCATTTGTACCAATGTATGTGCTGGATGCTCAGTCGAAACTGCAGATGTTTGGGATAATGGCTGTTACGGGGATCGTGGTTGGGGTCGCAGGTTCGGTGCTTTCTGTCCGAAGACATCTGAAAGTGTAATCGCTAGGGGGGTTGTTATGAAAAAAGGCAGATCTAGATGCAAAAGTATCATGGCGTTGGTTCTGCTTGCTGCCTTTTGCCTTGCTTTCATTCCATACCTCAATGTTGCAAGAGCAGGAATTCTGGATGATAAATACACAGAACTTGAGCAGATGCAAAAGGAAATTGAGCAATATCAGAAACAGATTGATTCAAAACGGCGCTCAGAGAGTTCTGTCCTGAAGGAACTAGAGAAGTTGGAGATGGAGCTTACTTTGTCGGAGAAGGAACTCGCCTACATGGTAGCTCGAATTGAATATCTAAATGGAAGAATAGATGAAACAAAAAATGAAATCAAAGATATGGAAGATAAGATAGCAGAGCAGAAAGGTCTTTTCGACGAAAGACTCGTTTCTATGTACAAAGCCGGGAGAATGTCTTACCTGGAAATACTATTGAATTCAGATAGCATCTCGGATTTCACGGCTAGGTTGTACTATCTTCGGGAGGTGGCCCAGGATGACGTCCGCCTTATCGAAGAGTACGAAGCTATGAAAGTTGCGCTTGACGAGAAAAAAGAAGTGCTTGAGAAAGACCTTAACGACATAACCTGGTCAAAGAAGCAAGAGGAGCAAAAAAGAGCTGCGGTCGCCTCTCGAAGCACAGACAGGGAAAGATATCTGGCACAATTGCAGCAGGATAGGAAGAAGCTTGAAGAAACCCTGGACGAAATGGAGCGCGAGTCTAAAGCTCTGGAGCAGGTGATTGTAGAACTTCAAGCACAGGGTCATCAGCGTGAAAAACCTGAGGGCCTGTCTATGATACGTCCTGTTTCGGGCGGGTGGATAAGTGACGAATATGGAAACAGGTGGCACCCAATACTTGGAAAATACAAATTTCATTCAGGCATAGATATTGCCGTCAATTCCGGTACTCCTATAAAGGCCGCGGAAGATGGAACTGTTATCTTGTCCGGTTCCAATGGCGGGTACGGGCTTTGCGTAATCATTGACCATGGCGGCGGTATTTCAACCCTTTACGGTCATGCTTCTAAGCTATTAGTGAAAGTCGGAGATGTGGTTACAAGAGGCGAATCGATTGCCCTGGCTGGGAGCACAGGGGTGTCTACCGGTCCTCACCTTCACTTTGAAGTACGTGTGAAAGGTGTTACGGACAACCCGAAGAATTGGGTATCTTTTTAGACCATATATTGGGTCTCATGACGCACATGTAACTACTGCTTATCCAGGTTGGTATGGGAGTCTTATGCACAAGCCGGTCGTGCCAACCTGGGTAAGCAGTTTCGTCTTGGATGTGCTAGACTAAGTATGATACCTCATGTCTTGTGCAAGATCTGAATGCAGTAGACTGTTGTGGCTCAACAAAGCAAAGAACGGCGGTGGCTCTATGGAAAGCAGCTCGAAGCGAAAAACCGTAAGACTATGTGTTATCACAGCCCTTATATCTGTTCTAGTGACACTTGGATTATGTTCATACCTTGTGATTAGTTATACTCCTATAGCAAAAGTATACGAAGTCCTAAGGGTTTTGGACCAAGCATACTACAAGGATTTCGACAAAACTAGTTTGATGGAGGGTGCTCCACGCGGGGTTGTGTCAGCTCTCGGCGATCCTTACACCACATACATGACAAAAAAAGAGTGGACCGAGTTTTACATCACCACTAGCGGTGAATACTCTGGCGTCGGTATCACTATAGGGGTAAAGGATGGGAAAATTACCGTTGTCGCGCCAATGAAGGGAACCCCCGCCGACAAGGCCGGTATCAAGGCAAATGACATAATTCTCAGCGTTGATGGCAAAGACGTCGCTACTAGCGACGAAGCTGCGTCCCTGATCAGAGGCCCTGCTGGAAGCGAAGTGAGCATCAGCGTATATCGCAATGGCGAAACCCTTGAGTTTGTGCTTGTGAGAGAGAACATTGTGATTCCTGCCGTAAACTATGAAATGAAGGAAGGTACCATAGGCTACATCGAACTCATAACTTTTAGCGAAAATGCCGCTGTAGAAACGTCTAATGCTCTGAAGGACCTAAAGGCCCAGGGTGCTCAGGCAATCATACTTGATCTGCGCTACAATGGTGGAGGCCTCTTAGACAAGTGCATAGACATTGCGAACTTGTTTGTACCTAAAGGCACGGTTGTTACTATCAGCGGAAGAAAGTTCGAGAAGACGAGCTTCAACTCATCGGGGACGGGATTGGGCATGCCGCTTTTTGTCCTGGTCAACGAGGGGACTGCCAGTGCCTCAGAAATCTTGGCGGGAGCCATACAAGATTACGAGGTAGGCACTTTGATAGGCAAGACTACCTTTGGGAAAGGTCTGGTGCAGAATTCCTATGAGCTAAGCGATGGGTCGTATGTCAAAGTCACAATAGCCGAATACCTGACTCCTAAGGGGCGTTCTATCCATGGAATAGGGCTTGAGCCGGACGTGATCATAGAAGGTGACGAGGAACAGCTTGCAAAGGCGTTGGAACTTGCCAAGGCTGAGATTAATAGGACTTTCTAGCCTCTATCCGGTTTTCGTATGAGAGGGGAATACATGTGGGCCCATTGATTGAGCTGATTGGTTCGGTTATTCGTTCTTACCCGAGTATATTTAGCAATGCTGTGGTAGATGGCTTGTATTTGGTTGTGCTGGTTCTTGTGGCAGTTCAGTATCACAAGATACAGTCTCTTGAGGAGAAAATGTATGGTGCAGCGAAGAACAAGGCGTTTCGCAATACACTTTACGCCATAGGCCTTGGGCTGGTGGGTGGATTGCTTGCGAGCCTCCTTTTGGTTGTAGTTGGGGTGTCAGTAAGTGACAGTGGGATAGGTTACCTTTTTCCACTGGCTTTATTGCTGTTTCTGGTAGGCCCCAGATTTGTGTGTTACTCGTATGCAGGTGGTCTTGCGGGCCTTAGTTACCTTCTATTTGGGTGGCCGAAGATCAACGTGCCGTCGGTTATGGGTCTCGTTGCATGTCTTCATGCTGCGGAATCTTTTCTAATAAGGATATCGGGGCATTCGTGCTCTACTCCTTTTTATGTTTCGCGTAAGGACGGGCAGGTAGTTGGCGGCTTTGCACTTCAGCGGTTTTGGCCTATTCCCCTTATTGTGTTATTTCTTATACAAGCGCCATTTCTTGCAGATGTACAGGACCTGATTTACCTTCCCGATTGGTGGCCATTGATAAGGACACCTTCTGAACTACGCGCCGAACACATGATTTTTGCAATGATGCCCGTAATTGCGGCACTAGGTTACGGTGATATCGCTGTTGCAACAAACCCCAAGGATAAATCCATAAGCACATCGAAGAACCTCATGCTCTTTAGCGTGGTTTTACTGGTCCTTTCAATTATGGCATCAAGATGGCCTTTTTTTGCGTGGGTCGCGGTATTGTTCTCGCCAATTGGACATGAACTGGTGATAAAGAAAGGCCTTAAGGAGGAGTTTGAAAATCCCCCGATATATGTGCCGCCTGAGAAAGGTGTCATGGTCCTTGACGTTGTGCATGGCAGTGTTTCAGAAAAGTCGGGGATCAGAAGTGGAGACATAATAGTCTCAGTTGATGGCTTGGAAGTAGGTTCCAGGGATGATTTTGCAAATAGCATTGAGTCTTCAGAATCAGAAACTGTGGTTTTGACTGTAAAGAGAACCGGTGAAGATGGTAAGGCCGAAACGATCCATACTGACGTTCGAAGAACCCATGGGGAAGCCCTAGGGATAATCCTGGTTCCCGAGCCGGGAGATGAGCCCATGGTGAGCCAATACAGCGAAGGGATCATCGTCACGTTCATAAAGAAAATGCTAAGAAAGAAGTCACTCAAACCTACAGATACTAACCAGTAGTCTCACGGCAAAGCAAGGTTTTCCTGTGGAAACACCGCCTACACATAGGGTTTATTTTCATGTCTGGACGCATATAGAACATTTGATTGCCTACCCCTCGCCGGTTATAATAAATGGACGGGGGAATGGAATTGTCTGATTTTGAACTAGTTTCTGATTTCAGGCCAGAAGGAGACCAGCCTGAAGCCATAGATGCCCTTGTGGATGGCGTACGGAAGGGATACAAGCACCAAGTGCTGCTGGGGGTTACAGGCTCAGGCAAGACGTTTACTATTGCCAACGTAGTCGCACGGCTCAATCGTCCTACCTTGGTGGTTTCTCACAACAAGATCTTGGCTGCTCAGTTGGCTTCAGAGTTTAAGTCCTTCTTCCCTAATAACGCGGTTGAGTACTTCGTTAGCTACTATGACTATTACCAGCCAGAGGCATATATTCCTCAGACGGATACCTACATAGAAAAGGACGCCATGATTAACGACGAGATCGACAAGCTGAGACACTCAGCAACGTGCGCCTTATTTGAACGTAGAGACGTCCTTACCGTGGCGAGCGTATCTTGCATCTACGGCTTGGGTTCACCGGAAGACTACAGAGACCTTGTTCTTTCGGTACGCAAAGGAATGCAGAAAGAAAGAGAGGAGATCCTTCGGAGGCTGGTAGATATACAGTACACTCGAAACGATATAGATTTTCAGCGGGGTACGTTTAGGGTTCGTGGTGACACCATAGAGATCTATCCGGCAGGAGCGACCGGCACAGCTATACGAGTTGAGCTATTCGGGGATGAGGTAGAAAGAATCTTGCAGTTTGACGTACTTACAGGACGGGCTATTTCAGAGATGAATCACGCCATGATCTACCCTGCCAAACACTACGTGGTCAAAGATGACAAAATGGCGACTGCTATCGAGACTATAGAAGAAGAACTGGAGATAAGACTAAGAGAACTTAGGGAACAAGGTAAAATCCTCGAAGCTTACAGGCTTGAGCAGAGGACTAAGTTTGACTTGGAGATGCTCCAGGAGATGGGATACTGCTCGGGAATTGAAAACTATTCTAGGCATCTTACCCAAAGGTTACCTGGGCAGCCGCCATACACCCTGCTAGATTTCTTTCCAGAGGACTTCATAGTGGTAATAGACGAGTCTCACGTGACTATACCCCAACTTCGGGCCATGTACGAGGGGGATCGCTCTCGAAAAGAGTCATTAGTGAATTTCGGATTCAGGCTGCCTTCGGCGTTCGACAATAGGCCGCTTACTTTCGATGAGTTCATGTCAAAAGTGGGCCAGGTAATCTACGTATCTGCTACGCCAGGTCCTTTTGAGCTTGGAGTTGCTTCTCAAATAGTAGAGCAGGTTGTACGCCCTACGGGGCTTGTCGATCCGGAGATAGAGGTTAGGCCGACAAAGAATCAAATAGATGACTTAGTCGCTGAGATACAAGGGGCTTCTTCTAGAAACGAGAGGGTCTTAGTAACTACCCTCACAAAGCGCATGGCAGAGGATCTTACTGAGTATCTTAGGGAGCTAGGGATAAAAGTAACCTACATGCACTCCGATGTAAAGACTCTGGAACGCATGGAGATAATCAGAGATTTGAGGCTTGGCGTTTTTGACGTCCTAGTAGGTATAAACCTCCTTAGAGAGGGGCTTGATCTGCCTGAGGTTTCGCGAGTTTGCATATTGGACGCTGATCGAGAAGGGTTTTTGCGATCCGAAACGTCTCTTATACAAACTACTGGAAGGGCAGCCCGAAATGCAAATGGAAAAGTTATAATGTATGCAGATACCATAACAGGATCCATGGCAAGAGCCATTCGCGAAACCGAAAGACGTAGAGTGAAGCAAAAGGCATACAATGAAAAACATGGTATTGTGCCGCAGACTATAGAGAAAAAGATCCGCGACGCAATCGCGCACGAGAGGCCGCTAGAAGAAGAAAAAGTGGATTCTCTCCTCAAAGAAAAGAACTTGAGGGACATCCCAAGGAAACAAATTCCTGCAGTCATCGACACTTTGATGAAAGAAATGAAAGAAGCATCTGCCAACCTTGAATTTGAAAGGGCTGCGATCATAAGAGATATGCTATTTGAGATCGAACAATCTGGAGGAGAAATCCCATATTTGAGAGGTAAACGGAATGTTCCACGATAAACTAGTTATAAGGGGTGCGCGTCAGCACAACCTAAAGAACATAAACCTAGAAATACCTAGAAACACCTTGACAGTCATAACCGGGTTATCAGGCTCGGGTAAGAGCTCGTTAGCTTTTGATACCATCTACGCTGAAGGTCAGAGGCGGTACGTCGAGTCTTTATCCGCCTATGCCAGACAGTTCCTAGGTCTTATGGATAAGCCCGATGTAGACTACATAGAAGGTCTATCGCCTGCCATTTCTATTGATCAGAAATCCGGGGTTAGGAATCCCCGGTCGACTGTAGGTACCGTGACAGAGATATATGACTACCTGCGTCTTCTTTACGCGCGTGTGGGCCATCCTCATTGTCCTAAATGTGGGAAACCTATCTCCCGACAAAGCGTGGACCAGATAGCTGATCAAATCCTTGAACTGCCCGAAGGTACAAGGTTTTCGGTGTTGGCTCCTTTGGTGCGAGGCAGAAAAGGGGAGTACGAAAGGGTCTTCGATGACATTCAAAAGTCAGGGTTCGTAAGGGTCAGGGTTGATGGAGTTACGGGAGAGATTTCAGAGTTTTTGGGTACGCGGTTGTCAAAACACAAGAAGCACGACATAGAGGTGGTTGTTGACAGGCTGGTACTTCGAGAAGGCACGCGCCAGAGGCTTGTGGATTCGCTGGAAACTGCCCTTTCCTTGTCAGGTGATCTTGTGTGCATTGAACTTGTTGTCGATGACAAGAAAGAAGATATCATTTTCAGCCAGTCTCTGGCCTGTCCTGATTGCGGTATATCCATACCTGAACTTGAGCCCAGGTTGTTTTCCTTCAATAGCCCGTTTGGTGCTTGCCCTGCATGCAATGGACTGGGAGTCAACATGGAAATTGATCCTGAAATGATTATTCCTGATAGAAGAAAGTCCATTTCCGATGGCGCTATCGCGCCTTGGAATGGAACTCCTGACGGATATTACGCACAGCTTCTGGACGCTGCAGCCGAGTACTTGGGCGTATCTACAGACGTGGCGATTCAGGATCTCCCGCCTGAACATATTGAAGCGATTCTATACGGAATTTCAGACCGGAAGATACCTTTTCACTATGAAAGCCCTTACGGTAGAGAATCGGATCGTCTGGTTACTTTTGAAGGAGTCATTCCCAATCTACAAAGGCGCTATAACCAGGCCACCAGTGATGACGTAAGACAGTGGGTAGAGCAGTTTATGGCTGCTGTGCCCTGTCCTGTTTGTGAAGGTAAGCGTCTCAGACCCGAAGCTCTGGCAGTAACCGTAGGCGGGATCAGCATAGCTGAGCTCACCAACATGTCATGTGAAAACGCCTTGAACTTTATAAATGCTCTGACGTTCACCGAAAGAGAAGGGCTAATTGCAAATCAGATTGTAAAACAGCTTCGTTCCAGATTGACCTTTTTGACTGATGTAGGACTAGGGTATATAACGCTGAACCGTCACGCAGGAACTCTTTCCGGGGGAGAATCTCAAAGGATCCGGTTGGCGACTCAAATCGGTTCAGGTCTGGTGGGGGTTCTGTACGTACTAGATGAGCCAAGTGTAGGTCTTCACGCGCGCGACAACAAGAAACTGTTGGATACGCTGAAACACTTGCGTGACATAGGAAATACAGTAATTGTGGTTGAGCATGATGAGGAGACAATTCGTTCGGCAGATTTCGTCATAGACATTGGTCCCGGCGCCGGCGAAAAAGGCGGTTACGTTATATGCGCTGGTTCAGTAGACGATCTCATTGCGTGTGAAGAATCGCTGACCGGCCAATATCTATCTGGCAAAAGGCAGATTCCTGTTCCCAAGAAACGCCGTACGGCTGACAATTTCATCACGATCAAAGGCGCTAGGGAGCACAATCTAAAGAACATCGACGCAAAGATTCCTCTGGGGGTATTTACCTGTATAACAGGGGTTTCGGGTTCTGGGAAGAGTACTTTGGTAGATGATATCCTTTACAGGAAACTCGCGTCCTCGCTGCATGGGGCGAGACTCCGGCCAGGTGATCACGATGGGATCGAAGGCATGCAATTACTGGATAAGGTCATAAACATAGATCAGTCACCCATAGGTCGGACTCCGAGATCCAATCCGGCCACGTACACAGGAGTGTTTACTGATATAAGGCAGCTTTTTGCCGGGACTCCCGAGGCCAAAATGAGGGGGTACAAGCCGGGAAGATTCAGTTTCAACGTAAGAGGAGGCAGGTGCGAAGCATGTAGGGGGGAAGGCATCATCCGAATAGAAATGCAGTTCCTACCTGATGTGTACGTTCCATGCGAAGTGTGTAACGGCAAGAGGTACAATAGCCAGACATTGGAAGTGAAGTACCGCGGAAAGAACATAGCGGAAGTTTTGGACATGACAGTTGAAGAGGCCTTGGAGCTTTTCAAGAACGTGCCTTCGGTGAAGCGCAAACTCAAGACACTCTATGATGTTGGATTAGGATATATAAAGTTAGGGCAACCTGCTACTACGTTGTCTGGAGGAGAAGCTCAAAGAGTAAAACTGTCTACCGAGCTTTCAAGAAGGGGCAATGAGAAAACCCTTTACATTTTGGATGAACCAACTACCGGGCTTCATTTTGAAGACATACGGAAACTCTTGAGTGTCCTTCAGCGTTTGACAGATGCAGGCAGTACTGTGGTAGTTATTGAGCACAACATGGATGTCATAAAGTCGGCCGATCACATTATTGATTTGGGTCCCGAAGGAGGCGAAGAAGGTGGTTACATTGTTGCGGAAGGCACCCCTGAGGAGGTCATGAACCACCCGTCTTCTTATACAGGTCAGTCTTTGAGAAAGGTTCTGCCTGTGTCTAAAGATAATGCAAAGAAACTGCCATCTAGGCAAAAAGCGACCAAGTCGTCCCAAAGTCTAAACTCGGAAAAGTCAAAAAAGGCGCAAGGTCACAGCAAAGTGGCTGTGGAAAATGGTACTGGTGTTGGGGTAAATGAATGTGAAAAATAGCTCGCAACAAGAACGTATGTGGGCCGGCATCACCGGTGATCGTGAAATCTTAAGCGAGAAGACAAAAGATCTACCTACTTCTCCCGGAGTCTATGTGTTTCGCGATGAAGCCGGGGAGGTTCTCTATGTTGGCAAAGCCAGAAACCTAAAGAACAGGGTCCGTTCGTACTTTATGTCGAATCTATCGCCTAAGACCGAAGCACTCATGGAGAGAGTAGGCGGCCTAGAAACAATAATAGTAGATTCTGAAGCAGAAGCTCTGATTCTAGAGTGTAACCTCATAAAGAAGCACCGCCCTAGGTACAACATATTGCTGCGAGATGACAAGAATTATCCTTACCTCAGAATAGGAATAGAGGAACAGTGGCCAAGAGTCACTATCGTTAGAAGAATGAGCCAGGATGGTGCGCGATACTTTGGGCCGTTCACCAAAGCGGGGTCGCTTAGAGAGACACTCTCTGTTCTGCGTCGGATTTTCCCATACAGAACCTGTTCGGACACGTATCTGTCACAGACGTCTCGTCCGTGTTTGGACTACCAGATAGGAAGATGTCTAGGGCCTTGTACTGGGAACATGGACCGAGAGACCTATATGGAAACAATCGATGGCGTAATCAAGTTTTTGGAAGGTCGACACAAGGACGTTAGAGATACCCTAACTGCGCATATGGAGCAGTGTGCTGAGAACCTTGACTTCGAGAATGCTGCAAGGATCAGAGATCGGATTTCCGCACTTGATGATGTAACTCAAAAGCAGAAAATCGTACTTCCCGACATGAAAGACCGAGACATCCTAGGATTGGCACGTTCGGGGAGACTCAGTTTTGTTGCCCTTTTGCCGGTGCGGGAAGGAAAACTCATGGGCAAGGAAGGGTTTGTTCTTTCGGGGACTGAATTTGACGAAGATTCTGAGATAATAAGTGCGTTTATGGCCCAATATTATCCGAATGCTTCCTTTGTTCCAAGGGAGGCTGCGGTTCCTGTTTCTTTGCCTGACGCTGACGAAGTCAGTGAGTATACGGGCTTACGAGTGAGGGTTCCCAAGAGGGGCGTGCTAAAAGACCTCGTGTCAATGGCAAACGACAATGCTAGGGCGATGATGCAGGCGTATATACCCAAGTATCAAAAGGAACAAGAAGAGAACCTGAAGGCTCTTGAAGATCTAGCCGGCGCTCTAGACCTGCCCGCCCTACCTTTGAGGGTTGAGTGCTATGACATTTCAAATACCTCTGGGAAAGAGGCTGTGGCATCAATGGTCTGCTTGGTAGATGGTAAGCCGGATAAATCTTCTTATCGGAGGTTTCGAATGAAGACAGATGGGAAACCTGATGACTATGCCATGATGCAAGAAGTGCTGTGGAGACGTTTCAAAAGGGGGCTTCAAGAGAGGGACGCCATAGAAAAAGAAGGTAAGATGTCGCGAAGGCAGAGCAAATTTGCAGTTTTTCCTGACCTTATTATTGTCGATGGGGGGAAAGGACAGGTAAGCGCGGCAAAGCAGGTTCTAGACGAGCTGGAACTGGACATACCTCTCGCAGGTCTTGCAGAGCGAAATGAAGAGATTTTCTTGCCCCATAGATCCGAACCAATAGTACTCCCTAGAGACTCAGGCGCTTTGTTCCTGGTTGTTAGGATTCGCGACGAGGCGCACAGATTTGCTATTTCATATCATCGAAAGATCAGGGACAAAAAATCCATAGATACTGAATTGTCTCAGATCCCGGGGCTAGGCCCCAAGAAAGCCAAGGATCTTCTCAAGGCTTTCGGCAGCGTAGCTTCTGTAAAATCCGCATCCTACGACGAACTCCTCAAAGTCAAAGGGATTGGTCCAAAACTGGCCTCATCCATCCTCGAGTATTTCGCCAGTCACCGCTAACACGAAAGAGTTCAATCGATTAATTAATATTATTAATATTGCTATTGACATTTCTAAACCTTCTGTCATATATTGATAAAGAAAGGTGGGATGAAACGTGCCGAATGAAGTGATTGGAAGGTGTCCTGTTTGTTCTCAGCCTATGGAGGTTACAGAACTAGAATGTCCCGTTTGCCATACCAAAATATCGGGCAACTTTGAACTGTGCAAGTTCTGTTCGCTCACGCCCGAACAAAAGGGGTTTGCAGAAGTATTCATAAAGAACCGAGGTAACATCAAAGAGGTTGAGCGGGAGCTGGGAATCTCATACCCCACTGTAAGAAGCAGACTGGAGTCTTTGATAAGGGCATTAGGGTATCCAGTAGACGGAGAAGAGGCCGGTTATGCTGACGAGGAGAGATATTCGGAACAACGGAGAATGATCTTGGATAGACTCGATAGCGGAGAAATAAGTGCCCAGGATGCAACAAGAATGCTGAAGAACCTGGGTCGCCGGTGAGAATTTCAGCCAATTGTAAGGGGGAAGAGTTGTGTCGAAAGAGGAAAAGATGCTCATTCTCGAAATGGTGAAAGAAGGCAAGATTGCACCGGAACAAGGTGTTGAGTTGCTCAATGCCCTTGGGCGGGCCAACCTGCCTCCCAAAGCGCCTTTGAGATTTGGACCCGGTATCTCAGGTGAAATCGAAGACAAAGAGGAGTCAATAGAGAAAACGGTAGAGAAGATAGAGGAATTGGCAGAATCAAAAGCCGAGAGTCTGGCCGAACGCATTAGCCACATGTTTTCAGGCAGTACGGCACGGGGCCCACGGTTTGAGTTCTCAGATGAATTTCACGGCGAGTTAGATCCGGAAGGCGAAATTGAGGTGGAGCTGCGGTCCTCAAACGGTGCGATCGAGGTCAGAAGCTGGGACAAATCGGGTTATAGTCTAGAAGTTACGAAAACGGTAAATGCTGCAAGTGAAGAAGAAGCTAAGAAGATTCTGGAAGATTGCTTCGAGTTTACTCATGAGGGGTCAGTACTTACCGGGGTAGCAAAGGAACGCCAGGTTTTCGGGAATAGAAATCTATGTGTAGATTTCACACTCACCTTACCCGCAGATAGAAGCGCAATCCTAAACCTTCACTCGGCGAATGGGCGCATAACTGTAGAGGGCGTATCGGGTCCTGGCTGCAAAGCCAGAACGGCTAATGGGCGTATAGAGATGGGCGACAGTAAGTTTGAGACATTGGCCCTGAACACTTCTAATGGTCGGATAGTCATGGACGAGGTTTCAGGCAAAAAATGCACAGCAGAGACAATGAATGGCCGCATTGAAGCTACAAACTGCAGCTTTGATGAGATGGACATGACAGATATGAATGGGCGAGTTGAATATGAAGGCAGGGCTAGCAATATGACTGCGAAGACCATGAACGGCAGGATAGTTGCAGAACTCGCCGGGACAGGGAATTGGGATCTCAAAACAAGCAACGGACCTATTGAAGTGAGGATTCGTAGGGGTGAGGCCGACTTGTACGAAGTCGATTTATCTTCTAGTAATGGAGAGATCGAAGTAGACGGGATGGGCGAAGTAGACGTCATTATCGACGAGAGGAGAAAGTACTCACGTAGCAGGCACTATAAAGCTAGCAATAAGGGGTTTGACAAGGCTGATTCAAAAAGCTATTTGACAGCATCGACGGGTTCGGGTCGAATATCTGTGGAATTTCTCTAAAAGGAGATGTTAGATAAGTCATGGATGAAGAGAGACTGCGTGTGCTTCAGATGTTGAAGGAAGGTAAGATCACTGCCGAGGAAGCCGTTGGCCTACTTGAGGCAATGGACCTGCCCACTGATGTGGCGGAGTCAGATGTGCCTCAGACACCTGCCAAATGGCTCAGGATTAGAGTAACTGATTTGGGTTCCAACAAACCCAAAGTCATGGTCAATCTACCCATGAAGCTTGTTAACTGGGCGCTCAAAACAGGCAACAAGTTCTCGTCCGTAGGCGGTGTGGACATCGATGATATGGGAGTAGATCTCAACGAGCTCAGCGAAGCTCTATCTTACGGTTTTAGAGGCAAATTGATTGACGTGGTTGACGAAGATGAAGGGCAACATGTCGAAATTGTCATTGAGTGACCTTACTCAGATTATTTGAGTTTGGGCAAACCCTCGGAGCTATCACTTGCTCCTCTGGGTTTTCCTTCTTTTATAGATGCAGCTTTTTCGGATATCCTGCGCAACCTGTGATTGACTGCAGATTTGGAAATCGGTGGAGTGAGAGTTTGCCCCAATTCGTCCATAGTAAGAGACGGGTTTGCCAGCCTTGCCCGGGCTATCTCTTTAAGGGCAGGTGGCAAGGAGTGTAAGCCGATTTCCTGGTCGATTAATTCAATATCGGCTATCTGACCCAAAGATGACTCCACCGTTCTCGAAACGTTAGCTTTATCCATATTGACCTGCCTTTGCACAGAACTTTTCAAGATTTTCTGTACCCTTATTTCTTCGTACTTAAGTACTGAAAGTGACGCTCCAAGCATGGTGAGGAATTCCGATATCTCATCGCCATTTTTCATATACACCACCCATGAACTCCTGCGCTCAGTTATTCCGGTCTTTAGCCCCTCAACCGTGAGAAGGTCAGAAACACAAAGTGCCATCTCTTTTTTGGGAAGCACAAATTCCAGATGGTGCTGTCTGAGCGGTGACGAAAGAGAGCCTTTGGCGAGAAAAACGCCCCTTAGAAACGCTCTCCTATCTTCCACATCATGCTTGAGTTCCTCGATGCTTTTGGGCTTATCGTCGTCTGCATTCTTATTGGGCGTGTTGAGTGTCTTATCCAGGTAGAACATTCTACGAAGCAGGTAGGGTTTTGTCTGGCTCTTGGAGGCTTCAAAGTCAAACCGATTGTGAACCGGGAGATGACTCTGTTCGTTGCGCAGGTTGTCGGGAAACAAGAGTGAACTAAGCGCATAGTACTCCCAAAACGCCTGGGAATAGCCTCTTGTCTCGACCCTGGACAATTCTTCTTTTACCGTTCTCGAAAATGTATCTCTTTCGAGTTTCACTGCTTAATCTGGACCTGCCTTTATATCTTCGATTCCGCTGCACGTGTAATGAGGATCGGCAAGATTCAATATCGTGCGCGCGGTCTTCATTGAATCGTGGTGCGCGATATCCGTGCTTGCTAGAAAATCGCCTGCAATTGGCGTGTAACCAGCTGACAGTATTGCATCGATGTCGGCTATCACCTGGCGTTTCTTTTCAATTGCATATTTTTCCGACAATTCAGGAGAAGGTACACCCACATTTGCAACCACGTAGGTAAATAATCTTCCGGCGTGTTCCTCAATAGCTCTTATGTGGTCATAGGCAGAGTAGCCGTCAGTCTCCCCGGGTTGGGTCATAATGTTGCACACGTACACTTTTTTGCCAGTGGACTTCTTAATAGCAGCAGGTATTCCTTGAACGAGGAGATTAGGTATTATCGAGGTATATAGGCTCCCGGGACCAATCACTATTATATCTGCGTTTTCGAGCTCATACACTGCTTCGTCAAGCGCAGGTGGGTTCTCAGGAACCAACTTCACTTTCTTGATCTTCCTGTTACCTGCCGGAATATTCGTCTCCCCAAGTATATTGGTACCATCTTCCATTTCTGCTACGAGCATTACATTGCTCAAGGTTGCAGGCAATACCTTTCCCTTTACCGCGAGGATTCTTGACATTGCTCTTATTGCTACTTGGAAATCACCTGTCATTTCAGTCATTGCTGCTAGGAATAGGTTGCCAAAACTATGGCCTTTCAACTCTCCCTTTTGGAATCGGTGGCTAAAAAGAGCAGTCATGTCTGTCTCTGCCTCTGCCAGGGCTATAAGGCAGTTCCTTATGTCTCCGGGTGGCAGTATTCCCATGTCTTTTCTTAGACGTCCTGAGCTACCTCCGTCGTCAGCAACTGTGACTATGGCCGATATTCTGCAGGGAAACGATTTAAGACCTCGCAAGATTGTGGAGAGGCCGGTTCCGCCCCCTATTGCCACGATTCTTGGGGGTGCACCTACTTTCATGAGTCATCACCTTTGTCTTCGCCAAGCCTAATATCTCTGTGCTCTACAATCACCATATAACCTTTGGATTCTAGGTACTGTTTTATCTTTTCGCCGATAACGACTGACCTATGGCGACCGCCTGTGCAGCCTATGGCAATTGTGAGATGGGTTTTGCCTTCCTCAATGAAATTGGGTATCAAGAAGTCCAAAAACTCGGTGGAATATTCCAAGAATTTCTGACTAACAGGAGCGTCAAGAACATACTGGGCTACTTCCTCATCCAGTCCCGAACGCGACTTGAGCTCTGGCACATAGTATGGATTCGGTAGAAAGCGAACGTCAAACACAAGGTCTGCATCTAGAGGGATGCCGTGTTTGAAGCCAAAAGTGATGACGTTGATTATCAACTGCTCCAGGTTCACCGTTTTGGATATTATCTCTATGACCTGTCGTCGGAGCTCCTGACTCTCGAGGTGGGTGGTATCTATGACTATGTGAGCTTTGTCGCGTATGTCCTTTAGCATTGCCCTTTCGTCGCGTATGCTCTCTAGCACGCCGCTTTGTGCAGATAAAGGGTGCCTTCGCCGCGTGGACTTGTAGCGTTTGATCAAGGTATCGTCATCGGCTTCAAGGAACAAGACAGTAGGCTTAATCCCAACTTCCTTGATGTCGGACATTGCACGAGACAAGTCCTGAAAGAATTCACCGCCCCTAATGTCCACAACGACTGCTATTTTATCGAGAGGTTTTTTTGCCTGTGAGCAGAGGTCCATGAAGGTCGGAATCAAGGAAGGTGGTAGATTGTCTACACAGAAATAGCCGAAGTCCTCCAGGGCTCTAAGAACGCTGGATTTTCCCGCTCCTGACAGGCCTGTAATAATAATCAAGCTGGTATCTGAGTCCAAAATGAAGCCTCCCTCAATTCACAAAAACACGAGCTATGCGTGTCCACTTTGTTCTTGCATACTATGCCAAAGGCTATCGTAAAGATGAGGTTTGATCAGGAAACCCAAATTGGCACCTGCCTGCCAGGATCCATATATGCTCTTGCCACGATACAGACCTAGCGAAGGGAAGTCTCTGGGCTTTTCTAACCTAGGTTTTGGATGTTCACTGTAAGTATCATTAGGCATAAAGATGCTCTGCCCTTTGTATTCAACGTCGTAATAGGCCATCCCTTTTCTAGCCCTTATGGGTTCATAGACCGATAGACAATCCCTCGCGATCCAGTTCGCGATGACAAGTGGCTCAGATCCCGGGTTAACCGTGGCGTGCGCATAGTGTGGCGGGATCAGCAAAATATCGCCTTTTTCGAAATCGGCTACAATGAAATCTTCTATTTCGCCACTTACATGTCCGCCCTTCTGCAGAAGAAAATGGGCTTTTCCGTGCAGCACTTGGTACATTTCAGGGTATGTGTAAGAACTTCCAGGTACCAAAGGGTGGTAGTGCCCCACTGTCTTTACGTATTCTGAGCCAATTCTACCTGGATATATTACTGTTATGTCGTACCTTAGTCCTGCATTCATCATAGCTATTCTATCTTTTTCCACGCCAGTACCCCTGTACATAAGGTAGAGGGTATCTGGTCCGCCTTGTTCTGAATAAAGAAGCACATCCACCGCATCCCGGCATTTTCGTGCCTCAGGAGACGGTGACAATGTACCTTCCCCGAATTCAAGGAGGCCGTCTTGATTAAGGGATACCTCAAATCCGGCAATTTCTGAAATGTCTATCATTAATATCCTCCCACGAAAATCCTATTTTCTTGGACTAAGCGGTTTGCAGAGTATTTCTAGTACCTGTGTATCGAATATATTGTTTGAATGAGAGGGAAGAAGAACAAGGGCTGTGTCAGCCCCGCCGCTTGTCCCGCCAACTGAGATCACTGTTTCTCCATAGGGGATCATGCCTGCGTCTAGTGCCATAACCGCTACCTCTACAGCCACTTTTGTACCTTGGGAAAACATGCGAAGTGCATGGGAGATGATCCCACCGGGATAAAGACCGCCAAATTTGTTGGTCACTGCCCTTTCTACGTTTCCGAACAGATGAGTAGTAGTAAGGACCTTTACTCCTTGCGCTTCAAGGTTTTTCCTTTCGTCTTGGCTCATCTCGTTGGTTCCCGGTTCACGGAAACCAGACTGATGGGTTACGCAGGTGACACTTATGTCTGCATTAGTAAAAAACCGTGCAGTGTAGCCTGTGTTCGAAGCGACAACTATGTTCTTTACGCCCAGTTCCTTGGCGCGTTTGAGCGCGATGGATGCCGTTTCCTGAGTGTTTGCGCGGCCAGGCTCCTCAAAGTAAACTGTCATGTCAATCCGCCTCCTTACATTATTTGTTTGTGGCTAGTATTAATGATACACAATTGGGCGAGTGAATGAAATGCAAACCCGACGTAATTCAAGGATGTAGCCTGTTTAGGGGCAATGTGTGACTTTCGGAACACTTCTTCAAAAAAGGGTTTATCCGCGCTTGTCTGAGTGTTATCCTATATGCAATGGAAAGGATGTGTTCAGGTACTTGTTAGAGCAACTGAAGTTCTTCACTTGGCAAGACGCTATTTTGGCCATCGTAGACATTGCTTTGGTCGCGTATTTCTTCTACAAGATCTATACGCTTATTAGAGGTACGAGGGCCGTTCAGCTCCTTAAAGGTATTATTGTACTGCTCCTTCTTGTTTCGCTAACCCAGTGGGCTAGGCTCTATACTGTCAACTGGCTTTTGGTCCAGATAAGAACAATGCTTCTTGTTGCGCTCCCAGTTGTGTTCCAGCCTGAGCTTCGGCGTGCGCTTGAACAGATTGGGCGTGGCAAGATATTCACACGTTCTTTCCTGAAGCCCGCGGGAGAATCAGTTGAGCGCACGGTTGACGAGATAGTATCCGCTTGTTTTGATATGTCTTCAGACAGAATCGGAGCGCTCATTGTGCTTGAAAGACAGACCGGTCTTGAAGAATACATGGAAGATGCCGTTAGACTCGATGCGCTAGTCAGCAGTGAACTGCTAAAGAATGTATTCAATCCTGGCAGTCCGCTTCATGATGGCGCTTGCATAATAAGGGGAGACAGAATAGCCGCCGCGGCGACTTTTCTTCCTTATACTCAAGACCCTGTTGCAATAGAACTGGGCTCCAGGCACAGGGCTGCTATAGGTATCACCCAGGTGTCCGACGCAGTCTCGGTGGTGGTGTCTGAGGAGACCGGAATTGTGTCACTGGCTGAGGGCGGGAGGCTTATACGTGGATTGGACGCAAAAACCCTTAAGGACAAACTCATGGAAAGTCTTGATATGCAACGCATCTCTGGGATTTTCAGCCGGAGGGATGACAAATGATCAAAGCGGCAATGTCTAAAGATCTCACCGCGAAAATCATTGCTATCATACTTGCGGTTGTTGTCTGGGCGCAGGTTTTCAACGACAAGAATCCCATTGAAAGGCGCACGCTTGTTCTAGATGTAGTTCCTGCAATGGTTGAAGATGGAATGATGATTGTCTCGACCAAACCTGACAAGGTGACGGTTACGCTAGAGGGGCGGGCGAGAACTCTGGATGAACTTGACGAGAAGAAGTTGAAGGTTGAGGTTGATCTTTCTTCGGTTGAGCCAGGTTCTTTTTCTGCAAATCCCCATGTTGATGTGCCGTACGGCGTCAAGGTGGTCGAGATAAACCCGGGAACGGTTACTTTTGAACTCGATGTCATGAGTTCTGCCGAAGTGGGTGTTGTCGTAGAAGTGCAGGGTAGTCCTGGTGAAGACTACGAAAAGGGGATACCAATGCCTTCGGTAGGTACTGTGACTGTAAAAGGAGCCAAGAGGTTTGTTGATAAAGTAAATCATGCCTGCGCTAGGGTAGATATAACTGGAGCGACGGGCGAAGTTACCGCAACTGCTAAGCTTGTAGCAGTAGATGCGGTAGGAAGTGAACTCTCTGGAATACAGATCGAGCCTGCGGAAATAGAGGTTGTAGTGCCTTTGCAGAAGCTACCTCCTGCCAAAATTGTACCTGTCCAGGTTGTTGTGAGCGGGACTCCGAAAGACGGGTATACGGTTGGACCCATTGTGGCCAATCCCCAGCAAGTCAAGATTCGCGGAGACAAAGGCGTTATTGATACCATAAACTGGATAGGCACTAAGCCTGTGGATGTATCAGGAAAGGACGGTGTGTTCCAGAGCACGGTTGCGCTTAGCCTTCCTGCGGGAGTCACGTGTCAGACGCAGCAAGTAGTGGTTAAGATAGATATAATCGAGGAAATCGAAACTCGTACGCTTGAAGATGTCATAGTGCAATTGGAGTCGCCGCCTGTAGGGTACACCTGGAGCATAGAGCCTGCTACAGTGAGCGTGGTCCTTACTGGCAGGAGCGATCTCGTTCGCAAGGTGCAGGGCGAGAATGTAACGGTCTATATAGACGCCCAGGGAAGAAGTGAGGGCACCCACGACCTCGTAGTGGCGTACAAGATCCAGGCTCCTGAAGGAGTTACAGTGGATAACCTCCAGGTAGACATAAAACCGCCGAAAGTCAAGTTGACTTTGACCAAAAGATAGTCTTGGTACTTGCCATCACTGAATGACGGAGGTCTTATCATGAACCTATTTGGAACTGATGGCATTCGCGGTATTGCCAATCAGGACTTGAGCTGTGAAAAAGCATTTAGGCTGGGTAGGGCAGTCGGCTTGCTTTTGCCGTCTGATAAGCCTATCGGCGTTGGTAAAGATACTAGAGTTTCTAGCGACATGTTAGAAGCTGCCTTGACAGCCGGAATTGCTTCAACCGGAAGAAATGTGGTCGAATTAGGCGTCATCACTACGCCAGGTCTTTCATACATCATTAAGCACTTTGACCTGGGCGGAGGCGTGATGATTTCCGCGTCCCACAACTCGTTCGAGTACAATGGCCTGAAGGTGTTCGGCGCGGATGGGACCAAGATTCCTGATGAAACCGAGATGCTTTACTCCGAAAGGATCATGAGCCCAGAAGATGAAGGCCCATGGCCTACTGGGGAAAAAATAGGCAGAGTTATACGCGGTAACCATCTGGTGCGTTCTTATAGTGATTTCTTGAAGTCCCTGCCTGGGGTAGATTTGTCGGATCTCCGAATCCTTGTTGATACCGCAAATGGTTCGACGTCTGCGATTGCTCGCGATGTGTGGCGGTCCCTCTGCCCAAATGCTGATTTTATGAACTTTTCCCCTGACGGATTCAATATAAACCTGGAATGCGGATCCACACACCCTGGTTCATTGGCATCACATGTAATAGAAGGTGGCTATGATGCTGGGTTTGCTTACGACGGTGACGGCGATAGATGTATTGCCGTAGATGAGCAGGGCAATGTGATAAATGGCGATAAGTTGATGGGCGTAATAGGCCTTTACATGGCTCAGAGCGGTCGTTTGGCGCATAACACGGTTGTAGGTACAGTCATGTCCAACTATGGTCTGGAGCGATGTCTTTCTTCCTACGGTATCAGGTTGGTTAGAACACAAGTGGGTGACAGGTTTGTCCTCGAAGAAATGCTTCGAGGAGGCTATAGCCTAGGCGGCGAACAGTCAGGCCACATAATCGTGGCAGACATCCTACATGCTGGAGACGGCATTGTCACCTCACTTTGTATCGGTGAGATTTTGGCTAGCACGGAGTCTACCTTTTCGGAACTTGCTTCAGTTGTCAGGGAAATTCCCCAAGTGCTGGTAAACGTGAGGGCCCCGTTTCCGGGTCATATAGTTAATCTTCCGAGAGTGCGAGAAGCTGTCGAAAAAGTAGGCAACGAATTGTCAGGGGTAGGGCGGGTGCTTGTAAGGGCTTCTGGAACAGAACCGGTCGTGAGGATCATGGTAGAATCTGAAGATGCCAAAATTGTTGACGAGTGTGTGGACTACCTCAAGAGAATCCTTGAAGAGGAGATCAACCCTTAAGGCGTCATACTTCAAGAGAGCAAGAAAAAAGAGGGGGAACTCGAGCCACATTCCCATAGGGGAACATTTGAAATGTGGCTAATGGCGGGGCATGCATCGACAGACAGTGGCAAATCACTGCCTGCCGATTGCCTTTTATGCGACTTCCTGTGGCGTAGGCGCTTGCTCTGTGGCAGCGTCTGTCTCCGCAAAGTTATCCAACAGACCGATGTCACGGTAATAAATACCGATGGCCTGCGATGCTGTGCGGGAGTACCGCTCTTCACGCTCGCCCACTTCCACACGCTCGATAAATAAGTTTAGAATCTCAGCAGTCAGGGTATCGAGCTTGGTGTATTGCTTCGCTTTCTCTAAAAACGCACTCACATTGGGGATTTTGCCAAGGACGTTATCTTCATAGAGCCTTTTGAATAAGGCGGTCAGTTCGGTGTCCCTGCGCTTTAGCCCCTCCAGCTCTCGCTCTGTCTGAGTGATCTCCCTGCGGATTTCCGCACCGTTCTTTTGGGTGATGTGCTTTGCGAATGCGACCTGATTTTGCCGTGCAAAGGGGGTAACCCTGCGTAAATCATCCAGCAGAATTTCAGCGAGCTGATTTTCCCCAACTTGATGGGCGGTGCAGTGTTCCTTGCCCTTTTTCTTGTAAGTAGAGCACATAAAGTTGTTTTCTACGGCATCCGTGGTATGGGCTCGGCGCAACACCATGGTGCCGCGCAGTCCTTACAGTAGATAAGCCCAGAGAAGATATTCTGCTCCGCCATGTTGGCTCTGCGCCGCTTACGGCCACGAATGTCCTGCACAATCTCCCAAGTAGCCTTGTCGATGATAGTTTGATAAGTGTTTTCGAACCGCAGCTGCTCCGACTCGGGGCGAGTGACCTTCTTCTTGTTCTTGTAAGACAGTGTGGTGGATTTCAGGTTTTTTCTCCTGAGAATGGTTTGTCAGCCCAACTCCATACTTCTCAAAATAGAAGTGCGATGAACCGAATATCGTAGATGGGAAACACAATTTCGGTCAGCCTGCCAACCTCTAAATACTCTCTGCCAAGCCTGCTCATATCTTCTTGTGTCAAGTAGGGACTAAAAAAATTTTGAGAATTTACAAGCCGTTCATAGGTGGACAACCACCCATGAACGGCTTGAGTTTTCTCTATGCTCTTTTGCCGTTCTTTGTGCGACGTTTCTTATACGCCGCTTCAAACGCCTCCATCATCGGAGTGACCGGAAGCTCGTTGTCAGGCTTGGACAGATACTCGAACCGGATGCCGTTCTCCCGGAACTTTCGCTCAAACCTCATGAAAGAGGAAGTGTCCCGGCTGATTCGCGAGGTGTCGCGGGTGAGGATCGTACCGATGTCCTGACGCTTTGCTTCGTTCAGCAGGAAGTTCATGATACCTTCCGTATGGACGCCGGAGATGCCGTCTGCCGCCACAGCAGCAGCCACCTCATAGCCTTTGTCCTTCGCATAGCGTTCCAGCTCTTCCCGCTGGTCTGCTGCCGCAAGCTGATCCGCACAGGCAACGCGGATATAAAGAAATACTTTCATTTGGCTTCTCCTTCTGATGTAGTGAGGAAGTCCTTGAACTTCCAGACGATTTCTATGTTGTCAAGATCGTAAATGTAGACCGCAGAAATGAATGCGTGGGTCAGCTCATAGGTCAGAGCTTTGCAGTCGGCGTACTGTTCGCAGACCGCATCCAGCTTTTCATCTGAACAGGCGGTCTCGGAGTCAAGCTCCTTCATCCGCTCGTGACTGCGCTGGATTGCTCCATCGTTTTCAGCAATCTTCACATCCGCTGCCGCCTTCTGCTGAATGTACGCCTCCTTCGTGATGCTTCCGGCTGCATACTTCTCGTAGAGCCTCAGCTTGGACGCCTTGTGCTGCTCGTTCTGCTTTTGCAGAGTGCGGATTTTATCAGCACATTTCTTGATGGCAGATTTCCGCAGATCACCGACTTCGCGGTTCTGTATTGCTTCCTTCTGTGCCAAAGCAAGAAACTGAGTAAGGGCATGGAAGACAACCTTCTCAATATCCATTTCCGGAAAGCTCCTGCCAACCGGACAGTCTGTGTTTCCGTTGTTGACCGAGTGAATGCACTGGAAGTATCGAATGCCAGCCTTGTTCTTTCGGCGTGTCATAGCACGTTTACAGTTACCGCAGCGGACGAGTCCCTTGAGCGGATAGTCATGCTGCTTGCGCGTGGGATTCCGTCCTCCGCCTCGAATGACCTTCTGAGCAAGCTCAAAGTCTTCCTTGCTGATAATAGCTTCATGCGTTCCTTCTACGATAATCGGCTCATTGACAACACGCTTTTTTGAGCCGACACCGCAGGACTTCATTTTGCGGCTGACCAGTGTTCCGGTGTAAACAAGGTTTTTGAGGATGTTATAGACCATCACGGTTTCCCAACTGATTTTCTCGCTCATGTTACTGAACTTCTTCTTGTCGGAATGCTTGCTCTTGAAGTATTGCCCCGGCGTCGGGATGCCTTCATCATTCAGGCTGCGGGCGATCTGAGAGGTGTTGCTGCCTTCCAGCGCCTCGCGGAAAATACGACGGATCACATCAGCCGCCTCCGGGTCTACGGCAAGTTTGTTCCGAATGGTGGGATGCAGGACGTAGCCGTATGGGGCGTAGCCACCGACATACTTGCCCTGCTTCATCATCTGGATTTTTGCCGATGTGGTCTTTACGGAAAGGTCTTTGCTGTATGCGGCGTAGATGATGCTGCGCATAACCACTTCCAGACCGCCCGTTGTGCCTTTGTAATCGTCGCTGTCATAGCCGTCGTTGATGGAAATAAAGCGGACGCCCATGAATGGAAAAGTGCATTCCAGATAGTTTCCCGTTTCAATGTAGTCACGAGAAAAGCGGGAAAAGTCTTTGACGCAGATCAGATCGATTTCGCCGCGCTTGACCTTCTCCATCATCTGCGTGAACTGAGGACGGTGAAAGTTCGTGCCGGTATAACCGTCATCCGCAAACTCAGACCGCTGACAGTGAGACAACTCCGGGTGATTGTCGAGAAAGCGATTGATGAGCATACGCTGGTTGCCGATGCTGTCACTTTCCGCCTTGCTGCCATAGCCGGTATCTTCATCAGCCATTGAGAGGCGGATGTAGATGCCGATGTTGTATTCCTTGCTCATTTACATCGCCTCCTGTACTTCCTTGATACTCTGAACGGTCAGAGCGTAAATATCGCCGTATTTCATGACCAGCTCGATTGAGCCGTCCTCATGGACTTTCACAAGCTCTACGGACTCGTCAACTAACTCCTGAGAGAGCATCGTTGCACCGCTGACGGATTTCATCAGCGTGAGCCACTTGTTGTCCTCGGACATTGCCTCGGCAAACTTTACCTTCCGCTGAACCGCTTCATCCAACCGCCGGGAAAGGTTAGCATACTGCTCATCGTAGGCTTTCTTGGCAAAGACGTATTCCTCTTCATCGAGAATGCCTTCTGTGAAGTCCTCATAGAGCCGAGTACGCTTCTTGGAGATGCCGCTGAGTTTCAGATTCAGGCTTGTGATGAGCGCATTCTGCTGATCGCGGATGCTGCGTTCGCCTTCACTGTTTCTCAGTTTGGCAAGCAGCTTGTCGTAATTGAGAGCCGCCTTGACTTGAAGCTGGATCGCCGCAAGCACATCGGCTTCGAGCTTATCCTGCCGCGTATAGTGCGGCGTACAGAGGTTGCCGCGCTTGACGGATGAACTGCACTCATAGAAGGCGTACCATGCGCCGTCCTTGCGCTTGTCAACGCGCTTGCGATGGAAGTAGAGCTTTTTGCCGCAGTCTGCGCAGACGATTTTGTCTTCAAAGAGATTGATCAGCGTAGCGCGGATTTCTTCCGTGCGCTCCATCTTCTCAACCCTTGTCCTTGCAGCAGCGTTCCGCATTTCTCGTACCTTCTGGAAGTCCTCACGGGAGATAATCGCCTCGTGAGTATTGGGAAAAACAATCCATTCCTCACGGTCAATGTGCTGATTCTTGACGCCCTTGTAGATGGCGTTCAGCGTCCGTCCGAGAACGGTATCTCCGACGTAATGGGGATTATCCAGAATGGTAGTCAGTGAAGACTTGTTCCAAATCTTCTTTGCCGTAGCATTGCCTGTGCGGACGCCGACCTGATACTTCTGAAACTCCGGATTGGGTGCGTTCATTGCATCAAGCCGGTCTGCAATCGCAGGAAGGGACAGTCCTTCAATTTTCCATTGGAAAATCTTCCGGACAATCGGTGCGGTTTCTTCATCGAAAACCATATTGCTGTGTTCTTCATCCCAGCGATAACCATACGGGAGATTGCGCTTCTTGAACTCTCCACTTTCCATCTGTGCTTTGAGCGCAGTAGAAACCTTGCGGGAGATGTCCTTCGAGTAAAGGGTGTTGATCATGTTTTGCAGAGGGATAATGAGGCTTTCGCCGGAGCCGTCCGTATCAAAGTTGTCGTAGTTCTCTTTGATGGCGATAAACCGAAGCCCGATCTGCGGAAAGACCCGTTCCAGATAGGTTCCAGCCTCGATGTAGTCACGCCCGAACCGGCTGAGATCACGAACTACAAGGCACTTGATCCTGCCGGTGCGGATGTCGTTCATCAGCCGGTTGAACTCCGGTCTATCAAAAACCGTTCCTGTTCGTCCGTTGTCCACATAGGTATCTATCAGATTCAGGTAGGGACGCTCTGCAATGTAGGACTTGCAAATCTCAATCTGATTTGCGATGACATCCACCTTTTCGGACTTGCCGCTGTTTTCAACGGAAAGACGGGCATAGATGGCTGTTGAGAAGACCTCGGAAGAAACACATTCGATAACCGGCTCTTCGACTGCAATTTGCTTTCTGCTTTTTCTTGCCATTTGCTCATCCCTCCTTTATACGGCAATATCCAGTTCATCGGCATAGCCGAGAACGTATTCAATCGTCTGCTGGTATTCGTCCCTGTATTTGAAGACGATTTCGATTGCATGGTTTTCGTGAATCAGAATGCGGTCAACAAGGGACATCAGCACACGGCGGTTCAGTTCTTCGACGTTTTCATACTGCTTGAAAAGCGTTACCCAGTTCCGTTCAGTCGTGCCGGTTGTCACCGTCTGCTTCATTTCTTTTTTGACCCGCAGAAGTGCCTCCTGCTTGTCCTCAATGGTTTTGGTGTAGCTGTTGCGGAACTCGAAGTATTCCGATTTATCAATGACGCCGCCGATGAAGTTCTCGTAAAGCCCCAGCTTGAGCTTTTGATACCGCTCAATCTCTTCCTCGATTTTTGCAATCTGGGCTTCGTAATTGAAAGCCTTACGGCTTTGAGACGGAAGCCGCTCTATCATCGCAAGCGCGTGTTCCAGATTGATGACAAGCTCGATCTGGTCATGAATAGCACGGAAGACCTTCTCTTCAACCTCTTTTGCGGCGATGCTGTGCGGGCTGCACGTCCGGCTGTGCTTATTGGTGGAGCAGACGTAGTAGATATACTTTTTTGTCTTCGACGGGACGGTCTTGCGGATCATTGGCTGCTGACAGTCTCCGCAGAATAGGAAGCCGGAAAACAGATGCGCCTCGTCCTGATCGGGTGAACAGCGCATATCTCTCTGCATCATGACCTTGACCGCCATGAAATCCTCGTAGGACACAAGAGCTTCATGCGCATTTTCAACCTTGACCCACTCGGATTCATCCTTGCTCTTCACGACGCGGACTTTGTAGTTGGGAGTGCCGCGCTTGCCCTGAGCCAGAACGCCGATATAAACCTCGTTGGTGAGAATACGCTGGACGGCTTTGTATGTCCATTTTGCGGTATCGCAGGTCTTGAAGACGGTATCGAACTTCACACCGGCGAAATGCTTGTATTCCATTGGGGACAGGACGCCCATCTGGTTCAGACGCTTTGCAATGCGCCCAATGGAGAAGCCGTCCTTGTACATGGAAAAGATCATCTGCACATATTCGCTGACCGCTTCATCCACGATGAGCTGGTTTTTGTTCTCCGGCGATTTCATGTAGCCGTAAGGGGCGAACGAACCGACGAACTCACCGCTCTTCTGCTTGACTTCCAGACTGCTTCGGATTTTCATGGAGATGTCCTTGCAGTAAGAATCGTTAATCAAGTTTTTGAACGGGATAACAAAGGAGTCGGACTGCGGATCACCGGTCAGACTGTCATACGCATCATTGATTGCGATGAAACGTATGCCGAGCTGCGGGAATATCTTCTCAATGTAACGTCCGCCGTCGATGTAGTTTCTTGAGAAGCGGCTGAGATCCTTGACTACAATGCAGTCAAGCGCACCCTTGCGGATTGCCTCTTCCAGCTTTTTGAACTGAGGACGATTGAAGGAAACGCCGCTGTAACCGTCATCCACAAACGGCTCACAGACAAGCTCCAAATCCTCATGTCTTGCGATATAGTCCTCGCAGATGGCTCTCTGGCTGGCGATGGAGTTGCTTTCTACTTTGTCTCCATCCTCACGGGACAGACGGCAGTAGATCGCCGTGCGGTAAACCTTGTCTGGCATAAAAATAACCTCCGTTTTTCTGTTTGATGTGGTACATCAAATCAGAAAGACGAAGGCTTGCTTCAACTCTTATGAAGAGGAACACGAAAACGCCACATGACCATCAAGGCAAGCGGCTTAATCCGTATTCTTCTTTTTTTGACCGATTAAATTATACCACAGGCTCAATCGCTTGTCCATAGAACCGGGCGAAAAGATTCAGACTGTTCATAAATCAAAGACCTCTCAGATAGTGTTCCAGACAATCTTCCATTGTCGTATCCGTCTCGGTGAAGCTGATCTTCACCACAGTTTTTCCGTCCAGATAACAATAGGGATTTCTGATCTGCTTAATGAACTCCCTCAGCCTGTCCTCTCGCGGTGCCGCAGGATCAAGCCGGATGCTGCTTCTCTGAACGAGTGTGCTTCGGTCAACCGTTTTCGGGCTGACATTTTTCATTGTTTCAATGCCCATCATATTCTAAGCACCTCCTGTTTCGTGAAAATATTCAGGACAAAAGGATATGGCAGAGCATCTTGTGAAGATACCCTGCCACATAGTTTTCATCCTGAAACTATATAGTAAGTTTCTTTTGGGTTTGTTTCATTGTCCGGCATATTTGCAGCACGCGCCCCTGCCAGAAGAACTTTGCAGTTCCGGGAATGCTGCGGACTACCAATGGTCAATCGGTATCATGGGACTCTCACCCCTCCGAGGATCGCTCCGAGCCGCCCATTCAAAGAAAAGACGGAAGTATCATTATACCCGGCATCTGCATCGTCGCAAGCAGCCGCACCACACGACTGTTATAGCTCTCCGGAGGTCGCTCACTCCCTTTCGGGAGGTCTTGGCGTCGGAAGCTGTGTTGCTTCGCAGAAGCGGAAAGATCCGCAGCACTGAACTATTCAGTTTTCAAGGAACAGTGAAGGAGGTTTTATTGCCCCTTCACTTTACTAAGTGAATCAGAGGTCAGTTTTGTCCCAAATCCAGAAAAATTTTTTGAAGAATTTTTTTGAGCATCCTCGCACGGTTGCTGACGGTATTTCGTGGGATGTCATACCGCCCCTCAATCTGGCGGGCGGTAAGCTCACCCGTCAGATAGTAGCGAATGATAATCCGATCTCGCTCGTCAAACCGCGATAACGCCTCCGATACCATCACTTTTAAGAGCGACTCGTTTTCCACATCGCCAGGGTCAGGGATTTCATCGCTAAGTTCGTATTCATCTCCAAGCGGATGACCGAATTGCGGCAGTCTCTTCCTACTTGCTGCCTCCTGATACCTGTCCTCGTTCTCGTGCTTCATCAGCTCGTAGTAGACCTCCTTGCTGATTTCCACGGATGTACCGTTGACTTTTGTGAAGTAAGTACCGGATGCCTCATCTCTCCACAGCGCGTAATTGTAGACTTTGATTTTCATAGCTTGTCCTTTCCGCTGGCGCGGAGCAGCGGATGGACAAGCCTAAAAAAAGAGCCGCATGACGGTGAGTAGTGATCCCATGCCGATAAAACAGAGTGTTTGCACTCTGTTCATGCGGCATTAGGAAGACTCACCAGTCAGCGGCTCCACAGCACAGCTATCAAATATTTATTTGTTAAACTCCTTATCCTCTGTTGAGGTGGAGATATAACCTTCTCATACTGAGAACATTGAAGACGGTCTCACGCCCACAGCGTTTGCACTTCGCTTGAACGTGACCTCTCGTGTCCTCAAAAACGACGATGGTATTGTGATGACAGTACGGGCATTCCATTGTCCGCCTCTTCTGGCTGGCGATGGCAATACGCGCCCGTTGTATCTTTGTTTGCATCTCAGCGGATGGTTCGGTTATGCGGATGTCCTTTTTCATGCCCACACCTCCAACGGGTCCTCATATTCTGTATAAGGACGGTCTTCAATGTAGCCGAGTTGACGCAAACGTATAACAGCAGCACTTTTTGAGACGCCGAGTTGTGAGCATATCGCTCTGAGTGACAGCCGATCCCGGTATGTAAAGTAGCCGTCATAGGACGTCAGTTTCTTCTCAGGGATGAAATACCATGCGGCAAGGTCAATTTCTTTTTGCGGCATCAGAATTGCCGCACCGAGGACATTTGCTTGCCATTCATTCCAGTCCTCATGTGTTTTGAGATCGCGCAGCGAATAGGCTGTTCGTGCGGAATACTGCCGGTTGCAGTATTGCTTGACTTCATCGGATTCCATCTGATAGAGAATCTGATGAGCGCATTCATGGGCAAGCGTGAAGCGCCGCTTCCCACAGAGCTTCTTTATCTGCCCCTGACGAATGAAGCTCTCGTCAAGCAATACCTGATTACATCTGAGCGGAAGTGTTCGCCTGACACCCTTTTCCTCAACGATGTACTCTGTATCTGTATAAGCGGTCAAGCCGCAGATACTTCCATCGGAGGACAGGCGGGCGAAAGACACCTGCAAGCCGAGATAGTCTCTTGCGAACTGATCAATCGGAGTCGCACGAGCCATACGGACTTCCTCGGACTCCGTGCCGAAGAAGAACTTGTTGAAGTCTTCCGTGACGGCTGCTGCAATTTCTTCGATTTGCTTCTGGGATAAGATCACTGGGCATTCTCCTTTGCTTCGACAAACCACTTGTCTCCTTCATGAAAAAGGAACGACTCCTTTCCTTTAATCATGACTGTGTAACGGATGCCTCCGCCACCCACCTTCTTGGATGTGGCGCGGCACTTGTAAAGAATCTGGTCGATCTGAAAGACCAAACCATTGTCCCACCGGATGAAACGTGGATGAATAGCCCCTTCCTTGTCCACATCCAGATTGACGGACACATACGCTTTTCTGCATTGTGCATTCATGTTTTGCATCCTCACTCCTTGTTGTTGGGCTGTCTCATCGAAACAGCTTGTATTTGTAACTTTTCTGTGCATATTCTCGCGAACCTCTTGACTTGATGAGTAATCCGCGATATACTATGGGTAATTGAATTACGCATATCTATTATACATACTTCAACTACCCATGTCAATAGAAATGGGAAATTCAGTTTCGCAAACTTTTTGTGAAGGAGTGGTGAACGAGACATGACGTTTGCTGAGAAGTTCAAGGAAGAACGAGTAAAGAAGGAACTAACCCAGCAGCAAGTCGCAGACAGCTTGGGGATTACACGCAAAATGATTACGTTGTATGAAAAAGGGACTTCCTTGCCCCGCACACGGGAAGCATATAAGAAGATTGCTGATTTCTTCGGCGTTGATGTCAATTATCTTCTGACGGAAGATGAGGACTTCGTTGTTCAGGCAACAGAGAAATATGGTGCGCGTGGAAAGAAACAGGCACAGGACTTGGTGGAT
>Ga0255343_1000138_pt1 | contig 126566 bp, 105 predicted proteins | sample wastewater_treat_4_FD_192413 | JGI IMG/M metagenome (GOLD analysis project Ga0255343, IMG submission 192413) | Wastewater microbial communities from Lulu Island WWTP, Vancouver, Canada - plant16 | ecosystem: Engineered > WWTP > Wastewater > Unclassified | place: Canada: Vancouver, British... | reverse complement strand
TATGCAAATGATAAATGGGAAATCGTTCTGGGGGATGAAGGGGTCAACGGAGATTACACCTATATGAGCCTTTATCCGATCGTATCCGAAGGATCGGGAGAAACCCCGGAAAAGAGCCTTGAGCCCGGAATTCAGGGGCCTGAAGGCTGGCCGGAGGACGTGCCCACGCCCCTGACAGGAGAGTTTCTCTGGGGCGACTGGGCGCCCGATCGTAGCTTTTACACGGTGGACATCCGGTATACGCAGGCCGAAGTTGACGCCTATGCGCAAAGATTGCAGGATGCGGGATTCATCAAGACAGATACCGATAAATATGAGTATATTTACGGAGACGCCGGTGTTTATGCGAATGACAAGTGGGAAATCGTCCTGGGGGATGAAGGGGTCAACGGGGATTACACCTATATGAGCCTTTATCCGCGAGAATAGACCGGCAGCAAGCGACAGGAACTCAATCAAGAGCTCATCAATCAACTAATTTATAAAAATTCAGGACGATCGCTTGTGTTCAGTGATCGTCCTGAATCCTTATTTCTCGTTCTATATGACCAAGTAACAGTTATGCTTTCACCCCTCAATAACAACGGCCCGTCTCCATCCGAGACGGGCCTGATCGTATCAACGGTTGTTGATGATGTGGCGGAGAGTTAGGGATTCGAACCCTAGGAGGCATTACACCCCACGGCATTTCGAGTACCGCACCTTCAACCACTCGGACAACTCTCCATCAGCCTTGCGTGGTTCGTTCAAGCTTTTTCGTCCGCTTCGATACCTCAACACAGACGGTCTGGCCGCGGGAATATCGTATATCAGCATTTTTGGCCTGTCAAGCTGTTGGCGTGGTCATTCACTTCAGGTGCTGTCATTCACTTCAGGCGGCGGCAGGATCTCTTCCAGGAGAAACGGCCGGCCTGTGCGTGAACTGCGCTTTGCCAGCGCTTAATGCGTATTTCTTCAGGCTCCCGCTGTTGTCAACGAGTGCGGCGCGTTCGTTTTCTTGTCATTGAAAGAGCGCGTGTGTATAATCACAGGCATACGCAGGGCGTCCCGGGCAAGCCGGGCGCGGCAGAGAGGACGGTATGGATTGCACACCAGCTCCGGCAAAGAACAAATTTGCTTTCTCAGCGCGGCGCGCGGCAGTTGTCGTGACGCTTGCGCTGCTCATGACCCTGACGATGCTACAGGGGACGGCTGAGGGCCCTGAGGTTGAAACAACACAGGGATACTTTATAACGGAAACCAACCTGTACGCGCAGCCGGACCGGTCAGGCGAGGTGTTGCTGAGAATTCCGCAGTACACGCCGCTTGTCATCCGGGTATCGGCGGACCCCGCTCAAAAAGGCTTTGGCTGGACGCAGGTGGCGGATGTATCCGGCTATGTCGGCCTGGCGAACCTGCTCCCCATGCCCAAGGTGTTCAGCGATTGGCGTGAGGGCAAGACGATGTTCGCCTGGGATGTCCGCCTGTTGCGCGAACAATCCCTGCATGGCGCCGAGGTGCTGCTGCGCCTGCTGCCTGAGACGCCCTTCACGGTGCTGGGCCGCACCAAGTTCATGCTGTATGTGGAAGCGCAGGGCGTGCGCGGCTACATATATGCCGACAAGCTTGAGGAGCTCCGCCGCGACCAGCCGCTGGAGCCCACCCTCCGGTACAGCGCGATGGAGCAGCCGCTTTTGTCCTGGCCGCTGGCCGGCGCGCAGCCGCTGATCGACCTCAAGGCGGGTCAGCTCCTGCGGGTGACCGGGCAAAACCGAGCTTATCTGCGGGTTGAGGTCATGGACCAGGTGGGCTATGTGCAAAGGCAGCACACAGGCGCCATCGGCGAGGTGGCGGAGCAGACCATGCTGGTGTATTCGCAAACGGCAAGCCCGCTTTATTCCGGGGTGGATGACGCCCGGCCTGCCGGTCAGACCATGGAGCCGGGCAGGCTGTACCAGGTGGATGCGCAGGCCGGGGATTTCTTGCGTTTGAAGGATTCCGGCCTGTTTGCCCGGGCGGGGGGCGTGCAGGCCCTGCTGCTGAAGGCTTTTGCCGCGCCGCGCCTGGCCGGGGTGGACGCGCCCCGGGCCCTGATGGGCCTGCCTGAGGCGGACAGCGCAAATGATCGCTGGCTGCAGCCCGGGCGCCTGTATACCTTTCTGTCATCCTCGGGCAATTGGTGGTATGTTGATGACGGCTTGGTTCAGGGCTTTGTCGATGTGCGGCACCTGACCCCCCTGCCCGAGCGGGGCGAAAAGATGAACCGCACCTACGCGGTGTACACCGGCGAGGCTGCCTTCCTGTCCGGCTCCTCCCAGGCCCAACCAGTGGTGCCCGGGCAGTTGGTGGAGCTCAACGAGCTGTGGGGAAAGCAATGGTTCCGCACCGGGCAGGGCAGCTATGTCCATATTGGCGCTGTCGACATCCTGGCCTCTGACGCACCGGTGCGCCCGCACAAGGTTATCCTGGATCAGGCGCTGACGATGTACTCGCTGCCGGATGAGGCCAGAGGCCGGGCGCTTGCCGTCCTGGATGCCGGGGAGCAGGTTGAGGTCATCGGCTTTGCCCGTTATTTCCTGTTGCTGCGCGCGCGGGGGATGGAAGGCTATGTGGTTGGCAAGACGCTCAAAACCCATGAGACGCGCTATCTGCCCGATACCGATCCGCCGCCCTGTGAGATCCTGGTCAACAAGGCGGACTTCAGCGTATCGCTGTATGCCCTGGACGCCCGGGGACAGCGTTATGGCGAGCCGATCCTCCGGGGAATCGCCGCCCTGGGCAAGCGCAGCACGTCCACCCCTTCCGGGCGCTTTCCGCTGGGGTTCAAGCAGCGCTGGGTGCGCTTTAGCCAATCCCAGGCCCCGCACGCCATCACTTACCTGCGCGGCCGCTATTTGCATGGCATCCCCTGCTATGGCCCGGACGAGGCCCAGGTCACCGAGTGGGGTTTGCAGGAGCTGGGCACCCTGTCCAGCGGAGGCTGTGTGCGCATGACCTTTGATATGGCGGCCTATCTCTATTTCAACTGTCCCTCCTACAAAACCATCATGGAGGTCGTCAATGGCCTGGAATAAATCCGCGCCAACGCTCTGTCTGCTGCTTGTCCTTTTGCTGCTGCCGCCGGCAACGCCGGCTGTGCAGGATGTTCCGCCCCTGACCCCGGAGGATCTTGAGGTGCTGCTGGGCGAGACGGTCTTTTCGCTGGATGTGCCGGCGGCGCCCCTGCTCCGGGCCCTGGATCAGAAGGGCATCCGCCTGACGGTGCGCGAGGTGGACAGCTGCCTGTTCCCCGGCAAGGACCGGGAGTTTTCTGATGATCAGATCTTGATCGGCACCCTGCCCCGCGGCGCGAGCGGCGCTGATATGGTGGAAACCATCATGGCGCTGGGCGGGGAATACATGACCAGGCGGGGCATCGGCATCGGCAGCACCGGGCAGGATGTCCTGGCAGCCTACGGCGAGGCGGCGCTGAAGGATTATGACCTGCTGATCTATTGCCTGCCTGGACAGCCTGACGGTCCGTGGCTGGTGTTTGTGATGGACCTGGAGAAGGATACCGTGCTGTCTTTTTATGCTGTGTTGAACACCCAGGGCTGAGACGGGCTGACTTTCTTTGCCTTGCGCTGCCGGTGGAGTCCCTGCTGGCAGCCGCGCGGTTGAAGGGGCTTGATTGACAGGCCAACTTGCGGCAGGTAGAATATATAAAACTGTTCAGACAAGGAGTACGCATGGCATACAATGACATCAAGGAAATCCTGCCCCACTTTCGTTTTATGGGCAGCTATGTTTCCTCCCGTGAATTGACCAGCGGCAACATCAACGATACCTATGTGCTCACCTACCGCAACGGTGAGCGGACCATGATGTATACCCTGCAGCGCATCAACACCTATGTGTTCAAGGATCCCCAGCTGGTCATGCAAAACATTGCCTCGGTCACCAAACATCTCAAGGCCAGCCAGATTCGCCATGGCAGCTACGATGAGCGCCATGTGCTGGAACTGGTGCGCACGGTGGACGGCGATGTCATGCACAAGGACGCGCGCCACGGAGTCTGGCGCGCTTACACGTATATCACGGACGCCCTGGCGCCGGACGTTGTGGATGATCCCGCCCAAATGGAGGAGGTCGGCCGCGCCTTTGGCCGTTTCCAGCGCGACCTGGCTGATTTTCCGGCTGCGCAGCTGTCTGAGACCATCCCCAATTTTCACAACACCACCAAGCGTTTTTATGACTTTGTGCGCGCCGTGGACAATGACAGGGCCGGCCATGTCCGGGAGATGGAGGACGAGATCGAGTTTTTCTTTGAGCGCCGGCGCATGATGGGCGAGATCGTTCGCCTGATGGACAACAATGTCATTCCCTTGCGGGTCACGCATAACGATACCAAATCAAACAACGTCCTTCTGGATAACAAAACGGGCGAGGCGCTGTGCGTGATCGATCTGGATACGGTCATGCCCGGCTCCGCCCTGTATGACTATGGCGACGCGGTGCGTTTCGGCGCCTCCACCGCCCGGGAGGATGAGGAGGATACCAGCCTGATCCGCCTGGACATGGACAAGACGCGCGCCTTCACCCGCGGCTTTGTGCAGGAGACCAGTGGCATCCTCTCGCAGGAGGAGCTCAGCCGGCTGCCCATGGGCATCAAGGTGATGACAGCCGAATTGGCCATGCGTTTTTTTACGGATTATCTGGATGGAGACATATATTCAAGGTCAACTCTCCCCAGCACAACCTGGTGCGCACCCGCGCTCAGATGGCGCTGCTGATGGACATCGAGCGGCGCGAGGAGGAGCTTATGGAAATGGTGCAGCGCTACTTGACACGTTATGCTTAGGGACTGTTTTGCAGGAAAACCAGCACAACCCCCGTGCGCGTGCTGATATGAATTGGCCGCCCGGTAGCCGCGTTGCTGACGCCCAGCGGCTCAAAGGCGTTTAAGGTGGCGTCCTGCAAGGGGTAGGAGAGCCCCCTGAGGGTGACTCCGGTGGCAGGATCGCCCCAGCACAGGACGGAGACACGCCTGCCCTCCCGCAGCGGCGGCAGGCTGAGCTGTTCCGCGCAGAGCGCGTGGATGACCACATCCCGGTCGATCATGACACCGCGCAGGCCCTCCTGCGCCAGGCGCGAGAGCAGCTGCAGGTTGGCTACGGCATGATCCAGCCGGCCGCCCAGGGCGCCGTACAGCTTAAAACGGGTGTAACCGCGGCTTTTGGCCAGGCCGATGGCCAACGCCATGTCGGTCAGGTTCTTGCGCCGCGGGAAGCGCAGCAGCGGGATGCCCCGGGGCTGACGGGCGAGAGAGTCCATGTCGCCCAGGATCAGGTCGGGCCGGATGCCGGCCCGCGCAAGCGCCCGGTAGCCGCCGTCCGCCGCGATGACCATATCGTCTGGCCCGGGGTGCAATCCCGCCCTGCAAAAGCCGCCGGCGCCCACAATAAACGCAGTGTTCATTTTGTATACCCTCCCGGATGCGAGTATATCCTGATGGGAGCGGGCTGGCAAGAAAGGAAAGGCATTGAAGAGGAAAAGCCTGTTTGTATGCACCGACTGCGGCTTTGAGACAGCCAGGTGGTATGGAAAGTGTCCGGGCTGCGATGCCTGGAACACCCTGGAGGAGGTCATACGGGAGACGCCCGCGGCTGCCAAGCCCGTACAAAAACGCTCCGGGGGCACCGGCGCGCAGGCTGAGGCGCTGCCCGACATCGCCGCGGACCGGGCCATATACCAATCCACCGGCATCCCGGAGTTTGACCGTGTCTTGGGCGGGGGTGTGGTGGAGGGCTCGCTGCTGCTCATCGGCGGTGAGCCCGGCGTGGGCAAGAGCACGCTGCTGCTGCAGGTCTGCGCCCAACTGACGCGGCAGGGCAAACAAGTGCTCTACATCACCGGGGAGGAGAGCGCCAGGCAAATCAAGCTGCGCGCGCAGCGCCTCGGCGCCGGGCAGGACAAGGTGCTGATCCTTGCGGAGAACGCCATGGACGCGGTGGAGGACAAGCTGACGCAGCTTCAGCCGGATTATGTGGTGGTCGATTCCATCCAGACCATGTACCGCCCGGACATGGCGTCCGCGCCCGGATCGGTCAGCCAGGTGCGCGAGAGCGCGTCAGTGTTCCTGCGCCATGCCAAGACCAGCGGCTGCGCCATTTTCCTGGTGGGCCATGTGACCAAGGAAGGCGCCATCGCCGGGCCGCGCGTGCTGGAGCACATGGTGGACGTGGTGCTGTATTTTGAGGGCGACCATCAGCGCGAGTACCGCCTGTTGCGCGCCAACAAAAACCGCTACGGCTCAGTCAACGAACTGGGCTTGTTTGAGATGACGGGCGAGGGCATGCGCACGGTCGAAAACGCGTCGGAGACCCTGCTGCGCGACCGGGCTGCCGGCATCTCCGGCTCGGTGGTGTTTTGCAGCATGGAAGGCAGCCGGCCGATGCTGGTGGATTTGCAGGCCCTGGCTGCGCAAAGCTTTTATCCCTCGCCCAAGCGCACCGCCAACGGCATTGACCAGGGGCGCGTGGCATTGCTGCTGGCAGTGCTGGAGAAGCGGGCGGGGCTTCGTTTGTACAACCAGGATGTATATGTCAATGTGGCCGGCGGCCTGAGCCTGGATGAACCTGCGGCTGACCTGGCGGTCTGCCTGGCGGTGGCCTCCTCGCTGTCTGACAAGACCCTGCCGCACGATGTGGCGGCCATGGGTGAGGTAGGCCTGCTGGGCGAGGTGCGCCCCATTCCCTTTTTGGAGCGCCGCCTAGCCGAATGCGCCCGGCTGGGGTTCATGCAGGTCATCTGCCCAAGGGCCGGCAAGCCCAAGGTGCCCAAGGGGCTGAAAATGATTGAGGTCACCACCCTGTCCCAGGCGGTGGCCGCCTTGCACCTGCTGGCCGGCGGGGCCTAAGGCCCAATGGGTGTGGGCGTTTTTCTTCCTTAGTAGTCTCTTTTGAAGCATCGCGGATGTTTTCACTTTGTGATGATTATCATTTAATATATTCTCAATCCTGTCTGCCCACTGAAAGATTTTTTACAGCCGTGACGAAAGGCCTGCCTGAAGCGTCTAATGGGTGTAGCGCTACTTGAGGTGAGTGAATGGACAAGGATTTTTTTGTGCGGGAGATTGAACGTGTGAGCCAGATGCTTTACCGCGTGTCATTTACCATTCTGCAAAACGATGAAGACTGTAAGGATGCCTTGCAGCAGACAGCTCTCAAAGCCTGGGAAAAACGCGGCAGCCTGAGGGAACCACAGTACTTCAGCAGTTGGGTAACCCGCATTCTCATCAATGAAACCAGGAATATTCAGCGCAAAAGGCGCGGCCTGGTATCCCTTGAAACCGTTCAGGAGCCTGCTGCGGATCCGCCAAATCCGGAACTTTCCATCATCATCCATTCAATGCCTGAAAAACTGCGTTTGCCGCTGATCCTGCGATACGCAGAAGGCATGAACTATGAACAAATCGCAAAAACCCTGCGCCTGCCCCTTTCAACGGTACGCGGGCGCATCTACCGGGCCAAACAACATTTAAGAAAGGAACTGGAGGCATGAACAAGCACAAGCACAAGCAAAATGACCTTGACCTGAAACAGGCCTTTTCTCCGATGCCCGATGATTGCTACCAGGCGCTGATGCATGCAGCCCGTTCCGTCAAGGAGGAAGAACCCGTGAAAAAAACATCATTCAGGATGGTTTTGATTGCCGCCGCAATCCTCATCCTCACCATGGCGGTGGCCCTGGCTGCCAATGAGCTTGGAATTATCAACTTTATGGACAGGTTCCGGGCAAGGCTTCCCGAGTCCGCCCTGGATCTCATGGCGAAAACCGAGAACAAGGTCTTTGCCGTGGGCCCTCTTGAAATCACCCTGCGGGAACTGTTGGCGGATGGCCGGGTGGTGCTGATGACCGCTCATGCAAACAAAGCTGATGAGTCCTCTGCCGTTTTGATGGCGGGCAGCGGCGACATGTCGGACTGCATCCCGGAGAGTGAGGCCAGGCGGCTGAAGCTGCCTCAGGAAACCACCTTCATTGAAGCCGCCAGGCAAATCAAGGCGCCGCTTTATATTGTCTACCCCTATCTGACCATTGATTTTGAGCTGCTTCATGGCGAAGAGATGATGGCTGAATTCTATGCAGAGGACGGCGCCCTATTGCAGATGCAAATGCTGCAAACCAAGCCCGATCAGATCAATGAGACACTCGAAGCTATGCTGACCCTGCATGTGCGTGAAATCAATCCCGAAACCGGAGAACAGGTTGAAGGCAGAGACTGGCGCGTTGACGAAAAGATCTCTGTTCCTGTCAACAAAACCGTGACTGAAAAAAGCTACACGCCTGATGGCAATGCCCTGCTTGACGGTTACACGGTGAAGTCCCTGAAAGCGGAACAAACCGTGGCTGGCATTTACCTGACGACCCAAGCTGAAGCCGGTCCCGGAGTGAAGCGGGAGAATGTCTATCAAACACTATACACCTGGGAATACAGAACGGTTGATGACAAGCCCTTCCCCGACGGCATCAGCATGTCGGGCTATCTGGTAGATGACGCCTGGCCTGTCGTGACGCTTCATCAGATGATAGGATTAGGTGAATTTCCTGATGTCATGAAACTCTCAGGCATTGATGGAATCAGCCTGATCACACTGAAATAAGCGACTGTACCGCGCCGCATGGATGATTCTCATGCGGCGCCTTTTACAATCAGGAGAAACAAAATGAAACGCCTTGCTGTATTCATATCTGTTATTTGCCTCATGCTTTGCCATGTTTCAGCTGAAACCCTGTATACCCAGCGCGTTTCTGCACCCGGCACACATCATCCCGGTTATTCATCTTTCATTGATACCTTCCCGCATCTTGTATTTAACAGTGACAATACCTGGTTCAATACTACCGACGAGTTTGTTTCGGAGTTTGTTTCGGCGCTCAGACTGAGCAATCCGCCTTTTGACTTATTCAGCCTGGACGGATATTATAGCAGGGAGCGCTTGATGTCTGAAGAGTTCTGTGCCGATTTATCTCAGAGCAAGGTCATTAGTGATACCCTGGGACGCATGTGGCCTGCGATCGTGGATGCGGCAACAAAGGATGGCAGAATTTATGCCGTACCTGAGAGCATCCTGCTAAGCGGCTTTGGAATCTGTGAGGATGCCTGGCAGGCTGCGGGTTTGAGCGACATCCCGGTACCAGCCAGCTACATGGAGCTGCTGGCATTTCTGGAACAATGGGTGGAAAGAATCAAACAAGCCCCAGAGCCAAAAATCCGCATAAGCAATGTGATTGATGAAAGCCTTTATAACAGGCAATCCTATATAAACTACCTGCTTCCGGTTTTGCTGGATTGCTACACGCTGCCCATGCTGTATGAAGGAAGGATGCCGGATTTTCACACGGAGGAATTTCGCGCATTGCTGGAACGCACGGTGAATGTGGGGCTGGCGCTGTACGAGGCTGAACCGCGAGCAGGTGAAGGAAACATGCAACTTTTCCAAAATGAATTGATGGGCTTTGGTATCATCGGCATCAAGGATGGCTATTCCCACGCGATGCCGCTTAGAATCAGGAATGATCAGCCTGTTCTTTTCAAGGGAAGCCTGAGTTTGCTTTGTGTTGGTGCTGAAAGCGGACAAAAAAATCTGGCGATTGATTATCTTGAGCATGTGATTACCCACCTATCTTCTTACACTGCAAGCTATGCTTTCATGGACAGCCAGGCGCTTGAGCGCCCTCATCTGGATGAGGATATCGCAGACCAGAAGAAGCGTATCGACCTCACCATTGCTCAGTTGAATGATCCCAATCTATCAAAGGCCAAACGGCAGGAACTGGAAGAACAGCTTAAACGGCAAAACAATGTCCTGAAATCCATGCAAACGGAGGATTGGAAGTATCTCATTTCACCGGATTGGCTGGCCAAGTACCATATAGCAGCCCCTTACCTGTATTTCCCTGATGCAAGCCCTTGTGTTTACACTTCTGCCGAGGGAAAAGAAATGCTGCAGCTTATGCGGAGATTTGCGGATAATGAAATAAATGCCGACCAGTTTATCACGGGGCTTGATTTACTTGGCAAATAAAACTCGGAGCCTTTGTAATATGGCTGTTTCCGTCTTGCAAGCAGGTGTTTTTTGCGATATAGTGAAGAGGCCTGACAAAGATTGGCATGATATATAACAGCCGCAGAGAGGAGTGCAGACAATGAAGAGGCGGATACTGGCAGGATTCCTTGGCGCTTTGCTGATGATTGGCCTGCTGATTCCCAATGCCCTGGCAGAGGACCTGAAGTACGGGTCTTCCGGCAGCCAGGTCAAACAGGCCCAGGCGCGTCTGGCGGAGCTGGGCTACTACAAGGACAAGATCGACAGTAAATTCGGCCATACTACCTATCTGGCTGTCAAAGCTTTTCAGGAAAAGAACGGCCTGAAAGTGGACGGTGTGATTGGCGAGACCACCAATTTCGTCCTGTTCAGCGCCGGTGCCATCAAAGCCGACGGCATTGCCGCCGACCCGGCTTCATACCAGCGCATCGCGTATGGAGACGCAGGCCCGGCTGTCAAGACGGTGCAGGGCTTGCTGCGCGACCTGGGTTACTATACGAAGGATGTGGAAGGCAAGTTTGGCTATTCGACCTACCAGGCAGTCGTCAAGTATCAAAAGGACATGGGCTTGAAGGTGGATGGCGTGGTAGGCCCCGTCACCTGGGGAGCCCTGACGGGCGCCCTGCCCCTGCCCGCGCCGCCTGCGCCTTTTGATCCGTTGTCCAAGATACCCTATAAGCTTCTTGATGTGAACCCCGGTGTGCTGATGATTGAGCAGAAGCTTGACGCGCTTGGCTACGATGTCGCTACGGTAGCTGACAGCTTTGATTACCAGACCTATCTGGCGGTGCGCGCCTTCCAGAAAAACAACAGCTTGACAGTGGATGGCATCGTTGGTCTCAATACCTGGAACGCGCTGTTTGGTCCCCATCCTGTTCCGGCCTCCGCATCGCCGCCGAGTTCCGGTACCATGCGCATTCAGTATGGTGATTCCGGCGACAAGGTGGGCCAGATTCAAACCAGGCTTCAAGCCCTGAAGTATCTTGGCGGCGGCGCTGTGGACAAGAAATTTGGCTTTGATACCTATCTGGCGGTGTGTGCCTTCCAAAAGAAAAACGGTTTGTCTGTGGACGGCATTGTGGGTCCGCTGACCTGGGACAAGCTTTTTGATATGACCGCCATCCAGGCGGACGCTCCGCCTCAGCCTGTGATTGAAACGCTGCCCCTCAGGTACAAGAAATCAGGCAACATGGTCAAGCAGCTGCAGACGAAGCTGGTCGCGCTGGGCTACCTGACCGGCAAGTACACTGAATCCTACTTCGACTATGAAACCTACCTGGCGGTGCGCTCCTTCCAGTACTATAACAAACTCAAGGTAGATGGCGTGGTCGGACAGAAAACCTGGGATGCGGTCAATGATGCGGCCGCCATACCCAAACCCTGATTAAAATACACCGCACAAACGGCATAAAAGAGCCGCGCGCCCAGGAACGGAACGGGGCGCGCGGCTTTACACTGTGCTTTTTCAGTCTCCTGGTTGATCTGTCTCCCTGCCGGCCGGCCCCTCCACATACACCAGCCCCCTGAGGGCGGCGATGCGCTTGTCGCCAAAGCCGCTGACAGCACGCAAATCCTCCACAAAATAAAAGGGATGAATGGCCCGCTGCTGGATGATCTGCTCCGCCAGGTGCCCGCCGATGCCCGGCAGGCTCATCAGCTGCTCTTTGGTGGCGGTGTTCAGGTTCAGCAGACCCTGTGGTGGGGACTGGGGGGTTGGCGGCGGCGCCTGCGCCGCCTGGGGGCGCAGCGCCAGGGTTTGCGTGGGCCCTCGGGCCAGCAGGCCCCTGAGCGCCGGCGCTGCCAGGGCGATCAGGATCACCAGACAAGCCAGCAGGGCTGAGACGCCCAGGGCGTTCCACAGCTTTTGCGGAAACGGCCGCCTGCGCATTCTTCCCTAAGCTCGGCGCAGCTTCTGACCCTGGGGCGTATCCTCCACCAGCCAGCCCAGCTGCGCAATCTGAGCGCGCAGCGCATCGCTTTGTGCCCAGTCACGGTTCTTGCGCGCCTGTACGCGCTGCTGCGCCAGGGTGTGGACCTCCTCAGGCACCTGTTGCGCTGATTGGGTCAGGATGCCGAAGATGGCCGCCATGTCCTCCATGGCCTTCAGCAGGGCCTGGCAGGCTTGCCGGGCGCTGTCCGGACTGAGCGCGGTATTGGCCAGATAGGCCAGGTCAAACAGCGCGCCCATGGCCTCGGCGGTATTGAAATCGTTGTTCATGCCGCGCCGGAAGGTCTCCCGCGCGGCCTCCACCTGCTCCAGCACATCCAGGTCAGCCTGCGCCATATCTTTCATTTGGCAGGTTTGCGCCAGCTCCCGGACGCGCTCCAGCGCCGTGTACAGCCGTGTCAGGGAGGCCCTTGCTTGGGCCATCATCTCCCGGCTGAAATTGAGCGGGCTTCTGTAGTGGGCGGACAGCATCAGCATCCGCACGTCCTCCGGCTCATACTCCTTGAGGATGTCGCGCACGGTAAAGAAATTGCCCAGAGACTTGGACATCTTGGCGTTGTCAATGTTCAGGAAGCCGTTGTGCATCCAGTAGTTGACAAAGGGATGGCCGGTAAAGCCCTCCGACTGCGCCACCTCATTTTCGTGGTGGGGGAAGAGCAAATCCTGGCCGCCGCAGTGGATGTCGAAGCGCTCGCCCAGGTATGCCATGCTCATGGCGGAGCACTCGATGTGCCAGCCCGGCCTGCCTTTGCCCCAGGGGCTGTCCCAGCTGGGCTCGCCCGGCTTTTCCGCCTTCCACAGCGCAAAATCCAGCGGGTTGCGCTTTTCCTCGTCTACGTCCACGCGCGCGCCGCTCTCAAGCTCCTCCAGGTTTTGCCCGGACAGCTTGCCATACCCCGGAAAGGCAGGCGTATGGTAATAGACGCTGCCCTTGTGCTCATAGGCGATGCTCGCGTCCACCAGGCCCTGAATCATCCGGATGATCTGCGGGATGTGCTCGGTTGCCCGGGGATGGACCGTGGCCGGCCGTACGCCCAGGGCGTTTGCGTCGCGCCAGTATTCCGCGATGAAGCGGTTGCCCAGTTCCCTGACGGTGATGCCCTCGCGCCGGGCGCGGTCGATCATCTTGTCATCCACGTCAGTAAAGTTCTGGACATAGGTCACCTCAAACCCGCAGCTTTCCAGGTAGCGGCGGAATACGTCAAACATGATGAAGGGCCTTGCGTTCCCGATGTGGAAATAATCGTAAACGGTGGGACCGCAGCAGTACATGCCGACCTTGCCCGCCTGGAGGGGAACAAATTCTTCTTTTTTCCTGCTTTGGCTGTTATAGATCTGAATCATACACGCCCTGCTCCTTTTTGCCGCTGTCTGATGGTTTCTGCGCCGTTCCCATGGCGGATGTGATGTTTTTTGATTCTATCTTTGGCGGAATTTTCTGTCAAGCAAGGGGTCGCCGGAGAGGATCAGCTCCTCCTGCGCGTTGATCGCCGGCAGCGCGCGGGCCACGCGCTCATAGCGGTTGCTATGCACCAGCTTCCACCGTTTGCGGTTGTCCATGAAACCCAACTCCAGGACGGACAGGATCTGACGGCGGATACCGGGGTCCTTGACGGGCACGGTCAGCTCCACGCGCTTGTCCAGGTTGCGCGGCATCAGGTCGGCTGAGGAAAGGTACACCTCCTGTTCGCCGCCGTTATAGAAGTTATAGATGCGGGGATGCTCCAGAAAGCGCCCCACGGTTGAATAAATCTGCAAATTGGGCTGCTCGCGGTAGTTCAGGCAGCAAATGCCGCGCACCATCAGCCGCACCGGCACGCCTGCCCCGGCAGCCTCCAGCAGCGCCTCGATCATCATGGGGTCGGAGAGAGAATTCATCTTCATGCTGATGCCGCTTTTGCGGCCCTGCCTTGCGCTGTCTGCTTCGCGGCGGATGCGGGTAAGTATGGCCTCGCGCAGGTGGTAGGGCGAGGCAATCATCTCGCGCATCGGATAGGTGTAGCGATAGCCCAAAATCAGGTTGAAGAAGGCGGCGGCATCCTCGCCCAGCTGCTTGTCACAGGTCATCACGCCCATATCGGTATAGAGCTTTGCGGTCACATCGTTGTAATTGCCTGTGCCGAAATGGGTGTAGTGCCTCAGGCCGTCCGCCTCCCTTCGCACCACCAGGGTGACTTTGGAATGGGTCTTCCAGCGCGGCACGCCATACAGCACATGGCATCCGGCCTTTTCCAGCGCCTTGCTCCAGGCGATGTTGTGTTCCTCGTCAAAGCGTGCGCGCACCTCAATGAGCACAGTCACCTGCTTGCCGTTTTGCGCGGCGCGCGCCAGCGCGTCAATCATCGGGCTGTGGGAGGAGACGCGGTAGAGGGTCTGCTTGATGGCCAAAACCTGCGGGTCGGTTGCTGCCTCTGACAGAAAACGGATGACGGGGTCAAAGCTGTCATAGGGATGATGGAAAAACAGGTCGCCGCCCCGGATGGTGCGGAAGATGGATTGCCGCGCCATCAGGCGGCTGTCCACCCGCGGTGTAAACGGGGGATAACGCAGGTGATCAAAGCCGGGCAGGCCACATAACTGCCGCATGAAAAAACGCAGATCCAGCGGTCCCTGAACCCTGGTAATCGCCTCCTCAGCCACCTGCAGCCCCTTGCTGATGGTTGTCAGCAGCGGCTTGGGCGCCTCCTCCATCACTTCCAGCCGCACAATTTTTCCATAGGAGCGGCGCTGGACGTTTTTACTCATTTCATTGAGCAGGTTGTCCATGTCTTCAAGGTTCACCACAAAGTCGGTGTTGCGCGTCAGGCGGAAGGGCATGTGCATCAGCGGCGCCATGTATAAAAACAACCTTGGCAGGAACATGGCGATCAGGTCCTCCAGCAGCACGCCGCGAGCCTTGCCGCGGCCCATGGGCAGCATGACCACGCGCGCCAGTTGCCGGGGCACCGGGACGATGGCGGTTTGCGGCGCTCCGCCTTTGTCGGATTGCAGCAGCACCGCGATATAGATGGCTTTGGCCGACAGGATGGGGAAGGGATGCTGGGGGTTGAGCGTCCTGGGCGCCAGCACCGGCAGCACCTGTGTTTCAAAATACTGTGACAGCCAGCGGTGCTGGTCCTGGTCGAGCGCTTCCGGATGAAGCAGGCACAGCCCCTGCTTGTCCAGCTCGGGCAGGATGTGCCGGTTTAGCACCTCATACTGATGGTGCACATGCCTTTTGACCTTGCGCCGCACCAATTCCAGCTGCTGACCGGGGGTCAGCCCCGCCGGGTCGGTGACCACCCGCCCCATATCCTTTTTGCGCTCCAGCTTTCCAACGCGCACCATGAAAAACTCATCCAGGTTGTTGGATACAATGGATATAAAACGCGCGCGCTCCAAGAGCGGGTTGTCGGGATTGGTAGCCTCGTCCAGAATGCGCTCGTTGAAGTTGAGCCAGCTCAGTTCCCGGTTGTAGAAGGTTGCTTTGCTGTTCATACGGTCTCCTAACGCGTCATGCGTGCGGTCAGCACCAGCAGGGTGGCGGCCGGGCGGTTAAACAAACGCAGGGGCAGGGGATAATAGCCTGACACGCCAAGCCCGGGGCTGATGTGCACCGGGAAGCCCTTGGTGATTGACAGGCCGGTAAAGCCCTCATCCCCCGGAAAGAAGCCGCCGCTGCCATCCGGTTGGGGCGGGATGTATACCGGGCCCAGCCCGGGCAGGCGCACCTGGCCATTATTGAACTGCCCGGCCAGGAACAGGCTGGGGCTTGGGAGATGCGCCTCCCGGACTTGCTGGGACAATTCACCCAGACGCATGCTGTCAGGCGGGTGGTGCATCACGGCGATGATGATGTCGCCTTCCCGCATTTGCTTCATGGCTTCTCTGGAGGCTTCCATGACGGCCAGGCGGTGCTGTGTGTGCCGCAAACGCGCCCCGGTCAGCGGCTCATAGGGGTTTTCGGCGGCCTGAAGGGATGAGGCATATTCCCGCAGCGCAAAATACGCGTTGTCCAGGTCGATCAAAAACAGGTCGCCCGGACAAAACCAGATGGTGCGCCCCCCGCTTTCAAGGGGATAGGGGATCTCCAGGTAGATGGCGCCGTGCGCCTGTGCCTGGCGCAGATAGTCAGACAACACCTCGCCATCCCCGTGGGGCTGGTCCATCAGCGGCAGGGGATCGGAGTCGCCGGCGACCAGGAAGACCGGCACATCTTCCGGAATCAGATCCAGAATTTCCAGCAGCGGTTGCACGCGGCCGCTTTTTCCCACCATGTCGCCGCTGAGAACGACTGCTTCATAGCGCTCCTGGCCCAAGGCGGATTTGAGGTTTTCCTGCTTGTGCCCCAGGCTGGCGGCGTTCAGATCGCTCAGGTGAAGGATGGTGAAGCCTTCCAGCTGTTTGGGCAGGTTGAGCACAGTCACCCGGCGGGTTTCCAGGCGCACATAACGGTTGGACAGGCTGTTGAGGCTGAGCACCATCAACAGGGCGGCCAGCAGCAGCAGCGCTACCAGCAGGCAGCCGACGGGGCGCCTGCGCTGCGGGGCAAACAGCCTGAAGGTACGCCTGTTTGACATGCTGTCCACCTCCCTGAATCTGAGCACATCATAACACTGGATGATCACTTCAATCAACCACAGCGGGGCGGGCCCGCCTTTTCGGCGTGTTTGTCAATCCTGGGCCACCGCTTTGTTCGTTGCGTCGCTGGATGGTCTATGGTATACTTCACACAGATAAAAATCGCTTGGACCTCGTTCGTCCTGGAAGAAGGGAGGAATGACCTTGCGCTATCAGCCCCCCGACGAGGCGCACAGACAGAGATTTCATCAGGGAACGGATCGCTATGCATACCGGATGTTTGGTGCGCATCCCGTCTGGCAGGATGTGGATTGCTGGCATTTCACCGTGTGGGCGCCCAACGCGCAGGCTGTCAGCCTGACAGGTGAATTTTGTTTTTGGGATTATGAGCGCTATCCCATGACCAAACAGCATGACGGCACCTGGGAAATACGTTTGCCGGACCTTTACTTTACACCGGAGGTTGACCCTGCCTGCTTTCATTATGCCGGTGCGGAAGAAAAGCTCAGGACCTATAAATACGCCATCAGGGGCGCGGACGGCCAATGGACGCTCAAGGCTGATCCCTTCGCTTTTGCCAGCGAGCTGCGCCCCAATACGGCCAGCCTGCTGTATGACATGGACGGCTATGTCTGGGGAGACAGCGAATGGATGGCAGCCAGGAAAACCTTTGTTCCCTACACCAGCCCCATCAACATTTATGAGCTGCATCTGGCCTCCTGGCGACGCGGCGAGAACGGCCAGATGCTCACCTATGATGAGATTGCCGACCAGCTGATCCCCTATATTGAGGAGATGGGCTACACCCATGTGGAGCTGCTCCCGGTCATGGAGCATCCCCTGGACATGTCCTGGGGCTATCAGGTCACCGGCTACTTCGCCGCGACCGCGCGCCACGGCGAACCAAAAGGCCTGATGTCCTTGATTGACCGCATGCACCAGGCGGGCATCGGCGTGATCCTTGACTGGGTGCCGGCGCACTTCCCGCGCGATGAGATCGGCCTGCGCCGCTTTGACGGCACCCCCTGCTATGAGCACATGGACGTCCGCCGTGCCGAGATGCCCCAGTGGGGCACCATGATGTTTGATTATGCCCGGGGCGAGGTATGCAGCTTCCTGTTGTCCAACGCCTGCTTCTGGCTGGAATATTTTCATGCCGACGGCCTGCGGGTGGACGCGGTCAGCAGCATGCTCTACCACGATTTTGCCCGCGAGGATGACTATCTGCCCAACCATCACGGCGGCCGTGAAAACCTGGAAGCCATCGCCTTTATGCAGCGCCTGAACACGATTGTGTACCGTGACTTTCCGGGCGTGATGATGATTGCCGAGGAATCCTCCGCCTATCCCATGGTCACCCATCCGGTCGACAAGGGCGGGCTGGGCTTTGGCTTCAAATGGAACATGGGCTGGATGAACGACATGCTCAGCTACATCAAGCTTGATCCGGTGTACCGCCGCTGGCACCATGATAAGCTGACATTTTCCCTGTTTTACGCCTTCAACGAGAACTTTATCCTGCCCTTCTCCCATGATGAGGTGGTTCATGGCAAGCACAGCATGCTGGACAAACAGCCGGGGGATTTGTGGCAGAAGTTTGCCGGTCTGCGCGCGCTGTACGGCTACACCATGGCGCATCCGGGCAAGAAGCTGCTGTTCATGGGCGGCGAGTTCGGGCAGTTCATTGAGTGGAAATTTGACGGGCAGCTGGATTGGTTCCTGATGGTATATGAGCGCCATCCCGATTTGTGCCGCTGCGTGCGCGTGCTGAACCACTTCTACAGGGAGCATGCCGCCTTCTGGCAGATCGACGGCAGCTGGGACGGCTTTTTATGGCTCACGCCGGATGACAAGGAGCGCAGCATCGTAGTCTTCATGCGCATGGACCTGCAGGGCGAAGCAGTCATCTGTATGACCAATTTCACCTCTGCTTTCTATCCGGTTTTCCGCTTTGGCCTGCCCGGGCCGGGCACGGTCACCGAGTGTTTCAATACCGACTTGAAGGAGTATGGCGGATCCAACCAGTACAACGCTCAGCCCCTGAAAGCGCAGGAGGAGCTGTGCAACGGCCTGCCCTGGTCAGTGCAGGTCTGCGTACCGCCCCTGGCTACAGTTTATTTTTATTATCAACGGAAGCCTGAACCTGCCAAGACAAAGCCTGGTTCATCCGGTCTTGCGCAAGGGGTAAAAGATAAGGAGGAATCGACAGATGCAACAACGTAAATCCTGTGTCGCCATGCTGTTGGCGGGCGGACAGGGCAGCAGACTGGGCATCCTGACACGCCATGTCGCCAAGCCAGCGGTCCCCTTTGGCGGCAAGTACCGGATCATCGACTTTCCGCTGTCCAACTGCGCCAATGCCGGCATTGATACCGTGGGTGTGCTCACGCAGTACAAGCCGCTGGAACTCAATTCCTATATCGGCTCCGGCGCGCCCTGGGACCTGGACATCAATACCGGCGGCGTCTTTGTCTTGCCGCCCTATTCCAAGGGCGCGGAGGGGGAATGGTACAAGGGCACGGCCAACGCCATTTACCAGAACATGGCCTTCATCAAGCAGTACAACCCGGATTACGTGCTGATCCTCTCGGGCGACCACATCTACAAGTGCGATTATGCCGAAATGGTCGCCCACCATGTGCGCAACCAGGCTGCGCTGACGGTGGCCGTTCGCCGGGTGCCCTGGGAGGATGCCAGCCGCTTTGGGCTGATGAACACCGATGCGGACGACAACATCATTGAATTTGAGGAGAAGCCTGCAAAACCGAAAAGCAACAACGCTTCCATGGGCGTGTATGTCTTCTCCTGGGACAAGCTGCGCTTTTACCTGGAGCAGGATGAGGCTGACCCGACCTCCCAGAACGACTTCGGCAAGAACATCATCCCCACCATGCTGGCTGCCGGCGAGAAGCTGGTTGCGTGGAACTTTGAGGGCTACTGGAAGGATGTCGGCACCATAGAAAGCCTTTGGGACGCCAATATGGACCTGCTGCAGATACCGCCGCCCATCAACCTGCACGACCGCAAGTGGCGCATCTATGCCCGCAACGTGGGCGAGCCGCCGCATTACGCCTCCAGCAAGGGCGTCATCCGTGATTCCCTGATCACTGAGGGCTGCGAGATCTTTGGCGAGGTCGTCCACTCGGTCCTGTCTGCGGACGTACACGTCTGTGAGGGCGCCCGGGTGATTGATTCGGTCATCATGCCGCACGCGGTGATCGGCAAGGGCGCGCTCATCCGCCGCGCCATCATCGCGGAGAATGCCGTGATCGGCGAGAACGCCGTGATCGGCGAGGAAAGCGGCAACATCGCCGTGGTGGGCAGCAACACGCATGTGGAACCTGGCACACAGATAAAGGCCGGCGAGCAGCTGGGGGAATGAGGAGGGCACATGAAACAGGACATCGTAGGAATGATCTATACCGGGGAGCGCGTGGATGAGCTGCAGGATCTGACCCGTTACCGCGCTGCCGCCGCGCTGCCCATGGTGGGGCGCTATCGCCTGATTGACTTCACCCTGGCCAACATGATTCATTCCGGTATCAAAAACATCGGCATCATCATGCAAAAGAACTACCACAGCCTGATGGATCACCTGGGCAGCGGGCGCGAGTGGGATCTGCACGGCAAGCGTTCAGGCCTGACCATCCTGCCGCCGTACATGTCCCGGGAAAATGTGGGCGTATATGAAGGCTTGCTGGACGCTTTGCATACTAATATGAACTTCATGCGCCGCTCGGTGGAGCGCAACATCGTGGTGACCGACAGCAACGTGCTCTACCAGGTGGATTTCCGCGACATGCTTGAAGAGCATCTGCAAAGCAAGACGGACATCACCCTGCTGTACACCAAGGACCGCAATGTGCGCCGCAACGGCCGCGGGCGCTATCTGGACATCAAGGACGGCCGGGTTGAGCGCATTGAGTTTGATCCGACCATCCCGCGCTTTGAAAACACTTATATCGGAGCCTTTATTGTCCGGCGCGAGCTGCTCATCGATATGGTGGACCGGGCTGTCGCTTCCGGCCAGCACCATTTCTCGCGTGACATGCTGGCCCAGATGGTGACCGAGCGCATCTATCGTGTGGGCGCTTATGAGTGCCCCGGCCGCGTGTGGGAGGTGGATTCGGTACAGGCCTACTTCCAGTCCAACATGGATTTTCTCAACGATACTTTCCGCAATCAGGCCTTCCGGGATGACAAGCCTGTGTGGACCAAGCTGCGCGACGAGATGCCCGCCCGCTACCTGGGGGATTCCAAGGTGACCAACTCCCTGGTGGCGGATGGCTGCCTGATTGAGGGCACGGTCGAGAACAGCATCCTGTTCCGGGGCGTGGTGGTCAAGCCCGGCGCGGTGATCAAAAACAGCATCATCATGCAGGACGCCGTCATTTCCCGCAACGCCGAGGTGGAAAACTGCATCCTGGACAAGCAGGTCACCCTGCGTGAGAGCGTGCGCCTCATCGCCCCGAGTTCCTATCCCCTGGTTGTCGCCAAGAATTTGACAATTTAACCTTCTGTTTGGTAGTCTTGACTGGTTTGCAAATTCCGGGAAGGAGGAAGACGAATGAAAATTCTGTTTACTGCCAGTGAATGTGTTCCCTTTTGCAAAACAGGCGGCCTGGCCGATGTGGTAGGTTCTCTGGCGCCCGCGCTGGCCGAGCAGGGTCATGATGTGCGTGTCATTCTGCCCAAGTACAGCATGATCCCCGAAGAATATGAGCGCAGGATGGTACACACGGCCGATTTTGAGGTGAGCCTGGGATGGCGGCGCCAGTATTGCGGCATCGAGCAGCTTGAGCGCGGGGGTGTCACCTATTATTTCCTTGACAACCGCTACTACTTCGGCCGCAACTATATCTACGGCGTAGGCGGGGACGAGCATGAGCGCTATGCCTTTTTCTGCCGCGGGGTGCTCAACGCCCTGCCGCTGATTCCCTTCACCCCGGACATCATCCATGCGCACGACTGGCAAACCGGCATGATCCCGGCCCTGCTGCGCATCCAGTACGACAGCCTGCCGCGCTATCACGGCATCCGTACCGTGTTTACCATCCACAACCTTCAGTATCAGGGCATCTTCGGCATCAAGGATGTCCAGGACATGCTTGGCCTGCCCAACGATGTCTTTACGGATGACAAGCTGGAGTATTTTGGAAATGTCAACTTTCTCAAGGCCGGCATCGTCTACGCGGATGAGGTGACCACCGTCAGCCCCACCTATGCTGAGGAGATCCAGACCGCCTACTACGGGGAGCGCCTGGACGGCCTGCTGCGCGCGCGCCGCAACCATTTAAGCGGCATCCTCAATGGCCTGGATGTGCGTGAGTTTGACCCGGCCAATGACAAGCGCATCGCTGCCACCTACACTGCGGAGGATCTGTCCGGCAAGGCGGTCAACAAGCGCGCGCTGCAGGAGGAACTGGGCCTTGAACTGCGCCCCGAGGTGCCCCTCATCGGCATAATCAGCCGCCTGAGCAGCCAGAAGGGCCTGGACCTGGTGGACTATGTCATCGCCGACATCATGCGTGAAGACCTGCAGCTGGTCTGCCTGGGCCTGGGCGAGTCGCGCTATGTCAACCTCTTCAGCTGGGCGGAGCAAAACTACCCGGGCAGGGTTGCCGCGCGCTTCGTGATGGACAATAACCTGGCGCACCGCATCTACGCGGGCGCTGATCTCTTCCTGATGCCCTCAGCCTTTGAACCCTGCGGCCTGTCCCAGATGATCGCGCTGCGCTATGGCACCGTGCCCATTGTGCGCGAAACCGGCGGCCTTCGCGACACTGTGCTGTCCTACAACGAGTTCAACGGCGCGGGCAACGGCTTCAGCTTCTTTAACTACAATGCCCATGACATGCTGAATGTGATCCGGCGCGCCCTGTATTTCTACCATGAGCGCAAGGATGTCTGGGCCACGCTGCAGCATCGCGGCATGACCGAAGACTATTCCTGGCTCCATTCCTCCAGGCGTTATTTGGAATTGTACAACAAGCTTCTGCCCGTTCTGCTGGGCTCCGGCGCCGAGAAGGAAACGCAGCAGCCCGCGCCGGAGCAGGAGCCAAAACCTGAACCGCGCAAGCCGCATGCCGCCAACAAGGAATCCAAGGCCACCCAATCCGCCAAGGCGGAAGAGGAAGCGCGTGCGGCTGAAGCGGTCGAAAAGCCCAAGCCCAAAGCAAGCGCCAAGCCGCGCAAGACGTCTTCCAAGAAGCAGCCGGCCGCGGATGCGGACAGCGAAGCAGCCAAGAAGCCCGTTGCCCGCGCCCGCAAGCCCAAGGCTGAACAATCCTGATATAATATCAATCAACAACAACAGGGCCTGCCAGCCACTGCCGGCAGGCCCTGCTGTATGCGTACAACAGGCGCTACTGGTTCAGGGAGTTGTTGAGTTGGATCGCCTCGTCCATCCATTGGTAGAACAGCTTCTGCTCCACCACTTCTGCGACTATCTCATTCACAGCTGCGAGCAGTTCCGGCTCATCCAGCGGGACGGCGATCGCGATGCCCATGGAGGAGTATTCAAACTTGCTCTCGCAATAGACAAGGTCCGGATAATTGGCTACGTACTGCTCTGCCACCGGGCTGGCCAGCGCCATGCCGGCGACCTGCTTGGTCAGCAGCTGCATGATGCCGTCAGGGATGAGGGTGACCAGCTCCAGCTGGGCGCCGGGCAGCTGCTCGGTCACCAGGGCTTGCTGCGTCGTGCCGTTCTGTGCCGCCACTTTCTTGCCCGCGAAGTCCTCCAGCGTTTTGATGCTGCCGGCATTGTCCTTGTGGATCAGGATGATCTGGTTGGTCTCATTGTAGTAAATGTCGGAGAAGGACATGCTGTCCAAGCGGTCGGGCTTTGGGTCAAAGCCGGCTAGGCCCAGGTCCACCTTGCCCGCGGCGATCGCGGCCAGCAGCGCATCAAAGTTGTAGGACTCTATCACCAGCTCCACGCCCAGCTTGTCAGCGATGAACTGTGCGAAGGTGATGTCCGAACCCACCGGTTTGCCGTCGGTATCCAAAAACTCATAGGGCGCGTAATCCGGCGAGGTGCCCACCACCAGCTTGCCGGCGGCCTTGATGGCCTCCAATCGGCCAGCTGCAAGGCCGGACAGGCTCAGGGTCATGACCAGGGCGGCAAGCAGCAGGGCAATCAGTTTCTTCATGGGGGGGTTCCTCCTTCAAACTTGGAATGAGTGGATTGTATCCCCGATAACGATGAATGTCAATACAATAAAAATGAATAATTAAACAAAAGGCAGGTTCCAAAAAGCCAGTAAAATCAATATAATCAAAAGGAAAACGGAAATATCGACCGGTTAAGCCGTGAATAAATACAGCATAAAAACATAATTTCCTCTTGGAGCCTGTCGGCTGCCGGGCGTAAAGTGTTTCTCCATATATAAAATGAATAATAATACAATTTAGGCTGTACAAAATGAAAATATCATGGTAAAATGCGCGCTGTGATGCATGAATTTGCATTTTTGAAAGGAAGTCAGGCATGCTGCACAATGACCCGCAGGGCACCTGCTTTGTCTTGCTGGACATCAGCGGTTTTTTGCCCGCTCGGATGACAGTTTGCGTGAGGCGCTCAAGCGCCTTGGGGAGGTTGGTCTCATGACAGCAGTAGATTTCACGCTGCCTAACATCAGCTTTGCCGGTTGCCCGCCCATCGTCACAGGCCCGGACGCTTATCGTGTTCTGCCGGATGTGATCCAGGCCCATGGCGCGCGGTCTGTTTTGCTCCTTGGCGGCAGGCGCGCCCTGGCTGCGGGCTTGCCTGAGCTGAAGGCAGCCCTTTCCGGTAAGGATATCTCGCTGATGATCCGCGAGTTCTCCGGGGAATGCACCATGCTGCAGGCACGGGCTTATGCCGGGGAGGCTGTCAGCATGGGCACGGGGCTCATCCTGGGCATGGGCGGGGGAAAGGCGCTGGATACAGCCAAGGCAGCCGCGCACCTGACGGGGCTACCGGTGATCACCTTGCCTACCATCCCGGCTACCTGCGCGGCGCTCACCGCGCTGAGCGTGTTGCATGACCCGCCGGGCAGCGCGGAGGGGCCCTTCTTGTTTTTGGACCATCCGCCCGCCCATGTTTGCCTGCACACCGGCATCCTCAGCCGCTCCCCGGCCATGTACCTGCGCGCCGGCATCGGCGACAGCCTGGCCAAGGCGGTGGAATCGGCTTATAAGGCCGGCGCGGTCAATGACCTGTCCTACACGGACCGCCTGGGCCTGTCCATCGCGCAGTTCGGCTTTGAAACCCTGCTTTCACATGGCGTTTCCGCCTTGGCTGACATGGCTCAGGGGAAGGACAGCCCGGCTTTCCGCCTGGCGGCACAGCTGTGCATTGTCAATACCGGCCTGGTCAGCTTGCTGGTCCAGGAGCGGCTCAACGGCGCGCTGGCTCATGCGCTGTACTACGCCCTGCGGGATATGCCGGGCTTTGCGGAGGTTCTTCATGGCGATGCGGTTGCCTGGGGCAGCGTGGTGTTGCTCGCGCTTGGGGAAAACATGGCGGAAGCGGCCAGGCTGAAGACTTTTTTGGGCGCAGTCGGCTCCCTTTCGAGCCTGAGGGAGATCGGCCTGGCGCCTGATGACATAAAATCCTGGCTGCCTCAGGCCCTGGCGCAGCCGGACATGGCGCAGCCGCCAACGCCCCTTACGCCGGAGATGGTGCTGCGCGCGGCCCTGTTTGCAGAAGCCCTTTAGGGCAGGAAAGGAGAAGCTTGGATGTTTACCAATTTCTGGCCCAACCTGGCTAAGGTCTGGGGGCGCTACTGGGGATTGTTTCTGGAGGGCGCGGGGCTGACCTTGCTGCTGAGCTTTATCACGGTGCTCTTTGGCACCGTTCTTGGCAGCCTGCTGGCCCTTGCGCGGCGCAGCCGCCTGAAGGTGATCAGTGTTCCGGCCTCCGGTTATGTGGAGGTGATCCGTGGCACGCCGCTGCTGCTGCAGCTGTATCTGATCACCTTTCTCTTGCCTGAGGTGCTGCCCATGCTGAACCTTTCCAAGTTTGCCAGCGTGACGGTGGCGCTGGTGCTGAACTCCGCGGCCTATGTCTGCGAGATTGTGCGCGCCGGCATCCAGGCAGTGGATCCGGGCCAGGCTGAGGCTGCCCGCACCCTGGGCCTGAACGCGCGTCAGACCATGACGCGCATCGTGCTGCCCCAGGCGGTCAAAAATATCCTTCCTGCGCTAGGCAACGAGTTTGTCACCGTCATTAAGGAAACCTCCCTGGCTTCCACCTTCTTTGTCGGAGATTTGATGACCGTTTACAAGACCGCGCAAGGGGCCACCTTCACGGTAATAGAGCCGTTTTTGATAGTGGGCGTCATCTACTTCGTGCTCACCTTCTCCCTGTCAAAATTGATCAACGCTTTTGAAAGGAGGCTTAAAGCCAGTGATTGAGACAGTCAATCTGGTCAAGAACTTCGGATCGCTGGGAGTGCTCGACGGCATCAGTGAAACCATCCACAAAGGCGAGGTGATCTCCATCATCGGACCCTCGGGCTCCGGCAAATCCACTTTTCTGCGCTGCCTGAACCTGCTGGAGGTTCCCACCAGCGGCCAGGTGATCTTTGACGGCGTCAGCCTGACCGACAAAGGCGTGGACATCAACCTTCACCGCCAGAAGATGGGCATGGTCTTCCAGCACTTTAACGTGTTTCCCCACCTGACAGTCAAGGAAAACATTACCTTGGCGCCCGTTTTGCTCAAAAAGCTAAGCCCGGCGCAGGCTGACAAGCGGGCGGACGAGCTGCTGCAGCGCATCGGCTTGCAGGACAAGGCGAACGAGCACCCCCGCAGGCTCTCCGGTGGGCAGAAGCAGCGCCTGGCCATTGTGCGCGCGCTGGCCATGTCGCCGGAGGTCATGCTGTTTGACGAGCCCACCAGCGCGCTGGATCCGGAAATGGTGGGCGAGGTGCTTCAGGTCATCAAGGACCTGGTTGGCCAGGGCATGACCTGTGTCATCGTCACCCATGAAATGGGTTTTGCCCGCGAGGTGTCCAGCCGCGTCTTCTTTATGGACGAGGGCCGCATTCATGAGCAGGGCAGCCCCGCAGATTTGTTCGACCGCCCGAAAAGCCCGCGCACCAAAGCTTTTTTAAGCAAGGTACTGTATTAGCCGGCAGGCTGACGAGCGGCATTTTACAAAGAATTTACATTCGCCAGGGCTGGGATTTACATGATTGCCGTATGGTATGGCTGTGCATGAGCACTACCAAAAAGGAGGTATTATTTATGAAGATTCGCAAGATTCTGGCCCTGTTCCTGGCATTGTCTCTGTCCGCTTTTGGGTTCGCAGCCCTGGCCGAGTATGATTTTTCCAAGACCATCGCAGTAGTTTCCCGTGAAGAAGGCAGCGGCACCCGCAGCGCGTTCACCGAGCTGACCGGCGTCATGACCAAGGTTGATGGCAAAGAAGTCGACAATACTTATCTGGAGGCTGACTTTGTCAGCGGCACCTCCCTGGTGATGACCACCGTCGAATCCAATGAGTATGCGATTGGCTACGCTTCCTTGTCCTCCGTGCTGCTCAATGACGCGGTTACGGCGTTCAAGATTGACGGCGTGGAAGCCACCCCGGAGAACATCCTCAACAACACCTATCCCATCGCGCGTCCTTTCAACGTGGTCATCAACGGTGAAATCACCGATGAGATTGCCAAGGATTTCATGGCGTACATCATGAGCCGCGAAGGACAGGCCGTGGTCGCTGCTGATGGCCTGGTGCCCGTAAGCAACGATGAGACCCCCTCCTATACCGCGCCGGCTGCCGGCTTGTCCGGAACCCTGGTGGTGGGCGGTTCCACTTCCGTTGCCCCTGTCATGGAACTGCTGGCCGAAGCCTATATCGCGCTCAACCCCGGCGTCACGATTGATGTGCAGGCCACCGGTTCCTCTGCCGGCGTCACCGGCGCGCTGGACGGCACCTACACCCTGGGCATGGCCTCCCGCGGCCTGAAGAGCTCCGAGAAAGAGAACGGCGCTGTAGCTGTGGTCATCGGCATTGACGGCATCGCGGTCATCAAGAATCCCGTCAACCCCATTGAGAACCTGACCATGGATCAGGTGCGCATGATCTTTACCGGTGAAATCACAACCTGGGCAGACGTTAACAAGTAAAGCATGCATTCCCAACATCGCAACCTGACTGAACGCATCATGCGGGGGCTGTTTCTAGCCTCCGCATGTGTCTGCGTTCTGGCAGTGCTCACCATCTGTGCCTTCCTGTTCGTCAGCAGCGCGCCATTTTTTGCGCAGTACAATGCCTGGGACTTTATCACCGGCCAGGTCTGGGCGCCGCTGCAGGGCATTTTCGGCATTCTGCCGATGATTGTGGGCAGTTTCTATGTCACCTTCATCGCTGTGCTGCTTGGCGCGCCGATTGGCGTGCTGACCGCCATCCTGATGGCGCGCTTTGCCTCAAAGCCCGTGGTGCGCTTTATGAAGCCCTGCGTGTCGCTGCTGGCAGGCATCCCCTCGGTGGTCTATGGCTTTTTTGGCGTGATGCTGCTGGTGCCCCTTGTGCGGGTCAACCTGGGCGGCACCGGCAAAAGCGTGCTGGTGGCCGGCGTGCTGCTGGCCATCATGATTCTGCCGACCATCATTCAAACAGCGGAAGCGGCGATCAACGCGGTGCCGCAGTCCTATTATGAGGGCTCTCTGGCCCTGGGCGCCACGCATGAGAGCAGCGTGTTCCGCGCAGTGGTGCCTGCGGCGCGTCCCGGAATCATTTCAGGCATTGTGCTGGGCCTGGGCCGCGCGATCGGCGAGACCATGGCCATCATCATGGTGGCAGGCAACAACCCGCGCATGCCTGGCGGCTTGCTCAAAGGCGTTCGCACGCTGACGGTCAATGTGCTCATGGAGATGGGCTATGCGGCCGATTTGCACCGTGAGTCGCTGATTGCCACGGGCGTTGTGCTGTTTGTGATCGTGATGGCTGTCAACTACCTGTTTTCCTTTATTAATCGCCGGAGGGTTGCACAATGAGCGCGCTGGCTGACAACAGGGGCCTGACCCCGGACATCTCCGTTCCTTCCCGGCAGCGCGGCCACTGGGGTTCCAAAACCCTCAAGGCCCTGTGCTGGCTGTCCGGCTTTTTGACCATAGGCATATTGCTGCTGATCGTGACTTATATCTGTGTGCGCGGCATCCCCTACCTGCAGCCGTCCATGTTCGCGATCAAGTATACCTCGCGCAATGTGTCCATGTTTCATGCCATTATCAACACGCTGTCCATCACCGGGCTGTCGCTGCTGTTCTCCGTGCCGGTGGGTGTTTTTGGCGGCATCTATCTGGCGGAGTACGCCAAACCGGGCAGTAAACTGGTGAAGCTGATCCGCGTGATGGCGGAGACCCTGGCGGGCATCCCCTCTATCATTTATGCCCTGTTTGGCTTGCTGGCCTTTGTGGTCACCCTGGGCATCGGCATCTCGCTGCTGTCAGGTGCGCTTACGCTGGCCATCATGACCCTGCCGCTCATTTTGCGCCAGACCGAGGAATCCCTGCTGGCTGTGCCCATGAGCTATCGCGAGGGCAGCTACGGCCTGGGGGCCGGCAAATTGCGGACCACTGTGCGCATCGTGCTGCCGGTGGCCACCCCCGGCATTCTGGCTGCGGTGCTGCTGTCCATCGGCCGCATCTCAGGCGAGACGGCTGCCTTGATTTACACTGCGGGCACAGCCACGCGCATCGCAAACGCATTGGAGTCCGGACGCACCCTGTCCGTCCATCTCTACCAGCTTCAGCAGGAGGGGCGCTATATCAATGAGGCCTTCGCAGTGGCGGTGGTGCTGCTGGTCATCGTTGTGCTGATGAACGGGCTGTCCTCCATGATTGCTAAACGACTGACCAGGAAAGGCTGACGACTGATGACCAATTTTGCACAGAACAGCAGGGCTGTCCGCAGAGCTGACCAAGGCCGTATTAAATTTGATATCAAGGGCGTCAACCTGTTTTATGGCAGCTTTCAGGCGCTCAAGCAAATCGATATGGAAATCCCAGAGCGCAGTGTGACCGCGCTGATAGGTCCTTCTGGCTGCGGCAAATCCACCCTGCTCAAGACCCTCAACCGCATGAACGATCTGATCGCGGACTGCCGGGTTGAAGGCCAGATCCTTCTGGATGGGGAGGATATCTTTCACCAGCAGATGGATGTCAATCTGCTGAGGAAGCGCGTGGGCATGGTGTTCCAAAAGCCCAACCCCTTTCCCATGAGCATCTATGACAACATTGCCTATGGCCCGCGCTCCCACGGCGTGCGTGGCAAAATCAAGCTGGATGCCATTGTGGAGCAGTCCCTGCGCAAGGCCGCCCTGTGGGAGGAAGTCAAGGATGACCTGAAAAAAAGCGCCATGGCCATCTCCGGCGGCCAGCAGCAGCGCCTGTGCATCGCACGCTGCCTGGCGGTGCAGCCGGAGGTACTGCTCATGGATGAGCCCACCAGCGCGCTGGATCCGATATCCACCTCAAAAATTGAGGATCTTGTGCTGGATCTCAAAACAGAATATACTGTTGTTATCGTGACACACAACATGCAGCAGGCTGCGCGCATCAGCGACATCACCTCCTTCTTTCTTCTGGGTGAAATGGTCGAGATGGGCGAGACCGCGCAACTGTTCTCAAATCCGTCCGACCCACGCACAGAGAATTACATTACCGGGAGGTTTGGATAATGCGCCTTCGTTTCGACGAGCAACTGCAAGAACTCAACAGCCAGATCATCATGATGGGCAGTATGATTGAGCGTGCCATTGAGTGCGCGGGCGACTTGCTCTCCACACGCAACCCGGAAGCGGCGCGCATCCTCAAGGAAGGAGATGCCGAGATTGACCGCAAGGAGCGCGATATCGAAACCCTCTGCCTGCGGCTGATCCTGATGCAGCAGCCGGTGGCCCGCGACCTGCGCATCATTTCCGCGGCGCTGAAGATGATCACCGACATGGAACGCATCGCCGACCAGGCCAGCGACATCGGGGAGATATTAAGCATGCCCCTGCACGGTCCGGCGCTGCCTTTCCCGCCGCATCTGAAGCAAATGGCGCAGGAGACGGCCCGCATGGTACACAAGGCCATTGATGCCTATGTGGCGCGCGACAAGCAACTGGCGCGGGAAGTGATGAAGGATGACGACATTGTTGACGATCTTTTCCATCAGGTCAAGATAGACATCATTGACATGATGAGGGAGATTGCCTGCAACGGGGCGAACTATGACAGCATGCAGCTGCTGGACATGCTGATGATTGCCAAGTATTTTGAGCGCAGCGCCGACCATGCGGTCAACATCGCTGAGTGGGTGGAGTACGCTGTCAGCGGCATCTACAAGGGAGACCGGCTGCAATGATTTACTCGGTTGAGGATGATCAGGCCATCCGCGATTTGGTGCTGTACGCGCTCAGGCAGGCAGGTTACGAAGCCCGGGGTTTTGAAGACGGCCGGAGCTTTATGGAGGCCATGCGCGAGCAGCTGCCCCGCTTGGTTTTGATGGACCAAATGCTCCCGGGTGTGGACGGCTTTACCTTGCTGTCCCAGATGCGCGCGGCTGAACGCACCCGCCACATCCCTGTGATCATGCTCACCGCCAGGGATACCGAGATGGACAAGGTGCGCTCGCTGGATGCCGGCGCGGATGATTACCTTGTCAAGCCCTTTGGAATCATGGAGCTGCTTTCGCGCATCCGCGCGGTGCTTCGCCGCAGCGGCCAGGCAGATACGGAAAACCGACTGGAAGTTGGCCCCATTGTGCTGGACAGCGCCCGGCGAGAGGTATGGGTGGATGACAGGCCGATCACGCTGACAAACATGGAATTCCGCTTGCTGCAATGCCTGATGGGAAAGCCGGGCATGGTGTTTTCAAGGGATCAGCTGCTCAATCTGGTTTGGGATACGGATTACGCGGGAGATACGCGCACGGTGGATATGCACATCCGTACCCTTCGCGTGAAGCTGGGGGACGCCGCCAGCCTGGTGCAGACCGTGCGCGGCGTTGGTTATCGCCTCAGTGACATGAAGGAGGAAGGCGCTTGAAACGCAAGATCATGCTGGGTTTCATCGCGCTGATCCTGGCGTTTGGCTCAGCCGCGGTGCTGCTGACGTCCGCTGTGGTCCAGTCGGTTGCGCGCGAGCAGCTTTCCACGCAGCTAGCGCAGGAAAGCAAGCTGATCGCCACTTACCTGGGCGACTGGGGCGATGCCGCGAAACTGGAAGAGGTTTTCACCAGGTCCCGGGTCACCCTGATCGCTCCTGATGGCACGGTCTTGTTTGACAATTGGACCAATGAGCCCCTGGACAACCATATGGACCGCCCGGAGATCCGCCAGGCCCTGACAAAAGGCCAGGGCAGCGCTGTGCGGTATTCAGACACCACGCGCACCACCGCGATTTATGTGGCTACCCTGCTTGAAGACGGCAACATCCTGCGTGTTGCGGCGCCTGAACGCATCGCACGCGGCATCGCGACCGGCGTCGCGCCCTGGCTGATTTTTGGCCTAGTCATTGTCTTGCTGGTCGTTGTGCTGTTTGCCAATTTCCTGGGGGACAAGCTGATCGCGCCCATCCTGGCCATCGACCCGGACCATCCCGAGGAAGTGGTGGTCTATGATGAGTTGTTGCCCTTGATTCGGCGGATTGACGCACAAAACCGCCACAACCGCGCGCAGATGGAAGCGCTGGAGGCCAGACGGCTGGAGCTCAACGCCTTGCTGGACGGCATGCAGGAGGGCTTTATCGCCCTGAGTGACCGGCATGAGGTGAGTCTGATCAACCCGGCAGCCTGCCGCATTTTGGAAGTCAAGCCTGAGCAGGCTCACAAGCGCCTGCTGACCGAGCTCAACCGCAGCCTGGTCATCATTCGTTTGCTGGATGATCTGGAAAAGGAGGGCGTCGCCACCGGTGTGCTGGAGAAGAGCGGGCGGCATTACCTGCTGGCTGCCAACCGCATCCAAGGGCGCCCGGGCAGCGTGCTGCTGATGAGTGACCAGACCGACAAGCTGGCTGGCGAGGCCATGCGCAAGCGGTTTACCGCCAATGTGTCCCACGAGCTGCGCACGCCGCTGACCACCATTTTCGGCTATGCCGAGCTGCTGGAGAAGGGCATGGTCAAAGAGGAGGACGCGCCGGGCATCTACCAGCTGATCCACAAGGAAAGCAGCAGGATGCTGGACTTGGTGGAGGATATCCTGCGCCTGTCCAGCCTGGACGAGGGCTATCTGACCGGAAAGCACGAGAAGGTCAGCCTGCGTGAGACCGCGGATGCGGCTTGCCGAATGCTGTCGCTGGCGGCGCAGGAGCGCGGCGTCAAAGTCACCCTTTCCGGGGAGGATGCTTTTGTCCTGGGCGACCCGGTTTTGCTGGGCGAACTGCTCTCCAACCTTCTGGACAACGCCATCAAGTACAATGTGGAAAACGGCAGCGTGGACGTGCGTGTGACTGCCGGCGCCAACACGGTGCTCAGCGTTTCGGATACCGGCATTGGCATTGAGCCGGAGCACCAGCTCCATGTGTTTGAGCGTTTCTACCGCACTGACAACTGCCGTTCCAAGTCGACCGGAGGAACCGGTCTGGGCCTGTCCATCGTCAAACATGCCGCCGAGTACCACAAGGCAAAGGTGGATCTGATCAGCAGGCCCGGACAGGGCACAAGGGTGACGGTGGTTTTTCCTTCCTATAGCGAGGATTCCTTGTCAGCTGAGCGGTCCGTATGATTCATCCCGGCATTTACCGTCATTTCAGGGGCAGGCGCTATGAGGTGCTTGGTCTGGCGCGGCATTCGGAGACCCTGGAGGACATGGTGGTCTATCGCGCGCTGTACGGCGAGGGGGAACTGTGGGTGCGCCCGCTTGCCATGTTTGAAGAAACGGTGGAGGTGGACGGCCGGCGCGTCGCGCGCTTTGAGAGAATCGAAGAGTGAACCGGATATCAACACAACAGCCCGCGCCGGAGTTTGCGCGGGCTGTATATGTATGTGGTTACCGGGTTGACTGGGGGTACATCAGCGCCCAGGCGGCCAGTTCCGCGAAGCTTGGGTGAATGGTCATCGCGTGCCGGATCGGCAGCCACGAGCCCGGCTGTCCGGCCTGCGCGGGTCCGCCGGCGTTCATCAGGTAGGCATAGGGCTGCACGATCAGGGCTGCCTGCGGGCCCACCACATGCGCGCCCAGGATGCGCTGCCGGTCATCGGTAATGATCTTGGCGAAGCCGTCATCACCCCGGCGCTTTGAATAGCCCATGGAGATACCAGCGATGATGTCCGAGTACGCGTTGCGGTAGACCCGGACCCTGTCCCCGTACAGCGTCCGCGCATTCTCCTCGCTCAGACCGACGCTGCCCACCTGCGGGTGCGTGAACACCGCCTGGGGCACGCTGTCGTAATCGGCCGTGCGGGTGTTGTCGCCAAAGAGAACATTGTTGAGCACATCGGCTTCGTAATTGGCCTTGTGCCGCAGGGCGAACCTGCCGTTGACATCGCCGATCGCGTAAACATGGGGGATATTGGTGCGCAGCTTCTCATCGGTGATGACATAGCCGTCCTCCGTCATCCGGACGCCGGCCCTGTCCGGGGCCAGGGCATCGGTATTGGGCAGGATACCGGACGCCAGGAAAATCTCCTCGGCGGCCACCTCATATTCCTCATGGGTCAGTTTGTCAAGAAAACGCATGACCTTGAGCCCGCCCTGTGTCCGCGCGCTTTGCGCTCCGGCCTGATAGAGGATGCGCACGCCTGCATCCTCCAGCTGCCGCTTTACAAAGGGTGCGATGTCCCCGTCCAGGCCGCGCAGCATGGTCTCGCTGCGCACCGCCACGGTGACCCTGGTGCCGAAGGCTGAGAAGATGTGCGCGAACTCCAGCGCTGTGGCGCCCCCGCCGATGATCAGCAGGCTCTCAAAGGGCTTGTCCGGAAAGCGGTCCGAAAAGAAGGACTCGCTGGTCAGGTAGCCGGTTTGATCCAGGCCTTGGATGTGCGGCACGCGCGTGCGGCTGCCGGTGGCGATGACGATGGTATCTGCGCTGATCCGCTCCAGCCGGCCGTCCTTCAAACGGATGTCCAGGGTATACGCGTCCGCAAAGCTGCCCTCGCCCGGGTATACCGTAACGCCCTCGGTATGCGCAATCGCCTGCTCCAGCTCCTGATTGACGTCAATCTGCCGCCGCATCCGCGCGGAGACCCTGGCCCAGTCTATGGCCGGCCGGCCGAACGTGACCCCTACAAGTTCGCCGCGCTGTGTCTCCCTGATCAGGTCCGCCGGATAGACCAGCATTTTGGAGGGGATGCAGCCGCGGTTGAGGCAGGTGCCGCCAAAGGCGCCTTTTTCAATGACCGCGCAGGTCTTGCCATGCTCAAGCGCGCCTTCCATAATCATCAGCCCGCTGCCCGCGCCCAGTATTGCGATGTCAAAATGCTTCATGCCAATCTCCTTGGGTCATACCGGATTTCATCCCCATTCTACCCGTCCAACTGTCTGGCGCAAGTGTAATTTGCGATTTTTTGCTGTTATTTTTTTGATTCTTTGATGTCTTGGCCTTTACGAAAACCTTTAACAATGGTACGATGAACAAAAGAACCGCTGCAAGCCGCTTGAAGGCCGCGCATGGCCTTTGCGGCAGAACCAGCGTCTGAAAGGAGTTAAATATGTCAGACACCGATCGCGTCTTATCCAGTTTCACTCAGGAAATCCGTGAGGAACGCGTCTATTCCGACAGGAAGCTGCGCGTGGGCATCATTGGCACCGGCTGGATTGCCGAGGCGCACACTGAAAGCTATTTAAAGCAGCCTGATGTTGAGATTGTTGCCATGGCAGACCTGATCCCCGGCAAGGCTGAGAAATTTGCCGCGCGCTATGGTGTGACCGGCTGCAATCTCTATCCGGACCACAAGTCCATGCTGGACAACGAGAAGCTGGACGCAGTCAGCGTATGCACCTACAACACCCAGCACGCGGTATGCACCATTGACGCGCTCAATGCGGGCATCAATGTGCTGCTGGAAAAGCCTATGACTGCGACGGTTGAGGAGGCGGCGGACATCATCCGCGCGGAGAAGGCCAGCGGCAAGCTGTTGTCCATCGGCTTTCAGCCGCGCATGGACGCCAACATGAAGCAGATCAAGAAGATCGTGGAATCGGGCGCCCTGGGCAAAATCTATTACATCCAGACCGGCGGCGGCCGCCGCCGCGGCATTCCCAACAGCACCTTCATTGAAAAAAAGACCGCAGGCATCGGCGCCCTGGGTGACATTGGATGCTATTCCCTGGACATGGTGCTCAACGCCGTGGGCTATCCCAGACCACTGACCGCCTCGGGGTATACCTCCAACTTCTTTGGCACCTCCACTGAGTACCAAAAGCCCGAGGACGCCGCGCGCTTTGATGTGGATGACTTCGCCGCGGCCTTTATCCGCCTGGAGGGCGGGCTGGTGCTGGACTTCCGCATTTCCTGGGCCATGCACCTGGACACCCCCGGGGACACCGTGATGCTGGGCACCAAGGGCGCCCTGCGCATCCCTTCCACCGAGTGCTGGAACGGCTCTGTCGGCGGTCCGATGACCCTGTATTATGACCTGGCCGGTGAGCAGGTGGAGACTGTTATCCCCATTTTGGATGAGGATGAGTCCGGCTTGTTCGACAAAAAAATCCGTTCTTTCCTGGACGCTATCATTTTTAAGCTGCCCCCGCCCGTGCCCTCCAATCAAATCCTCTATAACCAAGCCATCATCAACGCCATCGCGGACTCCGCCGCGCTGGGCCGTGAGGTGGAGGTCAAAATCCCTGAGGTTTAATACTGATATGTAATGCCCCTTCATCAGGACAGCCGGGCCATCTGGCCCGGCTGATGCTTTTTATGTGCCGTCAGGCTTCGCTCAGGTCCTTCCAGGCCGTTGGCGCCGTTTTGCTCAGATACAGGAAGATCCCCAGGCTTGTCAGAGAAAACAAGGCCAGGCTGATGAGCAGGAACACCGGGGCGCTCATCCTGTCCATCAGCAGCAGGAAATAACAGGCGCCCACGCCTGCCACCAGCAGGAAGCCCAGCGTCATCGTCAGGAAGGTACTCATGCTCTGCTTGACAGGGACAGCCTCACTGTGCCAGTCCAGCTTGGGAAAACGCAGGTTGAGCGCCAGGCCGAGGAGCGCTGTGAAGACGTTGACCGCAAGCGGAAGAAGGACGCACATCAACAGGTAAAAGACATTCAGCTTCAGCAGGATGCCCAGGAAGATTCCCGAGAACAAAATCGGCGGCAGGCTGATCAGCACATGGCATGCTGCCTTGGCCATCAGCGCCTGGATCGGGCTGACCGGCAGGCTTTGCAAAATCCACAGGCTTTTGCCCTCAAGGGAGATGGAGGGCGCGGAGATAAAGACCGTGCCGGAAAGAAAAGCCAATGACAGCACGGCCGCCACACCGATCAGATCATCCGGCAGGCGCAGCTGCTCTATCAGCGTTTGTATGGTTCCGCCTTTGTCAAACAGCACCAAAAAGGGCAGTGCGATCATCATGAACAGGCCGAAAGCCGAATTCATGATGTAAATGGGGCTGGAGAAAAAACGCCGCAGCTCTTTGGTGACAAGGCCCGTCATCAGGCTGCCGGCTTTCATGCCGCCGCCCCTGTATTGGATTTTTGCCGCGCCGCGCCTGGTGGTCAGCAGCCGGATGTATCGCCGGGACAGGACGCTCATCAGCGCCAGAAAGGGCAGCAGCGCGCAAGCGGCGAACAGCAGCAGGCTGCCCGGGCTGGCGTGTGCGATGGCCTGGCCGAAATGATAGGCGGGGAACAGGGTGCTGCGGACCGCGTCCGCGATTTGATGCCCGCGGGCGAGCAGGTCGTTCATCGCGTCCAGAAGTTTGCCATAGCCCCACAAATACAGACCCAGAAAGCCCAGGGACAGCAGGATAACGATCAGGTTTTTGCGCTTGATCCGCTCTGAAACAGCGGCCAGCATCCAGCCCAGGAGGACGGACAGGGCGGTGGTCATCAATGGCAGCAGCAGCCCGCAGAGGGAAAAGACCAGCAGGAACCCCGGGGAGAAGGGCGCCTGCAGCCACCAGATCACCAGGGCAGGCAGCAGCACGACGCTTTGGAACATGAGCGCCATCAGGTAGAGGCTTATGGTGCGGGAGAACAGGATGGTTCCCGGCTTGAGCGGCAAGGACAGGAGCAGGTCATTGTCCCTGGCGTTGAACAGGGTGGATTGCGCCAGGTTGATGCTGCCGATGAAACTGAGCACAAAGCCTGACAGGCCCGCAATGGCAAAATATAGCCAGTCAAGCTGCGCCGCGTGGAAGGCTTCCAGCACGGTTTGGAAAAACATGCCCAGGGACAGCCCGATGCTGACCAGGACATAGACCACCGCGAGGGCGATGAACAGCTTCCCGGCCCAGCCTCTTCTTTTCTTTCCCTGCCCGATGCGCAGCAGCGTGCCCAGCGAGCCGCGCAGCTGGATGCCAACCAAAGTTTTAAGCATGCTCGCCCTCCAGCTCCAGGAAGACCTCCTCCAGGGAGTCCTGCCCGCGCACCTCCTCCATGGTGCCCTCCACGACCAGCCTGCCCCGGCGGATGATGGCTACCTTGTCGCACAGCTTCTCGGCAACCTCCAGCACATGGGTGGAGAAGAATACCGCGGCGCCCTGATCGCACAGCGCGCGCATCTTCTGCTTGAGCAGGAAGCTTGCCTTGGGGTCCAGGCCCGTAAAGGGCTCGTCCATTACCAGCAGGCGCGGCTGATGCATCAGGGCGGAGATGACGGCAAGCTTTTGCTTCATGCCATGTGAATAGGTGCTGATGGGCTGGGCCAGGTCATCGTGCAGCTCAAACTCACGGCTCAGCCGCTCAATTTGCTCCTCGCGCTGCTGACGGCCAAGGCCAAAGACATCGGCAATGAAGTTCAGATACTTGATGCCGCTTAAAAACTCATACAAATCCGGGTTGTCCGGCAGGTAGGCTGTGCGCTGCTTGCATTCCAGCGGATGCTCCTTGATGGACAGGCCATCGATATAGATCTCCCCCGCGTCAAAGTGCAGCAGGCCGCAGCAGGCCTTGATGGCTGTGGTTTTGCCCGCGCCGTTATGGCCGATGAAGCCGTGGATTTCGCCAGGTCTGATATGCAGGGACAAATCGTCAACGGCCAGCTTGTCTCCGTACGCTTTGCGCAGGTGTTCAATTTTGAGCATGATGCCCTCCGCTTCGTCTGTATTTCATTATCTATTATAGCATATGGCAATCAGGCTGGGCCAAGCACATTTGACAGGGAGGGGCGCGATTGGGACGGATTCTGTCCTTAGCGGGACAGTAATGCCCCGGAGACTTGCTCCCCTGTCTGTCATTGCCTGGGCGGTTCTGGTATAATCGGGTTCGGTCACAGAACCCAGCGATTCTCCTGATCTTTGGGTTGCCGGGCCGCTCACTCATCCGATGCCCATCCGCCGGGCATGAAACCGCTTTACACAATGCCGGTCTGCTGACTGATACGGCCTTGCCGGCAAATCGATTCATTCTTGCTAAGGAGGGGAACCACACCATGGCAGACAAACAGGCGCAGCTGGAAAAACTCCGTCAGGTGATCAGGGAGCACAAGGACACCCCGGGCCCGTTGATGCCGGTGATGCAAGCCGCGCAGAACATCTTTGGTTATCTGCCTGAGGATGTTCAAATCGAGATCGCCGAGGGCCTTGGCGTGACCTTTAGCGAGGTATACGGCGTAGCCACCTTCTATTCGCAGTTCACCCTGGAGCCCAAGGGGGAACATGTCATCAGCGTGTGCATGGGCACTGCCTGTTATGTCAAGGGAGCGCAGGCGGTGCTGGACAAGCTGGCTGATTCACTGGGCATCCAACCCGGAGCCACCACCAGGGACGGCAAGTTTACCCTGCTGGCCACACGCTGCCTGGGCGCTTGCGGCCTAGCGCCGGTGCTGATGGTGGATGATCAGGTTCACGGCCGTGTGACCCCGGAAAGCGTCCCCGCCATCCTGGCCATTTACGAGGGCTGACGCGGGAAATTGCTTTCGAAACAACAGAAAACTGTGTTGGAGGAATCGCCGGATGAAATCTATCAGTGAGCTTGAACAAATCCGCCAGCGGACCCTGGACCGCCTCAACCAGCGCCTGGAGGACAGAAGCGATGAGGTGCGCGTTGTAGTGGGCATGGGCACCTGCGGCATCGCGGCGGGCGCACGGGCGGTCATGATGGCCTTTATGACCGAGTGCACCCTGAGGAAACTCAGCCACGTGACAGTGTCCCAGACCGGGTGCATCGGGATGTGCCGCTTTGAGCCCATGGCGGATGTCTTTCTGCCCGGGCAGGAGAAGGTCACCTACGTGAACCTGGATGGTGACAAGGCGCGGCGTATTGTGACCGACCACATTGTCAACGGGAACCCGGTGACCGAGTATGTGATCACCAGCCAGCTTGGCAGCGCGGGGAAGGAGGAAGATCAATGAAATTCTACCGTTCGCACATCCTGGTATGCGGTGGCACCGGCTGTTCCTCCTCAGGCGCCGGCGCCTTGATCGACCGCTTCAATGAGCAATTGAAGCTGCATGCGCTGGACCAGGAGGTCGGCGTGGTCAAGACAGGCTGCTTTGGCCTGTGCGAGGCCGGTCCTGTGGTCATCGTATATCCTGAGGGCACCTTCTATTCGCGCGTGCGCCCCGAGGATGTGGACCTGATCGTCTCCGAACACATGCTCAAGGGGCGCATTGTGCGCAAGCTGGTCTACCATCATGAAACCGAGGAACCCGCCGGACAATCCCTCAACGACGTGGAGTTTTACAAGCATCAAACGCGGCTGGCGCTGCGCAATTGCGGCGTGATTGACCCGGAGCAGATTGATGAGTACATCGCTTTTGACGGTTATAAGGCGCTGGCCCGGGCGCTCACTGAAATGAGCCCGCAGCAGGTCATTGATGTCCTCAAGGAATCGGGCTTGCGCGGCAGGGGCGGCGGCGGTTTTCCGACCGGGCTCAAATGGCAGTTTTGCCGCAATTCTCCCGGTGAGAAAAAGTATGTGATCTGCAATGCCGATGAGGGCGATCCCGGCGCTTTTATGGACCGCAGCGTGCTGGAGGGCGACCCCAACGCGGTGCTGGAGGCCATGGCGCTGTGCGGCTATGCGATTGGCTCTGATGAGGGCTACATCTATGTGCGGGCGGAATACCCCATCGCTGTCAGGCGCCTGGAGATCGCCATCCGCCAGGCAAGGGAGTACGGTTTGCTGGGCAATGGCATTCTGGGCACGGAATTCAACTTTGACATCCACATCCGCCTGGGCGCGGGCGCCTTTGTATGCGGTGAGGAGACAGCTTTGATGACCTCCATTGAGGGACACCGCGGCGAACCCAACCCCAAGCCGCCCTTCCCGGCTCAGCAGGGGCTTTTTGGCCTGCCCAGCAACATCAACAACGTGGAAACCTTTGCCAACATCCCGCAAATCCTGCTCAATGGCGCAGACTGGTTCCGCTCCATGGGCACCCGGCGCTCGCCGGGCACCAAGGTCTTTGCGCTGGGCGGCAAGATCAACAACACCGGCCTGGTCGAGGTTGCCATGGGCACGCCGCTGCGCAAGGTCATCTATGATATTGGCGGGGGCATCCCCAAGGGCAAACGCTTCAAGGCGGTGCAAACCGGCGGCCCCTCCGGGGGCTGCATCCCGGAGAGCCTCATCGACGTGCCCATTGAGTATGATTCCCTGATAGAGATCGGCTCCATGATGGGTTCAGGCGGCATGATCGTCATGGATGAGGATAACTGCATGGTGGACATCGCCCGCTTTTTTCTGGAGTTCACCGTGGATGAGTCCTGCGGCAAATGCACGCCCTGCCGGGTAGGTACCCGGCGGATGCTTGAGATCCTCGACCGGATAGTGAGCGGCAAGGGTGAGGAGGGCGATCTGGAGCAGCTGGAGATCCTGGCCGAGTCCATCAATGACACAGCGCTGTGCGGCCTTGGACAGACCGCGCCCAACCCGGTGCTGTCCACCATCAAATATTTCCGTGAGGAGTATGAGGCGCACATCCGCGACAAGCGCTGCCCGGCCCGTCACTGCAAGGAGCTGCTGCACCTGGAGATCACCGACAAGTGCCGCGGCTGCACAGCCTGCTTCCGCGTGTGCCCCGTGGGCGCCATCACCGGCCAGCCGCGCGCGAGGCACGCGATTGATACCAGCAAGTGCATCAAGTGCGAATCCTGCATCGAGAAGTGCCATTTCGGCGCCATCATCAAGGTTTGATTGGAGGGCAACATGAGCAAGATGATTTCATTGACCATCGATGGCATCAAGGTTGAGGTGGAGCAGGGCGCGACGGTGCTGGACGCTGCGCGCAAGGCCAACGTCCGTATCCCGACCCTGTGTTTTCTTGAGAAAATCAACGAAATTGGCGCCTGCCGCATGTGCGTTGTCGAGACCGGCGCACGCACCCTGCAGGCAGCCTGCGTGCTGCCAGCCACCCAGGGGATGGAAGTCAAGACCAACACCCGCCGCGTGCGCCACGCGCGCAAAACCGTGCTGGAGTTGATTTTGTCCAATCATGACAAAAAATGCCTGTCTTGTGTGCGCAGCCAGAACTGTGAGCTGCAGCGCCTGGCGCTGGAATTGGAAGTGACCAACGAGAACGCCTTTGCAGGCGAGCGCATTGAGTACATGGTGGATGATGTCTCCCCTTCCATCGTGCGCGACAACAACAAATGCATCCTCTGCCGGCGCTGCGTATCCACCTGCCACAAAATTCAATCGGTGGGCGTGATCGGGCCGGTCGGGCGCGGCTTTAAGACCAGCATCGAAACCCCTTTCAAGCTGCCTTTGTCCAATACCGCCTGCATTGGCTGTGGCCAGTGCATTGCCTCCTGCCCTGTGGGCGCCCTGCGGGAAAAGGAAGAGTCCCCGATGGTCTGGCGCATGATTCACGATCCCCACAAGCATGTCGTGGTACAAACCGCGCCCGCGGTGCGCGCTGCGCTGGGGGAGGAATTCGGCCTGCTCATGGGCACCAATGTCACCGGCAAGATGGTGACAGCGCTGCGCCGCCTGGGTTTTGACCAGGTGTTCGACACCGATTTCGCAGCGGATTTGACCATCATGGAGGAAGCGGCCGAGCTGGTGAACCGCATCCAAAACAAGGGTGTGCTGCCCATGATTACCTCCTGTTCCCCGGGCTGGGTCAACTACTGTGAAACCTTTTACCCGGAGTTCATCCCCAACCTGTCCACATGCAAGTCGCCCCATGAAATGATGGGCGCGCTCATCAAGAGCTATTATGCGGAGAAAACAGGCATTCCGACGCGCAACCTGGCTGTGGTCTCCGTGATGCCCTGCACAGCCAAGAAGATCGAAGCCGACCGCGAGCAGCTCTCCGCCATGGGGGTGCCCGATGTGGATGCGGTCATTACCACGCGTGAATTGGCGCGCATGATCAAATCCAACGGCATTGACTTTTGGAACCTGCCTGATGAGCCGTTTGACAGCCTCATGGGCGAGAGCACCGGGGCCGCTGCCCTTTTCGGCGCGACCGGGGGGGTGATGGAGGCGGCGCTGCGGACCGCCTATGAGATCATCACCGGGGAGACGCTGGAGACGCTTGAGTTTGACATGGTACGCGGCCTGGAGGGGGTCAAGGAAGCCAGCATTCCTCTGGGTGAGCTGAACCTGCGCGTGGCGGTCGCCCATGGCACGGACAATGCGAAAAAGCTCCTGGACAGCATCAAACGCGGCGAGAAGCAATATGATTTCATCGAGATCATGGGCTGCCGCGGCGGCTGTGTGGACGGCGGCGGCCAGCCCTTTGTATCCGCCGAAGGCCGTCTGCGCGCGGACCCGCGCAAGGTGCGTGCGCGGGCGCTCTACCGGGCGGACGCCAAGATGCCGCTGCGCAAGAGCCATGAGAATCCGGGGGTCCAGCGCCTGTACAAGGAATTCCTGGAGAAGCCCAACAGCCGTACGGCGCATCATCTGCTGCACACCCAATACGCGCCCCAGAAGAAATACCGCCATGAAACCGGCGAAGGAACGGCCGTATAGGCAGGGATACTAATTGATCAGGGAGAGGGAAAATCATGAAAAAATTATGCAGCCTGGTGATGGCACTGCTGGTGCTGCTGGCAGTCCTGCCGGGCCTGAATGAAACCCGGGCGGCTCCGCTGCGCGTTGGCGCGCTCAAGGGACCGACCGCCATGGGCCTGGTCAAGCTGATGGAAGACGCCAGGGACTCCACAGCTTATGCCTTTACCCTGGCGGCCAGCCCGGATGCCCTGGTGCCGGCCCTGGCGCGCGGCGAGCTGGACCTGGCCTGTCTGCCGGTCAATCTTGCGGCCATTCTGTATGCCAATACCCAGGGCGCCTTGCGCGTTGTCAATATCAATACCCTGGGCGTCCTGTGCATTGTTGAACGGGGGGAAAGCGTCCATCAGACCGCCGACCTTGCCGGCCGCACGGTGTATGCCAGCGGAAAAGCCTCCACGCCTGAATATGTGCTCAGCCACCTGCTCACACAAGCGGGCCTTGAGGACGTCACGGTCGAGTGGAAAGCCGAGCATGCCGAAGCGCTGGCTGCGCTGCTGAATGATCCCGCGGGACTGGCGATGCTGCCCCAGCCCTTTGTGACGGTGGCCCAAACCAGGAACCCGGATATCCGCATCGCGCTGGATTTGAACGCAGAAAGGGAGGCTCTGGGCGCCGGCACGCTGATCACCGGCGTCACGGTGGCGCGGGCAGAGCTGATCGACGCCCAGCCTGAGCGCCTGGCTGCTTTCCTGGCTGATCATGAGGCTTCCGCCGCCTTCGTGTCACAGAACATTCCCGAGGCGGCCAGGCTGATTGGCGGCTTCGACATTATCAATGAACAGGTCGCGCAAAAGGCGCTGCCTTATTGCGGCATCACCTTTATCAGCGGCGAGGACATGGTTCAGCGCCTGCAAGCTTTTTATCAGATGCTGTTTGAGCAGAATCCCGCTTCAACCGGCGGAGCTTTGCCTGATGATGCCTTCTACTACCGGCCTTAGGCTCAAGCGCGTCCCGGCACGTCTGCTGGGGCTGCTGTTTTGGTTGGCTGTGTGGCAGGCGGCGGCGATGGCGGTAGGGCATGAGTTCCTGCTGGCTTCGCCCCTGCGCGTGATGATCAGCCTGCTTGAGCTGCTGTCAAAGCCCGGCACCTACCTGGTGGCTGCGCGCTCCACCTGGCGCGTTTTGCTGGGCTTTCTGGCTGCCCTTGCCTTTGCTTTGGCGCTGGCGGCGGCCGCCGGCAAATGGGAGCTAGCGCAGGCGCTGGCTGCGCCCCTGGTGTCAGCCGCGCGCGCGGTGCCGGTGGCCAGCTTTGTCATTCTGGCTATCATCCTTGTGTCCACGCGCTGGCTATCCAGCCTGATCGCCTTCGTGATCGGCTTCCCGGTGATTTACGCGAACCTCCTGGAAGGGCTGCGCAGCCGGGATCCAAAGCTGTCCGAAATGGCCCTGATTTTTAACGTCCCGCCGCTGCGCAGGCTGATGTATGTCAATCTGCCCCAGCTGGCGCCCTACCTGCGCGCCGGCGCGGTCAGCGCGCTGGGCTTGTGCTTTAAAAGCGGCATCGCCGCGGAGGTCATCGGGATCCCTCCCGGCACCATTGGCGAAAAGCTGTACAGCGTCAAGGTAAACTACTATACGGCGGAGCTGTTCGCCTGGACGATTATCATTGTGCTGCTCAGCATGATTTGCGTGTTTTCCCTGCGCAGGCTGATGGACCTGGGCATCAAAAAGCTGGCCTCGCGATGAGCGCGCAGCTGGGTTTTTATCATGTCACCAAGCGCTTTGGCGGACACACGGTGTTTTTGAACTTCACGCTGACTTTGCCGGCAGGCAGGGCAAGCTGCCTCATGGGACCCTCCGGCAGCGGGAAGACCACGCTGCTGCGGATGCTGATGGGGCTGGAACGCCCTGACGCGGGCAAAATCCACACCATCCGCCCGCAAAGCGCGGTGTTCCAGGAGGACAGGCTGCTTGAGCACCTCAGCGCGCCCGGCAACCTGAGAATGCTGACAGGGCGTTCCCGACAGGAGCGCGGCCTGCGATTGCTGGACCGCCTGGGCCTGGGGGATCTGCCGGACCAGCCGGTGCGTTCGTTCAGCGGCGGCATGAAGCGCCGCGTGGCAATTGCGCGCGCGCTGCTTGCGGATTATGAGCTGCTCCTGCTGGATGAGCCCTTCAAGGGTCTGGACGCCTCCGCCAGGGAGCAGGCCGCGCGGATCATCCTGGATGAAAACGCAGGCCACACGCTGGTGCTGGTCACGCATGACAAGGCGGAAGCCGATCTTCTGGGCGCGCAGGTATTTGAATTGCCGATCATATCCGCAGAATAAAACAGACAAAAGCGGTACAGGCATTTTGTGAATGAATGGGATATAATTGAACAGAACGAAAGAGAAGAAGGCTCAAATCGAGAGGAGAAAAGCATCATGAGTGCGCGCGATTACAATTTCTGGTTTTGTGTCGGGTCTCAGGACCTGTATGGCGAGGAGTGCCTGCGCAAGGTCGCTGAGCATGCCCGGATCATGGTGGAGGAGATCAACGCCTCAACCGAGTTGCCCTTTCCATTGGTGCTCAGGCCGGTGCTCATCAGCGCCCGGCACATCCATCAGACCTTTGTGGAAGCCTCGCAGGATCCGCAGTGCGCGGGCCTGATCACCTGGATGCACACCTTTTCCCCGGCCAAGTCCTGGATCGCCGGGCTCAAGGCCAACACCAAGCCCCTGATGCACCTGCACACCCAGTTCAATGAAGAGATCCCTTACGATGAAATCGACATGGACTTCATGAACGAGAACCAGTCCGCCCACGGCGGCCGCGAATACGGCCATATCGTCACCCGCATGGGCCTGCCGCGCAAGGTGATTGCCGGGCACTGGAAGAATCCCGCGGTGCGCGCGCGCATCGCCTCCTGGATGCGCACCGCCGTAGGCGTCGTGGAGTCCGGCCGGCTGCGCGTCATGCGCGTAGCGGACAATATGCGCAACGTGGCGGTCACCGAGGGTGACAAGGTGGAAGCGCAGCTCAAGTTCGGCTGGGAGGTTGATGCCTGGCCGGTGAACGAGCTGGCCGCCGCCGTGGCCGATGTCTCCCGGGAGGATACCAGCGCGCTGGTGGACGAGTACTATCAGACCTATGACATCATCCTGGATGGCCGTGACAAGGATGAGTTTCGCCGCCACGTGGCGGTGCAGGCGCAGATCGAGCTGGGCTTTGAGCGCTTCATGGAAGAAAAGAACTACCATGCCATCGTCACGCATTTTGACGACCTGGGCGCGCTCAAGCAGCTGCCGGGCCTGGCCATCCAGCGGCTGATGATGAAGGGCTATGGCTTTGGCGCGGAGGGAGACTGGAAGACGGCGGCCATGGTGCGCCTGATGAAGCTGATGACAAGCGGCATCAAAAACCCCAAGGGCACCTCGATGCTGGAGGACTATACCTACAACCTGGTCCCCGGCAAGGAAGGGATCCTTCAGGCGCACATGCTGGAGATCTGTCCCTCCCTGGCGCAGGGCAAGCCGGCCATCCACTGCCAGCCCTTGTCCATGGGCTCCCGTGAGGATCCGGCGCGCCTGGTCTTCACGTCCAAAACCGGCCTGGGCACCGCGGTTTCCCTGATTGATCTGGGGCGCCGTTTCCGGCTGATCATCGCCGGGGTGGATTGCAGGCAGGTGGAGAAGCCCATGCCCAAGCTGCCTGTGGCCACTGTCCTGTGGACGCCGCGGCCTGACTTTACCACCGGGGTGGAAGCCTGGATTCTGGCCGGCGGCGCCCATCATACCGCCTTCAGCTACGACCTGAGCGTGGAGCAGATGGCTGACTGGGCGGAGCATATGGGCATTGAGGCGCTGGTCATCGACGAGCATACCAGCCTGCGACATTTCAAGCAGGAGATCATGCTGGGCGAAGCCTATTATCGTTCAGGAGGGCAAGGATGAACCGAGAGCAAACCATTTCCTGTATCAGGCAGGGGCAGGCCGCCCTGGGCATAGAGCTGGGCAGCACCCGCATCAAGGCGGTGCTGATCGACCGGGAGCACAAGCCCATCGCCACGGGCTCTCACCGCTGGGAGAACCAGTTTGTGGACGGCGTATGGACCTACTCGCTGGAGGAGGTCATGCCCGGCGTGCAGGCCGCCTATGGCGCGCTGGCGCGCAGCATATCCGAGGATTACGGCCTTAAAATCAAGCGCCTTGCCGGCATTGGCATCTCCGGCATGATGCATGGTTACCTGGTCTTTGACGGGGATGACCGGCAGCTGGTGCCTTTCCGCACCTGGCGCAACACAATGACCGCGCAGGCCGCGGGGGAATTGAGCGGCCTGTTTGATTTTGCCATTCCCCAGCGCTGGAGCATTGCCCATTTGTACCAGGCCGTTTTGAACGGGGAAGCCCATGTGCCGCACATCCGCTTCCTGACCACCCTGGCCGGCTATGTCCACTGGCAGCTCAGCGGCTCCAGGCTTCTGGGCGTGGGCGACGCTTCCGGCATCTTTCCCATTGATGATGATGGACAATATGACAAGGTTTGCGTTGGCAAGTTCAATGAGCTCATCAAAGGCCGCGGCTACCCCTGGAAGCTGGAGGATCTCCTGCCCGGCTTCCTGATGGCAGGCGGGCAGGCAGGCTCCCTGAGCGGCCGGGGCGCACGGCTGCTGGACACGACCGGCGCGCTGGAGGCGGGCATCCCGCTGTGCCCGCCGGAGGGTGACGCCGGCACCGGCATGGTGGCGACCAACGCGGTCGCGCCGCGCACCGGCAACGTGTCCGCCGGCACCTCCATCTTCGCGATGATCGTGCTGGAGAAGAACCTCAAGAAGCTGCACCCGGAAATCGACATCGTCACCACGCCTGACGGCAAGCCGGTCGCCATGGTGCACTGCAACAACTGCACCACCGACCTGAACAGCTGGATTGCCCTGCTGAGCGATTTCATGACGCATATGGATCTGGCGCCTGAGCGGGAGAAGCTCTACCAGGTCTTCTTTGACGCCGCCCTGAAGGGTGACAGCGACGCGGGCAGCCTCATCACCTGCGGCTATTATTCAGGGGAGCACATCACAGGCTTTAAGGAGGGACGCCCCTTCCTTGTGCAGGCGCCCGGGAGCCGCCTGAGCTACGCCAACCTGGCGCGCAGCATCCTCTTCACCTCCCTGGCCACGCTTAAGATCGGCATGCGCGCGCTGGAGGAGGAGCAGGTGAAGATTGACCGCATCCTTGGCCACGGCGGCCTGTACAAGGAGGGGGATGCCGGCCAGCATTTCACCGCGGCGGCGCTGAACACACCGGTTTCCGTGATGAATACCGCCAATGAGGGAGGCGCCTGGGGCATCGCGCTGCTGGCTGCCTACATGGCCTGGCGCAAGCCGGGCGAGCGCCTGGGAGACTATCTTGACCAGCGCGTGTTTGCGGACATGCCCGTCAGCACCCTGGCGCCGGACGAACAGGATGCGCGGGGCTTTGAGCATTATATGAAGCGCTTTGAAGCCGGGTTGAAGGTGGAAGAAGCCGCCGTCCGGCACATCCGGTAAGGAACAATATGCTGAAGGAATTAAAAGAACGGGTGCTTGCCGCCAACCTGGAGCTGCCCCGGCAGGGCCTGATAAAGTACACCTGGGGCAATGTCAGCGCGCGGGACGCGGCCACCGGTTTGGTGGTCATCAAGCCCAGCGGGGTTTCCTATGACATCATGAAGGCTGAGGACATGGTGGTAATGGATATGACGGGCAAGGTGGTAGAGGGCAGTCTGCGCCCCTCCTCCGACGCGCTCACCCACCTGGAGATGTACCGCGCCTTTCCCGAGATCGGCGGCATCGTGCATACCCACTCCCCGGAGGCTACCGCCTGGGCGCAGGCCGGGATGGATGTGCCCTTGTACGGCACCACCCACGCGGACCATTTCGCTGGCGCCATCCCCTGCGCGCGCCCTTTAAGCGCGCAGGAGATCAACGGCGCTTATGAAAAAAATACCGGTCTTGTGATGATAGAGACCATCCGGGAGCGCGGCATCAACGTGCTGCACATCCCGGCCATGCTGTGCCGGTCCCATGGCGCCTTTTCCTGGGGCAAGGATGTGGAGGACGCCGTGATGAATGCCGTTGTTCTGGAGGAAGTGGCCAGGCTGGCGCGCTGGACCCGGCAGATCAACCCTGCCGTACCACCGGCCGCGGAGGAGCTGCGTGACAAGCATTTCTGCCGCAAGCACGGTAAAAACGCCTACTATGGGCAGCAGACGAACAAGCAGGGTTGACCGCGGTTCCTGTAAGCTGAACAACTTCTATGTTATTGTCCCCGGCCGATATTGAAGGGGTCATACGGCTGTGGCGCGTGTGACAGCTGGTCCCTGCCGGTCTTTATCCTGCGGACACGCTGGATGTTGGAGATAAAAATCAGCAGGTTGCCCAGCATGACCAGGGCCGCTGGAATCAGTTTGAACTTCTGCCAGAAGCTGGCTTCCATCAAGGGCGTGCTGCCCAGGGAAAAGATAATCAGCAAAATGCAGATGGGGACGGAAATCAGCCCGGCGATGGGCCGCCGCCTGGTCAGCAGCGCAAAGACGCCAAACAGCAGGCAAAGGACAAGAAAGATATGGGTGCGCAGCCGCGCCCATTCCAGACGGCTCAGGTAATCCCAGAAGGTGATTTTGCCGTCAGACACCAGGCTGAAAACCGGCGAAAGCCAGGTGACCATTTCCTCAAAGCGGATGGCCAATTCATAAACCGCCCAGGCCACCAGGGCCAGCGCGCCCCAGAACACCATGCGACGTCCCGTCACCCGCAGCGTTTCCATCAGTATTCACCACCTCCGGAATGTTCGTTTCCCTGTGTATCCAGTGTATGCTTGAAGGTCCCTGATGTCAATCGGGCTGGCTTGACGCGCACTGTGTGCTTTGTTAGGATGAAAGCAGCCTGACAACTGAGTGGGGAGGTGGGGCAATGGCCAGACGCATGCTTGCCTGCCTCCTCCTGTTTGCCCTGCTTGCCTGCCTGCTGCCTGCGCGTGCGGATGATACCCGGCCGCTGCCCGTCTTGCGGGCGCTTTTGGTGTCCTGCGATCATTTTGTCACCCAGCCGGACACGGCGCCCTCCTCCTACAACAACCTGGTCGCTCTGCGCCGCGCCCTGCTGTACGACATACGCGGCTATCGCAGCATCCGCGTCAGCGTCAACCGGGCGCTGGACCATCAGGCCCTGGCTTCCCTGGCCGCGGCAGCCTATGCAGGCGCGAACCAGGAGGACATCAGCCTGTTTTACTTAAGCACCCATGGCGTCACCATCGGGGACAATGATGATTTTGCCGCCCTGCTCAGCGACGGCCTTGAGGAGCGTCTCCTGTATGGCCGCGACATTGCCGAGGTCTTGAACACCGTTCCGGGCAAGAAGGTGGTGATTCTGGACGCCTGCTTCAGCGGCGCAGCCATCGCCAAGGGCCTGGATGATCCATATGTGGCTTCCGCCTTTTCGGGGCCGGATTTCAAGGTGCTCACCAGCGCGGGCGGCCTGGAGCCCAGCTTCCTGTGGACAGACGGCGCGGGTATGGTTCAGGGGGGCAGTTTTTTTGCCCAGGCGCTCACGGAGGGCATCACCGCAGAAGGGCGTTACGCGGCTGACCTCAACCGGGATGGCCTGATCACCTTGCGGGAACTGCACGCTCACCAGCTCAAGGCCTATGGCGCCTCTACCCCGCAGGTCTATCCTGAGAACGATGATTTTGTTGTCTTTGCCTATTATATCGGGCATCAGGCAAATGCTCCGCGCACTGTGACCGGCCTGGAGGTGGAAAGCCCGCTGATTCGCGGGCAAGGGCAGCCCATCCGGTTTTCCTACACGCTCAATCGCCAGGCGCGTCTGGCCTATCAGCTGATCTACGAGCAGGAGGGCGCCTGGCGCTTCCGGGCGCCGCAAAGCATCATAGAAGCCGGACGCGGCGACGGCATCGTCCTGCCCGGGCGCAAGGAGGCTGCCCTGGGCTTGCAGCCGGGCATGGATGACTTGTCCGGGTATTTGCTGCTGATGCTGGTCAGCGTGTTTGAAGACCGCGCCAGTCCCCAGGCCTGCGTGCTGCTCAGCGTCCAGACCCAGGATCAGCCGCAGGAAATCCTTGTGGACAGCGTGCCCGCTTTCACGCCAGGCATGGGGGAGGAGGCTGCCTTTATTGTGCGCCACCATGGCCCGGTGACCCTGAGCGCCCGGGTCCTGGATCACACAGGCGAGCGGGTGGCTGTGCTGGCTGCCCGGCAGATGTCAAGACCTTTGCATCTGCGGCAGGAGGGCACCTGCTTATGGTGGGATGGGCGCGGGATGGACGGAAAGGCAATGCCTGCCGGCGTCTACCGGCTGCAGGTCACGGTTTATTCCGGTGCGCTAAGCTATGAGGCGCAGAGCGAGCCTTTTGAGCTGCTTGCCCTTCCTGAGACAATGTGAATTATCCGTTTACTGTAAAGCCAATCAACCGCCTGCTGCACGGGACCGATGATCTACCATTCAATGCCTTCCCGCGCCGGAACGCCTGCGTCAAAGGGATGCCTGACCGCTTCCATCCGGGTCACATAGTCGGCCATCTCCATCAGGCTTTCCGGCGCATACCGCCCGGTGACCACGACATCGCCATGCTGCAATGCGGTTTTGATCAGCCGCAGGGCGTCCTCCTGCCTGACCAGGCGGATGTATAAGGCGATGCACAGCTCATCCAGCACGGTCAGAGCCGGCTGGATGCGGCTGACGGCTTCGATCATGGCTTCCAGGGCTTCCCCGTGCTGCCGGCGGGCTTCCTCCTGCTGCTGCGGTGTCAGGTTCGCGAAAAAGCCTTTCAGCTGCGCGCCTTCAAATACGGTGGCCAAATCAAACCGTTTCAGGGACTCCAGCTCGCCGGAGGTGCCGTCCTTCATAAACTGGGCGATGAACACGGGCTTGCCGTGCCCCAGCATCCGAAGGGCCTGGCCCATGGCGGCGGTGGTTTTTCCCTTGCCGTTGCCGGTGTACAGGTGCATCAGGTGTTGGCTCATGAAATTCTCCTTTTATTGTTTACAGGGAGCGTTCCTGTCGGCCGGTCTGTATCGGATAACTTTCGCAAGCATGACAGGCGCTGGCCTGAACACCACCTGGTGCTGAGCTTTTCCGCCCAGGAGCCGCCCGGGCATCCCTTGGTGATCCAGTCCACCCGCATTCGCCTGCGACTGTATACCATCCACGCGGCTGCACAGCCGCCTGGCGGGCTTGATGAGCGCCTGGCCGGGCTGGTAGCGCAGTCACAGGCGCTGAGAAACCTAAAGAAGACCGCTGAGCGCTGATGATATTGCCGTTAGGCCCGCTCCCAGGCGGTGATCATCTTCTCATGGGACCTGAGGCGCAGGAGTTCATCTTTTTGCCAATCCGGCAGCGGCAGGTTGGCGTCCCAGTAATACTGGCGCTCTTCCAGCTCTTCCTTGAGGGTATCCGCGCGCATGGTCACAGGATAGAAGCGCACGCCCTCGCGGTAGACCGTCTCCGTGCCCGTGCTGGTATAGTGAACAAGATCCTCGCGGTTGCGCCCCTTGACCGCATTGCATAAAAACTGCTGGTAGCGCTTGACGGGAAAAATGGACATGCTCAGCGAGAACAACAGCACCGCGCTCAGCAGCGCCAACGACAGGCTGGTCAGCCACTCCATCCGGCGGATAAAGCTGAAGACAACCACTGACAGCAGGATGATCTCCGGTATCAGCCAAACCAGCACCCGTTTTCTTATCTGTTTGCCCAAAGCGTCAATATCGTCTTGCGTATACATCAGAAATCCTCCCGCCACAGTGTACTAAATTCAACCCGCCTTGTAAATCCATGATGTGCTGTGATTAAGGCGCATATGATGATATAATGCAGCAGAAAATTTTGTATGGAGGAAGAAATGGAGACGGTCATCAAGACCAGCAAGCTTACCAAGCGCTACCGGCGGGCCAGGGGGATCACCAACCTGAGCATCACTGTCAACAAAGGGGATATCTATGGTTTTATCGGTTCCAACGGCGCCGGCAAGTCAACCACCATCCGCGTGCTGCTGGGGCTGATCCGGTCCAACGCCGGCAAGGCGGAGGTCTTCGGCTTTGACGTCAAACGCAGAAAACGGGAGATTCTCTCGGACATTGGCTATATCCCCTCGGAGGTGTCCTACTATCCCGGCATGCGGGTATCGGATGCCCTGCGGATGTCTGCCCGGCTGCGCAGGCGGGATTGCGCCCTGGAAGCCCGCCGCTTGTGCGGCGCGCTGTCCCTGGACATGAACCGAAAAATACAGGAGCTGTCCTTTGGCAACAAGAAAAAGCTGGCCATCGCGCTGGCTTTGCAGCACCGTCCCCAGCTTTTGATTCTGGATGAGGCAACCAGCGGCCTGGATCCATTGATGCAAAAGACTTTTTGGGATCTGCTCAACGAGCGGCATGCCCAGGGCGCCACCATTTTCCTGTCCAGCCACATCCTCTCAGAGATCCAGCAGCACTGCACCCGCGCGGCCATCATCCGCGAGGGCGAGCTGGTGGTGGAAGACAGCGTGGAAACCCTGTCAAGAAATGCCGCCAAGCGCGTGACGCTGCGCGGCTGCGATGATTTGCCAAAGGATTTTTCCGGCGCCATCAATCCGACCCGGGGAGACCACAGCGTCAGCTTTCTCTTTCGGGGCGACTATAAACAGCTTCTATGGGATTTGCAGCAGCTTGCCTTCAGTGATTTAACCATCACGGAACCGGACATGGAAGAGATCTTCCTGCATTTTTATGGGAAAGGCGGTGAGCAGGAGTGACAATCTTTCGCAATGAGATCCGCTTTCACTGGAAAGCAACCTTGATCTGGGCGATCTCGCTGTCTTTTTTTGGCGTGCTGGCAATGCTGCTCTATCCGCAGGTATCCAACTATTCCACAGTATTCAACGCCATGGTAGAGCACCTGGGCGTCTTTGGGCAGATGTTCAACCTGTCCAGCATGGACATGTTTGAGTTTATGAATTATTATGGGCTGGAAAACGGCAATTTTGCCGGGCTGGGCGGGGGCGTGTTTGCCGCCATCACAGCCATCAACATCGTCGCGCGCGAAGAGGGCCGCCACACCGCGGAGTTCCTCTATCCCCATCCCGTCAACCGCCTGAGCGTGCTGGTACAGAAGTTCTTCGCGATGCTGCTGCAGGTTATTGTGCTCAACGGCATTTTTATGCTGGCGGCCATGTTTGGCGCCGGGCTGATCGGCCAGACTTTCCCGCAACCGCAGTTCAATGACTTCCACCTGTCCATGCTGCTGATGAACCTGCAGGTAGCGGTTTTGTGCTTTGGCATCTCCTGCATGAAAAAGCGCGACAGCATCGTGCCCGGCCTGGGCCTGGTGCTGGCGTTCTACTTTTTGAACCTGTTTATCAACATCAATCGTGAGGTGGCCACCTTTAAACACCTGACGCCCTATTACTATACGGATATCGGGCGCATCGGCGCCAACGGCGGCCCCCTGTGGGAAGCCATCGGCCTGGGCTATATCGTGCCGGCGCTTGTAATGATTGCGGGGGTCATCCATTACACCAGAAAGGACCTGGCGATCTGAAATTTTATACGCAAGCGCGATCTCCCTGGCGCGCGTCCGCGCCTTATTCTGCTGGCAGAATCACAAATCGCTCCGGGTATACCCGGTCGCTGTCCGCGTTGACTGCCTGCAGGATCCTTTCTTTGTCAGTTCCCGTTGCCGGCTGCGGTCTGAAGTCGTTGGCCGGCCTTGCGCCGCTGGTGATGACAGGGATCAGGCGCACCGCCGTCCGGCGCAGCTGCCGGCCTTCAAAGTCCAGCTGGACCTGCGCCAGCAGTCCGTCAAAGGTGGTCAATTCCAGGTTGCCGCCGAACACCAGGTTGCCCAGGGAGTAAAAGATCAAACCATCCTGGTAGCGCTCAATGCCCTGTACCAGGTGCGGATGGTGCCCGATCACCAGGTTGGCGCCGGCGTCAATGGCGGTGCGCGCCATCAGGGTTTGCAGCTCATTGTGGCCGGGTTCGTATTCAACGCCAAAATGACAGGTGTAGACGATATAGTCCGCGCCTCTTTTTTTCAGCTCAGCGATTTCCTGGGCGATGCGCCCGCGGTTTTGATGAAAGATGGTCTCCCGGATGCCGGCAAAGCCGATGCGCACCTCCCCAAAGGCGGCGATGTGCAGGCTGCTGTACCCGGCATAGGGGATGCCATGGTCATTCAGGGCCTGCCTTGTGCTGTTCTTTCCCTCCTGGCCATAGTCCGGGAAGTGGTTGTTCGCCAGGTTGACCAGGTCCACCCCGCCCAGTTTGAGGATCCTGGCAAAGGCGCTTGGCCCCCGGAAGTTGTGCAGCCGGGGGTTCATCCCGGAAGCGCTGTCCTTGAACACATTTTCCAGGTTGACCATGCTCAGGTCATCCGAGTGGAAGATGTCCGCCAGCCCGGAGAAAGGCCAGGCTTCCCCCTTGCGCGCCACTACGGAATCAAAGGATTCCTCCAGCTTCCGGCTGCGCTCCTCGCTGCCCAGCACGCAATCCCCGCCAAAGGTCAGGGTGATTTGCGCAGTGCCCGTCGGATCGGAAGGGACAGCGGAAGGCAGGCCGGTCCGCGCTGTCGCCTGGCTGTCCGGGAGATCCTCCAACACCTGAAATGCCGGCAGGTCTGACAGGTCTTCAGGTGTCGTCACAGGCTCAGGCAGCGGAACGTCCTCACCCGGCAGGATATTTTGCGCCGCCGCGTGCCTAATGGCGGCTTCAAGCTGCGCGCTGGCATAGGCTGCTTCCGCTGCGGGAAGCACCAGCACTTTTGTCTTGCGCGGGAGATTGGCATAGAGCCACCAGGCATTGATGCCCGCTTCACTGATGCGGTGGTCCACGCGCACGCATCCGTGCGAGGCCGGCCGGCCCAGCTGCGCAAGCTGCTGAGAATAATCCTTTGTTCCGTTTACCACTTTATAGCCCGTGCCGTGAATCAGGTTGCCTCCGTCAATGCGCATGGCATGCGCGAAGCGAAAACCCTCGTTTGTAAACTCCGCGATGCGGTCTTGGGTGATAAAAGCGCCCGCCAGCGTGTCAAAGGAGTCGGTGCCCGGGGGGATATAAACGCCGGTGCTGATTGTCAGGCTGCCGATGGGCCGGCCGGAGCGGTAAACGGTCAGCGTCTGCGCGCCCTTGTCCAGCAGCAGACCGTAGCGTTCATCCGGCTGGACGATGACGAGCCTGTCCTGGGGCACGTAGCCGGTGATCCAGGCGCCATCGCCATGGCGCGCGGCCCTGACCCGCGCAAAACCGTTGATCTCCGTTTCCAGCACTTCCAGCCCTGCTGTCTGACCGTGGACCATCCCCAGGCTGGGGGAGGCGGTGTCCGGCAGGCTGTAGATGAATTGGTGCTGCATGGCGGCGATGTTGACCATCACCAGCGGCGCCATCATCGCGCGCCAGACCGACGCCGGGTCCCCGGCGTCCAGGGGCAGAAACATGCCCGGCTCATGGGCGGCAATGGCCTGCGCTTCGGCTGCCTCGCCGGTCAGGCGGAAGGAGCGCGCCAGCGCGCCCTGCTGTGAGTTTGGCACTTCAAAGGTCAGCACATAGCCGCCTTCCGGCGCGGGCTGGCCGTTTAGCTTCTTGTTCCAGCGGAAGGCGCGCGGCAGGCTGTCCTTGCGCTCCAGGTTCCAGGTCCGGAGCGGGGCCTGCATATCGTCCGCGCGGTATAAGCGGATCAGCAGGCGCGATGTCCGGGAGAGCTGGTAGTCTGCGTACAGGTCTTCACCGCCCTGGCTGGGCAGGCTTTCCCGGGACAGAATGACATACATCAGCGCGGCGGCCGGCGGAAGCACCCTGGTTTGCGCGTTTGCCTCAAGCGCTCGGTCCTGGCCGGTCAGCCTTGCGGTTAGCTTTATTGTCCCGGGCGGCAGCGGCTCGCCGACAGCGTCCAGCCCTGTGAATGGCAGCAGCAGCTCGCCCTGGCCGGCAGCCTGCCCGGCGGTCAGGGGAACCCGCTCTCCGCCAATGTCCGCGAACAGCTGCAGCTGGCCGTCGAAGGGCAAAAGCAGCCGCAGGCCTGTCTGTGTGTAGGGGCGCACGCTGGCGGGCGCTTCCAGCGCAAAGGCTGGTTGTTCGCCCGATGCCGGCAGCGCCAGCATCAGCGCGGCCGACAGGCACAGGATGGCTGTCAGCCGCTGTTTGCTCTTCCCTGCTGTGAACCGGGCGCACAAACCGAATTGTAAAATAATCTTCATCATTGCTTCATTTTATTGTAATTATTTAGCCTTGTCAATCGCTTGCATTCCGCCGCGGACAGGATTCCCACAGGCGACAGGGCAGCCCCGAAAGGAAAGTTGGTTCGCGCTGACCTGGTCTTTGCCCCCACACCCGCCGGCTGGGGCTTGGCTCCGCGCGTTCGCGCCCCACGCTGCCCTCTCGGGTCTTCACCCGGCCGGACTTACCTCTAGACCGCACCATGCTCGCCGGCGCTTGACCGGCTTACGTGGGCCGTTTTGCCTGCGGCTGGCATCGGCTTTCAACCACAGACCGCGAACCAACAGCCTGTATTATACGGCCTGTATTTGTATACGGCAAGGCAGCGTTGGATGGTCATGCTGCCTTGAGTGTTGAAGCGCAGCGTTTACTGGTCAAAACTTGCATTTGTGTTGGAAAAGGGCTACAATAATCGCGCCGGTATGGCGTGAAAAATCTGACAGGAGGCTGCTATGCCTAAGGAATACATCATCATGAGCGATAGCGACAGCGATCTGTACTATGAGATCGCCCGGGAGAAAAAGATCCCCATTGTTCGTATGCCCTACACCCTGGACGATGTTGAATACTATGATGACAATGGCGCTTCCGGCGCGGAGAAAAAGCTGTTTGACCGCATGAGCAACGGCGCCAAACCCTTCACCTCCCTGCTGCCTACCGCAGCCTATCTGGAGATTTTTGAGCCGGTGCTCAAGGAGCGCGACCTGCTTTTTCTGGCTTTTTCCTCAAAAATGTCCAATACTTTCCTGAATGTGCTGGAAGCCCAAAAAGAGCTGCAGCAAAAATACCCGCACCGCCGCTTTGTGGTGGTGGACACCCTGTCCATCTCAGCGCCCCAATCGCTGCTGATTTTGGCTGCCCACGCGATGTATGAGCAGGGCAGCAGCATGGACGAGGTGGCAGCCTGGGTGACCGACAACCGCATGAGGGCCCAGGCATGGTTTACAGTGGGCGATTTGACCTACCTGCGCCGCGGCGGGCGCATCTCCGCCACCAGCGCGGTCATGGGCACGATGCTGGACATCAAGCCCATTTTGACCATCACCCGCGCAGGCAAGCTTGAGGCGCACTCCAAGGTGCAGGGCCGCAAGAAGGCCATGAAGGCCCTTGTGGACAAGACGGCGGAAAACATCGGCGATCCGGCCGGTAAACACCTCATTCTGCTGCATGGCGATGTCAGGGATGAGGCTGAGATGCTCAAAAGGCAGTTGCTCAACCGCCTGCCCGACCTGGGCGAGGTGCGTGTCCAGATGATCGGCCCGGTCATCGGCGCTCACGCGGGCCCGGGCACCCTGGCCATCTGCTTCATTGGCAATGAGCGCCAGATTTGATGCCATTGAGTGAGCAGAGCCCGCGACAGAGCCGGATTCTTGTTGTAACTGATCTGTCCGGTGTGGGACGCTGCGCGGCGATGGTGGCAGTGCCGGTGATTTCCTTATCAGGCAGCAACTGCGCCCTGTTGCCCACAGCGGTTTTCAGCACGCATACAGGCGGTTTCGGCCCGGTGCACCGCCGCGACATGACCCCGGACATGGCGCCCATCCTGGCGCACTGGCTGGATCTGGGCCTTCAGTTTGACGCAGCCTATGTTTCGTATGTGGCCAACGAGCGTCAGCTGGCCTTGCTGGAGGATGCTTTGCCTGCCCTTTTGGGCGCGCAGGGCAAGCTGTATCTTGACCCGGTCATGGGGGATCATGGCCGGCCATACGCATTTTGCGGCGAAGCCCTTGTGGAGGGCTTCTCGCGTTTGTGCCGCATGGCGGACACCGTCTTCCCCAACCGGACGGAGGCCGCCATGCTGATGGGCGTGCCGCTGCGGGAGGGGGAGGAACCGCCGCCGGCTGCGGGGGACATCCTGTCGCTGGGGGCCAGGAACGCGGTGGTGACCGGCGTCAGGGATGAAGCGGGCCGGATCGGCGTGATGGCGGCGATGTCCGGCCGGCGCGATGTCTATCGCACCTTCCGCAAATACCATGAAGGCTCCTATCCGGGCACGGGCGATTTGCTTGCATCCTGCGCTGTTGCCGCGCTCACCCTGGGCGCCGCGCTGCCGCGTGCCTGTGAGATTGCCTGTGATTTTCTGGATGAATCGCTGGAGCATACCGCGCGTTACCGGACTCCTTCCCGTTTTGGCCTGGCCTTTGAACAGGCTTTGCCCCGACTCTCATGCGTGTTTGAGGCGCTGAAATCACCGTGAACCGATCAAGGAGCAACCTATGAATACAGCAAGCGACCTGCTTGAAGCTTTTTTACTGACCTTGCTGGCCGGCTTGTCCACCGGGATCGGCGGCGCTTTTGTTTTTTTCGCCAAAACCATCGACAGACGGCTGCTGTGCGTCAGCCTGGGCTTGTCGGCCGGGGTGATGATCTATGTTTCTCTTGTGGAGATTCTCCATGAGTCTGCCGCGATGCTCAGTGAAGTCTATGGCGACAAGACGGGGATGCTGTATGCCATGCTGTCGTTTTTTGGCGGCATCCTTCTGATTGCCGTCATTGATAAACTGATTCCCTGCGAAGAGAACCCGCATGAAATGTCCTGCCAGGTCCGGCCGGGCGCTGAGGACAGCCGCCTCAAGCGCACCGGATTGCTTACGGCGCTGACCATTGCCATTCATAATTTTCCCGAAGGCATGGCGTCCTTTGTGTCTGCCACCCAGTCCATGCGCCTGGCCATCCCCATCATTGTGGCCATTGCCATCCACAACATTCCCGAGGGCATCTCCATCGCCATGCCCATCTTCTATGCCACCGGCAGCCGGAGGATCGCCATGCGTTATTCCCTGCTTGCCGGCCTGGCGGAGCCCCTGGGCGCCCTGGCAACGTATCTGGTTTTGCTGCCCTTTATGTCCCCCGTGCTGCAGGGGGTGCTCTTTGGCGTGGTGGCCGGCATTATGGTGTTCATCTCCCTGGATGAGCTGCTGCCCAGCGCGCAGCTGTATGGCGAGCATCACCTGAGCATGTATGGCCTTGTATTGGGCATGGCCGTCATGGCCCTGAGCCTGTGGCTGTTTGTATAGGCGGGGGCGCTGATGGAAGGGGGGGTGGCAGCTGTATGCAGGAGCAGGAAAAGCACCTGATTGATGCGCAAGTCCTGTTGGAGGTCGCCCAGGGGGTGCTGCCTGAGGGCAGCGCATTTGCGCTTTTGCCTGTGCTGCGCCTGACGGATGGGACAGCCAGCCTGAGCCTCAAGGCGGGGGAAACCCGTTATACTTACATCCGCGACATACCGGCCTTTCTCAGAGCGCTGTCCATGCGGCAGCCCTATCCGGTCAGCAAGAGCTTTATTTATTCACCCTCCTGGATGCGTCTGGATGCGCCTTCCCAGGAGCTGCTGGAGCTGCTTGAAGCCCATCTGCAGACACTGGCGCAAGGACAGGTCACCCTGCTGGCACGTGACCGGCGTGATTTGCCGTTGACGGACGGCTTGCTCAGGCTGCTGCTCAAGCCCCTGTCGCGGATGAGGTTTATCCTGGCGCGTGATGGCGCGCAGACCATTCAGGAGGGCATCGGGAAAGGCAGCCTGCCTTTGCTGTTCCGGCTGGGGTATGATATCCGCGGTGTCACCCTGACAGGCAGCTGGCAGGACGCCGTCAGCCCCTTGGGCGAGATCGGCGAGTATATCCTGCTTGGAGGCACGCTGGTCAGCCTGAGCGCGCCGGACGCGGCCCTGCTGCGCGTTTTGCCAATCCGGTCTCAGGGGGAAGAGTTTATCGTCCATTTTTCCCGTTCCCAAACGCCGCGTGTCTTTGCCGAACTGCTGCCCTTTTTGCAGTACAGCCAGGCGGTGGTCATGGAGGAGGCGCTGCAGGAGCGATTGCACAAGCATCCTCTGAAGGCCAGGGTTTATCTGGACCGTGAGGGCAACGGCATCGCGGCCCGGGTGGCGTTTTCCTATGGGGAGTGGTCGGTCGACCCCTTCCAGTTTAATCAGAACCTGCCGGCTTATCTCCTGCGTGATGCCCTGGGCGAGCGCCAGGTGATGGATTTGCTGGCGCGCTACGGTTTTCGCGCGCGTACAGGGCGGGCGGATCTGCAGCAGACTGACTTGATTTTTGATTTTTTGATGCAGGGCGTGTCCGAATTGCACCGCCTGGGAGAGGTCTACCTCAGCCAGGCCTTCCGTCAGCTGACTCCGCGCGCGCCCGGGCTGAGCGCTCACCTGCGCATGCGCTCGGGGCGCATCAGCCTGGAGCTGGCCGACCAGGGCCAGCCCAGTGAGGAGATGCTGGCGCTCATGCAGGCCCTGAGCCGCAAGAAACGCTATTTCCGTTATAAAAATGGCGCGTTTATCACCCTGGATGATGCGCGCGAATGGCAGGAGCTCGCAGACGCCTACCTGGAGAGCGTGCGTTATGATGATGAGGGCGGCCGGGATTTGCCTGCAATGCGCGCCCACTATCTGGCGGCGCTGGCGCAGCAGGCCGGGCTGCCGGTCACCATGGATGCAGGGGTGCGTTCAGCGGTAGAGCTGAACCCCACCCAGCTGGAAAGCCCGCTGGAGGGGCTGTTCGATTACCAGCTGCGCGGCTTTCGCTGGATTGCCGCTTTGCATATGCTGGGGCTGGGCGGCATTCTGGCGGATGAGATGGGCTTGGGCAAGACCGCGCAGATGATCGCGGCCATTGAGTACTTTGTGCGCAGCGAACCGGTGCGCCTGCCCAGCCTGATCGTGGCGCCAACCACCTTGCTGTACAACTGGCAATCGGAAATAGAGCATTTCGCGCCCGATCTGCGCGCCACAGTCATCATCGGCAGCCGCGCGCTGCGAGAAAAGACGCTGGAGGAGGCGCTCCATGATGAGGGCAAGGATGTCATCATCACCTCCTACCCGCTTTTGCGCCAGGATATCGCGCTGTATGAGAAAATCCGCTTCCGCTTCGCGGTGCTGGACGAGGCCCAAAACATCAAGAATTTTACCAGTCAGACAGCCCGGACTGCCAAGCGGCTCAATGCGCATACGCGCCTGGCGCTGACAGGCACCCCCATGGAAAACAACATCACGGAGCTGTGGTCGCTGTTTGACTTTGTATTGCCCGGATATCTGTATTCCGCCCGTGACTTCATCAAGCGCTATGAGGATGGCCGCCATGCAGCCGAGCTGCGCATGCGCATCCGTCCCTTCCTGATGAGGCGGCTCAAGGCGGATGTCATGTCAGAGCTGCCTGACAAGCTGACCACCACCCTGTATTGCGAAATGGGCCAGGAGCAGCGCCGCGTCTATCAGGCCGCCTTACTTCAGGGCCGCAGCCGGGTCAATCATCTGCTGGATGAGAAGGGCCTGGACGGCAGCAGGATTGAGGTGCTGGCCGCCATTACGCAGCTGCGGCAGATTTGCTGCCATCCCATACTGGCTCTGGAGGATTACACGGGCGAATCAGCCAAGCTGGAGCTGCTGATGGACGTGCTGCCCGAAGCGCTCAGCAACGGACGGCATATCCTCCTGTTCTCGCAGTTTACCTCAATGCTCAGGATTATCCGCGCCCGGCTGGATGAGGCCGGCATCCCCAGCCTGTACCTGGATGGAGAAACCTCCGCGCAGGAGCGCATCCACCTGGTCGAGCGTTTCAACCAGGGACAGGAACCTGTTTTTCTGATTTCGCTCAAGGCGGGCGGTACCGGGTTGAACCTGACCAGGGCGGACATGGTGGTGCATTACGATCCCTGGTGGAACCCTACCGCGGAGGATCAGGCAAACGACCGCGCACACCGCCTTGGGCAGGAACGGACGGTGCAGATTTTGCACCTGATCAACCGGAAATCCATTGAGGAAGCCGTGGTTGATATGGGATGGCGCAAACGGCGTTTGTTTGACCGCCTGATTACCCCCGGTGAGCTCATGCCCCAGAAGCTCAGCCGGGAGGATGTGCTCAAACTGTTTGAACAGTAGATTTTTTTTGAAAAATTGGGTAGAATCTCTATGATTTTCTTTTGAACGCCCGGAATGATCATCTGAAGGAGGATACACCATGTCTTTTTGGATCGTAACGGATGTAGGGTCTGATATGTCCCTTGATTTTTACAGGCGCTATGAGAAGCTGGCCGTGCTGCCCATGCCTTACCGTGTGGATGGCGTTGAAAAGCTCTACCATGTGGAGGATGAGGGCAGCTTGGCGGAGTTCTATGCGGATTTGCGTGCGGAGAAAGTGGCCACCACAGCGCAGGTGACGGTGGACAGCGCATTTAACAAGTTTGAAGAACTGGTGACACAAGGTGAGGATGTGCTCTATATTGGCCTGTCCGGCGGGCTGTCGGGCACGGTGCAATCGGTCCAGACCGCCAGGGAGATGGCGCTGGAGAAGTATCCCCAGGCCAAGATCGCCGTGGTGGATTCGCTGCTGGCTTCCGGCGGTCAGTCGCTGATCATATATTATGCGCTCAAGCTGCGCAGTGAGGGCAAGAGCCTGGACGAGACCGTCCAGTGGCTGGTGAACAACCGTCAAAGAATTATTTCCTGGTTTACCGTGGATGATCTCAACTTCCTTTTCAGGGGCGGGCGCGTCAGCCGCACCTCGGCGCTGCTGGGCAGCGTGATGCGCATCAAGCCCATCATGCATGTCAACTATGACGGCAAACTGATCCCGCGGGAGAAAATTACGGGGCGCAAGTGCGCGCTCAAGGCGCTAGCGGAGAAGTGCATCACGCTGGCCAAGCCGCAAAGCGGCCAGATGGTGTTTATCAGCCATGGCGATTGCCGAGAGGAGGCCGAGTACCTGGCCGGCCTGGTAAGGGAGGGCATGAAAGTGGCCGGCATTGAATTTTTTACCCTGGGTACCATTATCGGCGCGCACGCCGGCCCGGGCACCATGGCCATTTTCTTCCTGGGCGAGGGACGTTGAGCCCGGCGCATTTCTTAATCATATGACAGCAGCCCGGCCTGGCCGGGCTGCTTTGTTGACATCGGTGCCTGCTGCGGATATTCTGACGGTATAAAGTCACCTGAGAGGAATTGCCTTGCCCTATTTTACCACCCAGTGCATCGTGCTGCACCGCACGGATTATCGTGAAGCGGACCGCATCCTGACCCTGTTCAGCCCTGACAGGGGGAGGCTGGACGCCATCTGCCGCGGCTGCCGCAAGCCCAAGAGCCCCCTGCTGACAGCGGCAGAGCTGTTCACCCTGGGGGATTATGTGCTGTTTACCGGCAAGGGCAGGCAGGCGGTGCATTCCTGCAGCATTATCGAAACCTTTTACCCCCTGCGGCTGGATTATGCCCGGCTGTCCCATGCTGCGGTGCTGGCCGGCGCCTGCCTGAAAGTGATTCAGCCTGAAGACCCGATGGGGCACCTGTTTATTCTGCTGGCGCGCTCGCTGCGCCGGCTGGCCTTTGAGGAGGTTTGCCCGGAGGCGGTCACGGCGGCCTTTCTGCTTCATTTTGTCAGCCTGCAAGGTTTCCAGCCTGATTTGAACCACTGCGCGCGCTGTGGGAAGGTGCTGGGGGATGAGGGCGCCTGTCTGATTGCGCCGGAGGATGGCGCCTGCTGCCTTGGCTGCAGCGAGGGCGCGTCAAAAAGGACATGGCTGACCTCCGCGCAGCTGTCCTGGATGCGGGCAGTGCTGACGCGAGGCATTGGCAAGGCCGGCCCGCCGCCGGGCTCAATTCCCCTTGAGGCCTTGCTTGATTATACAGAATACAAGCTGGAGACCAGGCTGCCAACCCTGCCCGCATAAGCGGGAAAGGAGCGTCGGCGCGACAGGCGTCTGATTGCTGCTGCGCAAAACAAAACCGGCTTCGCAAAAGCCGGCGAATTGATGGGAATCAGTATAACTCAGTAAATCCGCAGTTGCGCCGGGAAGCGCTGCGCGAGCAGAAAATCCTTGTATCCCCGGCGCATGATGAAAGCATAGGCGCGCTCAGCCTTGCCGTTGACGCGATATACACGGTAAGCGTGCAGCTTGTAGGCCTGATTGTGGGTGAACAGCGGAAAGTCCTCTGCGATCAGCTGGGCGTAGAGCCGTGTAAAGGAGTCGTTGCGCAGGCTGTTGCCGTTTTGCTTGAAAGCAAAATTCAGCACGATATGGGCGGGACAGACGCTGGTAACCGTGATGCCGCTGCACTCTATGCGCACCTCATCGATGTCCAGGTGGTTCAGCTGCGCCAGCATTTGACACAATTGCCGGTAGGCGGCGCTTTCGCGCAGCCGGGCCAGCTGGGCTTTGTCCTCGTGCTCAGCCCTGGCTACGCAGGCGTACACAAAGACTGCCGCCACGGCGCAGGCTGCCAGGCCGAACATCCCCAAAGAATCCATGTGGAACTTTCACTCCTTACCACAACATATTGTGGATTATACAGAAGCTTTACACAAATTGCAAGCATTTTGCCGTATATTTTTGAACAATTTCAGGATTTTATACGGATTTATCAGCCAAAGGAATTTATGTTGTTGCCAATTGATCAATACTGCATCTGAATGAAGAATGAAAGCAAAAAAGGAAGGCCGAAGCCTTCCTGAGGGAATGGACCCGGGTTTTAGTACATGCCGCCCATGCCGCCGCCGGCTGCGGGCGCTGCGGGTTCAGGCGCGGGGATGTCCGTCACAAGGGATTCTGTCGTCAGCACCAGGGCCGCGATGCTGGCCGCGTTTTGCAGCGCGCTGCGGGACACCTTGGTCGGATCAATGATGCCGCGGTCAATCATGTCCACATAATCGCCACGGACAACGTCGTAGCCATAGCCTTCCTGGCCCTTGCGCCGGATGGTGTCGATGATGATGGAGCCGTCCACGCCGCCGTTGGAAGCGATCTGGCGGATGGGCTCCTCGACAGCGCGCACGATGATGGAGACGCCGGTGCGCTCATCGTTCTGCGTGACATCAAGCAGCTCGCGCACCTTTTTTTGCACGTTGAGCAGGCTGACGCCGCCTCCGGGCACGATGCCCTCTTCCACGGCCGCGCGGGTAGCTGCCAGGGCGTCCTCGATGCGCATCTTGCGCTCCTTCATTTCCACCTCGGTCGCTGCGCCGACCTGGATGACTGCCACGCCGCCGGCCAGCTTGGCCAGGCGCTCCTGCAGCTTCTCGCGGTCGTAATCGCTGGTGGTATCTTCGATCTGGGTTTTGATGTTGGCGACGCGGGCCTGGATGTCCTCCTTGGATCCGGCGCCGTCAATGATGGTGGTGTTTTCCTTGTCCACCTTGACCAGATGAGCGCTGCCGAGCATGTCCAGGGAGGTTTCCTTGAGCTCAAGGCCCAACTCCTCGGAGATGACCTGGCCGCCGGTCAGGATGGCGATGTCGCGCAACATTTCCTTGCGGCGGTCGCCAAAGCCGGGCGCCTTGACCGCTACGCAGGTGAAGGTGCCGCGCAGCTTGTTGACCACCAGGGTGGCAAGGGCCTCGCCCTCAACATCCTCGGCGATGATCAGCAGCTTTTTGCCTGCCTGCACGACCTGCTCAAGCACGGGCAGGATTTCCTGGATATTGCTGATCTTCTTGTCGGTGATCAGGATCAGCGGATCCTCCAGCACGGCTTCCATTTTGTCAGCATCCGTGACCATATACGCGGAGGCGTAGCCGCGGTCAAACTGCATGCCTTCCACGGTGTTCAGCTCGGTCTTCATGGTCTTGGATTCCTCAACGGAAATCACGCCGTCCTTGCCCACGATGTCCATGGCGTCGGAAATCAACTTGCCCACGGTCTCATCATCGGCGGAGATGGAAGCGACCTGCGCGATGTCCTGCTTGCCCTTGATGGGGCGGGACATGGTTTTGAGCGCCTCAACGGCCGTCTCGGTCGCCTTTTCGATGCCGCGCTTGAGGCCCATGGGGTTGGCGCCGGCGGCCAGGTTCTTCAGGCCTTCGCGCACAATGGCTTGCGCCAGCAGGGTTGCGGTGGTGGTGCCGTCGCCGGCGATATCGTTGGTCTTGGTGGCCACTTCCTTGATCAGCTGGGCGCCCATGTTCTCAAAGGGATCTTCCAGATCGATTTCCTTGGCGATGGTCACGCCGTCGTTGGTAATGGTGGGTGCGCCGTACTTCTTGTCCAGCACAACGTTGCGGCCCTTGGGCCCCAGGGTAATTTTTACGGTATCTGCCAGGGTGTTCAGGCCCTTTTCCAGGGCGCGGCGGGCATCGTCGCCAAATTTCAACTGTTTTGCCATTTTGTTTGCTCCTTTATGCTTTCTTATTCTACCACTGCCAGGATGTCAGACTGCCGGACAATGATCAGTTCCTCGCCGTCCAGCTTGACCTCAGTCCCGGCGTACTTGGAATAAATGACTTTTTGGCCGACGCTGACGTGCATGGTGATCTCCTTGCCGTCCACATTTCCGCCGGGACCCACCGCGATGACCTGCGCCATCTGGGGCTTTTCTTTGGCTGTGCCGGTCAGAATGATTCCGCTTTTTGTGGTTTCTTCACTTTCTACGTTTTTGATGACTACACGGTCACCCAAGGGCTTGATGTTCATAGATTCCTCCTTAGTCTCTCTGGTGTTGTTAGCACTCTTGCGCGTTGAGTGCTAACCTGTACATAATATACCCTATTCCTTGAAGCTTTGCAAGTGGTAATTTCATTAATTTTGAAAAATTTCAAAGAAATCTCAGACAAGCATGCGTTTATGGGTGGAAGGCGGCAGAGAAATGACAACGGCGCGGCAAACCGAGGAGCAAATCAATAGGCACCGGGGAATGAAACCCGGTGCCTGAAAACGGTTGAGGTCCTGTTACATATTCGTTTTGTCCAGGATGAGCAGCTGCACCTTGATGTCAAGATACTCACCCTTGCCCAATTCAGACAGCTTGCTGGTGTTTTGAAGGGCGTCAAGCAAGCCGGTCACCCGGTATACCTTCAACTGGACATAGTCGCCTTCTTTGAAGGTTTGCAATTTTTCAATCAGCTGGGTCTGGGTGGTGATGATCTCGCCGTCAGCTTCGACGATGATGTCGCCGACCTTGAGCCCTGCTGCCTGCGCGGGAGAGTTCTCTTCCACCTCGGCGATAAAGGCGCCCTGGGGCACAATGCCCTGGCTGGCGGGCAGGTATCTGCCGACTGTGTCGATTTTGACGCCGATGCGCGGCCTGGGCTTGTCAGCCTGCTCAGCTTTCCTGGCTTCCTCTTCGCGCACGCGGGCCGCCTCGGCTTCCACGGCCTGGGCGTCATAGTTTTCCAGAACTGAGCGGATCAGCGGCTTGGCCACGTTGATGGGCACACACATGCCGATGTTGTCCACGGAATAGCTGCTGCTGGAGAAAAAGCTGCCGATGCCATCCACCAGCTTCAGGGTGGGGATGCCCTGCAGCTGGCCTAGGGTGTTGAACAGGCCGCCGCCGGAATTGCCCGAGGAAATCGCGGCATCCACCTGGATCATGCTGTTTTGGGTTTCCGTGCGCAGTCCGTAGCGGTCACGCCCGGTGGAGGTCATCATGCGTGAAACGGCGGATACGACGCCCAGGGAAACGCTTCGCTCAAACTGCTGGCCCAGGGGATTGCCGATCACAATGGCGTATTCACCCACCTGTATGGCATCGCTGTCGCCTAGCGGCACGGCCGGCAAATCCAGTCCGGGAACCAGCAGCACGGCGATGTCAAGGTTGGAATCGCTGCCAACGATGGTGGCGTCCAATTCACGCTCGCCCACGCTGATGGTGATGCGTGTGGCATCCTCGATCACATGGTAGTTGGTCAGCACATGTCCGTAGGGGGAAATCACCGTGCCGGAGCCTGTGCCCATTTTGCGCTCCTGGCTGGTGCTCTCCGGGCTTTGCTCAAAGGGGAAGCCGAAGTTGTAGCCAAACTGGCTGATGATGCGCCGTGTCTGGTAGTTGTTGACGCCCACCACGCTTTGCTGGGCATTGCGGGCGATCTCAACGAAGGGGCTGGTCACCTTGGTTTTGTCAGTGGTGGTATTGACAATTGCGTCAATCTGATCGGCGGTCAAGGTACCTTGCGCCGTGCTGGCCAGCATACTGCTTCCCAGCCCCAGCGCCAGGCTCAGGGACAACACGGTTGCAATCAGGACTGTCCAGAGCTTGTTGGTTTTCATTATCATCATCCTTTCCAAATATATCATCAAGCTTGCGGGCTTTGCCGCATCTTTATCATACCCTGAGAATTTGTTGAATTTTTTACAGGTTGGTAAACGAAATGTGAACGCGGTTTCCGGGCTTCATAGAGGGCAGGACAGGCAAGATGATATAAAGCGGAGCAGCGTGTTCAGGATTCTGAAAGAGGCGTGCATGAAACCCCGGACCTGCTTCGTTGTATGGATGAGCCTTTCAACAGGGCAATCAAGGAGAACAAAGGAGAAACGATCGGAATATGAAAAAGCTGCTGAGTCTGTCACTGGTTTTTGGGCTGCTAATCAGTGCGCTGCCCGGCGCGGTTTTGGCGGCGGACACCCTTAAAGTCAGCAGGGCTGAGGAGTTCCGTTTTCCTCAGGACAATGCCCCCCAAACCGCCTTCACCGTTGAGAACACCAATGACTATGATGTACAGGTCAAAATCGAGGTTTTTGACCAGTTGGAGCGCATCACTGTCCAGAGCATGACCTACACCATCCTAAAGGGCGATGCGCCCCTGCCGGTGCCTGCGCAAATCTACCAAAATCTGACGAAGAACGGCGAGGTTCGCACCTACAGATACAAAATTACCACCCCGGGCGGCTTTGTGAAGTATATCCACGTCGCGCAGAAGCTGACCATCGAAAAGGACAACAACAATGTGGAAATCTTCCATTACGACCAGCTGCGCAACACGTATTATCCCAACAATACCGTGTCGTCCTTCGGGCCGCATTTCCGTGACGTGACCCCGGAACTGACCGATCTGTGGTACATGTTTACCCCGATTGACCTGAGCATTCAGGGCCGCCAGACCTTTGAGCTGGTTGCCAGCAACATCTATCAGGTGGGCGAGGTCTATGTGGATGTCTATCAGGACACCGTGGTGGTCAGCTACAAGATGTTTTATGACCATCATGGCTACTACAGCACCGAGCGCCTGAGCGATTACCTCAACTTCTACAATTCCTACGCCGATGTGGGCATTGTGGAGCCCGAGGATATGCCGCAGCCCAACACCATGTTTGCGTTTGACCAGCCCTTCAGCATCCTCAACCACCTGGGCGGGGACACAAATGTGCTGATGTTTGTCCGCAACCGGATCAGCTACTACCGCTTCCCCAGCCCGAAGGCCGAGTACAAGCGCTTCTGGGAGAACACCCCGCAAAACAAGGAGAGGCGGGAGCTGATGCTGCAGTTTATGGATCCCATCATGACGGTGGAGCAAAGCAAGTAAACCAGGCAGGCCTTCATCATCACAAAGGGGCTGGCGCATATGCGCCAGCCCTGAATTTTATCTGTCAGCGCCTGTCCTGTGAGGATTCAAGCCCTGCCGGCCAACACTTCGGCGGCGCGGCTGATGGTGTCGGCCACGGCTTCCTCCATGCTCAGCTGCCGGGTGCCGGCGATGATCAGCCCGCAGCGCTGCGATGGGATCAGAATCTTGACCGCCGGGCTTTGACTGACGGCGTTTACCATGGCAGGAGATATCTCTCCCATCATCGCGCCCACGATCAGGATGCCTGCCGCGCCCAGGATAAGGTCGGCGTCCCTGGCCTGCCAGGCGATGGCGTGCTCCCCGGTCGCTCCGGCAGCCGCCCCTGCGCGCAGCATGGCGCTGGTGGCCAGGGAGTTTGTGCCCAGCGCGATCAGGGGGATTGATGGAAAAGCCTTGATAAACGCGGCAATCAGCGCCTTGCCCAGGCCGCCGCCCTGCCCGTCAATCACCAATACTTTCATGGCTTGCTGGGCTTAATCAGGGAGCGCGGACAGGGTCATTTTGAGGACTTTGCTGCTTCTCATAAAAACTCCCAATACACTTTTTCCGGAAGCGCGCCGCTGCCTGCTTCAGAAAGGCTCCGATGCCTTTTGACACCCTTGGATTCAGCGCATGTCAGCATTATCCTACTGGAGTTTTGACAAGGCGTCAAGCGTTCACGGGACAGGGATATATGGTATGATACCGGCATGAAACCTGAAAGGCGGACAAGATATGAATCAGGCAATGGTGCTTTGCTATAACATGGACGGGGACCGCGCGCTTGCCGTGCGCGCCCTGGCGCAGGCTGCGGGCATCCAGCCCTTTCTGGTGCCTCCGGAGGCCTACCTGCAGACCATCGGCGCCCTGTGCGGCCTTGAGCCGGGCAGCGATCTGGCCTATGAGGGGGAGGGCTTCAAAGAGGAAATGATGCTGATGGCCTTCCTCGAGAAAGGAATGCTGACCAGTTTCCTGGACAGCTTTCATCACCGGGGGCTCGCGCCGGTGCGGCTCAAGGCCATGCTGACGGACAGCAACAGCAAATGGAATTCTCTTGAGCTGCACGCTGAGCTGATGGAGGAGCTTGCCTGCTTCAGGAAGCTCAGCCGGATCCAAGATGCGCAATGAGCGTTGATGTGACCGGGCGGGCTGATGAGATTATCCGCAAGCTGCTGGGCTGGTATGACCGTGAGCAGCGCGCCTTCTCCTTTCGCGGCACCAGGGATCCCTACCGTGTCTGGCTCAGTGAGATCATGCTCCAGCAGACGCGCACTGAAACTGTAGGGCCCTATTATGAGCGTTTCCTTGATCAGTTCCCCGATGTATTTTCCCTGGCGGCAGCGCAGGAGGAGCAGGTGCTAAAGGCCTGGCAGGGGTTGGGATATTACACCCGGGCGCGCAACCTGCACAAGGCTGCGCGCATCATCGTTCAGGAGCACGGCGGACGCTTTCCGGGCGATGCCAGGGGCCTGGGCAAGCTGCCGGGCATCGGCCCCTACACGGCCGCGGCCATCGCTTCCATCGCCTATGATGAGCCGGTGCCGGCCATGGACGGCAACCTCAACCGCGTGATCAGCCGCCTGTATCACTTCACCCATGAGATCACCGCGCCGGATGCCGCGCGTACGCTGCGCAGCCTGGGGCAGGGGCTGATGCCGCCTGCGCGCGCGGGGGACATGAACCAGGCCCTGATGGATCTGGGCGCCACCATCTGTCTGCCCGGTACGCCGGATTGCGGGCGCTGTCCGCTTCAGGCTGAATGCCTGGCGCTTGCTCAGGGGGATCCCGCAGCGCTCCCGCGCATCAGGGCCAGGAAGCCGCCGGTTCAGGTGCCTGTCGCTGTGGTGCTGTTGGAGTGCGGGGGCAGGGTCCTGCTGACACGGCGCCGGGAAGCCCTGCTAAAGGGCATGTATGTGTTTCCCCTGCGGGAAGGGGACGATGGCCCGGAGGCCGCGCTGGCGCTGGCGCAGCGGGTGGATCCGGGGCAGACCCTTGTCAGGGAGGAGACCGCAGCCCGTCACGTCTTTACGCACCGGGTGTGGAATATGCGCGTGTACAGCGCGCGCGTCGCGTCCCGCGCGGCCTTGACTGGCGGGGTTTGGGCAGATATGGAGACCCTGAAGAGGCTGCCCCTGCCGGTCGCCATGAACGCAGCCAGACAGGCAGCCGAACGCTTGCTGCTGGCCGGCGGCGATTAGCAGCTTTTTTATGGGGCAAGTCTTTTACCCAAAGCTTTGAATATGATAGAATAAACAAAAACGGAGGTGTCGGAATGAGTAGAAAGTTGCTTGCGGTGGCGCTGGCAGCGCTGTTTTTCCTGACCGGCCTGACCGGTCTGGCTGAGGAGAGCGCCAAGGAGGAAACCATTGTCCAGCTGGTTCTGCTGATGGAAGAGTTTTTCGCGGACGAGGGTTATCATTACGATCTTGATGACAATACCTTCAAACTGGACTTCAACCTCACGGGCGCCCTGCCCTCCTGCAGCGTTGTGGTCAATGTGTATTATGATTCCATTGAGGTCATTTCCACCCCGGAAGTTCGCGCGCTGGAAACCAACAAGGAGAAGACAGCGCTGTTTCTGACCATGCTGAACTACGATATTTTTTACGCGCAGTTCGGGATGAAGCTGCAAAACGGCGCTTTTTATTCACGCGGTGTACAGCTGGTGGAGCGGACGCTGCCCGGGCTGGAAGAGATTGACGTGCTCTTCCATCTGACATTGAATTACCTGGAAAAATATGGCGATCAGCTGGTGCAAGTCGCGCTGGCCGGTGCGGATCCCTATGAAGTGTATGAGCGGATGAAGTCCGAATAAGTCCATTGTTGCCTCAGAATAGAGGCTGTGGCCGGTTTTTGGCTGCCACAGCCTCTTTATATCATGTCAAAAACGGTATGTGCCGCAAAGAAGGGAACACCTGGGCGCTATCCTGATAATCTCCTTGTCAGCCTGCGATGCGCCTGTAATAGGCCAGCAGGTTCCTTCCGGCAATGTCCTGAATGGTCTGCTCCTGATAGCCGCGGCGGCGCAGCCCTTCCAGCAGGGCCGGGAAGTCTGAGGGATTGTCCAGGCCTTCCGGCTTCTCGCCGATACCATCGAAGTCACTGCCAAAGCCCACCTTGCCCTGTCCGCCCAATTGGTGCAGATGGTCGATGTGATCAATCACCGTGTCGATCGTGCAGGGCTTGTCAGGCGTGATCAAAAAATACGGCAGGAAGTTGACGCCGACATAGCCGCCGGCGGCAAACAGGGCCTTGAGCTGATCATCCCACAGGTTGCGCGGATGGTCCCGCAGCGCGCGGCAGCAGGAGTGGCTGGCCAGGGGAGGCATGTCCGTTTTGCCGAGAATGTCATAGAAACCCTGGATGTTCAGGTGGGATACATCCACCGCGATGCCCAGACGCTGCATATGGCGCACTGCCGTCAGGCCATAGGGCTTCAACCCGTCATCCGGGTTGAGGCAAGCCGGGGTGCCCAGCTTGTTTTCGTAATTCCAGGTAACTGCCGCCATGCGCACGCCCAGCCGGCGGTAGCGGTCAATGGCGTGCAGGCCTTCTTCAAAAACCTCACAGCCCTCCACAGACAGCATGAACCGTGTCTGACCGGCCGCGGCTTCTTCCGGATCATCGGTTTGCAGCCAGCCTTCGCGCAGCAATCGGTCCTTTGCCGCGAGCATTTTTTCAAACAGGGCGGCGACCTTGTCAGGCGCAGGGTCTTTTCCCACATACATGGCCATGACCTGCAAGCTGACCCCGCCTGCGCGCAGACGCTCCAAACTCAGGTCATACCGGCCTTTCGGCTCCACCGCCATGCGGTGCAGGGTGTCCGCGTGCGTATCACACAGTATCATTCCGCTTATTCCCGATGCGCCTTGATATAGTCAAGCACCTCATCCACAGTAGTGAAGCACAGCCCGGTCACGGAGTCCGCGCATCCATAATAGATTGCGATGCGCCCGGTGGGCGCGTCAGTCAGCGCCGCGCAGGGGAAGGTGACGCCCGGGACGTCGCCGGCAAGCTCGTAGAGCGTTTCCGGCCCCAGGAGATACCATTTGCCGCGGACGATGACTTTCCAGGGCTGCTCCAGATCCAGCAGCGCCGCGCCAAAGCGGTAGACATAGCCGTTGCAGGTGGTGATGACGCCATGATAGATCATCAGCCAGCCTTCATCGGTCTCAATCGGGGTGGGGCCTGCCCCCACCTTGGTGGACTGCCAGCCGCCCGATGTGCCAAACACATGGCGGTGCTTGCCCCAGTAGACCAAATCCGGGCTCTGGCTGACGAAGATGTCGCCAAAGGCGGTGTGGCCGGTGTCCGAAGGCCGGCTGAGCATCATGTAGTTGCCGTTGATTTTGCGAGGGAAAAGGACGCCGTTGCGGTTATAGGGAAGGAAGGCATTTTCCAGCTGGTGGAAGGTTTGAAAATCATCCGTATAGCCCAGGCCGATCGTGGGGCCGTGGTAGCCGTTGCACCAGACCACATAATACTTGCCCTCCACCTGGCACACGCGCGCGTCATAGCGGTATTGCAGCCGGGTAATCTCCGGGTCGCCCAGAAAGGTGATGGGCTCGTGGTTGATGTTCCAGCTGATGCCGTCATCGCTGAAGCCCGCATGGATATTCATCTCCACGGCCTTGTTGTCGCAGCGGAACACGCCGGCGAACTTGCCGTTGAAGGGGACGGCGGCCGAGTTGAACACGCTGTTGGAGGAAGGAATGGCGTTTCTGGGGATGATCGGGTTGCGGCTGTAGCGCCATACAGGAGCTGTGCAGCCCTGGGGCTTGTCCTCCCAGGGGATGTTGGGAAGCGCCTGACCAATAATGCGTGCCATGTCGTTGTCTCCTTTATGTATAAATGAAGAAAACCTGCTGTGCACAGGTGTGCCGTAGCAGGTCAGGGGTGGGGCGGTTTAGACGATGAACGGCTTGAGTTCTTCAAGCAGGTCGTCACAGTCCTCTGCGTACACTTCCAGGGTAATCGGCTTGCTCAAATCCAGGGAAAAGATGCCTAGGATGGATTTGGCATCCACCACGTGGCGGCCGGCGCGCAGATCCATGTCATAGTCGTAGCGGCTGGCCACGTTGACAAAGGTTTTGACTTCCTCGGCAAAGCTGAGTTTAATGGGAACGGATTTCATCTATTGTCACCTCCTGTTATTCTTAAGACAGTATACACAGTTTTACGGCGCCTCACAAGGGATCGGGGTAGTTATATGGCCTGCTTTTGCTTTCTTTTTACCAGGTTCTCAGATACATCCGCTTATCCCTGCGCGCGCAGTGCGCGAAGGGCGCTGTCCAGACGGCGGAAGGTTTCCTCCCGCCCCAGCAGATAGGCGATTTCAATGGCGCCGCCGGGGGTGGACAATTGGCCGGACAGCGCAATGCGCAGGGGCCAAAGCACGGTGCCGTTTTTCAGCCCTGCTGCCGCGATGCCGGGCAGCAGCGCGCCATGGATACGCTCTTCTGTCCATGTTTCAAGGCTGTCAAGCAATGCGCGGGACAGCTCCAGCGCCCCGGACGAGGATGCGATGGTGGATTTTTGTTTTTTGTTCTCATACAGCGAGACATCAAAATCCGGCCGCTCCCTGAGGAAGGAAATCATGCCCGGAATGTGGCTGAATACCTCAGTGCGGCTTTGCATCAGCTGCGCCAGGCGCGTGCAGTCGATTTTCATGCCTCCCAGGGCCTGCTCAAACCAGGGCATGGCCATCGCCAGGTATTTGTCCGGATCCATCCGGCGGATGTACTCGGCATTGAACCAGGTCAGCTTGTTGATGTCAAAGATGGCGGGGGACTTGCTCAAACCCTCCACGCTGAAAGCTTCGATCAGCTCTTCCATGGTAAAAAACTCGCGCTCATCGCCAGGGTTCCAGCCGACCAGGGCCAGGTAGTTGATCAGCGCTTCCGTCAGGTAGCCCTTTTTGATAAAATCGCTGTAATAGGCGTCCCCGTCGCGCTTGGACAGCTTGTGCTTGGCGTCGCGCATAACAGTGGGCAGGTGGATGTACATGGGGATGGACCAGCCCAGGGCCCTGTAGAGCAGGTTGTACTTGGGCGTGGAGGACAGATATTCCATCCCGCGGATGACATGGGTGATGCCCATTAAATGGTCATCAATGACGTTGGCAAAATTATAGGTGGGCATGCCGTCCGCCTTGATGAGCACCATGTCATCCAGCGTCTCATTGGGCGCGCTGATGTGCCCATAGACCAGATCGTCAAAGCCGCTGTCACCCACAAGCGGCGTGTTCTGCCGTACCACATACGGCTGCCCGGCGGACAGCCTGCGCTGGATTTCGCCCTTGTCCAGGTGCAGGCAGTGCTTGTCATACTTCCAGGTCAGGCCCCGGGACTCAGCGACTTCGCGCCTTTGCTGGAGTTCCTCGCGGCTGCAAAAGCAATAATAAGCGTGGCCGGAGGCGATCAGCTGCCTGGCGTAGGGCAGATAGCTGTCCTTGCGCTCCGACTGGACATAGGGTGCCGCCGGCCCGCCGATGTCCGGCCCCTCATCCCAGTATATGCCGCATTCGCGCAGCGTATGATAGATGACCTCGGTGGCGCCCTCCACATAGCGCTCCTGGTCGGTATCCTCAATGCGCAGGATAAACTTGCCCTTGTGCTTGCGGGTAAACAAATAGCAGTACAGGGCGGTGCGCAGGCCGCCCAGGTGCATAAACCCGGTGGGGGAAGGCGCAAAGCGCGTGCGGACTTCGTTCATGCTTCTCCTTCATGCCGGCCAATCCATCATGTAATGGATCGGCCGGAGCTTTTCAATCGCCTCAAGTCGCCAAAGGGCTGCTGGCAGGGGATTTTCCGGCAATCTCCGGTCCTCCAGGCTTTTTACTGCGGCCTGTAGCTGTCCTTGAGCCCGACGACCAGGTTAAAGACCGCAAGCTCCGGGGTGGAGTCCCTGTCCTTGCAGAAATAGCCGTTGCGCAGGAACTGGAAGGTATCGCCCACCTGCGCGTCTCCCAGGCCGGGCTCCATCAGCCCCTGCGTGACCTTGAGGCTGTCGGGGTTGAGCCGGGAGATAAAGTCCTTTTTATCGGTATCGTCGTCGATGTCATCCGGATCAGCCAGAAGCGGCTCGTACAGGCGCGCCTCAAACGGCAGCGCGGTGCCTGCGTCCACCCAGTGCAGGGTGCCTTTGACCTTGCGCCTGGAGCCTTCGGAGCCTGAACGGCTGTCCTGATCCACTGTGCACACCAGGTGGTCAATGCTGCCGTCCGGCCGTTTGACGGCTTCTTCACACTTGATGATGTAGGCGCCCTTCAGGCGCACTTCGCCGCCGGGCCTGAGGCGGAAATACTTGCCGGGCGGGTTCTCCATGAAATCTTCCTGCTCAATATAGATCTCGCGCCCCATGCGTACCTGGCGGCTGCCGAACTCCGGATGGTCGGGATGGTTTTCCTGCTCCAGGATATCTACCCTGTCCTCCGGCCAGTTGCTCAGGACCACCTTGAGCGGGTTGAGCATCGCCATCATCCGGGATGTCTTGTTCCCCAGGTCGTTGCGCACGCAAAATTCCAGCAGCCCGAAATCCACCACGCTGTCCGCCTTGGCCAGGCCCACGCGGTCGATAAAGTCCCGGATGGCTTCGGGCGTGTAACCGCGCCGGCGCATGCCGATCAGGGTGGGCATGCGCGGGTCATCCCAGCCGGAGACGTAGCCCTCGTCCACCAGGCGGCGCAGGTGGCGCTTGCTCATCACGGTGCGCGTCAGGTTGAGTCTGGCAAACTCAATCTGCCGGGGGCCGAAGGTCTTGTAGCCGTGCCTGTCCGTGTGCGGCTCGCGAAAGCCCGCGTGTTCAACCGCCCAGTCATACAGCGGCCGGTGATCCTCATACTCCAGAGAGCACAGGGAGTGCGTGATGCCCTCGATGGCGTCGCCCAGGGGGTGGGAGAAGTCATACATCGGATAGATGCACCACTCGTTGCCGGTACGGTGGTGCTCCTTGAACAGGATGCGGTACATGACCGGATCGCGCATATTGATGTTGGGCGAGGCCATGTCGATCTTGGAGCGCAAAACATAGCTGCCCTCGGGGAACTCGCCCGCGCGCATGCGGCGGAACAGGTCCAGGCTTTCCTGTGGCGGGCGGTCGCGGAAGGGGCTGTTGCGGCCGGGCTCGGTCAGCGTGCCGCGGTATTCGCGGATTTCCTCCTGGCTCAGCTCGTCCACATAGGCCAGGCCGCGCCTGATAAAGTCCTCAGCGATGTCGTAGCACTGCTGGTAATAATCGCTGGCGAAATACAGACCGCCGTTCCACTCAAAGCCCAGCCAGCGGATGTCCTCCATGATGCCATCGACATATTCGGTTTCTTCCTTTTCAGGGTTGGTATCATCAAAGCGCAGGTTGCACAGCCCGCCGTAGCGCTCAGCCGTGACAAAATCCGCCACCATCGCTTTGCAGTGGCCGATGTGCAAATAACCGTTGGGTTCCGGCGGGAAGCGCGTGTGGACCCGCTCCACCCGTCCCTCCCTGAGATCCTGGTCTATGATGTCCCAGATAAAATTGGATTTTTCGTTGTCTACGCTCATGTTGATCCCACCTTTCACGATATGTGCCCATTATACTCATGAAAGCAGCCCCCCGCAAGGCGAGGGGCCCAATGATCCTGCGTTTGTCTGTCAAGTCAGGGAGAGCCCGGCGGCGAGCGGGTCATCCTTCGCAATGAACAGCCGCTGCGTTTAACGAAGCACCCGGAAGATGCCGCATTTGAGATAGTTGGTTTCGGGCGCGGCCGGCAGGCTGGGGTGGTCGCGCGCCGGACCGCGCCATTCCAGCTGCTGCAGCGTCACCCGCGCGTCCCCGGCGGCCTCCCGGAGGGTGTTGAGAAACAGCTCGGGCACCATGGCCTGGGAACAGGAGCAGCTGACCAGGATGCCGCCATCGGCCAGCATTTTCATGGCGCGCAGGTTGATTTCCTTATAGCCCCTGGCAGCGCCGGCCAGGCTGGCCTTGTTCTTGGCAAAGGCGGGCGGATCCAGCACGATCAGGTCATAGGTTTCGCCCTTGTCGGACTGTTGCCGCAGATAGTCAAAGGCGTTGGCGTTGACAAGCTGCACGTCTTCAAAACCGTTGAGCCGGGCGTTTTGCGCAGCCAAATCCAGGGCAGGGGCGGACAGGTCCACGGCCGTCACCTCCCTGGCGCCGTATGTTTTCGCGTGCAGGGCGAATGAGCCCGTGTGCGTACAGATATCCAGCACGCGCGCATCCCTGCAGTAGGGGGCGATGGCTGCCCGGTTTTCCTTCTGATCCAGAAAATAGCCGGTTTTTTGCCCCTGTTTGACATCCACCAGCATCCGCACGCCGTTTTCCTTGATTTCCACACGCGCGGGCACCTCGCCGTACAGCAGCCCTGTGGACTGCTCCATGCCCTCCAGCGCCAGCACCGGCACATCGTTGCGCTCCCAGATGCCCCGGGGCCTGATTTCCTCCACCAGGGCATCCACAAGTTCCTGACGGAAGCGCGACATGCCCAGAGACAGGATCTGCAGCGAGATGACCCCGTCAAACAGGTCGGCGGTCACCGCGGGCAGGCAGTCGCTTTCCGCGTTGATCAGGCGGCAGGCCGCCAAATCACCCAGCTGCCGGCGCAGCGCAACGGCCTTAGAAACGCGGCGGCGGATGAAGGCGCCATCCACCTGCTCCTCCGCGCCAGCCAGCATGCGCAGACGGATTTGCGATTGCGCGTTGTACAGGGCCTGGCCCAGCGGCTTGCCGCGCGCGGACAGCACCTGCACCACATCGCCCGAGACTACCTCGCGCTCCACCCGTTCAACATCGCTTGCAAACACCCAGGGATGCCCGGAAACAACCCGGGCATCCCTGGCGGGTTTGAGATATACGCGCCTGGTCATGTCATTTTTCTGCGGTCTTAGCGTACCACGCGCGCGTTGCCCTGCCAGACAGCGAGAACCTGCGCTTCGTCCGCCGGGGTGGCGTAGTCCTCCAGCATCGTGGTGGCCATCGCGCCGGTCGCCCAGGCAAACTGGAGACATTTCTCGGCCTCAAAGCCGCGCAGCAGGCTGTAGAGCAGCCCGCCGACAAAACCGTCACCGCCGCCAATGCGGTCCAGGATCTGGATTTCACGCTGCGCAGCCAGATGCCAGTTGCCGTCCATGTACAGGATGGCGCCCCACAGATGGCGGTTGGCGTCCAATACCTCGCGCAGGGTGGTGGCGAACACCTGAACATTGGGGAAGGCCGCTTGCGCCGCTTTGATCATGCCCTTGAAATCCTCAATCTGCCCGCTGATGTCCTCGCCGCCGGCTTCGGGACCATGGATGCCCAGGGCCAGCTGATAATCCTCCTCATTGCCGATCAGAACGTCTGACAGCGATGCGATGCGCGTGAAGGCGGCGTGCAGCTCCTCCTCCCTTCCAGCCCAGAAGGAAGCGCGGTAGTTCAGGTCAAAGCTGACCTGGGTGCCGTGCTGCTTGGCGATTTCAGCCAGCTGGACACACAGTTTGGCAGTTTGCGGGGACAAGGCCGCAAAAAGGCCGGACAGGTGCATCATGCGCACGCCGTCCCGGGCGAACAGCCGCTCCGGATCAAAATCCGCCAGGGTCAGCAACCGGCCTACCTCGCCGGCCCGGTCGTTGTGCACCCGCGGGCCCCGCACGCCAAAGCCGGCGTCGGCAATGTTGATCTGATGCCGGTAGCCCCAGGGGCCGCCCTGCGCTACCTCAGGTCCCTCATAGGTGATGTTGCGGCGGCGCAGCTCTCCCCTGATGAAGTCGGCGATCGGGCTGCCCTTGACAAAAGCGGTCAGCACATGGGCTTTGAGCCCCAGGGCGGCGGAAACGTTCAGCACATTGCTCTCCGCGCTGGTGGCATACATGGTATACAGCCTGGTAATGCCAACTGGCTGGCGCTCCAGGGGACTCAGGCGGATGCCCATGCTGGTGGGTGCGATCAGGTCATACTTCATAATACTCTCCTTTCAATCAAAACTAATGTTTTATAACATTCTACACATTTTCGCCTGTCTTCTCAAGCTTTCTGGGGGGAATGTTCATCAGCTTCCAAGAAAGCAAGCCCGACAGCATGGAAATAACCGCCATGATCCTAAAGGCATTGTCCAGGCCCTGCGCGTCGATTGTCACGCCCATCAGGATGGGCCCCAGCGTCATCCCGATGCCATAGACCGCCTGGTAAAAGCCCATGCCCACCCCGCGCAGGCGCTGGGGAATGTCACGGATGCTCTGGCCCATCAGCACGGAAAAGGTCAGCGAACTCGAGAAGCCGGCCAGGGTTTGGATCAGGTACAGCTGCGTCAGGCTGCCTGTCAGGGGCACCAAGATGCAATAGCCCGCTGACAGCACAAAACCCAGGAAGACAAGCGTGCGCATGGAAAAGACGCGCATCCTCCGGCTGGTGATCAGCAGGTTCATGACCAGGGTAGGGACCAGCAACGAGATGCTCAGCCAAGTCAATTCTGCGCTGGCGGCCCCCAGACGCTTGGCCGCGTTGACTGTGAAGCCGTAATAGGTGCTGAAGGCCACCACCTGGGTCAGAATGCCGATGACTGAACAGGCCAGCAGGTAGGGATCCCGCGCGGCCTGTCCGATGTCCCGCAGGGTGATGCCCTGTGTATCCTGGCTGCTTTCCTGAAGCGGCAGGCTCATGAGCAACGCGATCCCCCCCGCAAGCGCGCTGAACCAAAAGGCGGAAAGGATGCCCAGCAGCGGGACGATAAGGATGATCAGCAAATAGCCGGCCAGGCGACCGCCCATATTGGCGGCGTTGAGCTGAGAGATGCGCCGGGGTCCTTCGGTATGGGGGAAATAGCTGCTGTACAGCACCGTAAAGGATACCCAGGCTGCGGAAGCTGCTCCGGCCAGACCCCGGCTGATGAGAAAGCCCGGGGGACTGTAATACACAAGGAAGCCCAAGCCTGAAAGCATGGTCATCAGGCAGCCGATGACAACAAAGGGCTTGTGCCGCCGCAGGCGGTCAGACAGGATGCCCAGGGGAATGCGCAGCACCATCTGCGTAAAGCCGTAGGCGCCCGAAACCAACCCCATAAAGGCGGCGCTCATGCCCATGCGTTCCAGCTCCGGGTTGATAAACTGCGTATAGCTGTATTGAGCGCACCAAAACAGCGCGGTCACCATGAACAGCAACCTGGCCGATACGCCCGGCCTTTGTCTACCTTCCATACCCTGCCTCCGGTTTTCGATGCGTCTATCATACCAGATGCCTTTGCCCCCGCTCAACAAAAATACTGATAAAACAACAAGAAACCAAGCTGCCCAGGCCGGGGCGCGGCTTCCCAAATGGTTATGAAGTTGTGTGGCTTGGGAACCAAGCTGCCCAGGCCGGGGCGCGGCGGGCGCCCGGCGCATTGACAGGCTATCCGCGCTGTGATAGCATTTTGCTGCGGTATTTGCATAAGGAGGATTGCTGTTTTGGACATCCAACAAGAAGCGCTGCGCCTGCACAAAGAGTGGGGCGGCAAGATCGAGGTCATCGCCAGGGCGCCTGTCAAAAATGCCCGGGATCTGTCCCTGGCGTACACACCGGGCGTGGCTGCGCCCTGCCTGGCCATCAGGGACAATGTGGACCTGTCCTTTGACCTGACCCGGCGCAACAACCTGGTGCTGGTGGTCACTGATGGCACGGCGGTACTGGGGCTGGGCGACATCGGCCCGGAGGCCGGCATGCCGGTCATGGAGGGCAAGTGCGCGCTGTTTAAGACCTTTGCTGGCGTGGACGCTTTCCCGCTGTGTATCCGCAGCAAGGATGTGGACGAGATTGTCCGCACCATCTACCTGATTTCGGGTTCCTTTGGCGGGATCAATCTTGAGGACATTGCCGCTCCGCGCTGCTTTGAAATTGAAAAGCGCCTGCAGGAAATCTGCGACATCCCGATTTTTCACGATGACCAGCACGGCACGGCCATTGTCGCCGGCGCTGCGATGCTCAATGCGCTCAAGCTGGTGAACAAAGACATCGGGCAGATCAAGATCGTCATTTCAGGCGCAGGCGCCGCCGGCATCGCGATTGCCAGGCACCTGCTCAATATGGGCGCGGGCCCGCAGATATACCTTGTCAACCGCAAGGGCATCCTCTATGAGGGCCGTGAGGGCCTGGCGCCGGATCAGGCCGAGTTGTGCAAACGCGTCAACCCTGAGAAAAAGCAGGGCACGCTGGCGGATGCCCTGGTGGGCGCCGATGTCTTCCTGGGTGTGTCCGGTCCCGGCCTGGTGACCGGCGACATGGTGAAGACCATGGCCGGGGACGCCATCCTGCTGCCCATGGCCAACCCGGTACCGGAAATTTTCCCCGATGAAGCCCTGGCTGCCGGCGCGCGCGTAGTGGGTACCGGGCGAAGCGACTTTCCAAACCAGATCAACAATGTGCTGGCTTTCCCCGGAATTTTCCGCGGCGCCCTGGACGTGCGGGCAACGCGCATCAACGACCGGATGAACATGGCTGCCAGCCGGGCCATCGCGGGCCTGGTCAGCGACTGCGAATTGACGGAGAACTACATCCTCCCGCATGCTTTTGACGAGCGTGTGGGCACGGCGGTTGCGCAGGCAGTGGCGCAGGCCGCGCGGGACAGCGGCGTCGCACGAAAATAACCGGGTACCCGCATGTTGCGGAATATTTTTCACCGGGAAACGGGCGATCACCGCTTGTAAGGACAGGCGGCCAAACGCCGGGCATCAGGCGAAGATCCGTCTTTGCATTTGCCTTTCCCTTTGCGGTACACTGAAGCTGCGATCAATAAAGGACATTCCCTGATGCTGTTCATGATGCTGCTGGCGGACAGACCCGACGACGCGGATTATCTGGAAGATATTTATCATACCTATTATCGCCTGCTGTATGCCCAGGCGCTGAAGGTATTGCGTCATCCCCAGGACGCGGAAGACGCCGTGCAGGCGGTCATGCTCAAGCTGACACAAAAAATCCATATCCTCAGGGGGCTGGAGTGCAACAAACTGGCCTCCTATCTTGTCATTGCAGTCAGGAACACTGCCATCAACCTCTATCGCCAAAACAAATCCCGGGCGATGCGGCAGGCAGAGCTGATTCAGGACATCATCTCGGCAGATATGAAGGAAAACCCGGAAGCCCAGGCGCTTGACCGGGACGCGGTGGAAAGGGTGAAAGACGCCATCAGGCGCTTGCCCCGGCGGGAGCGGGACGCGATGACCTTGCGCTATGTGCACAACCTGACGGACACGCAGGTAGCGGATGCCCTGGGGGTTCAGGCGGTTTCGGTCCGCGCGATGCTCTCCCGGGGACGAAAACGGCTCAGGGAAATGCTGGCAGAAAGGAGGGATTGAGGTGGCAGAAGGCAACAAACACCAGGATCGGACGCTGCGTCAAGCCTTTCTGGAGTTGGCGCAGGAGGAGGTCAGCAATCTGCAGGAAACCCTGGAGCAGGATGCTGATCTGCGCCGTCAGGCGGATGCCATGTATGGCAGAAACAGGCAACAGCTTGCGCAGCAGATTCATTTGCGTCTGCGCAAGCGCCGCCGGAATGTCTGGCGCTATGCGCTGGTGGCGGCCAGCCTGGCGCTGATCATGCTGGGCACGCTCCGGCTTGCCCGGCCTCCCCAGGATACGGTGGTGCTGTCACAGCCGACAGGCAGCCTGGGCAGCGGTACGCCGGGCATCCTTCACACATACGGCCCTTCACCCAGCCCGAGCGCAGAACCCGTGACGGCGCCCCCATCGCCTGCCATCAGCAGCGTGCCGACGGTTTCTCCCACGCCGGTCCTGAGCCCTACGCCAACCCTTGAACCCACTCAGACGCCGGCCCCCGAAACGAGCCGGGAACCGCAATGGGCAGGGAAGTACTTGCCCATACTCCCGGAAACCTATGTCCTTGTTGGTATGGATGCTGGCATTGATGATGCTGTTGCTGTATTCCGCAGCGCAGAAGGGCGCCAGCTGATCTTTACGGAGTACCAACGCACTGCCGTGCCAAGCTTTAATGAGGCAACCGGCTTCAGCTACCATGCGCTTTCAGACGGCACTACTGCGCTGCTTGTGCAGTCGGCTGACGGCCGGATTCTTGTCTGGGACAGGGATGGCCAGACCTTCAGCATCAGGGCCGCAGAAGGCACAGAGCAATTGCTTGAGTATGCCAACAGTGTGGCATTGATATCTTTCCACGACAACAAATAAAATGATTTCCGGTGCAACATTTCCGTCGCCCTGGCTGTCAGAGAAGGTGAGAGGCTCTAAAAAACGAAAGGTGATGAGATGATGAAAAAGCTTCTGACAATCGGTTTGATGGCCCTGACCATGGCGCTTGTATGCGCCCTGCCCGCATGGGGTGAGACCTACCGGGGGGCTGTTCCGGCGGAGTTCGCCAGGGCCTTTTCCGGCGATCGCTGGGCGGGCTACAGCGTAGCGGCAGGCTTTACCTTTTACCCGGCGGGCGGCAACAGCGCCGAGGGGGTGCCCGCCTTTTTTGTGATGAAAAAAGGTGAAGAAAACGTGCTGTGCATCCTGGAATATCGCGGCGGCGCCTGGAAGTTCATGGTGCAGTCTCCCAAGCCTCTCTATCAGGGCAGCCGGGTGCCGGTGTTTGAGGATGAGGATGACTACAACTGGTTCAGACTCTACTACCGGGATCAAAACCCCGATGAGAGGGGCAGGGAGGATGTGCTGAGTTTTTTCAGGGACAACAAGGGTGTCTGGCGTTTTCTTGGGCTTTCACAGTACGACTTTGGCACAGGCGATTCGCTGAATATCATCGCCCGGGCAACAGACGGAGACTGGACGCCCGGGGTGCTGTATGTCACCAAGATTACAGCGGGACGCACTGTGTATGATGCAAAGCCCGTTTACGGCACCTATGAGAATGACCTGCGCTACTTCAGCCTGTCCGCTTTTCCCAGGTCGCTTGAGGAAGCCCGTGAAAAGCTGAGCAACCCGCCGGAGATTCCGGGAGGAGAGCTGAAAGCCAGGCGGGTGCAGTTCACCTCGGGGAAAAAATATCCGGTTTATTCCGGCCCGGGCGCCCTGTATTACCGCGCGGCAGGCGGCAAGGCAGCTGTATCCACGAATGACTGGATTCAGGTGTTCGGCGTGGAGGATGGATGGGCCTTGATACAGTATGATATTTCCGCAAGCCACATGCGCATCGGCTATATTGACGCCTCCGCTCTTCCAAAGGGAGCAAGCGTGCCGTCCTTGCAGTTCATGCCGCAAACCATGCTGCTCTCGCGGGATGCAGCGCTGACGGATGATCCCCTGTTTTCAAAGGAAACAGTTTTGCAGCTGAAACAGGGGCAGGAGCTTATCCGTCTCAGCAGCATTGGCGTTGAATGGGCCTATGTGGAAGTGATGAACGGCCAGACTGCCATGCGCGGTTTTGTGCCGGAGAACGCGCTGATGGGCAAACCCGACCTGTCCCTGATCCCGGGGGGACCCTATAGCGACACCAGGGAATTTGAGCAGTACCAGGCCAAAGCGGTGGTGCAGCGCGCCGCGGACGGCAGCATTTCGGGTGTCAGCGTCTATACTGTCTTGCCCCAGGCCTGGAAGAATCCGGCGCCCGGCCTTGACACCCTGATAGGCTACCGGCTCTACGAGGGCAACCGGGCCTCCTTCCAGCTTTCGGGCTGGGAGGATGACCAGGGCTTATGTGTGTTCCGGTACATGCAAGGCTTCATCACGCAGGCCGATGTGCTGGGCCTGGTGCCGGTGTATTCCTTGAGCGGGGAGCGGGCGCAGGAGAGCCTGGTCATTCCCTTGAAGCCATGATCTGCATCCACAATTCATGCCGGTGGATAGAAATGCCGCCGCCACCTTTGACGCGTTCACAATTTATACAGCCAGGGAGGCGCTGAAGGCTGACATCGAAGGCGTCCCGTCTGCCCAATGTTTTCCTGGACGCTGAGCCGATGTATGTCAACCTCAAAAAAGACGTTCGCCTGCCTGTTTTCCTCGGCCGGATTTGAAGGGTTCCCGCGCGACTGGCGGCAAGGCCGCCGTGTCACTGAAGGACCAGGTAGTGATGCTGGCCAAGCAGGGCCAGGCCATGTGCGTCCTGTATGAAACCATGCCCGGCAGCTATCGCGTGGGCTGGGTGGACGCCGGCGCCGATCCCCCGCTGAAACGCCTGCCGGACATTCTGCCCCTCCGTCTCTTGGACGCTGACGGGCAAATGGACCCAATTCTTCACAATATGGGGTCAATATGCTATACTCCCATACAAGACCAGGGAGGTTTTTGGGAGGGTATGGGGTGTTCTTTCTATCGGTCGTTCGGCAAACGAGCGATTGATATCGTCCTGTCAGGGGTGGGTATTGTTATACTTTTGCCCATATTTTTTGTCATCGCTGCGCTGATCAAGCTGGAGAGCCGGGGCCCTGTCCTTTTTCGTCAAAAACGAGTGGGGCTGCACAAGAAAACCTTTTCCATCATGAAGTTCCGCACCATGCGCACGGATACTCCCAAGGATACTCCCACCCATTTGCTGGCAAACCCCGACCGGTACATCACAAAGGCGGGGCGTTTTCTGCGCAAAACCAGCCTGGACGAGCTGCCCCAGATCTTCAACATCCTAAAAGGCGACATGGCCGTCATCGGTCCTCGCCCCGCCCTGTGGAATCAGGATGATCTGGTAGCGGAACGCGACAAATACGGTGCCAATGACGTGCTGCCCGGCCTGACAGGCTGGGCGCAAATCAATGGCCGTGACGAGCTGGAAATCCCCGTTAAAGCAAGACTGGACGGGGAATATGTTCAGAGGATGAGCTTTGTGTTTGACGCCAAATGCTTCTTTGGCACCATCGTTTCCATTTTCAAGCGTGAAGGTGTTGTGGAAGGCGGCACGGGGGAAATACATCGTAAGGAGCAGGACAAGGCGGTGCGCCCATGAAACGGATTCTCATCACCGGTGCGAACAGCTATATCGGCACCTCGGTCGGGAAATACCTTGCCCAGTGGCCGGAGCAGTATCAGGTCGACACCGCTGACACGATTGACGGATCATGGCATAAAAAGAACTTCTCCGGTTATGACAGCGTGTTCCATGTAGCGGGGATAGCGCATATCAATACAAAGAAATTGGATCAGGCTGGGCGGGACAGATATTGGAAGGTCAACGCGGAATTGCCGGCGGAAGTTGCCGGAAAGGCAAAAAAAGAAGGAGTCGGCCAGTTTATTTTTCTCAGCAGCATGAGTGTTTATGGCGAGCACGGAAGCATTAAAAACCCCGTGACGATCGCCCCGGATACCCGTCCCGCCCCCAAGGATCTTTATGGAAAAAGCAAGCTGGCGGCTGAGAAAAACCTGCAATCCCTGCATGACAGTTCCTTTGCGGTATGTATTCTGCGGCCGCCGATGATCTATGGCCCGGGATGCAAGGGAAATTATCCGGCGCTGGCCAGGTTTGCCCGTGTCTCTCCTTTCTTTCCCCGATTCTCCAATGAACGTTCCATGCTGTTTATTGATAATTTGTCCATTTTTGTACGATGGCTGATTGACAGCCAGCAACAGGGCTTGTTTTTACCACGGAATCAGGAAACGGTAAACACCGGTACCTTGGTACAGGCCATCGCCGCTTTTCATGGCAGGCGGATCGCGCTCACCAGAATATTCAACCCATTGCTGCGTTTTCTCAGCGGCAGGGTATCTGTGGTTGACAAGGTGCTGGGCGGATTGGTCTATCAGGGGGAAGAGAACATGGGCAGACGCCAGGGCATCCGATACGTTGATTTTTCCGCTTCAATAATAAAGACAGAAGAACACAGCAGATGAACATCCTTACATTAATGACCTCCTACAAATGGCTGCTGGCTCTTCGGGAAGAGCTGGTGGACGGCTTGCTTTCCAGTGGTTATGGGATAAGCATTCTTGGCCCCTTCGATGGTAATGAGAAGTTTTTTGTCGAAAAGGGATGTGATTGCCACCACCTGGAGGTGCAGCGCCGGGGCACCAGCATCCTGGCCGACATGAAAGTATTTAACACATATCACCGTCTCATGAAGCAGATCCGGCCTGGCGTGGTGATGACCTTTTCCATCAAAGCCAATATCTATGGCGCCTTGGCGGCGCGTGTCTTGCGGATACCGCGGGTAGTCTCCATTTCCGGCCTGGGCAGCGGGTTGCATGGCGGAGGGGCCTTGGCACGGCTCCTGTTGTTCATGTACAGGATTTCATTAAAAGGCGCCAGTTGTATCTTTTTCCAAAACACCCACAACCTTCAGTTCATGCGAGGACATAACTTGTTCCCCCCCCGGCAGCATGTGCGTCTGATCAGCGGCTCCGGAGTCAATCTGAGCAAGTTTCAACCGGTCGCATATCCGGCAGATGATTTGGAGACAAGGTTTTTGTTTATCGGCCGGCTGATGAAAGAGAAAGGCCTGGACGAGTTGCTGTCAGCTTTTCAAACCCTTTCAAGGACACATGAAGGAGTACGGCTTGACCTGCTGGGCCTGGCTGAGGAGGATTATACTGACAAACTCCGTCAAGCCGGCGGCGGGGGCAAGGCCGCCTATCACGGGGAACAGCATGATGTCCGTCCCTATATTGCCCGGAGCCATTGCGTGGTTCTGCCATCCTATCATGAGGGCATGGCCAATGTTCTCCTGGAGGCGGCGGCCAGCGGCCGCCCGGTGATCGCCACCCGTATCCCCGGGTGCAGGGAAACCTTTGACGAGGGGATCAGCGGACTGGGGTGTGAGCCCCGCAACGCCGGGGACCTGGCCCGCGCCATGGAGGAGTTTGTCAGGCTGCCCCATACGAAAAAACAGCAGATGGGCCTTGCCGGGCGCGCCAAGATGGAACGCGAGTTTGACCGCCGCAAGGTGATTGACGCTTATTTGGAAGAGATCGACAAATTAAGGAAGGAGCGACAAACATCATGACCACCCTGTATCAGAAGCTGGTAAACCGGGAGGAGAAGATTTCCCTGATAGGTCTGGGCTATGTGGGCATGCCCATCGCGGTCACTTTCGCCAGGAAGGCGGATGTGATCGGCTTTGACATCAGCCGGCCCAAGATCGCGCTGTACAAGCAGGGCAAGGATCCGACCCGGGAAGTGGGGGATGAGGTCATTTCCCGGACGACCGTTGAGTTTACCTCCAACCCGGCAGATCTGAAGAGGGCCAGGTTCCATATCGTGGCCGTGCCCACCCCGGTGCGTGACGACCATACCCCGGATTTGGGACCTCTTATCTCCGCCAGCAGCACCCTGGGCCGGAACCTCGCGCCCGGCAGCATCGTGGTGTATGAGTCCACCGTCTATCCCGGCGTCACCGAGGACATCTGCGTGCCCATCCTTGAAAGGGAATCCGGCCTGACCTGCGGCGTGGATTTCAAGGTCGGCTATTCGCCCGAGCGCATCAACCCCGGTGACAAGGTGCACCGCCTGGAAACCATCGTCAAGGTGGTGTCCGGCATGGACGAGCAAACCCTGGACATCGTGGCCCGGGTGTATGAGCTGGTGGTGGAGGCCGGGGTCTACCGGGCAGCATCCATCAAGGTGGCTGAAGCCGCCAAGGTCATTGAGAACAGCCAGCGTGACATCAACATCGCCTTCATGAACGAGCTGTCCATCATCTTCAACAAGCTGGGCATCGATACCAAATCTGTGTTGGAGGCTGCCGGCACCAAATGGAACTTCCTCAAGTTCACCCCCGGCCTGGTGGGCGGCCACTGCATTGGCGTGGATCCCTACTACCTCACCTACAAGGCTGAGCAGGTGGGCTACCACAGCCAGATCATTCTTTCCGGCCGCCGCATCAACGATGGCATGGGCTGCTATGTTGCCGAGAACGCGGTCAAATGCCTCATCCGCGCGGACCGCCATATCAAGGGCGCCCGCGTGGTCATCCTGGGCTTTACCTTCAAGGAGAACTGCCCGGACACCCGCAACACCCGTGTCATCGACGTGTATCATGAGCTGATGGAGTATGGCATCAAGCCCCTTATTGCCGATCCCCAGGCGGACGCGCAGGAGGCCATGTACGAGTACGGCATCGAGTTTGTGGACATGGACAGCATCAAGGACATGGACGCGGTCATCCTGGCAGTGGCTCATGATGAGTTCAAGAGCATTGATATCACGCGCATGGATGCCTTCTTCGGCGATGGGCAGAAGGTGCTTTTGGACTTGAAGGGCCTGATGGACCGCAGTGAGTATGAAGCAGCCGGCTATGAGTACTGGAGGCTGTAGGCATGCAAAATAACCCGGTATTTCCTGAGGGGACACTGTTTGTGGTCACGGGCGGCGCCGGCTTTATCGGCACCAACCTGTGTGAGGCGCTGCTCCGGGATGGCTACAGGGTGCGCTGCCTGGATAACCTGTCCAACGGTTTCCAGGCCAATGTGGATTTGTTTGCCGCTGAACCCAATTACGCCTTTGTCAAGGGTGACATCCGCGACCTGGATACCTGCCTTACGGTTTGTGATGACGCGGACTATGTGCTGCACCAGGCAGCCTGGGGCAGCGTGCCGCGCAGCATTGAGATGCCCCTGCTGTATGAGGACATCAACACCAAAGGCACCCTGAACATGCTGGAAGCCGCCAGGCGGTGCAAGGTGAAAACCTTTGTGTACGCCTCCTCCAGCTCGGTATATGGGGATGAGCCCAATCTGCCCAAGCAGGAGGACCGCGTGGGCAGGCTGCTTTCCCCTTACGCGGTCACCAAGCGCAGCAATGAGGAATGGGCGCGCCAGTACACCCTGCACTATGGCCTGCCCACCGTTGGCCTGCGCTACTTCAATGTCTTCGGGCGCCGGCAGAATCCCGACGGCGCTTACGCCGCGGTCATTCCCAGGTTCATCAAGCTGCTCCTGGCCGACCAGGCTCCCACCATCAACGGGGACGGCCTGCAGAGCCGTGATTTCACCTATATTGACAATGTGATCCAGGCCAATCTTGTCGCCTGCCTGGCCGGGGAGGAGGCTGCCGGCCAAGCCTTCAACATTGCCTATGGCGGCCGGGAATACTTGATTGATATTTACCACGCCCTGACCCGTGCCCTGGGCAAGGAGTACATTCAGCCGGTCTTCGGCCCGGACCGCGCCGGGGATATCAGGCACAGCAATGCGGACATCAGCAAGGCCCGGGAATTGCTGGGATATGACCCGCAGTGGAGCTTTGAGCGGGGCATTGCAGCAGCCATTGACTGGTATAAGGAGCACCTATGAGCGTTCCTGTCATGCGCGGCCGTGACCAGTTTCACAGGTACCGCGGAGCCATTATGTTTTTGTCGCGCCTTGTTGGGGCTTTGCCCCGGCGCTGCCGCCTCCGGCTGCTGGAGCGCTTCAGGAAGACACGCGGGAAGAAAGGCCTGGCGGCGCGTTATATTCTGCTGAAAACGCTGGCGCGCGCTTGCGGGGACAATGTTGCCGTCTTTCCGGACGTCTATCTGCTGAATCCGCATAACATCAGCATCGGCAGCAATGTCAGCATACAGCCCATGTGCTATATTGAAGGCGGGGACAGCACAGATCCGGCTCATGGGGTGTTCATCGGCAACGATGTGTCCATCGCTCATGGCTGTACGCTCATTCCTGGAAACCATATTTCGAGCGATCTTTCGCTTCCCATTAAAGACCAAGGAGTTGCCCAGGGAGCTATACACATATCGAGCAATGTGTGGTTTGGCGCCAGAGTGGTTGTCCTGGCCAATGTCAATGTAGCAGAAGGGTGCATTCTTGCAGCCGGCGCCGTCCTGACGAAGAGCACCATAGAGAATGGAATATATGCTGGTGTGCCCGCTAAATTAGTCAAAAAGAGGGGCGATTAAGGTGAACTTGGCTTTTTTTCATGACCACAAATTTCGTTTCGATGGGAAGCAGTATTATTCAACTGGTGGTTTATCAGAAAACGCGCTTGCCAGATATTCTGCATTGTTTGACAATGTCGCAGTTTATGCAAGGGTTATCCCTATGGCAAAGGATGAAAAACTATCCCCTATCACAAATGAGCATGTACGCATCATCGATTATCGTGGAGCAGATCTTGGGAGGGAAATAGCGAAGTCTGATTTTGTTGTTGCGAGGATTCCTTCTTTAGTTGGTATCATTGCGGCTCTGAAGGCGAAACAACTGAAAAAGAAGTATCTGCTTGAGGTTGTCGGTTGTCCTTGGGATGCCTTGTGGAATCACAGCATCAGAGGGAAGATGCTCGCGCTTCCAATGACGCTTCTCATGAAGCTTGTCGTCAGGAATTCTCCCTATGTCGTTTATGTCACTCGCCGATTCCTGCAGAAGCGATACCCAACCAGGGGTAAATCCGTTGCGATATCCAATGTGGACATCTCAATGAAAGACGCCGATATCCTGGAAAAACGCCTGTCAAGAATTGCCCGAAGAGAGTCCCCTCTTATCATCGGTACTACAGCGGCTCTGGATGTTGCCTACAAAGGCCAGAGATATGTCATAGAAGCTCTGGGTAAACTGCGACGGCAAGGGATAGAAAGATTCAAGTACGAGCTTGTCGGAAGTGGAGACCCAGCCTTCCTGCAGGGAATATCAGGGCAGGAGGGGGTAGCGGACCTGGTTGAGATTATTGGACCCATGCCACACGGGGAAGTCTTACGGTGGTTGGAGAGAGTGGATGTCTACATTCAGCCAAGCAAGCAAGAAGGGCTTCCGCGTGCATTGATTGAAGCGATGAGCAGGGGATGTCTGGCTTTTGGCAGCCGCACAGCCGGTATTCCTGAGCTTTTACCGGAGAAATATCTCTTCAGTAAAGGATCACGCAAAGAAATTGCCAGGCTGTTGAAGAGTGTATCAATCGAGGAGATGACAGATGCTGCGAAAATAAATATAGATGCAGCCAATCAATACAATCGAGATGTACTTAATGCTCGCAGAAAGGAATTTTTTGAACAGGCGATGTATGAGACGATTGGCAGCGATGCTCATGAGAAAGGGGATGTATGAAAAATATCGGAAATGGTTTTTTCTTAAAAAGAAAGAACTCATATTATATTCAGCCTTTTTTCCCAAAAGCGATTCATGTTTATCTATTGCTCTCTACGACGGCAATCCTGTTGAGCAATTGGAATATCTTTGTCTTTACAGGGGCATCTGTCCTGTTGGCTTTGCTGTGTTTTGTTTCTGTGCGTGGAGATATATACCACCCGCTTGTGTGTTATTTTTCTATCCTGGTCATATACACTGTTGCATATCCTTTATTAAAAGCATCCGGGTATGAGCCCAACATTCGCAGCGCAGGAGAGGCTGTCAGCAGTTTTTCCATTGTTATTTCTTGGTGCAGCCTAATGACGGTTGCGTTGATATTGATGACCACCCGGTGCAAGGAAGGAAAAGAATACAACAGAAACAGTGAAAATCTGAGCGGACTGTTGATGTATATCGGATATCTTGCTTCTTTTCTGGTAGCCGCAGTTTTTTATTTTTACCTGTACAAAAAGGGATTTGTCTCCAAACAAAGCATAGCTGCAGACAACAGCTTGATTCACAGATTGGGTTCCATGGGCATGACAGTCAACCCGATTTTTATGTTTCTCTTGGTAGCCAAACTCCGTAATAAATTCGGCAAACTGACCGTTATTGTGTTGTCTTTGTTCAATGGCGTGCTGGCCTTGGCTTTTTCAGGAGAGCGGAATATCGTGCTGACAGCAATATTTTTTACGATTTTCAGTTTTCGATACAGCTTCGGCTTCCGAAAAAGAACGATTTATTTGATAGGCGTCTTTGCTATGGTATTTTTGACCTTCTCAGCCTCTCTTAAACTCTTCGGTTCCAAAGGCGCGTCTCTGCAAGGGGAAGATCCATTTTGGGTCAAATTCTTAATGAGCGATTTTTCGGCCGCCGGTTTCAATCTTGATAATCTTGTGCGCACACAGGGGGAATGGAGCTATAAGTGGGGTTCTTCTTTCTTATATGATTTCCTGTCGCCGGTGCGCAATATCATTCCCGGGTTGACGGACCTGTCTTCTGCCAGATGGAATCAAGCGTTTTTTTGGCCGACTCACAAAACAGGCCAGGGCTTTACGATTATAGGCGAAGGCTTTGTTAACTTTGGTTTGCTCGGGTCAATTGGATGGATGGCCATTATCTCCCTGGGCATAAGGCACCTGTACTATCAATCCTCGAAATCACCTATGCTGTTCACTTTCTATACTTTCAGTATCATTATGATGGCCTATGCTTCTCGAGCTGACCTGGCCAATGTCATTAGCCCGCTGGTAAAATATATGTTGACAATTGCAGTGGCCAATCGGGCAGCGCTGTTTTTTGAGAGGAAAATCAAATCGTGAAAACAAAAAACAGGCTTTTGTTCAATCTTGTAGTTCCAGTTCTTCTGCAGCTGGTCACCATTTTAGTGAACCTTGTTATTCCCCGGATGATTATCCTGAACTATGGCTCCTCGATTAACGGGTTATTTTCGACTGCCCAGCAAATCTCACAGGCGCTGTATCTTCTGGAGGGAGGCATTGCGGTTGCTGTTGCGGCACAGCTCTATCGGCCCATCCGAGAAAAATGCTGGGATGAAGTGAGCCGGGTATTGACCTCCGCCAAAAAGTATTACACCCGCATGTCTTACCTGTTTCTCGTCCTCAGCTTGATAACCTGTACTCTAATGGCCGTCTATTTGCGAGAAAACGTTAACCCGATCCGTTCATTTGCTGTCATATTCATTACGTCGCTGCAATATCTTCTTTCATTGTCCTTAATGAGCAGGATCAATGTAATTCAGGTTGCAGATGGCAGGGCTTATATCAAAAATATCAACGCAGTGGTTGGGCGGACCCTTGGCTTCGTTTTCCAATATGCTTTGATTTCCATCCATGCCGACTATGTGTTAGTCAAGTTTGCAGAAGTGTTTGCGATGATGATAGCGGTTCTTCCGGCAGTTTATATTCACTTCAAAGACTACCGTCAGATTTCTTTTCGCCATTCTGATCCCATTGCTGTCAAATCACAAACCAGTGCGCTGCTTTTGCAACTGACACAGATGGGAGCGCGTTCCCTGCCAGGGATCTTGGCAGTTTTGTTATTTGATTTGCGTGCGGCAAGCATAATTTCTGTGTATGTCCTGATTTTCCATTTTGGCAATTCTGTTATTGAAATGGTCAGCCAGTCATATGCGGCTTTCTTCAGCCGTATCTTTGGCGCGTCCGAGCTGGAAGCGGTTCGCAAGAAAACAGACATGCTGGATTTTATCACTTGGTTCTCATCCGGCGTTCTATTAATCTGTTTTTTGAATCTTACCTATCCTTTTGTCAAGATTTATACACACGGAGCGGATATCGATTATCATCTTCCATATGCGGTTGGAATCCTGGCCGTGACAGAGTTTTTTCGCAATTTATGTTTTATTCCCCGTACGGCGTTTTTATCGTTGGGGAATCTTGAACTGCTGAGCAAGAGTTCAATCTACGAACTGGCTCTTGGTGTGTTCGGGGGAGTAATTGGCGCTCTGGCAATAGGCTTGCCGGGAATCCTTATTGGTCTGTTAATCGGAAGTTTGATGCGCTTTCTTTATCTTAGCCATTCCTTTAACAAAAATATTCTGCATCAACCAATTAAAATTCAGCTTGTCAGCAATTTGCGGTATGCAATTTTTATTATTATTTCATGGGTATTAACCCTTCAGATTGAGGTGTCAGATAAAGTATTCATGAGGTGGATATTAGATAGTTTCTTCGTAATGCTCGTTGCCGCTGTTTTCATTTTTGCCGGTTTTGCTTTACTTAATCAAAAAACAGCAGTCAAGATATTGATTAGTATCAGGAATCAATTGTTTGGAAGGAAGAGATAGGAATTATATGTTATCATATAAAGACAAGCGTTGTTCTGATTTCAGTGACAGCACTGAGTTAATTGAGCTTAAAAACTGTTTCCGTCTTTTTAATCATTGTGAATTTGAACAAGGCATATTGATTATGGAACAAAGAGCACGAAAGAAAGCCATGTAAAGGAAGAAAGTTATGTCAGACAAGCCTAAAATCGTAGTGACAGGCGCAGCCGGTTTTATTGGCTTCCACCTGTCCAGGCGTTTATTGGAAGAGGGCAGGGAAGTGGTTGGTTTTGACAATCTCAATGATTACTACCCAGTATCCCTCAAACAAGCGCGGTTAAATCAGTTGGCAGCCTCTCCCGGTTTTGACTTTATTCAGGGAGATCTTTCAGATCCCAGGGCAGTCGAGGCTGTGTTTTTGGAGCATCAGCCAACAGTTGTGGTGAACCTGGCCGCCCAGGCCGGTGTACGTTATTCCATCGAGAACCCGCAAGTTTACATCGATAGCAACATCACAGGTTTTTTCAACATCCTCGAGGCCTGCCGCCATCATCCGGTGCAGCATCTTGTGTATGCTTCTTCCAGCTCCGTGTATGGCAACCAACAAAAGACCCCCTTTTCCGTCAGCGATGATGTCAGCCATCCCATCAGTTTATATGCGGCCACCAAGAAGAGCAATGAGCTCATGGCGTATACATATAGCCACCTTTATGCCATTCCGGCGACCGGGCTGCGCTTCTTCACAGTGTATGGCCCCTGGGGCAGGCCGGACATGGCGTATTTTTCCTTTACCGACAAGCTCATCAGGGGAGAGCCGATCAGGGTGTTTAACCATGGCGACATGAAACGGGATTTCACCTATATCGATGACATTGTCCAGGGCGTCGTCAGCCTGCTGGACAGCCCGCCGCAGGGCACGCCGCCGCATCGACTCTATAACATTGGCAACAATCAACCGGTGGATTTGATGCATTTTATCAAAACCCTGGAGTCGAACCTGATGAGGGAAAAGCTGATCGGCAAACCGGCTGTCATGGAGTTTTTACCGATGCAGCCGGGGGATGTTTATCAAACCTATGCCGATGTGGATGCCTTAATGCGAGACTTCAATTTTAAACCATCGACTTCCATTGAGGAAGGCCTTGCACATTTTGTGAGCTGGTATAAAGCATACTATATGGAAAAATCATATTCGGCTGGAGGAGAATAATGAGGATAGCGGTTGCGGGAACAGGTTATGTCGGGATGTCGATGGCGGTGTTGCTGGCGCAGCACCATGAGGTAACAGCGGTGGATATTCTGCCATGGAAAGTGGAGCTGATCAATCAGAAGAAATCTCCCATACAGGATGACGAAATTGAACGGTTTCTCGCTGAAAAACCACTTGACCTGGTTGCGACAACCAATGGCGATGCGGCCTATGCGAATGCTAATCTTGTGATCATCTCAACGCCGACAGATTATGACCCTCAAAAGAACTTCTTTAATATATCGAGTGTTGACAGCGTGATTCAGCAGGTCATGCGGGTGAATAAACATGCGGCGATTGTGATCAAGTCCACAGTTCCCGTCGGCTATACCGAGGAAGCTGTCAGGCGCTTTAACTGTAACCGGCTTCTTTTCTCGCCGGAATTCCTGCGGGAAAGCAAGGCTTTATATGACAATCTGTACCCATCGCGCATCATTGTAGGCATTCCTAAGCGGAACCAGCATTTACGGAAAAAAGCGAAACTGTTTGCGGTCTTGTTGCAGGAATGCGCGATCAAAGAGGATGTCCCTACATTGATCATGCCTTCAACCGAGGCGGAAGCGGTCAAACTGTTTTCCAATACCTATCTGGCGCTGCGGGTCAGCTTCTTCAATGAGCTGGATACCTATGCCGAGGTCCGGGGCTTGAGCACCAGGAACATCATTGAAGGCGTGGGCCTGGATCCGCGCATTGGCAATCACTATAACAATCCTTCCTTTGGTTACGGAGGTTATTGCCTGCCAAAGGATACCAAACAGCTTCTGGCCAACTACGAGGATGTGCCCAACAACATTATCCGGGCCATTGTGGATGCCAACCGAACGCGCAAGGACTTTATCGCAGACCGGATACTCACTCTGGCAGGCTTTCCCCAAAAATCCGACCCGATCATCGGGTTGTATAGACTCACTATGAAAACCAATTCTGACAACTTCCGTCACAGCAGCATTCAGGGCGTCATGAAGCGGATCAAGGGGAAAGGCGTGGAAGTCATCGTTTATGAGCCTGCGCTGGAGGAGGAAACCTTCTATAACAGCCGTGTCATCAAAGATTTTGAAAAGTTCAAGCAAATGTGCGACATCGTGGTAGCAAACCGTATGAGCGCTGAACTGAATGATATAGAATACAAAGTATATACGCGGGATATATTCAACCGGGATTAACACTGATCCCAGTCTTTATTGCATCGTCGCGCCGGGTCTTTTGTTGGCCTGCTGTGTCAGTCAACCTCAACGTAGCTCAGGCTACACCATCGGTTTCCTTCCTTGCAGGCCAACAAAATCCCTCGCCGCTTTGGATGCAAACAAGCTTTACATCAGTATTATTCGTCCAGCAGCTGGACCGCCTTGACCAGCTCCTCCGCTGTGTTCGGGAACGCTTTGGAAAAGCGCTGCATCAACACAGAAAGCGCATTGCCGTTGAGCGTTATGCTTTGCAGGTCGCTGCCAAGCAGCGGGAGGACAGGCCATCCAGAGGTGTCGGGCAGGGAGGGCAATTTGTCTGTCTCCTCCAGGCGCAGGCTGAGGGCAAGCGCGGGTTCCTTGCTGAAAACCGATATCCCGGCAGTGGTTTCCGACTGCCAGGGTTCAGTTCGCCGGGTTTTGTGGCTCGCTGTCACGCCGAACATGGGAATGCCCGCGGAATAAGCGTGCAAGGACAAGTCCACTGAATCGTCCTCTGCCACAGTATATTGCAGGGCAAGGTGGGCGCTTTCCTCCATGGGCGCTATGGGCAGGTCTGAGCCCTCCACGGCCTGGGTGCGCACCTTTTCCCAGTCCACACCCTTGGATGTGCCGGACCCGTCAAGCTTGTACCCTTCTCCTGCTGTCAGAATCAGTCCGCCCTGTTTTCCGCCCGGCAAAACAGCCAGCCGCAGCGTTGCCTCCTCCTGCACCTTGGAGGTATCCACCACATAACACAGGCTATCCGTGCCTTCCCTGCTGTAGGCGGAAAGCTCCAGCAGGTCTGTTTCCTCTTCCGACAACATCCGGTAAATCAGGTCTTTGAGGGATTTCGCGATCGCTACGCTGGCTGAATCCTGCATCCAGGAGCCATTCTCCAACAGTAGGGACAAATATGTGATCTGGCTGATGACCATTTGCAGGGCATAATCATTTTCAAAGGCGGTCAGCAGGGATTTCAGCGTCCGGGCCGCATCATGGGTGGTGAGGATCAGGCTGACCTTGCTGTCAAAACTGCCCAGCTCCCCCATGGGATAATCGCCCTGCTGCCAGGCTTTTCCTTCAAGCAGCTTGTCCGCCTCATCCCTGAGCAAGACCAGGTAAGGGCTGATGAGGCTTGGGATGTTCAGTGCCAGCAGCGGCGCCGATCCATCCAGGGCAAGCTTTACCTTGTCCTGTGGCAGGAAGAACAGGCTGTCAATCAGGTCGGCGGCGATGCCGTTGCCTCCTGTTTTTTTATCTGCCCAGACGATGACAGAGGCTAAGTCCGCCTGTTCAGTGCCCAGGGATAAACTGGCTGCCCAGGGCGCAAAGGAGCCTTTGAAGCGCAGATCGGAGAAGCCTTTTGCAAGGAGGTTGATCGTCCCGGTTGCGGCCTCGGGGTCTGACGAATGCTCCAAGAGGTCCGAAAGCTCCCTCGACAAGGGCGTTTCGCCCTGCAGCAAAGAGAGCAGCACATCCGCGTCCGGGGCCAGGCTCAATGTCCACTGGAGCGCGTGGCCGCGGGCAAATATGTCTTGGGGGATCGCGGCGCTGGCGGTAAAGGCGCCCAGTATGAGCAGGCTGCACAGCAGCAGTGCCAGAGTTCTTTTCATGGTGTTATCCTCCCGTTTGATTAAAAGGAACTGTAGCGCGCCAGGCGATACAGCTGTGTTTTTCCTGCTGTGTCCGGTACAAGAAGCAGATCCTCCGAAAGGAAGACGATGCCAGGCTGATACGCGGCTCTTCCGCGCGCCCAGGAAGGCTGGAAGAGATTCATTTCCTCAGGCGTCAGGACGGCTTCCGCTTTCCCGGTGCGTGCGTCCATCACCCAGAAGCTGAAAGGGCTGCTGCTGTTGTCAGGTTTTACGATCAGCAGATACCTGCTGCCGTCAGGGGCCATTGCCGCATGGCAAATGAAGGGTTCCCCGGTTTGCTCCTTGGAGATCCCTTCACGATATGCCGTGATATCTCCCATGGTTTCAAGGGGAGCGCTCAGGATAAACCGGACAGCCTGCTGCTCGCTGAGCTGAACCTCCAGCCTGTAGGGCTGTCCTCCAATGGACAGGTTAAACATTGGTTTGACGAGCGCCGCCGAGTTGAGCATGCTTTCTGTCAGGCTGCCTTCTCTTGACGCGGCAAAGTACACGATGCTTGTACTGGGCAGCGGGCTTTGGCGGAAGACCCATCCGGCCGGACCTTCCTTGAAGGCCAAGAGCGCATTATGTCTCGTCCCTGCGACGAAGCTGATGATTTCTCCTTGCGCGTTCATCCCCAAGCCGGGGAAGGCCGGCAGGCGCTCATGGGTGTCTGCCAGCAGCTTGTGGGTTTCATGTGTCAGGTCATACCGGCACAACCTGGTGGCGCCGCTGAGGAACTCGGTATAGTACAGGTACCTGCTGTCTGCGCTGAACAGGCCTTGCATGACTGTTGAGAACAGCCGGAGGTTGCCTTTCTGATAGGTTTTGATGGAAAACATCTCGCCTTTTTCCGTATCAATCAGCATCAGCGGGACAGACCGCATATTCGCCAAAGCCATTCTCGCATTCATTACACAGAGGTGTTTCCCGTCGGGTGACCATATATAGCCTTCAGCGCCTATCATTTGGGAGGGCTTCAGGGATGCGTACCAGATGGCCTGTTCCATTCCCTCCCGGTTGAAGACGCATCGCGACAGGTTCAGCGCTACGGCGCGCAGGGTGTCGCCCGCCAGCACAAACAGCTGGTTACCTTCGCTGCACAGGATGCGCTGCCCGTCAGGCGAGACTGACAGCGCCCGGAAACCATTCTCCAGCAGCGCGGAACCCTTCATGACCGTTTGCTCCATGTCCGCGCCGGAAGTGACATTTGCGCCGGCTTCATCGCCGTAAAGGGCCAGCAACAGCGGCTCCGCAATGATGGCAGACTTGTGGCCAATGACGGTGTATTTCTTGTCCGCGTCCAGCCATTCCACAGGCTCCAGTCTGAAACCGGGGATGGGTTGATCATGTTGCGATTTGGCGGAAGGCAACATGAACATCAGTATCAGGCACATCAGCAACAAGCGTTTCAACATGGCACTTAACTCCTCCTTTTGTTTGGATGATCAGGCGGATTGCGGACTTCAGTTTCAAGCTGGTCCAAAGCGTCTGGCGTCCACGCCCTCCGCGAGCCCGCGCGGTCCATCCTGCTGGATTGCGCCTGCATGGTCAGGGACGGGTCGGCAGGGTCGCCGACAGGCTGTTCCATGTCCGGCTATGGTTTCATCCCTGCTTTATTCCCCTGCATGCTGTGCATGAGCAGCAGACGCGATGGCAGAGACCTCCAAACACCCGTAAACATTATACTCAACAACACCTGTTGGTGGAAGTTCAGGTTTTGAATTTTGTTGGCGCGGTGGTTATAGGCTGAATGCGATTCAGGGCAAAATGATGTAAAATGTCGATTCGCAGCGGTAAACCGACAGGGCGTGATTCTTGAGGGTACAAAGAAGATGCTGTATACTCGACTTTGAGAAATTGGAGAGGTATGAGTATGAAATGCGCAGGGTTTGGACAACGCTTGCAGGGAAAGAAACAATTTCATGATGATCTGAGTGAAATGCTGATAGAACATATGTAAAAACTCTGTGAAAGCTGATGATTGGGCTTTGATGTAGAAAAAATGTGTCGGGAGCGTAGATAATGTCAGTTTTAGATCGGAAAATTGATGGATGGAAAAACAGATTGCTTGATCTCAGCAAGCGAAACCGGCTAATCAATTACCGTGACACAAAAAGGTCAAGTCTCCGGATACTCAGGCCGGGTCTGGCTGATTTGTGGAATGAGCTTGTTGTTCATGGACGGACCATCAGTTTTCCGATGAATGAGGAGGAAAACACCGGATCATCTGCCCTGAAAGGCAACGCTGATGATTATATCGCAACAAATCAGCCGGTTGTCGAGCAGAACAAGACGCTGAGAAATTTGCGCAGCAAGGCGCGAATCATGATTGAAGAGCGCGGTGTCAACTCGCTGTACCTGGCGTTCGGGTTTGTGCAATGGAAAGAAAATGATTCAGCGGAGCAGTTCTTGCGTTCGCCTGTCATTCTGGTGCCGGTTTCCCTGTCCCTTGCGAACATTTCCTCTCCGTTCACGCTCAGCCTGCATGAGGATGAAATTGTGTTGAATCCCACGCTTGCCTACAAGTTTGAACAGGATTATGGACTGGTTTTCCCGGACTACGATGAGGAAGCGGATATTGAGGACTACCTTGGCCGGATTCATGCGGCCGTGGAAGCAAAGGGGTGGAGCGTTGCACATCAGGTAGGCTTCAGCCTGTTTTCATTTTTGAATATGAACATGTACCGAGACCTTGACAACCACCGGGACAAGGTCAGGAACAATCCTGTTGTCTTGGCCTTGTGTGGAGACAACAGCATGCTCAAGGATAAAAGCATCGGCGACATCAAAGGATTTGATCATGACGGGAGCCTGCTTCCTGAGCAAAGTTTTCAGGTCGTTGATGCGGATTCCAGCCAGCAGGATGCGATACTCAGCGCAAGAAAGGGCTACAGCTTTGTTCTGCAGGGACCTCCCGGCACTGGGAAAAGTCAAACGATTACGAATATTATCGCCGAGTGCCTGGCTGCAGGAAAGAAAGTCCTGTTTGTATCGGAGAAAATGGCCGCGCTTGAGGTTGTTCACAAAAGGCTGACAGAAGCACAGCTCAGCGATTACATACTCACGCTTCACAGCTATAAAACCAGCAAGAAAGATATTATGGACCAGCTGAGAAAGGCGCTGCATCTTTCCCGGAAAAAAGCCAAAGTGGGGGATGAGGCCGCCCAAAGGCTGCATAAGCTGAAGGAAAACAGAGACCTGCTGAATGCATATGTGAGCGAGCTTCATCAATGTATTGAGCCCCTTGGGTTATCCGTGTATGAGGTGAATGGCAGGCTGGCAAACATTCAGGAAGCGCCGGATTTGTCCTTTAGTCTGGATACGGTCAAGAGGATAAGCCTCAGGGAACTGGACAGCCAAATCTCGCTGCTGACAAAACTGGGGGACAGCGTTGAAGGCACCACTGCAAATATACGCGCCAATCCCTGGTATGGTTTTGGCGCCGGCTATATAACGCACGAACTCAGACAGAGCATCAGCAGTAAAATACCTCAGCTTGCAAGCCTGATCAGCTCGATTTCCGGGTTAATGGTCAGGCTGAGGGAAGCGGTAAACCTGAACACCCCTCTGACAGCGGACGGTGTGTCCAGGGGCTTAAGCCTTGGCGGGCTTGTCAGGGAAGCGAAGCTCGTTCCCCAAAGCTGGCTGACTGTCGAAGACTCTGAAACGATTTCTGATGATATTGAGAAACTGCGCAAAGCGTCCGCAAGGCTTATCCGTCTGGAAAATGAGATCGAAAGGAACAGGCTTCTCTTGGGGGATCAGGATCAAAGCATACAACCGGTGAGCGCTTTGAGAATCACATCGGAGGAAGCTTGTGAATATGCCGGGTGCATATCCCGGGAAATAGAGCGGAACGCCGGCTTCAAAAAGTGGAAGGAAATCAACAACTTAGAGGCAATACAATCGATGTTGTCCGAGGCGGAAGTGAAGGCTCAGAGACATCGCGAACTCAAAGCGCAGGTTTTGGAGGAGTATGAGCTTGACTTGCTGGATGCTGACAGCACAGGCTTGTATAAGCGTTTCCTTCTGAATTACCGGACCGTGATGAGGATCTTCAAAGGTCAGTATTATCGCGACAGGAAGACTGTCATCGGCACATCGCTGACCAGCCGGAAGCTGACGAACGCCGATATTATGGCCGTTTTGAAAAAGCTTCAAAAAATGACGCAGCTGAAGAAATGGTATCAGGAGAACCGTCAACTGCTGGATGAGTTCTTTCCGGAACACCGTATTGATGAAGATGCCGATTATGCGGCTGTAAAGGAAGGATTAAAAAGGTTTGGCGCGCTCTTTACGGTTGAGGCGTGCGCGAAGAGCGTTGCTGAAGAATATGAAAACCTGGCGATTCAAAGCGCAGCTTTGGATGAGATGTTCGGAACGGACTACGACGGTTTTGCGTCAAACTGGGACATGATCGAAGAAAAACACAAGTGGTTCTTGTCTTTCAGGGAAAAAGCGGCAAAAGCACGCCAGGACGAGGATTTTATAAAGGCCATTGCCCTGAACGAGCACAATGCCAGGTTGGCCGATGAGCTGTTGACGGAGCTAGGCGACCGGTACAAGGAATTCCGGATTCTTTACGACTGGTTCCTGTCTCTTTTTGACGGACAAAGACAGGCGCGGCTGTTGCTGTCAAGCCTTGACGAGCTGTCCGCAAGATGCGAATCGCTCATGTCAAACATGCCCATGCTGGACGAGTGGATGGATTATCGCGCAATCCGGGATAACTGCTTTTTGGCAGGCATGGGAAACTATATAGATGCCATAGAAGAACACGAAGTGCAAAAAACGGACATCGTTTCAGCGTATCTTAAACGGTTTTACAGCTTGTGGCTGGACAAAGTGCTGCCAGGCCTGCCGGCTGTCATGAGGTTTCGAAAACGTGAGCATGAAAGAACGATTGCTGATTTCCGGGAACTGGACATACAGCAGTTTGAGATTGCCAAGGCGAGGATCCAGCAGAACCTGATCAGCTCCCTGCCATCCATTGACAGCTTTTCCGCCGGCGGCAGTGAATTGAGCATCCTTCGCAGAGAATTGAACAAGCAAAAGCGTATCATGCCGATACGAAAACTGTTCCGCAGCATACCCAACCTGCTGCTCGAACTGAAACCTTGTTTCATGATGTCGCCGCTTTCAGTGAGCCTGTTTCTGGAAGCCGACAGCTATTATTTTGATACGATCATATTTGACGAGGCCTCACAGGTGCGCACCGAGAACGCGATCGGCGCCATTTCCCGCGGCAAGCAGGTCATCATCGCGGGGGACAGCAAGCAGTTGCCGCCGACAAATTTCTTTGCTGTCACAACATCCGATTCCGAATATGACGCGGAAGATGATGACGATGAGGCGTATTATACCGACTCAGCCGGATTTGAGTCTTTGCTGGATGAGGCCATGCTGCTTCCTGTGCAGACCTTGTTGTGGCACTATCGGAGCAGGCATGAGAGCCTGATCGCCTTTTCAAATTCCATGATCTACAACAACAGCTTGATCACCTTCCCTTCAAGCCAGCTTCATGCAGACAACACCGGCGTACAATATTATTATGTGTCTGACGGTGTATATGACCGGGGTGGCAGGAGGGGCAATCAGAAGGAAGCCGAGGTGGTGGCCAACATGGTGTTTGACCATTTCAAGCAGAGCCCTGACCGCTCCCTTGGAGTGATCGCCTTCGGCGAAGCGCAGCAGCAGGCAATAGAAAACGCTTTGTACAAAATGCGCCTGGCAGACGCGGGTTACGAATCCTGCTTCAATGAGGAGAGGGAAGAGGCGTTCTTTGTGAAGAACCTGGAAAACGTTCAGGGAGATGAGCGGGACACAATCATCTTCAGCATTGGATACGCCAAAGCCCCGGATGGTCAGATGCGGATGAACTTTGGCCCGCTCAGCCAGGCTGGCGGAGAACGCCGTTTGAATGTTGCAATCACCCGCGCAAAGCACAACGTGAAGCTGGTTGGCTCCATTCTGCCTGCGGACATTGTCCCTGAACGCATATCGGCAGAGGGACCCAAGCTGCTGCGCTCCTATATAGAGTATGCCCAAAACAGGGGAGCGCAGCAGATTGCCCGGAACGAAGAAGGCGACGCATGCCTGAGCAAGTTTGCGTTTGAACGGGCAGTCGAAGCCTTTCTGCTTGACCATGGGTACGAGGTTGAGTCAAACGTCGGCTGCTCCGATTATCGCATAGATTTGGCTGTCGTTCATCCCAGAATGAAACAGGAGTATGCCATCGGGATAGAATGTGATGGCGAGATGTACAATTCTGCCCGGACTGCCCGGGAACGCGACCGCTTGCGCGAATCGGTGCTTGTGTCAATGGGATGGAAATTGACCAGGGTATGGTCAAGCGACTGGGTGAAAAACCCAGGGCATATGGGCGATGAGCTTGTTCAGACGATAGAGCGGGCGATTGCGTCAAAGGACGCAGCTGCAAAACCGGATGCTTTGCCGGCTTCGGAGGCGGCTGATGATGCTCCGGACGCTGACGGGGGTCCGCAACAGAATGAATACCTGGAACTGGAAAACAAGGAACCGACAGACAACCACTATGGCTTTGGAAAGTATAAGGAAACCAATCCCTGGACGCTCCGGTTCCCGGCAGGTGCGGACAGGGCAAGCGAGAGCATCGTCGCCATTGTCGAGAATGAATTTCCCGTTCACTTTGAATTGCTCTGCCAGCGCCTGGCGTTCTTCTATGGGAGAAGCAAGGTCACATCTGTGGTAAGGGATGAGATCTCCGATAAGCTTCAGGGACTCAAACAAAGAGTTGTTCGCAGGGGTGATTTTCTCTATCCAGTGCCGACTCCTGAAATCACTGTGAAACTTCCCAACACAAGAAGCATCAATATGATCAGCGTGGACGAACTGGCCATGGCAGCGTATATCATCGCACAAAAAAGCATAGGAAGCACGCCTGAGTCACTTGTTGTTGAGGTAGCCAGGGCTTATGGTTTTACCAGGGCAGGGGTCAACATACGGCAAGCGGTCAACGGTGCGATTGATCTTCTGCTGCAGTCCGGCTCAGTTTCCATAATGGAAGGAAAGATTATTGCAGGGGAAAAACGCCCGCGCCCGAGGTTTTACGATTGATGCTGATTTCATTAATCTGGGCAAGTTCGCGATATTGCTCTCCGCATACCTTGTGAGCATCCGAGACGATGAAGTCAAGACGACAACTCCCCTTCCTTCAGCTTCTCAAACAGGCGCCTGTAGCTTACTCAATACCACTTAATATCGTAATATTCATTGATTAGTGGATCTCTATACCAATAACTATTGCCTCGCCACGAATACTTCTCAGGGTAATGGAAAGCCGCAGCAACCTTGTCCCCTAACTCTTTTAACTGTTTTCCTATATCGCGCATTGTCTTGTTATCAGCGCTGCTCGTTGTGTCAGCAGCTTGCTCGAACGCCTTGATCATTTCGTTGTAAGAACCGATAAACTGAGCCAGCAAATCCTGCTGCTCTGACGTGGTGCTATTGCTTGATTGAGCGAAGTGCAGCAATTTTTCAGCCATAAAGATATGCCGTGCGTATGTAAAGCCAATATCTTCCAGCCATTTCGTATATTTTTTGCTCACATACGGTATTGGCTCTGCGTCAATACCGTATACTTCCTTCAAGACATCAAGCCTGTGCTGCTGATCGGTGAATGTAAAATTCCATCCCCGCAGTGCATTTATGTATTTCCCTGTCAAGACATGAGAGCCGATGCTTGGTGAATCGAACCTCAACGCAACCAGCATCAGCAGCAGCATATCTTCTTGATCGATGTTGGTATACACATGATGCTTTTCTGTATTGACAGCGGCCAGCGCTTTAGGGATCAATGAAAAATCACTGCGCAGTTTTTTTAAAACAGCGCTTATCATTTTTCTGTTACGGTCAGTTCTGCCAAGATCATTGGCGCCTATTGTGGCATTTCCCCGGGCCCTCAGATAATCCATGATGCCCAGACCATCAAGATGCTGCATACCCTTATGATATTTCCGGTCATAGGAAGCCGTATAAGCCATGTCCATATTAAAATCCACGCCTCCAATGGCATCACCGAGCGCAATGACCGCGTTCATATCAACAACAAAATACCTGTCGATAGGGATTCCGCCCAAAAGCCAGCTCGCAGCGTTGACCGCATTTTGAATGCCCTCTTCAATAGTCTTCGCGCAATTGATAGCGGCGTTCAGCTTGTATATCCCTCTGATATTCGGCACATAGGTTAAAGTGTCCCTTGGGATCGATACAAGATCAACCGTTATTTTATCGATATTTATCGAAATGACCATAATCGAATCTGTATGACAATCTGCGAAATGTTTTTTTCCACCGCTGCCATAATATCCTGGTTTTCCAAAGTCTACACCTAAAAGCAATATATTGAAGAATTTGTCTGATGTTGCTGCCAATTCTACCTTGCTGTTCTCTGACAACAAATAATTCTTCGATTCGATGGCAAATGCAGTGGAAAACGACAACCATATTGTCAACAGTGTGATAAGGACTGCGAATACCTTGTTCTGATCAATGCGAATCATTTCCTTCAAAATAAAAACCTCTTTGTATTATAGCGCTTTCAGACTATCATCCTTGAGTTTAAAAGTAAATAGCCCCTGCTGTGCTGGATTCTCAACAATATATCCTGCTGTCATATAAAAATGGACAGTCCGGTTCTCTTCAGCCTGTGGTATGATTACAGATATTTTAGTAACGCGAGGAGCTGTCCGGGAAGATAGATGATGAAAGCAGTTCGTTTCAAACCAGGCGCGGATCTTGGCCCCCAGATATCGCGGGTATGGCGGCTGAGCGTCCCTGCCATTCTGACACAGATCACGACTGTTGCCATGCAGTATATCGATTCGGCAATGGTCGGCAAGCTGGGTGCCAACGCATCCGCGGCCATCGGTTTGGTCTCTACCAGCACCTGGTTGATGAACGGCGTCAGCTCCGCTGTTGCCGTGGGCTTTTCAGTGCAGGTGGCGCAGTATATCGGCGCGAGTGAACCGTTTCACGCCCGCCGCGTGATGAAGCACGGGTTTGCCGCCGCGCTGCTGATCTCAATGATGCTCATGCTGGTCGGGATAGGAATTTCCAATTCCTTGCCTTGCTGGCTGGGCGGGGAAGAAGTCCTTTGGAAGGACGCAAGCGCGTACTTTCTGCTGTTCGCCATCACCATGCCGTTTATGGCGATGAACAGGATGGCGGCCAGCTTTCTCCAAAGCGCGGGCAACATGGTGGTTCCCAGCGTATTGAATGCCCTAATGTGCGTGCTGGATGTTGTCTTCAACGCCATCTTTATTCCACGATACGGCGTGCTGGGCGCGGGGATAGGCACCTGCCTTGCCGCTGTTGTCGTATGCTTCGCGGAGTTGTGGTTCTGCTGCTTTCGTTATGAACCCTTGCGGCTCAACCGCAAGGAAAGCTGTCCCCTGGATGCAAGCGTTCTCAGGCGCGCGCTGAGGATTGGCGCGCCTGTGGGCGCTGAGTCCATGGCCATGTCCGGCGCCCATGTGGTATCCACCGTGATTATTGCGCCGCTCGGCGCGGTTTCAATGGCAGCGCACGCCCTCGCCATCACGGCGGAAAGCCTTTGCTATATGCCGGGCTATGGCATCGCTGCGGCTGCTTCGACGCTGGTGGGGCAGAGCATCGGCGCCAGAGATTACCGACTGGCGCGGCGCTACGGCTATATCACCGTGGCTTTCGGCAGCGCCGTGATGGCATTGACGGGCATCATCATGTATTTTGCCTGTCCTTTGGTATTTGGAATGCTCACCCCGGTGGAGGAGGTCCGGATTGTAGCCGCGCAGATCCTGCGCATTGGCCTGCTTGCTGAACCTTTGTTCGGCGCCGCAATGGTGGCTTCCGGCGCCTTGCGCGGCGCAGAGGATACCCTGGTGCCCAGCATCCTGAACCTGCTGAGCATGTGGGTCGTGCGCCTGGGCCTTGCCCTGACCCTGGTCCCGCTCTATGGCATTCATGGCATGTGGATGGCCATGGCAACCGAGCTGTGTGTGCGCGGCATTCTGATGCTGTGCAGACTGATGCGCTCCGGGCATATGCGCTGTGATTTGGTTAAGGAGGAAAATACACGGCAAAAAAGTTAGCCTGACAGTAACACATGAAATCATATTATTCCAAAGGAGCGATCTTCATGAAGATACTGGCTGTTGGAAACAGCTTCTCTCAGGATGCGTCCACCTTCCTGCATCAGGCGGCTGCCGCGCAGGGGCTGGAGATCGATATCACCAACCTCTATATTGGCGGCTGCCCGATTGAGAAGCATTTCGCGAACCTCAGGTCCGGTGAGGCAGCCTATGAGCTGCAGCACAACGGTGAAGACACGGGGGAGATGGTCTCCCTGCCCGATATGCTTGCGCGCAGCGGGTGGGACGCCATCGTCACCCATCAAGCCAGCCATGACAGCGGTTGGCTGGATACGTATGAGCCGTTTCTGACAGAGCTGCTCGCAGCTTTTCGTTCCACGAACCCTGGCGCACGCATCGCGCTGCACGAGACATGGGCTTATGACCCGGACAGCACACATCCCGCTTTTTCTCGCTACAACTGTGACCAGCAGGAAATGTTTAAGCGGCTGCATTATAACTACGCACTGAAAGCCCGAGCGCATGGTACGGAGCTGATTCCATCCGGCGGCGTAATCCAGCGCGTGCGCGCCCGGGAAGCCTTTCGTGGGCGTTCACTTACCCGTGACGGGTTCCATATGAGTCTCAGCCACGGCCGGTATCTGCTCGCGTGCGTCTGGATCCGCCATTTTTTCGGTGTGCCGGCGGTACAGAACCCGTTTGTACCGCAGAGCGAAGAAGCAGCGGACCCTGTGCTGCTGCAGGTGATCCGCGAGACGGTGGACCAGGTGATGGAGGAGGTCCGATCATAACTGAATGGCACATCCGGCGCGGTGTCCGGGAGATATGCCGCCCATTCGTTTAAAGTGAAAGGAACATATTATAGCAGATGCTGAAAAGTGTCATCCAATTCTTTCAGAAACTCGTACCCGTAGATTGCTTTGATAGATTCTCTCACACTCTTACTATTTTCAGGGTCTTTGTAGAAATATACTTTTCTAAAATCTGATAACGAAAGATATGCATATGCAAACGTTGAAGCAATGGCTGTAAAGTAATACGTTGTTTCAAGAATACCATTTAAATGAATTACCAATTTTTCGGTACGATATTTTGATATTTTAGGCATAAGCTGATTATACCAACCGCAGTAGTAAAAGTCTGGTTCAATAACGACTTTATTAGCTAAGTACGGATAAAAAGAAATATCTTTTCGTTGTTTATCCCAAAGCGTATCAAATTGTGAATAACCCCATAATTCCTTCATAACTTCTGTCATGTCTTTTTGCAGATGATTGTATATCGATACTATTATTTCAATAAACCGATTATCATCAATAGAGAAATGAGCGGGAAAAGAATGAACAAACGCAGATACTGATTCGGCACTGGTTAACTCAAAGTCATCCTTAGCATCAATTGGCAAACCATTAATATCTAAAAAGCGGTAATCAGATTTATCAAGATACTCCAAAACATCTTTTTGTTGAAGAATAAAGAATAATTCAAGCGCAACAGAAAAAGGAACAGAAACTTGACCTATTTTTATCATATCTTCCAGCAAGTGAATCCTATAATCAGCTGCTTTGACCCATGAGACAAAAGGATGCCACAATTCATCTGTTTTATCGTAGGCTTTTTTTACATCTCTAAATACTGTTTTTGAAAGCACTGACAACGGTAAATCTCGGTTAAAACCACAGACCAAGTCGCACATGTCTAGCAATTTTTTTGAATATTGAAATTGTCTTGTTGACGAGTAATTACCAAATAATACTTCATCACTAAAGGGCCCCTTTTTAAGAAACACCTCCGTTTCTGAAATAAGTTTTTCTACTTCGGATTTAAACCCTTCATCTTTTTTCGTCTCGGTCTTTTGTGATTTCTTCTTTCTTCCCCAGCCAAAGAGTTTCATAATATCAATTCCACCTTATCGTTTATAATATTGTTTACAATATACTTCTTGTAATTTCTCATCTCGAATAAGTTCCAGTAACCACAGCCTCAGCCAACACCTTTTCCGTCAGCAAGGCCTGCATTTCCGACAGCGTGAAACCGGCTTTCAGGTCAAGCGCTTCGGACAGCGCGTATACGGTAAAGACATAGCGATGCACGCCGGACGGCGGGGTAGGCCCGCCATAGCCGAGCGTTCCAAAATCATTGACGCCCTGTATGATGTTTTCCGGCCAGTCGATGCTTGCGTTTTCAGGGATTTCACAGGTCGCATCTTCTACTGGGATGTTGGCAGCGAGCCAATGGATCCAGTCACCCCCGTCCGGGTCGATAATGGTGATGGCGAGGGCGATGGCGCCTTCCGGAATATCGCAGACAGTTAATGGAGGCGAAAGCGAGGGGATAAACTCCTCGACGAACTGTTCTCCCTTTGCCCCATAGGGCAATCCAAGCGCTCCGTCGATGATGGCGGCGCTTGTCACGGTCATCTCCGCCAGGGGCGCAGGCCCGGTTGTTGCTGCAGATTCCGACAAAGCGGCCTGCCCTGTCATCATGACAAGAATGACAAGCAAAAACAAACTAATACGTTTCATTGAAGATCTCCTCCTTGATGTGGTTAATGAGAAACAACCAGCAGCCGGCTGATTTCAAATCATCAGGCGCCAAACTCAGTTTTGACCAGACGTTTATAATAGCTGGCTTTTATCAGGATTTTTGCAATGGGTTTACCCATGATCCCAAGACCTATCAATCCAAGCTTCACTTTTTTCTCCTACACGTCAAAATAATGAATCAGCACTATATCTGTTATACTTTTCTTTCAGGAATACAAGTTGCACAAGCCCAATGAAAGAATCAAACATTAAACAGTTTGTATCGTGTCCTTCACTAACTACAGTTGTAGCCCAAGGCAAATAAAAGGTATATAAGCACAAGCGCTATCGGCAGATGACCATCCTAGCGGAAAGAGTATAGATCAATGTCAAGAGCTCCTCCAAAACATGCAAGATGGGTGTCCAAAACATGCAAGATGGGTGAAACGGTGAGCACTTGGTGGTCAAATGAAGTTTGTGATGCTAAACTCCATTATATAAAACTTAGCAAATTATTCAAAGAGCTTCTTCCAAACGATGAGGCGCTGCTGACCACCATAAAAGTCTCCTTCTCCAACAATTTGGTATCCTAATTTTAAAAAATTCTTCAGACTATAAGTGTTTTCCGGATGAACAGTGGCAACCAAATCCTTAAACTTCCTAACTATTAACTCTTCTTCCGCCATTCGCGATAGGATAGTTTGTAGTCCTTTGCCTCGGTGATGTTCATGAACAGCAACTACTTCCATCAGAGCAGTGTGTTCCGGAGGAATGCCTATAATCCGAAGGATTTTAGTTAAGTACTCATCTAAAGTTTGAGTTCGGATCATAATTAAAGCCAGTATGTCGGAACACTTTGTAAAATGTCCTGTAGTATTGGGTAACACCAGAATTGAAAAGCCTTCTGATTCAGAGGTAAGGGCGCTTATCTCTTTGTTTGTGGGAAGGGCAAACCAAGTGGGAACAGGCATTCGCTGGACAATACCTGTCAACGCATGTTGTACTGCATGGGTGTCTTGGGATTGTGCAAATCGAAAAGTTAAGCTGGAATGAGATTCATTAAAGTTTAACATATTTCATCATCGCCGGATGTTTGTCCAAGATGCTGTTAGGGTATTCGTACAGATTAGCTTTTTTGCGATATTCTCTCCACAGAAAGTCCAATGTAAAAATATTACGATTGACTTCAGGATATTTTAACAGGTCGCGTTCCTGTACTTGTAGATTGGAAACAAGGGAAAAGAAACGATTGGAAAACAAATCATCAATGACTTGAATGCTAATAATATTACGCCGAATCAACACCAATAGTGTTTCAAAAAAAGTAAGATAAGTTATAAGGGATACCCAATCATCGTCCGTAATTTGTCTTTTGAAATATAGATGTTCGTAAAACTCATTAAGCTTAGAGTTTTCAATAAAACAATTATTTAGATTAAGGATAAACTCCCCCTCAGCAATTTTGTGTACTGTACGCATTTCATACCAAAAAGTAAAGGCGCCAAAGACTGCAGTGGCAATGGTTAGCATTCGTAATACATCATTATCGTACATATAAGCCACAACCATTAAGCTTAGTGCTATAATTAATACTGAAACACCTATCAAGGCTTTGCGTTTTGCAGTTTTCATATCTGTCCTTTCTTTATCTTTGTTGCAAGTGAAATAGATGGAGTTGAGGCAGCTTTTTACTGGACACCCAAACAGAAGAGATCAGCAAAAAGCATATCAACACAACAACGTAGCAAAAGCAATTACAAGGAACCTCCCCCAGGCCTTTCATTCGTACCGCGGCCGGGCGTAGCCTACAATCCGCTGATCATTCAGGGCATACATCCGGGTGTCCACACTGCCGCCGGCCGCCCCTTCCAGCGTATATACATATTTCGCATCCACCTCATACACAATGCCGATGTGAGAGAAGGTGGTCTGGGCTTTGGCGTTGCTCCACAGGAAATATATCAGGTCCCCCGCCTGGGGGGTGTAATCGCTCCGGTTCATGCGGCTGGCAGGATTCAGAAGCTGGGCCTGCGCCTGGGCAGCCTTGGGCGCGAAGAAATAACGGAAGGCCTGTTGGGCGTCATAAAATACGCCGTCCACATCCCGGGCGTTGTTGATGATCCCCTCCCCAAGGCCCGCCTTCCTGGCGGACCAGGACACAAAGTAGGAGCAGTAGGACTCGCTGGGGTCCTGGTAATGCGCGCCGTATTTGGAGTAGGGGCCGCCGGGACCGGTGCCGTCCAGGATGGGTTTGCGGCTGGAGCCCCCCGAAAAGCCCAGCTGGGTAAAGGCCAGGCCCAGCAAGTCCGCCTTCCTGTCCCCGGTGAGGGTATAGGTGTTTTCAGAGAAGCCCCGGGCGAGGTTGACCAGGGGAGCGGGCCGGTTTATCAGGCGAACCTGTTCCTTTAACACATACCCGCTTTTGTGCTTGTAGCTGGCCAGGTACCATTCTCCCCGCTCCAGGAGGATGGTAAGCGCCGCCCCGGCAGGCACGGTTTGCACCGAGCCCGCGTTTTTTCTTGCGCTGGACAGCAGGGAGAGCGCCTTGCCCGTGTGGTTGATGGCGGCTTTCAGCAGCGCGTCGTTGCTGGTGCCGCTTTTATGATACAGCAAAGCCAGGGTGGCGGGGTCGGCGCTGCCGCTGGCGGGCATGCCGTTGCCGGTTTGAAAATTGCGCACGGCGGCGGCAGTTTGGGCGCCAAAGACGCCGTCTGTTTCCAGCCTGCTGATACCTGCCTTCAGCAGGGCCTGTTGGAGATAGGCGATCTGCTCCGGAGCGCTGCCCCGCCGCAGCGTCTGGCCTACGCTGGCGCCGGTTGTTTTCGCGGCAGGGTTGGCATCCGGCGCGGTCTGATTATCATCCGGCTGATCAATGACGCCGCCGGTACCCTCCTCACCGGCAGGGCTGCCCAGCAGCAAACTCAGGGTCTGGTTGCCCGCGATCCCGTCCACGCGCAGCTTGTGTTGAGACTGGAACTTCCGCACCGCCCGGGTGGTGGCGCGGCCATAAATACCGTCTGCTTTTAAACTGAAACCATGCCGGTTCAGGGCTTCCTGCATGGTTTGCACCGCCGTGCCGCGCATACCAGGGCGCAGGGTGGCATATGTGGCAGAGAAGGTGGGGATGGCTGGAGCGGCAGGGGTTGCAGGGGCGGCAGCTGCCTGCGGGGCGCCGCTGCCATACAGCAGGCTCAGGGTTTCATTCCCGGCGATGCCGTCCGCCTTGAGCCCCTTGGCGCGCTGAAACTGAATCACCGCACGCCTGGTTTGCCTGCCGTAGATGCCGTCCACAGCAAGGGAATAGCCTTCTTTAAGCAGCGCCTGCTGAAGCCTGACCACTTCCTCCCCTCTGGCATCCGGGCGAAGGGTTTCATAAACCGCGGCGCCGCTGCTTAAGCACTGGGTCAACAGCAGAACAGCGAACAGAAGGAAGGCGATCTTTTTCATAATAACCTCCGCCACACATCCCAAAACGAACAAACTTTCCAGTTACACACAGCATATCAAAAGGATGGCCTTTGGTGCAAGCTTTGTGTGACTGAAACATTAGCAGCAACATGTGTGACTGAAACATTAGCAGCAATGCATTAGGCGGAATACAAAGTTATGGAATTTGACAGTACCTGTTCCGGAAGACAGATATTAAATCATACTACTTTCCCAAATATAATTGACTTCTCACACATTGTATGACCGGCTGTTAATCCGGGTATACACACTCTATCTTCCCAGCAACCAAAGTCAGGGGTAGCATGGCAAGGGGCAGGATAAGATATGCCGTGATCACATGAAGGGCAGCGTAGAGCAGGAATACCAGGGGCGTGTACAGCAGCAGCGTTGCAAAAATCGATAAGGCTGCGAAGAATGAAGCAAGGGGCGGAAAGAACAGCCTGACCGTGATCGCCATGAGGCCGGCCAGAACCGGCAGGAAGAAGAGGTAGCTGCCGGCGGGGAAAAACCAGGCGCAGGCTTCTCCCAACAGGGCGGGCAGCAGCAGCACGCCCATCAGATGGGCGCAATGGTGCTGAGCTTTGGAGTGCCGGTTGCTTCTGCGCCAAAGCGAACGAAGCAAAAAAGCCGCGCAGACAGAGAATACCACAAGCAGGATTATGAACAGGACATGGGTATGATTGCCATAGTAATATTCCGTGATCAACAGCTCTGAAAAGAAGCCATAGTGATAGCAGAGATAATACATCCCCTTCAGCAAGGCCCAGGTGAGTCCGCCGGTCAGGATCAAAATCAGAATCTGGGTTCCAAAGGTCAGGAACAGCCTGGGCAGGGACAGACGCTTTTTCCACAGCAAATAGAACAGGCACAGCAGGGTGAGCGCCAGGGCGCCATGGGCGAGGGCATTGGCAAGGCTCTCGGGAAGAACAAGCAGTTTGCCCGGAAAGAAGGGGAAGTGCACCGAATCCTGGCTGGCTTCCAGACGCAGCTCCGGCGTCAAAGCCAGATGCGTGACCAAGCCTACAGCGGTGTCCAGGTAATGCAGGGCGCTGTCCCGGCTGAAGGTTTCATAGTTGTCCAGTTCCGTATGGTATACCCTGGAGCCTTCGATGGCCGCCAGGTTCATGCCCTGGTAGCCCGCATGGATGAAATGGGTCAGGTCAGTGTCGTTGGGCATGGTTTTATAAACGCTGGTCGCAATGGACATGGAAAAGGGATAGGGTACTGCCTGCCGGTAGGTTTCAACAAGCCCCAGGTTATGATCCGTGGTCTGGAACAGGATGAGGACGCCGGCATTGCCCCTGGCTTCCAAGTTCACCACCAGGCGGGTCCTCTGCCGGTATTCCGGATGGTCAACAATGAACTTCGCCGCCCCCAGCAAGCCCTGTTCCTCCCCGTCGGTAAACAGGAACAGCAGGTCCCTTGCGATTTCCTTGCCCTGAACGGCCCGCAAGCCTTCCAACAGGGCGGCCACGGAAACGATGTCATCAAACGCGCCGGGCCCCTGGGTGACAGAGTCCGTATGCGCCATAAAAATAATGGTTTCATCCGTGTCCGGCGCGTCCACATGAACCAGGATGTTGTTCAGCTCCATCAGGTCCTGTTCGCCAAGGCCGGCCCGGCCCCGGATGATCTCCGGCGTGGACAGGTCGGTATCACCATGATAATGGGCGCGTAACTGCAACAGCAGCTGCACTTCCTCTATTGATAGCCGGTAATGATCCTCTGTGTAGGAATATCCCATGCTTTCCAGCTGATCTTTCAGATATCCCTGGGTGCGTTCAAGCCCGGGGCTGCCCACGCTGTGCGCTTCCCCCGCCATTTCCCTGATATGGGTCAGCATCAACTGAAAATCCGGCCCCTGGTCCGCCTCGCTGATCACAATGGGCGTTTCATCCATATCCTCAGGGGCCTTCGGGGGCAAGACCTGCCGGTATCCCAACCATATGCCCAGAAAAACCGACACGAGCAGCAGAATAGCTTGCAGGGATTTTTTCATCATCTCTGAACCCTCCTCATGGGATGCTTGCCTGCTGCGCGCTGGCAAGGGCTTCTTCCAGCAGCTGCTGAAGCTGAAGGTCAGCCTCCTTCAGGCGCTCCAGCTCTGTGAGCACAGCCTTGCCTTCCTGCGCAGTGTCTTTGCTTCCTTCCCGGAGGGCTTGCCTGGCTTGACCCATTGCATCCGCTGTCTGCCGGGCAGCCTTGCGGTAGGCGGACAATGCCTCCTGCTGCCGGCTCATGTTCAAAGCCAGGGCCAGCTGATTTTGCCACAGGGGGAGGGCAAGGTCCGTCATTTGTTTGAGTTTGTCAGCCACCACCTGCTGGTTGTGCTGGATCAGACGGATCTGCACAGCCAGCTGCAAGCTGATGGTCTTGGACTGCCGCAGCTGGTGAAGGCAGTCCGAAAACAGATCCGCAAACGACTCTGAAGCAGATCGATCTTCTGCTGTTGTTTCCTGTTCCGCAATGGCCAAGGCTTGTTCTCCGGCCAGGATTTTCAGTTCCAGAGCATGATAGCATGCCTGGTTGGTCTCATACAGGGTGTCCAACAGGCCGATTTCCTTTTGGAGCGCCAACCTGGCCATGTCCATCTGATTGGCCAGGCGATCCACCAGATAGGTGATTTGCACATAGTCCCGCCGCAAAGCATTGTACTGCCGCTTTTCGGGTGAAAAAAGGGATACGAAAAAGCCCCCCTTGGGCTTGCCAATAGAAACAATGTCAAGGCCCGCAATCTGCTTTTGCAAGTCATGGATGGCGCCCACCGCGTCCTCCAGGGCACCGCCTGAGGCCCTTTTGAGCAGGAGGTCCGACACATCCCCCAAGTCGCGCTGCTCCTTAGCGCCGTAGCCAGTTGCGGTAAGGGCGTCCTTCAGGTCAATGCCCCGGGCCTGAAAATCAATCTCCTGCTTTTTTTTCGGCGTGAGCTGCGCCCGGGCTTCAAAATCCTTTGCGATCTGGGCAGGGTCAAAGACAGCAACTGTCATGCTGCTCAATGCTCCAGAGACTGGATGAGTTTCTCCATCACCTGGGAGTCCGGCATCTGGATGATTTTTGATATCACCGGGGCAATGCCTGGCACAGTGATATTGGACACATCCATGTTGGCGGCGTTGATGCCCGTGCGGAACCCATGCTTTTCCCAGGCCAGGGCTTGAATTCCCGGCGCAAGCAGCGCTTCCAGCCCAAGCTTTCCCTTTTCGCTCAGAGCGATATACACGTGGCTGGACCACACGGTGGGCACCGGGTACAGCAGCACCACGTCATCCTTGATTTGCCGGTAGTCCTCCGGGTTGGTATGCGCAAACTCCAGCAATTGGCTTTCATAGCCGGCCACCAGAGGCCGGGCGCCCACGCCGGTTTTCAAAAACTGGCTGAAGATATCCGCAGAGCTGGTTTCCATATAACCCAGCCGCTCGATCAGCGCCTTCAACCGGGGGATGACTGCGTCCACGCTCTCCAGGGTGACCACATTGCCATCGTTGATCATGTTGGCCAAAAGGCCTGCGAACATGTTGCCGGAATTGGACTTGGTGGGGTTGGTGGTGGACACCAGGACGGAGCCGTACAGGGGCAGCCCCAGGCTTTCCCAGCGCTCGCCTTTTTCCAATACCGGCAGGAAGGTCTTCATGTCCAGAAAATGCACGCCATCCTGCTGGGTCACATAGCCCGCCTTGGTCAGCGCATCGGCCACTATCCGGCGGGTGTACAGCACAATGGGAGTGTTGAAAACAATCTCGCTCTTGGGCGGCTTGCCGAAGGTTTTTTCATATAGATCAAGAGCGGTCTGGCTGGAAGGCCAGAGGTAGTCGCGGCCTGTATGGTCCAGGCGGATCATATCAAGGGAGCCGGCCTTCTGATAGTTCAGGGTCAGCTTCTTCTCTTTCAGCAGAATCTTTTTCACTTCCGGGTCATCCACCAGGCCGATTTTTTCCCCGCCGATATATCCCGTGATCTCCACCTGCTGGGCTTCCCTGCCTTGAAACCAGGAGTAAACTCCGGCGACCACAATCACCAGCACCAGCAGCAACAATCCCCAATGCTTCGTCTTCACAGCCCGTCCTCCAGATGCAATGTTTTCTCCAGCAAATCGATGTCCGCCTCCACATCCATCACTTCATTTTGCATCAGCTTGTTAAACTGCTTCATGAAGGCATCATGGAGGATGTCCAGCGCCCGGGCCGTTTCCGGGGTCAGCCGCTGCACCTGCGGGCTGTCCGGGTTGGAGGTGATGAGGTTCATGTATTTGCTGAGGATATTGGCTCCAGTATCCAGATAAAAGCTGAAAAAACGCCTGGCAGATGAGATTTTCTCCGGGTTGTTGCCCAGGTAGGTGAGCAGGCGGTTGCCAAGCTCATGCAATTTCTTCGCTTTCACGTCAATCTGGGCGTCCAGGGTCACTTGGGAGGCTCGATAAATCACCTGCATGTCCTCATGGGCATCTGACATGATTTGCAACAGTTCCTGCCCGCCCTTGAGGCTGTCCACCGGGGTGCTGCCGATGCGCTTGACTGGCTTGGTCAGCAGGAAAATTGCACCATATATCAAAAGAGCAATGAGCCCGCTGACCAGAATATGCCAGGAAGCCCCAAAATACAGCAGCACAAACACAAGAATACCTGCCAGAAAGGCAATGAAAGTACGCGTGTTTTCCTTCATTTCCGCACTCCTGCCATCAGTTGTAGCCCTTGGCCTTTTTAAAGGCATCGATCAGGTCTTTGTCACCGTCAAACACCCGGGCATGGGTCCGTTCCGCCAGGCTGCCCAAAGCATCCAGATCCGCATTGCCGAAGGAGATGCAAAACACCGGGATATCCTGCCCGTACCTGGCATAGGCCATCAGGAAATCATCCAGCTGCATCTTGCCATTGGACTGGCCGTCCGTCATGAGGATGATGGCCGGGGTGTAGGCCTGAAGATCGTAGCCTGTCATGATTTGAAGGGCTTGGTCCAGCGCTTCAAACATGGCGGTTCCGCCGCTTGGCTCCTCCTTTTTCACCACAGGGTAGAGCTTTTCAATGTCCTGGTTGCCTGTTTCCGTGCTGATGCTGAGGACCTCGCTGCTAAAGAGGATCACGATGTTCTCTTCCTGCTGGGAAGCCTGCAACAAGTTTTGAGCCGCCCGCTGCTGCAGCAGGATTTCACCCATGGCGGCCTTCAGCTTCTGGCTGGGCTCTCCGGACATGGAACCGGAAAAATCCAGCACGTAGGCTGTCAGGGAGGGCTTGCGAAACTGGGTTTGGTACAGCGCAAGGGCTTCCCAAAGCACCTCGCTGTCGGGCATGCGGATAGGGGAAAGAATGCTCTGGGTATCAGCGCCCCACTCCTTGCGCCACACGTCCAGGTTCTCAGGCAGGATGCCCGCATAGCCTGTGCGCCGGCCATAGCGCTGGATTTCTTTCTGGACATCGCTTGACATCAGGAAATCCCTGAGCTTCAGGAAGGCTTCCTCTTTTTTCTTGTCGCCCTGGTCTACATAACCCAGGGGCGCATCAGAAATCGAAAGGCCGTCGTAAGGATATACCAGGTGCAGGGGTTCCCGCCCCTGTTTCAAAAGCTCCTCATTGGTGCTGAGAATCAGGCTTTCGTAGTTGACCATGGCATCAAAATCCCCTTGCAAAAACAGGGTTTTAAGCCATTCACTGCTGCCGGAGGAACGGTCCACCCCCTTGAGCAAGGCTTGGATATCGGCCCTTAGCCCTTCCTGCTGAAGGCTTTTCGAAGTAATAATCTCAGGGTTGTCCAGCAGCGCATACAGAAATCCGATATAGGCTGAACAACCGGAATTGGATTGGGTAGCGCTGGTCATGCAGAAAGACAGCTTTCCGTGTTGGATTTGGGCCAGAATGTCCCGCACGGATACCTGCCTGCCCACAAAGCCCAGTTCCTCGGCCAGGGATCGCCGGATACCAAATACGACCGGCGTGATGGAAATGGACTCAGTGTACTTGACCCGGTGCTTGGTATCCCCGATGGAAATCCACATGCTGCTGGCCGGCCAGACAGCGTCATAGGGTACCTGTTCCTGCCCTAAAATTCTGGAAATTTCCACAGAACCCTGATATTTCATATCCAGCGCAATGCGGTTTTCCTTGGCAAAGCGCGCTAACAATGGCTCCAATTCCTTGTTTTCAGAGCCGGACACGATGCGCAATGTGACCGGATACGAGCTTTCTCCCAGGGTGGGCTTGCCATCACCGCTGTTCGTTTTCTCAGGTGCGCAGGCGCTGAGAAGCAGCAGCAAAGCCAGCAACAGCGCGAAAGCCAGGCGCCGTTTTTTCATAGAACGAACCATCGTAAATTTCATGTTTTCCCTCCAGGTGTTTCATGAGCCCACAACACCCCTTTCAGCGTAACACAAAGCCGCTCCGCCTATCGGCAGCAGAATGTAAAGCAACGTTCAAATTTGTGTAAAATAACTGTGAGGGGGAGGAAAGGCTTTTCATCCAAGTTCTTGATTGAAATGCAGATGACAGGAATCATTCAGGGAAGGATGGCTGGGGTTTGTTTCTTTAAGTTCCTGTCAAAAAACGCGAGGGCTGCCCGATTGATTTGCTTCAGGCTGTCCTCCCCTGCCGTCTTATAACTGCCGCCAATCAGCCTGCACATCAGGGGAGACTGTAATACCAGGTCCGTCAGGGTAAAGTGGTTGGCGCCTTGAATGTGAAAATAATTCAGCTTGTCATGATGCACCAGATGCCTTTTGTTTTGCGCATACTTGTGGTCTTTTTCCACCAGGGGCATGCCGGAGTCACTGTAGATGTTCAGAATGGCCGTCCCATACGGGGCCTGGTTCCATGTAAAATCCCCGTCCGAAATACCGGTAATATCTGCCAGGTAAGGGGATTCCAGGACCAGCACCGCCTTGATGTCAGGCCGCAGGCGGGCTGCGCCCAGGGCAGCGCTGCCGCCCAGGGAGTGCCCGGCTGCACCAAGGGCTTCCGGGTTGATGATCGCAAAAATTTTTTCTCCCTGTGCTGCCCTGTCTGTCAGATAATGGATGGCAGCATTTATGTCCTGAATACGGATATCCATCCAGCGCTGGAAACACTCAAAGGAGTTCTCAATGTCCCGGTGGGAGTTTTCTCCCGTCAATTCGCGGAAATACCTGCCGTCCATCCATACCCTGCGGCCATTGATTGTTGTGAACAGCGCCTGATAAGGATGATCCAGGCTGGCCACGGCATAACCATGGCTGGCCAGCTCTGAAAACAGAGAGACATTGCCCGTCTTGGAGCTGATGCCGCCATGGGAGAACACGATCAGTGGCACGGATTGACAGGCCAGCTGATCGGGCTCCGGGTAATAATAATCGATCACCAAGGTACGGTTTTGCTCCGGATGATAGGGGTCCTTTCGGTCAGGCTGGGTAAACTGGATGGTCTGCGCCCGGTAGGCACAGGGGCCTGTGACCGGAACCGGCGGATAAAAGGGGAAAAGTATCACCGTCAGCATCAGCAGCAGGGCAACCGTCCGCCCCAGTATGAAGACAGTCCTGCGCTGCCATTTCCTTTGAATGAGCCTGCGTTTTCTGAGACTGCGCAGACCTAAAAGGAGTAGGACCGCAACAGACAAAAATAGATAGTTAATGGTGCGTATGCTTATCCCTCTTTCTGATTTGATCGGGTGTGCGCAATATCCGGAAGAAATCTTTCAGGGCGGTAGCGCTCCTTGCCCACGGTGCCTTTGCCGTATTCAATGGCGGCTGCCGGACAACGATGCACGCAGCGCAGGCAAAGGGCGCACTGCGGCTCGCTCCATTTGGGGTAACCGTTTAACAGGTGGATCGCCTGGCTTGGACAATCTCTTTCGCACTTACTGCAGCCGATGCACCGGGAGGTAACGTAAAAATGCCGGGTGTGGCGCGCTTTGTCATACATTCCCTGAAAAATAGGCAAACCCCATTCCAAAAACGAAGAGGTATGGGCGCCGCGTTTCCGCCTGATGTCCTCCGCAATTTTCGGAAGCTTGTCCAATGCGGCCCGGATAGCCTTTGCAGCCGCTTCCGGGGCCTGCACCTTGTGCCGGGGGATATAGTTGGTGGTCATCACCAAGGCATGCACATACACTTTTTTGAAGTTCAGACAGCGCAGTTGTCTGGTAATCAGCGAGGCTCCCGTGCCCATGGCTCCGCCGCAGGTCATGACCACATGCAATTCTTTTTGGCTCAATTGCGGATGCTGCGCCAAATAGCGCAAAACCGGACTGGGCAGCGTCCAAAAATAAAGGGGCGCGACCAACACCAGCCTCTCCTGCTCATGCAGGGCCGGCAGAGCTCCCTGCTCCAGGTTGTGGAGCTTTTCCTTCATCAGAATGGACAGCTTTTCCGCGACCAGCTTGCTGTTGCCGGTTCCGCTGAAGTACAGAATCATGCGCCACCCCCATTCCTATGCATTTATTATATCAGTGTATGGGAGTGCTTGTGTGAGCCTGATGTAAAATCTCATACTGATATGTAATGCCCCTTTGTCAAGGGGGAATGATCCGTGATGAGATCATTCAACAAAAAGTATAGAAGCCCTTTCATTCAAATCCGGCCTTGGCCATTCTGATATACGCGGATTGGGTACCGCAGGTCAATGGTTCGCCGTGGGCGCTGCGCTCTGATTTCGGGGATCACATATGTGCCGCCATAGTATAACCGCAGATCGCCCGACCGTTGTTGGTCTTCCTGCTTTTTGTTCAGCAGTGGTT
>Ga0255343_1000127_pt1 | contig 129817 bp, 108 predicted proteins | sample wastewater_treat_4_FD_192413 | JGI IMG/M metagenome (GOLD analysis project Ga0255343, IMG submission 192413) | Wastewater microbial communities from Lulu Island WWTP, Vancouver, Canada - plant16 | ecosystem: Engineered > WWTP > Wastewater > Unclassified | place: Canada: Vancouver, British... | reverse complement strand
ATATTTTGGGAATAAAAAACCCAACATTTCTGTTGTTTTTTAAATGGAGCGGGCGATCCCGACTTGTCGGGACAACAATCTGCTTGGAAGGCAGGAAAAATATTTTGGGAATAAAAAACCCAACATTTCTGTTGTTTTTTAAATGGAGCTCATGAGGGTATATACTTCAAACTCTTTGATAATTTATATTTAGAATTAAAACAAAGATCGGATATTATAAACTCTTTTAAGGCTCAGCTGAGTTATAATGCTAAATTTAATAATACAATAAGAGATGAGTTGTTGATTGAAAAGAACATCCCAGAGGATACTTAAATATATATAACAATTTATGTTAATTATTTGATTGTATTAATAAATAATTAATGATTTAATGTTTTGATATATATGTTTTGACATATACTAATAATTAGATTGTCGGATAGCTTTCATATTAAATTAAAATATATGAAGACTATTTTTTAAATTAACTATATATGCGACAAATAACATAATGGGTAGATAGGATACCCCACTAAGTAGATCTATGGGTTGGATGGGGGAGGTGCCCCAGAAAGTATATTGTTTTTTGTTTGTAAAATTATTTGATAATCATATATTTTTTTCATTTTATATATTACTAATTAGTATGGTACAAGGCAATGATAATAAAAAAGATAAGGAAGACTTACTTAACTATTATGAAAAACTCTATAAAAGACATAAGGAGGTTTTGTCAGATATAGAAAACCCTGATAAATATAACAAAGGAATTAAAAAAATAAAAGAAGATTATGAATTAGGAAACGAAATGTGGGCTAAAATTAAGTGATATTCCCCACTAGAAAAAGAGTTGTTTGAGTTCTATTCCGAAGTGAAAAAGATTTCAAAAGCAGAGTTTAGTTTTATAAAACATTTAGATGTGGAGTTTTTAAAAAAATACTTTCCATCCGTTAAAGATATTAAAACTTGATTTATTTTAGATATGATTACATTCTTTAAATTTATATTAGTAGAGTGTATTTGTAGTCTAATAGGGTACAAACCTTTAAAATCTCTGATAAAGCAGGTTAGTAACGTTTCTGGGTGGTTAAATTATTCTAAGTTTGAGAAAGCATTATATTTAACAAAGTATTGCGGACATGGTTTTTTCGTGGTTGTAGATTTTATAGTAGGTTCTATAGAGAGAAAAGGGTTTAGAGATTATGGTATACAATTAAGATTCTTGCCCAAGAAACAATTGATAGAGAGGTCAAAAATTTGTACTGTAAGTTCTTTAATATTAGATTTTACTGATATTTTAGCAATTCATGATGAAGATTTGCGTAATGTGTCAGTAGAAGGTTTTTGAAAAGATGTTCATAAGTATAATAAAAACCTTAAAAATTCTGTGTCTAGAAAAAGAAAAAGGATAGACACTGTCAAGGTTACAAACAAGAGATCTAAAAATAAATTATTAAAACAGACATTAGAATTAGAAATGGGTATATATGATATTCCAGAGATTGAATCTTTATTAGATATTATGATTAATGATATATGATATACTCTAAAAACCAGTGACTGGACAAAAGAAATAAAAATAAAGATAGAGAAAGATGCTTTCTATACTGAAGAGAAAATACTATCTACGATAGATAACTATAAAGAGGTAGAAAAGTATGTTTCTGATTATTGAGTGTGTTCTGTAAAATATCACAAATGAGTTAAATCTTCAGTTGAGGCAATTAAGAAAAAAAAATATTAAATACAGGTAATTTATTATTGTATATGATTTTTAAAGGTAAAAATCTGTTGATTTATTATTTTTTTTATATATTCTGAAAGTGCCAAACAGAATAATTTAATATTTTTTTCAGGGAACAAAAGGACGGCTACTTATATCTGTCTTTCTCCCTGAGAAGATTAGATTGTTCATGTTTGGCGACACGAATAGGTAGTCGTCTTTTTTATTGTATTTTAAAAATATTCAAATGAATTGAGTTGATAATCCAAAAATAATATGTCCTAGTTGTGGATGAGAGTTGAAACTAAAAGGATGGAATAGTCTTTGATGGACATGGTTTTTAGTATTTATGCGACCGTTTGGATGAATACTAATAGCTATTAGTAGACTTATTCGAAAGGTTTATAAATGTGATATATGTAAAAATTCACGAAGTACACGTTTTATAAATAAAAGATTGAATAGTGGAATAAATACTCAAGATTTTGAAGAACAATTTAAAAAAATACATGAGATACAAGTGAATAAACAAGACTTGTGAAATGTGGTTGAAATAAACTGAGATAGGTTGGAGTTAGGTTTAGAGTTGAAAGTATGAGATGAGTTTGAGGTTTCAGGAGATAATAATGTATGTAGGATTTATAAAATTAAAAAGATTGTATAAATTTTAAATGTTATGATATATATTATGAAAAATTTTTTGTTTTTGTTAGCGTTGTTTTCTGTTTTTGTTGTTACAGGTTGTATGAGAAAAGTTTCTCATGAAGATTTTTATAATTGAGTGTTAAATTGAGATTTAAATGTTGTAGAAAAGTATATAAAACAATGATGAGTTATTGATGATGGCGGGATATATAATACCTCGCCATTAATATATGCAGCGTCTAATGGATATAAAGAAATGGTAGATTTATTTATTAAAAATAATGTTGACTTGAATGTTGTGATGAATCCATGATGATACACAGCGTTGATGTGAAGTATTCTTGAATGACATGACAACATAACTAAAGCGTTAATAAGTGCTGGAGCTGATGTTAATATACAAAGTGATAATTGATTTTCTGCATTGATGTATTCTGTTATGGAAAACGATATAGATATTGCAACATTTTTAGTAATGCATGGAGCAGATATTGATAAACAAACGTTATTGTGAACAACTGCATTAATGATTGCATCCATGGAGTGATTTGTAGAAATATTATGATTATTGATACAATATTGAGCTGATATTAATATTAGGGATTTGTATGGCAATACAGCATTAAGTGTAGCAAGGTCTAAATGACATAATCAGATTGTTAATATGTTAAATGTAGCCAACCAAATAAAGAAACAAAGAGCTATTAAATAAATTATTTTTAATTATTGATTTAATCTTATGAAGAAAAAAAATTTAATGTTTTGGATTTTTGGATTAGTATTAGTAGTCGTTCTTGGAGTTTTGATTTATTTTTATTGATTTTGGGTTCCTATAAAGTCTTTGTTGCTTACAATATGAGCGACATTGTTAATTGCTTGAATTGCTGCTAATGGGGCAATAAAAATTAGTTTTTTAGAGTTTATTATCGGTCTCGTTATTTGGTTTATTATAATATATATTTTAATTTTTAGATATTTAGTGTATTAGTATAAATGAAGTATATTGTAACATATTTAAAAAATTCTATATTAATAAAGGTTCTATTAATAGGATGATTTATTTATTTTGTTTCGACTTTGTTCTGAGGGCACAGGCATGGTGATAAAATTTATAAAGACGATAACCCAGAGCATAATTTAGATAATTATACAAGTAGTCGTTCTTCGGGTGTGGTTTTGGATCAAATCAAAAAAATGGATGAACAAATGATTCTAGATATTCTCGCAAACTCTTCTGATTTGGTTAAGTACATGAAATCTAATAGGCACCTCGTTCTAGATAACGAGTCTTTGTTGAGTTTAATAGAGTCATATGTTTCTAAAAATCCTAAGGATTGGGCGGCTTATGCTGCTTATGTATATGTTAGTGTAGATAAATCATCGGATAATAGTCTTAAATACATTAATAAAGCCATTGAGCTTTGATGAAAAGATTACCCTGTTGTTTACATATCAAGGGCTGCTATATTTGGCAATAGGTGAGAATATGATAAAAGAGATAGGGATCTGTCTGTCGCTAAGAGTTTAGATCTTGGCTTGAAATATCAATTTTTGTATGATTATTTTTGAATTAAATAGCTATTTTAATTTTACGTTTTTAATAAGATGTTTGTAAAAAAAGTTGTATTTGTTGTTTTTTTATTGGTATTGTCCCTATCTGTGTTGTCATGATGTACCAATAAAGATGCTTGAAAATCTAGTTATAAATGATACTATTATTGTTGGGATGATCCTAACAATAAACCCTATGGGTATGAAGAAGTCTGAGACCCCCATAGGTTATGACATAAGGTAAAATGAGATCATTTATGTAGTGATAAAGAGTTAAAAGATTTAGGATACTAAGTATTTGCTTTTATATATTAATTTAATTAAATGCTTAAAAAGATTCCCATTTCCGTTCGAATGCGGGTTGTAGGTAGTGTGTTAGTAATAATAGTGCTAATGTTACTGTGAGTTTGGTGACCTCAAAAAATAGCTGGAGTGTTGGATGAGTTGTCTCCTATTATTGTCTTTTGATATTGGTTTATATGTAGCTTTTATATTAAAAATAGAACATTGAGAATTGTTCTTATAATATGTTTTTGAATCATTGTCTTTTTATCGTTTATTGCTTTATCAAGGCGTTGATTTTCGTAATATTTTATTTACTAATTTTTTAGTGATGGGTTATTATCCATATTATGAGAATAATTTATCTAACTGTTGATATGATAAAATAACTGAGGACTCTTTTGTTCCTAAGAAGTGTTTAGAAAATTATGTAAAAAATGAAATATATAAGTTTACTGATAAAAAAGAAGAGTCTAATGTTAGTTTTTTTATTGCATTTGTTATTGCTCTATTAATTGCTTTTGTTGTTGTTTTTACAAAAATTAATTTAATTAATGAAAGGCTTGATGACATTGAATCTTCATCGATAGATAGTAGGTGTTTAGAACGCTTAGATTACTTAGAATCTTCTGTTCATGATTTAGAATGGCAATTATATTAAGTGCACCATTATAGCCTAACCTGCATGTGTTTAATAATAATTTTTTAGACAACTGTATTTTAATATTGTGTTAGTTTATAATTTTCTTGAAAAAGTAAAAATTATCTATATACACATTTATGCCTCATACAAAAAGGATATTTATTGAGTCGTATCGCACAACTTCTATACTAAGAAGAGAGAGAAATAGTGGCTCATGACCATTGATAAGGCGAGACAATTGCTTTGAAGTAAATATGATGACATACCTAATGAGATAATTCAAAAAATCTTAGATATGTTAAAGAGTGTTTGCTCTATTGTGGTGGAAAGTTATGTGAAGGATAGAGATTCAAGGTAAATCAAGAAGGATGGGATTTATGCCCATCTTTTTTGAATGAGGTATGAGGTTAATTATCTTGATTTTCTATAGAAAATATTTATGATAATATCAAACTCACATTTATAATATTATATTACAGTTTGTCTTTATCTATATTTCAATAATTTAGAGTTTGAGTAAATTTATATATTTTTTTTCATTAAGATGGCTAAGAAAAAGCAAAAGTATGATATTAGTAAGATGCTAAAATTTGATATAGAAAAAGGGGAGTATGTGGAAAAGAATATTTATAAAGAAGCAAAAGAAAATCCTACAGCTATTATTTATGCTCGTGTTTCAGATCAAAAACAAGTAGATGAATGAAATGGATTGGAAAGCCAAGAGGCTACCTGTAGAAGATGGGCAGATTCAAAAAACATAAAAATATTAAAAGTTTTTTTTGATGGTTGAAAGTCTGGGATAGATATGAATAGAAGGGGGTTATTAGACTCCATAGAGTATTTGAAAAAAGAAAATAAAAAGTATCTTAAAATACAATATTTTTTATGCACTGAAGTTTCGAGGATTTCAAGAAGTGAGGACACCAGTCAAACAGAAGATTTAAAGAAGCGTATAGAATCCACAGGAGTAGATATAATAACAACTTATACAGGAAGAAATATTTCAAGTTTAAATGTAAATGATTCTTTTATTACAGATATAGATATTGCAATTGCTAAAAGTGAAAGATTGCGTATTAGGGAGAGAAGTTTAAACGGAGCTAAGGCTAAATTGTTAAGCTGATATTGGATTTTTGATGTTCCAGCAGGTTACGAAAGAATCTATATAAAAAACTGAACTAAAACAGAAAAGTTTTTACAAAAGGTAGAGCCTCAGGCTTCTATAATTAAAGAAGGATTAGAAATGTTTGCCAATGGAGTGCTTATAAATAACACTCAATTATTAAAATACTTCAATGATAAAAAGCTAAAATCTAACTATCATTCTCCTAATCCATGAAAATTAAACCTAATGTACATAAAAAGGTTATTTGAAGTAGAAAAGCTATATTTTTATGCTGGGTATATTCTTTATCCCAATCCAAATTATGGTATCACAAAACCAGTAGAGGCAGTACATAGTCCCTTAATAAGTCTTTCTACAGTAAATAAAATTTTAAAAAGATTAAAATATAAATGATGATCAAAAAGATGACCGAGAAAAGATACATCAGAATTATATCCTTTAAGATGACTAGTTTATTGTCCTTATTGTCATTATCCCATGACAGCACGACCCTCAAAAGGAAAAATGGGAACTATATATTATTACTATTGATGTAATAGAAAAGATTGTAGAGACAAGGAATGTATTAATATAAATAAAATGCATTCAGATTTTAAGGACTTATTAAAAAAACTAACGCCTAAGGAGGAGGTAATAAGGCTTTTAGATTGAGTGCTAAAAGATGTTTTTGATGCAAAGAATAAAACACAACATATTATGAATGAGGCTAAAAAGAAAAGAATCAAAGATATAGAAAAAGAGGTAGAAGTACTTCGTAATGCATTGTGAAAACTTACTAAAATAGAACTTATTCAAAGTGTGGAGGGAAAACGAGCAGAATTGGAACAGGAAAAAGAGATCATACAAGGTGAATTACAAGACAAGGTCCTTAACGAAAGAGAGTTTATTGTTTTATATGAGAGAATAAAGAATCTTGTAGAAGATCCTTTGTCTATTTGGGAGTTATGAAGTGTTGAATTAAAGATGTTGCTTGTGGGAGTTTTATTTTGATGAAAACTTTACTATAAAAAAAATGAAGGATATCAAACCCCTCAAATTTCAGCTCTGTACAGTATTTTAGACCACCTTAATAATGGTAATATAACGTCTGGAGCGGGCGACGAGACTCGAACTCGCAACAACCTGCTTGGAAGGCAGGGACTCTAGCCAATTGAGTTACACCCGCATTATTATTAAACACCAAAAACTTCGTTTTGGTGGGCCTGGCTGGACTTGAACCAGCGACCGATCGGTTATGAGCCGATTGCTCTGACCAACTGAGCTACAGACCCAAACTAAATCAAGCTATATATCCCAAGAACATTATTGAATATGGTGGGTGATATAGGACTTGAACCTATGGCCCCCTGCTTGTAAGGCAGATGCTCTAGCCAACTGAGCTAATCACCCATTTCAATTAAATTACCCCTATGTCCCCTGCTTGTAATCCCGCAGTATTGCGGGACTAGCCAACTGTGACATTAGGAATCCCGATTTATCGGGAAGCTAATCACCCATTTCAATTAAATTACCCCTATGTCCCTTGCTTGTAATCCCGCAGTATTGCGGGACTAGCCAACTGTGACATTAGGAATCCCGATTTATCGGGAAGCTAATCACCCATTTCAATTAAATTACCCCTATGTCCCTTGCTTGTAATCCCGCAGTATTGCGGGACTAGCCAACTGTGACATTAGGAATCCCGATTTATCGGGAAGCTAATCACCCATTTCAATTAAATTACCCCTATGTTCCTTGCTTGTAATCCCACAGTATTGCGGGACTAGCAAATCGAGCTAATCAATTAATATAAATGGCGGTCCCACGGGGAATCGAACCCCGATTGCAGGATTGAAAGTCCCGTGTCCTAACCGTTAGACGATGAGACCAAATAAATGGATTTTAATGGCGGGATGGAAGGGACTCGAACCCTCGACCTCCTGCGTGACAGGCAGGCGTTCTAACCAGCTGAACTACCACCCCATAGTAAAATACATACAAAATGCAGTTAGGTTTTATTTTTTTGAATTTCCTTCTTCAATCAAATGGAGCCGGTGACCAGACTTGAACTGGTAACCTACCGCTTACAAGGCGGTTGCTCTACCATTGAGCCACACCGGCAAAACAACCCAAAAAGATTATTTGTTTTGTGTTGTACTAAACAATTTAGCCATATTCGATTTTTTTCTTGAACCGTTTTTCTTTTTAATTACTCAAACTTTTACACACTTGTCTACATACTTATAGATTTTGTTTAAATCTTCAGGAGAAACTTTTTCTCATCTTTCCAGAGATTTTTTAAATTTTTTTATAGCCATTTTTAGTCTAAGTTTGAATTCAGAATTTCTTTGGTGTAATTTTATGGATCTATTCGATGCTTTTTTTGCTGCTTTTGTGATAGGCATTCAGGTTTATAACAAATATTTAAAAGTTTTAAGTAATCCCTCCGGGGGAGGGACTCGAACCCACGACCCAGTGGTTAACAGCCACTTGCTCTACCGACTGAGCTACCCCGGAATGTGTTTAAGTGAAAAAACCTATAAGGATTCTTTACTAATTTTCAATAGATTTTCAATCTTTATATTACTTACCGAGGACAGGACTTGAACCTGCACACCTCACGGCACCTGGTTCTAAGCCAGGCGTGTCTACCATTCCACCACCTCGGCACCACGATTTTAGAGATTTAAATTTATGTGTTAAAATCTATATTTTTGGGACGCTAGGACTCGAACCTAGATAAACGGAGTCAGAGTCCGTTGTCCTACCATTAGACGACATCCCAGTTTACAAAACTGAAAGTCGGAATTACAGTACAAATTAAATTTTTGGTTGCGGGGGATGGAGTTGAACCATCTTTCTTCGGGTTATGAGCCCGACGAGATACCGTTTCTCTACCCCGCAATATAAATAATAAATTTATTAATTGTTTTGAGTTTATAATCGATTGTTTACTAAACTCTAAACTTCATACCTTTATACAATGTGTTTTAACTTAAACTGCTATATTAAATTTATTTATACATTTTATTTTTTCCTGGGGAACTAGGATTCGAACCTAGACTGACGGAGTCAAAGTCCGCTGTCCTACCGTTAGACGATTCCCCATCATTAGAGAATGTTTCTTTGTAAAACAAAAAGAACCATATTAAAATGGATGAATACTTTATACTAATTTATATGTTTATTTCAAGCTAAATTTTTCTTTTTATTTTCCCTTGAAAAATTTAAGTAAAAAGCTAACCTCAATTTACCTATGTTTTAATGATATAACTTCTTTGTTATGTGAACAATTCAACAAACACTAGTCGTTTTAAAACCAGATGCCATTAGTCGCTCCCTCGTTTGACAAATTATTAGTCGTCTTGAGAGAGCGGGGCTACAAATTGTTGCTTCAAAAATGTTGGCCCCTAGTGTGGAATTTTTAAGGTGACATTATGAGGGTATTGGACAATTGGGCACTAGAAAATGAGAAGATCTTTTAAATAAAGTTGTAGAATACATGAGAAAAACACCAGTACTTGCTATGGTTGTTGAATGAGTGGAGGCAGTAGAATATGTTAGAAAAATCGTTGGATCTACAGAGCCAAAATCTGCAACTCCGGGCACCATTAGATGAGATTTTGCACATATATCATATACATATGCTGACAGTAAGTCATGAATGTCGGTATTTAATTTAATACATGCTTCTGCCAACTTACAAGAAGCTGAATTAGAAATTAAACATTGGTTTAATAAAGATGAAATATTTAAATATGAACTATCATATAGTGAGTTCATTAGATAATACAAAAAAGTTTTAGTTTATGAAATTTAAAAATGAAAAAAGGAATACATTCTCAATATTACAAGGATGTAGCTGTTCAATGTATATGTTGAGCAGAATTTACAGTAAACACGACAGTCCCTGGACCTATCAAAATTGAGACATGTTATCAATGTCATCCAGTATTTAATAAAGATAGAGTAGTGGAGAAAATGGCAAAGGGTAGAATGGAGAAATTTTTGGAAAAACAAAAGAAAATAGATGCCATGAAAAAATAATCTTAATTTTATTATATAAATATGTGGTACTTTATATTGGGTACTAGATTCGTTTATGATAAGAGAATTTGTTATTCAAAGACATACCAACACTTCTAAAATTCATCATGTAATTGGTCATCATGGAAGTGTTTTTTTGAAACTATTTTTAAAGTGTTTTTTGGTATTACTGGTTTTAATGTTAGTTTTTTTGTTATTGGATAGATATATAATGTGGGAATATTTATCTCGAATTTTTGCTGGTTTATGATTTATGGTTTTTATAAAATTTTGTATAAATTTTTTGAACATGTACTTGGATGCTTTAGTTATGACCGAAACAGGAATTGTTGTATATTTACGAGAATGACTATTAGAATATAAAACTGAAGTTTTTGACCGAGATAAAATAGAAACAATTTTACATACCCAAAAATGATTACGAGATAAACTGTTTTTTAGATGAGATATTACAATTAAATTAAATTATTGAATAAGTTTTCCTTTTGAAAATATTCCCAATCCAAAAAAACAGGCAGACAAAATACAGCATCTCAAAGCTTATTTTTCTTACAAAAAAGATGAAAATTCTTCATCTGTAAATGAGGAAAAAGGGGTGGACATCTTAGTTGAGGCCCTATGAGAAGTTGTCAAAGATTATATAGATAAGTGAAATAAAAGCTTAGATGAACATTGAGAAGAATTCTAGTTGATCAAGCTCCAAACACCACCTTCTCGTATTTGTTTATATAATAAAAAGTTTATTTGCCTTTTTCAACTGCGAATTTTTACCGAAAACATTGAGAAAGTTCGTGATTGGATTCGTTTCAAAAAAAATTGGCTAGTTTGTGTAAATTCTCATTCTATCGCACGATTTAGTTCAAAAATAAAAATTTTAATTACAAGTATTTAATCATACATTGTGAATTATAATTAACTTTTGTTTATTTATATTGTTTTTTTGTTTTGAATCTATATAATTTTATTAATTTAATTAAAACTTGGTTTATTTTGAAAAATTTTTTCTCATGAAAAAAGATGATAAACTTTTGGCACTTTTGGACTTGGTAATAGACCAATATATTTCTAGTTGAGACCCTGTTGGTTCCAAGTCACTCAACTCTTTGGGTTCTACCAAATACGCTCCCTCTACTTTAAGAAAATATTTGAATTTATTAGAAAAAGCATGATTTGTGTACCAACCTTATAAAAGTTCTGGGAGGGTTCCCACATTAGACTGATTGTCTGTTTATATAGACAACTATATGAGTTGAGAATTGGAACAACAAGAGCTAGATTTAGATAATGCTAGAACATGATTGAAATACTTAGTAGAAAATTTATGAGCAGTAGCAGATGGAGTTGTTGTCGGATTCTTAAAAAATGATGAATATTATTATTTATGAATGAATAATATTTTGAGAGATGATTTAAGGGAAGAGTACGATACTACTAGATACATCGTAAAACTTATTGAAACAAGATGACTTGTAAAACAACTAGATGCTAAAATTTTGAAAAAAAATAAAGTTTACTACACATTTATACAAGATAAAAACTCTATTGTTTCTTGTATTTATGCCAAAATCGTTGTGGAAGACTACGAGTGAATGATTTGTATAGTTTGACCAATTAGAGTAGATTACAAAAAAAATGTAGCAATATTGGACAAAGTCGTTAGTATGATAGGGTGCTAAAATACACATCGCAAAGTTACAAATAAAGTAACAAGCTGAAAGTTTATAAAGTTACAAGTTGCAAGTTTGTAAAGTTGCAAGTTATAAAGTTATTAATACTTTATGAACTTTACAAACTTTATGAACTTTATAAACTTTACAAACTCTACGAACTTTACAAACTTAACAAACAGCTTATGGTAGAAAATAAAGATATAGAATTTAATGAAGGTTTGGATGATGAAAAAAATCTTGATGAACATAATGAAGATTCAGATTTTTTTGATGAACTTTCTAGTCTTGAAGATAATATCAGAGAGCTTGCTTGAGATAAAATAAAACAAAAAGAACAAGTGGAAAAAGAACAAATAGTATCAAAGACAAAAGGTAATTTAGAGTCTTTGCATGAAAGTATGTTATCTTGAGCTGAATCTTGATTGGAGCAGAAAAAAATTAGTGAAAAATGAAAAGACAAGGTATCAGAGTTCTTTGATGCTGGGCAAAAGGAATTTGAAAAAATAGACACTAAAGTAGAAAAGAGAGTGGTAAGAAGACATAGTCAAATGGTGGATAGGTTTGCTGGTCGTCCAGAAGCAGTAAAAGAATCTATCCAAAGCTCAGCAGATAAGATTTTGGATGAGATATATAATTGGGAAGAAGAAAAAAATCCCGTTGCTAGGTCTCTACTTAGAATAGTAAATTGGATTATGAAAACAGAAAAATAAAAAATTTTAGCTTAGTATTCATTTTAGTTATGAACAAGTTAGTGAAAAGTGCTGGAGGAATCATATATTATTATGATAAAAATAATGATATAAGATTTTTGCTTATCAAAAGACATGCTCTTTCGGGGAAAATAGAACGAGTTGCCCCAAAAGGTAAAATACAAATATGAGAAACTGATGAAAAAGCTGCTTTGAGAGAAGTTAGTGAAGAAACAGGTATTCCATTAAACTTTTTGAGTATTATTCAAAATATTTGATCTACGACGATTGAGTGACTAGAAAATAAAAATTGAAAATTTAATAAAGAGGTGGTATATTTTTTAATTAAATATGATGGAGATCCAGAATTGGTGGATATCCAACCAGTAGAATGATATTTGTGAACCCACAAACGAGCGACAATTCAAGAGGTTTTAAATTTAGTATATTATACAGATATTAGAGAGCTTTTTAGAAAATGATATGTTCTTCTCAGAGACAAACAAAAAATCAACGATGTAAAAAAAGATTTTTTAAAAAAACTGGAATTGTAATTTTAGGTTGAATTTTTTAGGATTTTGTTTATCCTACTTGTACGGTTTTATTAAATAAATATTTAACTATGTGAAAACCAAATGTTATTTATAAATTAGATTGATTGACAGAAGTTATGACAAATGAGTTAAAAAATTTGGTAGAAAAAAACCTATTAAAAGAAGATTCAAAAATGTCTTCTAGTCTAAAAAAAATTTATACAAAAGGAGGAGATATAGAAGTTGTAGTCAAGGTACTTATAGAAAAGGTTACCAATGGCTATAATGGTAATTTTAGATTTGAATTTGATGGAGAAGTTTTGGAATATGATCGTAAATGATTTGAAATTTTGTCTGATTTGGTTAATCACGCATTTGATAACTTTAAACAAAGAATATTAGCAAAGTAATTTTATATAAAAATCTTATAAATAATGGCAACAAAAAAAGTAAACCATATAACTAAGGAAGGTTTTGATAAATTAGTTACAGAATTAAATCATTATAAACAGGTAGAACTTCCCGCTGTACACGAAAGATTGTCAGAAGCGAAGGCACTTTGAGATCTTTCTGAAAACTTTGAATACAAGTCGGCTATGGAGGACAAAGATTTTATCAATTCAAAAATAGCAGAATTAGAAAAATTATTAGCAAATGTCGAAATCATAAAAGAAGAAAAAACTAAAGCTAGTGACATAGTAGATTATGGCTCAAAAGTTACCCTAAAAGTTGAATGAGATGACGATACATACAATGTTACAATAGTTTGAACATGAGAGGTGGGCATAGATTGAGATGACACCTTAAGTATTTCTCTAGACTCACCGATTTGACACGCTATCAAGTGACATAAAGCATGAGATGAAGTAAAAATGAGATTAGGAAATGATAGAAAATCAGTAAAAATCATCAAAGTTACATAAAAAAAAGAAATTTATATAACAAAAAAGAAAACTCAAAGTTTTCTTTTTTTTATTTTATGAAATTATTCCAAATATGATACTTTATTTGTCTTCACACTTCGATCTTCCAATATTGCTACTATTAATCCGCAACTCATAAGTTTTCAGTCGGTGTCCAATCATTCAACTTCTATTTTTATCAAATTTTCATCTACAATTTCCTTAGATAAATTACTTATACTTTCTAGTCTAATGTTTTTTTCTTCATTAATACAGTTATTTAATATCAGATCTTGCTTGTTTTCCATAATAAATTTGGAGTTGATTATATTTATTAAATGTGAAACATTGAGTAACACATTGTTATCAAATGTCTTAAATATGTACCCCATTGTGCTATCATTAAAACTTACTCGAGTTTTTTCTTTATTTTTGTAAAAAACATATCACAAATATGTTGTGAACATTTCGTTTAAGTTTTTTGTGTAATTCATGACCATTTCTTCACAATTTTGAGTTGAGGTAATTTTGCTACAAACAAAAGTTTCCATAGAAAGAATAGGCTCTCCTTGATAATAAATATTTATGTTTCTACCAGTTTTTTCAGCACTAAGATCTAAATCTTTTGAAAAATCGAAAGAGATTAATTCGTTTGTAAAAAAATATCTATTATCTCTTATGATTACTTTTGATTCGGGAATTTTTATGTTTTTTATCTGCAATACGGGAAACTTATTGTCTTTTAACTCATTTATTTCTCAGTTGATTATAAGAGTTTTATTCACAAAATTATTTAAATTTACTGTACTACTTATTAATCAAAAAGATCTTTTAGAATTGGAAATACTATGAGTATAAATAGGGAAATTGTTATCAGAAATCACCTTTCATTCTACTGTAATTGGATCTCAGACATTATAGGTGATGTTTTCATAATACTGGACCATAAAAAAAAACAGAGCCGAAATTAAAAGGACCATAAATAATACAATCGATAGTAACATAACTTGTTTTTTTTTATTTTCTTTTTTTTGATGAAGAAAATTTTTTATATCCATTTTTGCAATTTATAAAAGAAATTTTTCTATAAAAATATATTTAAATGTAAAATAAAAGCAAGTACTACTTTTTGAAGTTTAATTTGCAAGTGAGACATACCACCAAATAATTATAATCGGACATCTCAATCTATAGCCCAAATATCTAATAGTACAGAGTATTGAAACATTTTTTTATACTGATAATTCGTTTAGATTTTTTAAAATTCTCTTTATAAAGTATTTTGTTATCTACCTTATCAAAAGGATAGGATAATTGGATGGTCGTTTTTTTGCAAACTCCAGTCTAATTTTTTAATTTAATATTTAAATGTTGTTTCTATTTTCCCCAGATAATGATCTTTCAAAAACCCCCTCCTTTGTAATGAGAAAGTTCTGTATATTGATTAAGTTTGAGGTCTAAAAATTTATTTCATCTTTTATGCACTTAAGTATTTCATTACTACGAAAGAGTAGCCATTTTCTTTTGCCCATTGTTGAGTAAAGTGCAACTTTTCAGGAATAGTATTGATTTTTTGAAATCCAGCATACTCATAATAGGTTTGAAGTTCTTTTTGATATGCAAGATAAAGGTGGGGCTTATTTCTTTTCTTTTTTATTAATTCTTTCATCAAAGTAATCCCTAACTTTTGACCTCTCATGCTTTCTTTAACCCATAATGTCCCTAATTCTTCCTCGTTTTCCCCTATAGGAAAGATTCTTCCAAAAGCAATAATTTCTTCGTTATCTTTTAGAACTATAAATTGTGTTTTTTGTATTTCATAATAAGAAAGATATGTCGATGCAATTACTTTTTGGATGAAATCAAAATCTGAATCGTTGATATCGGGTATTATAAGAAGATTTGGAGTAAGTAGAGAAACTTTCATTTTTGTTTTTCACCATATAAAACCCTATTAAAGCCAACAATTTTTTTATTTACTCTCTAGTTTTTTTAATTCTTCTTGTAGATACTTAAATGTTTTTGGAGCTTTGTTTTTTAAATCAGCTATTCCAGTTCAAATATTATATTGATTCTTTTTTGTATCAAAAGGTATATGTATCTTTTTTCATTTAGCAGCTTTTTTAATCTCACTTATAGCATCATCAATAACTTTTTTGTTTTCATTGAATTCATGATCAGTCATATGTTTTCAAAAACCATTCATGGTTGGTATTCAAATGCTATTTTCTATATCTTTTTTTCAATCTTTGATCGCTGGTCTCATTTCTTTTGCTTGTCATCAAGATTTTGCTAATGTTTCTTCATTATCTCATTTTTGTTCAATACTTTCTGCATCAGCCTTTTTGGCTTCTACATTATCTCAAAACACAAAAATAGTATCAGGATTTTCCTTTATTATTTTCCTAGTTATTATTGAATCTTTTTTCAATCCATCTTCATTTGCGTTTTCTTTTTCATTTTCTTTTTTTCCTTCATTCTCATTTTTCTTTTCCTTTTCTTCAGTTTTATTTTCTGGCTTACTTTCTTTTTCGTTTTTTTGTTCATTTTGTTTTCCATCTTTTTGTTCTTTTTCCACCTTTTCGTGAGATTTATTTTTTTCATTTTTTGATTCTTCTTTTTTGCCTTCTTCATTTTTGCTTTCTATAATCTTGCTTTGTTCTATAGTTTCCGCTCCATTTTCTTCTTCTCAAAAATCATCTTCCAAATCATCATTTTCTATTTTCATTTTTCATCTATTTCCTTTTTTGGGAATAACATCAAATGTGTTTATCCAACTATCTCTAGTTCTAGCCACAAATCATTTTTCTTTTCACCAAATAGCTTTGAGATCTTTTCCAAATGTAGGCTTCCAAGTTTCATTTGTAAATGGATATATTACGGTTTTTCATATGTTTTTTAGTATAGAAAATGGTGTCTTAATAGCCGAATATGTAGCATCCAAAGCAGTCATAACAGCATTCGTAGGTATTGCAGTAGCAAAATGAGTAATACCTCAAGTAGCTTTGGCTAACAAAGGAGCTTTCATTCCATCTCATTTAAATGGGGCAATATAATTGTCCCAATGTTTTTTTTGTCTACCAGAAAATCACTCCTTTCACCAAGTCTTTTTGTAATCTTCTTTCCATTTTGGTTTCCATGTTTCATTTGAAAATGGATACACAAGTGTTTTTAGTAAATTTTTTCATGTATCCAAAACTGTTTTTACGCTAGTTCATACAGCATCAGCTACACTTATTCAAGCTTGTACAGGAGTAAGCCCAACATGAGTTACTCATCATACAGCTTTTCATGCATAATTCGGTCCAGCCATTTTTGTATTTTTTTTGGAATAAAATTAATCCACACACTATCATTATATATAAATTTTATGTTTTGTCAAATCTAAATGCACTTAAATTTTCAATAATTTGATTATTTTTATATTTTGTCTTATACTAGTATTAGTTTAAATTTTATTTTTTACAAATTAAAATGAGTATAACTAAGGCATGAACATCACCAACAACAGCTAATGAGAACAAAGAGCTTTCATTAGATATTTTTGAATGAGTAGAGAACACTACTGAAAATAGAAAAAATTTTCTTGAGATCTCGAGTGATGAATTGAAGTCGTTACAAGCAAAAGCTATATCTGATGGAAACTTTGAAGTAGCAATTATTATTAGAGATGTTTTGAAAGAGAAGGATTCACATGAACAAGAGCCTAAAAATGCTGAGTTTAAGGAGGAGTTAAACAAAGCAAAGGAAGAAGATAGAGAACAAAATAAAAAACAGATTGCGAATTTAAAACAACAACTTATGAGCTGAAATATAGATGAAGAGACTTTGAAGAAAACTTTAAATGAATTGATAAGATCTTTTGAAGAAAATGAAAAAAGAAATAGAGAGGCAAATTCTAAATTATTAGAAGATATTAAAAATGCAAAAAATTCTTGAAATGAACAAGAGTTGAAGAGACTTAGATGACAAATAGAAAAACTAACTTCAGAAAAAAAAGCACTTAAGGATAAATTTGCTGGAGAATTGCCGAAATATGATTCCGCAGAAATAGCTAAACTAAAGACTAAACGAGTTGAATTCAAACTTGCATGAAAAATGAAATTAGATGGTCAAACCGTATTAACATGACCACAGCTATTACTGAGAAGAAATATTCGTTCTCGTAACAGAATAAATAAAACTGTTAAAAATTTAAATTCAATATGAAACGATCCAAAGAAATGAGTAAGTTATATTATGACAAAAGCATCACTTTCGGAATGATGAAGGATATGATCTTGGTATAAAAATATGAAAAATTTTTTTACAATCAGAGATACAAATACTTTTGATAAAATATTTAATGAACACAAAAAGAAATTTATAGATGATCTAGAATCTAAAATGGATCTCAATAGCATGAGTGATGCAGATAAAAAAACAATAGCTGCAATAAAAGCTAGATTGGATTATTATCAAAAAGCATACAAGAGACAATTTATTGTAGTTTAAAAAATTTATTTATTAAAATTAATAAAAAATGAAAACATTAAAAGAAGTAGTAAATTATATTCATAATTACATGACAGAATACGAAAAATGATGAGAGGTAATAGAAAAGGATATTTTATATGATATGATGGAAGAAGAGTTGTTGGATACTGTAGAATGAGTTTTGACAGAAGAGGACATGAAAAATTGGGTGAATAGTGAGGATGATACTTTTTTGGATAAAATATTAGATGAAAGACTGGAAGATTATCCAGGGCTTTTGGAAAGTATCAAAAATGATGTCTTGAATGAGTATGTTCTTTGAGACGAATAATAATTATGAAATAAGATGAACAATTATTATCGTCGAAAAAATACCGATGATTTGACTCAGATTAATCAGAGAAATGCAATCGGTATATTGAGAAAGTAGTTTTATTTTATTATAATTGAGATGGCATTTAGAGATCAGAATGTATTGGATAGAGTTAATACATTAAATACTAATCTAGAAACTGGTAATATTGCGGAAGTTCAAAGAAATATTTCGAATAGACTTTTTGGTGTACTTGATTGAGCCAACAATATTTCTATGGATTCAGAATTATATGCCAGTATCAATAATGTGGCAGATGCATCAGATATTACGACTTCTATTAATACAGCAAAAGCTGATTTACCTTCCGCTGCTATAAATATTAATTATGGTACACCACATCCTGTTGCAAATAGTGTCGTTACCTTGGCTGCTGGAGCTCCAATCACAGATACACAAAATGCTATCAATGCTATGAATACTGCACTTAGTGAACTTAATACACTGCCAAATCAAATCAGTACTTTAAGAGCAAGATTGGAAGGGAATCATAGAATATTAAATGACATTCTTGATATACAAAATATATGAATACCCGCTAACTTAACTACTATAAATAACAATAGAAGAGATATAAGAAATTATAAAACAAAATGTACAAATTTAATAAATATTCTAACCGAGATACGTAGATTAGAAAACCTACCGTATTATAATAATTGAACACCAGAATGAAAGAAGGCATTTGACGAAAGAAATGCTTTTGCCAATAGATTTTTTATCATATTTTGAGGAGTCCCATCGTTTACTGTATGAGACTTACCGGATTGAACACCTTTTTGAGTAACAAATTTTGATGCTAGCATAGATACTTGAGACTGAAAGCTGGCTGAATATCAGAATTTAGAAGCTAATATACTGACTCTTGAGCAACAATATGACCAAGAACACCAAAATAGAATAAATTTAGATAAACTAATTAGACAATTACCAAGCTTACCATCACAAGGCATCCCTGTTCCATGAGGATTTTGACTATCTTTTAATACAAATGATACTATAATTACACCAATACCAAATACCGTTACAGCAACAAATACTGCAATAACGAATACAGTCAATAGACTAGCAGAGTTAAATGCTTTAGAAGAAGCGATAGAAGATCTCCGTGCAAGATACCAAGATAACTTAAATAGACTGAATAGAATTCTAGAATTACAAAATCTTGAAGATAGAATGAATACGGTTTATCCTGGAGAAATGACTAGGAGACAGACTGAATTTAGTACAATTCGTGATATAAGTCACAACAACTTATTCTTATGAAATATTTGATATCAACCACATCTTCCAAATCAGAATGTAAATATATGATGAGCTACAACAAATGTAACCTTGAATTTCGTTCGTGCTCCTTTAGTAGGACCGGGGCGTTTTGATTATACTTTATGTGATGAAACTTGAAACGCTCTGAGAAATGTTTGATGAAGATTTGAATATCAGTTGTGATGACAAACAATATCTATTGGAGGAATAACTTTTGAAAATAATAATATGGCAGATCAAACTATGACAATTGAAAATCTTAGTATCAATCCGATTGAATGAGTGACTTTTCCTATAAATTTAGATTTGAATGTAAGGGTTAGAATACATGATGATACTACATGACTTGATATAGACCATCATAAGCCAATTCATTTAACAATTGTTAGTCCAAGTCTATGATTATGAGCACGTGAACACGCTTATGATACTTTAAATCCGCCAATGAATGAAAGAATAGAAGCTGAATATAGTGATTATCACAGGGTTAACTTGGAAAATGAAGTAATATGGAATATTTTACGTGAATGATGAAATGAAAATGAAGTAAATGAAATATATAATAATGAAACAAGGAGAAACATATTTATTGAGAGAGTGAGAAGGGAATTAGCATGACACTTTCCTCTTTTAACACTTGCTAACTTACAGGCATGATTTAGGGCGGATATGACAAGAGTAAATAGAGATGTGCCAACTCAATATTTATTGGGAGAACCAGAATTCCAAAATTATCTTAGACAAAACGTATCTGATAACATAAGAAACTATGCTTCAACTGAAATTCGTAGAAATGTTGATCCTCAGCGTAATTTAATTTTACAAACTTTTTTGACTTTTCAAGCGGATCTAATAAATAATAGGATTGATAATAATGATCATTTGGACGCTTTAGCAGCGATACCAAACGATAATCCACAGTGACATGCAAATAGTGCATGGCAAAGATTTTTTAGACATAGATCAAATAAAAATAATTATACAAAATTTTTTCAATGAAGAGAACATGCTGTAGAGAATCAGTCATTGGAAACAGAAACCTGAACAATAAATTATGGTGTTCATGTAGAGATATTATGAGTAAATAAAATTGTGGCTACCATAAATATTGAAGGTAAAGATGAACCAGAGATTATTGATGCACCAAATCATAATGCCTTGATAAGGTGAATATTATCTAGAGCTGCAACAAAAGATGGAGAACCGCTAAATAGAAAATTGAGGTGTCATCTTGCTATAGGTGCTTTGAAGGCTTTGGTAATGATGTCCCCACAAAGTTTGCGTAGACAAATACCGGTAACTCAGTTTCAAAATGCTCAATGAGTCAATATTGATTGTGATAGGATTGAAGCGTGAGTACATTGATGAAATTTGGTTATTCGTGCTGGCGGAGTAAGAGGTAGAACTAGAGAAAATGTTACTCTTTTTAATGAAAATTCATTTAAAAACTTACACGATGTAGAGGTTTTGGAGAGAGGAATAGAAAATTTATCCACTCAAATCAATTCTATTATGAATGCTACTGCTAGAGAATATGAAACGACAGTAAATAGTCTCAGAAATAGATCTTTGAGAGGCTTTAATACAAGACAGTTTTTGAGATTTTGACCAGTAAAGAGATTGCGATGAAGAATGGCATACTGAAGAACTAATAATGATTTTGATTTTACAACAACTGCTAATGCAGGTAAAAAATCAGTAAACATATCTTATTCAAGGAGAGAATTTACTCTTTCATGAAATTTTGAATGACAAGAATATGAATTTAAATCAAGAGATATTGGTACATTGTTGAGAAGGAAAATAAATAGAAAAAGGGTGTTTGATTGAATTGAATTGGAAATAATGGAGCAGGCTAATGAAGCATATATCGCAAGGTTAAGAACTAATAGTTTGGTTGCAACTGAGAATTTTGCGGTTGCGGATCTTAATCCAGATAAAACATGAAGGGTATATATTTTTGATGATGCATGAAATTTGTCTTATTTAGAGATTGAAGATAGACACCTAAATCCAACACCAAATTGAGCAAATGCTGGACGCATACCAAGTAATAGATTACCAGTGGAAAGAATTAGATGTAATGAACAAGAAAGAAAAGAATTTATGCAAAATCCATTTTTGTCGTGAAGATTGAGAAGAGTTATGAGAAGAAGATTAGCTTTATTTTAGAAAATAACTTTAACAATATTGGCAAATCCGACTTAATGGTCGGATTTTTTTATAATGTAGGAAGTTCAAAAAAATAATTTTTAGTATTTTTTGTTCGGCATTATATTCAAATAAATATTGTATTATTTTTATAATTAATTTTTCAGTATTTAGCTATTTTTATATAGAATGTGTGAGTCTCTAATCACGCTTGTAACCTACTTTTGCGTTGTTTTTTCAACTATTTTGCAAAAAAGTCCTCAAAAATTTGACAGAAAAGACTTTTTTAGTTATAATTAGGTAGTCAAAAAACTTTTTTATAATTTATTTATTAAAAATGGGTACTTGAGCACAATTTAAATCTAGAGATTTTTATAAGAGTGACATGAATCGTGCTGACGAACTTATGTCTAGACTTAACAAGATTTCTAGTAGAAATAAAGTTGAAAAACAAACACAACAAGAACTCTTAGATGTTTTTCTAAATTCAAAGAATTCTGAACATATAGATAAAGTAACAGAAACAATAAAAGAAAGTAGAGAGAAACAAGATAATGTAGATAGAGTTAATGTTATTGATTTGTCGAGCACAATTAGTTTTGATTCTAGTTGAAAAATCAAAAGAGTAGAAAACAAAGAAATTTATGATAAATATAATGAAATCGCAAAAAATAGTAATTTAAATGATCAAGAAAAAAATCAAGAATTTGAAAAATTAGACCGTTTGTTGGCTACAAAAACAATACTACTTACTGAACAGAAATCAGTTTTATATTCTTTCAAGAGAAGAGCTTATTTTACCAATGAAGCTATGCGTGATGAGGTTTTTGCGGAATTAAGTAATCATGAACCCTTCATCTGAAATATAGAAAAGAAAGATTATACTTTGGATGGAACAATGCATTATTTTATAAAATGGAACAAAAAAAATGAAATTACAAAAAATCCTTTATCAAAATCTAAAAAGGAAGCTAATTTAGAAAATTCAAAAATTAATAATATTAATATAAATGTTGATACGATAAAATTGGATTTTGTTATAAATAATTTTACTGAAATTCAAAATAAAATTCAGGAGTTTGAAATAAAGCAATCTTTGTCAATACTCCTTTGAAAATTGAATAGTATACAAAAAGAACAATGAGATATTCTTATAAAAAACATATTTAGTGAGTCTGATTTGAATGTGATTGCTATTTTATTAGCATATTTAGACCAAAATTTCTATAATGACAAAAATAAAAAGAATGTCTTTTTGAGTTGTGTTCAAATATTGAACAAAAATTTAGGTATAGTAAACAATAATTCTGAAACTAATGTTAATAATAAATCAAATGCAGAGGTTAATTTGAATTTAAATATTTGATCAGGATGAGTTGTACCATCTACAATTTGAAATTATGTTGGTGGTGTTATGCCTTATTATCAATGAGGTATTTCTGTGCCATTATCTACAGGTAATGTTAATATTACCAATCAAAATTTAGTGGATATTATAACACAGGTTTTGAATAATATAAATACTAATAATATAAACAATAATATAAATAATAATGTAGATGCGAAAGAAAAGGCTCAAGATGTGGAGACAATAATAAAAACAGTTTTGGAGAAATTTGTTGAACAAATGGAAAAAAGTTTTTCAGAAAAGTGGAGTTCTCATAAAGACGAGTTGGTTAAAATGTATGAGGGTATAAAAGAACATATGAGTAAAGAGCACAGGGAAATAATAGAAAAAATAATTAATGAAAATACTGAAATAAAAGAAAAAATAGAAAGATTAGAAAAGACTCAAAAAGATTTTTCTGATAAATTGGAAAGAATTGAAAAAAATCATTGAGTGATTATTGATAAATTAGATGATATAAAGAATTCTTTTGAAAAAGAATTAAATGATCTAAAAAAAAGACAAGAAGAATTACATAAAGAAATAAAGGTTTTGTTGGCAAAGATAGATTGAAATATTGGTGATATACAATTAGAAATTAAAAATATTCAAAAAGAAATTGAGGAGTTGCATAAAAAAATGGACGAGCTAAAAAAGAAACTAGATGAGTGTTGTGAAGAAAATGTTGTGCCACCTATAATTCCAGTAACACCAGATACTTATGAAGATATTGCAACAGTTTCAAACATTACAGAATCTTATCGTGAAGAAGCCAGTCGTCAAGCAGAAGAAAGGCTTAGATGAAGATACAAAAGAACAGCGTGGTATAAGCCTTGGACACGACCAGATAAATTAAATCTCTTTTTAAGAAGACAACATATAAAAGAAAAGTATGAAAGAAGGTTTATGACAAATTTGAGATGAGTACAATGAGATTTTGAGTCTTCTGCAGTAGCTGATCGTCATGAGATTGAAAGACAAGAGGATTTCAATGAAGCTATTGAAGTTGCCCTGACAGATATTGATGAAAACAATTATCCAAATACGCGTAGAGAATTAGATAGATTAATTTTAAGAGCAACATGAACTCATCCAGATTGGATTAGAGATAATACCTTAAGTAGAGCGAGATTTCAAAGTGAATTAAAAACAATTTTGGAATCTAATTTAGATCCAAATAGACCAGCTACAGCAACAGATCCTAATCGAAGACCTTTAAGTGACATATATAGGATGAATGATATGGACATCATATGAACTAATATTTGGGAAAAGGTAGATAATTTTAGAGATCATCAAATTTTAGTAAGAAATATTCGTGATTTAGTTATTAGACATCGTAATGATCTTACAGATGATCCTTTTATAAACAATTGTAGACCACTTATTAGTGCACATATATCTAAGCATAGAGTTACGCCAGAATTTCTGAAAGTAAATAACATTAAACTGGATGATAGCAACTCTATGAGACAGCTAAAAATATTAGAGTCAAACAATCAAATATTGACTAACATTGCTGCTAGAACCTTGAAACTTAAAATACAGCTTCTTACAAGATGAGAAGAGGCCTATAATGTAGAACAAGAATGAGGATGAGCAACAAGGATAGGTGAGTGGTTGGATAGACCATATAAGGAAGATGGAAGACTATGAAGATATTTTAGGAGACATCCTGCAATGAAAGAGGCATTTTCGTGGTTGTGGTGATGAACAAAAATAGCTGCAGTAGCTGTACCTGCAATGTTTTTGGCACCATTTTGACCATTAGCAGTAGCTAGTTATGTGTGAACTTCAACTTTTGCACAAGTATTTTTCAAAAAACATGCCCATTATAACAAAGAACATAGGTGATATCAAACTAGACAAGCGACAAATTTAGCTATGAACACCCAAGAGCGTCAAAGATTAAATAATGTTGTTTGATGAATGAGCCGATTTAGAAGAAATGCACTGTACTATTTTTGATTAGGAAAAACAGCTAGAGATGTTAGACAATTTAGAGATTATGTACAAACAACACAAAATAAACTTGAAGATACAAATCAAGTTAATGCTAGTATAGAAAATTTGATTAATAAAAATGTTCTTTTGAATCCAGAAATTATCAATTTAGAGGATAGATTGGCAGAATGACTAGCGCGTTTAGATTTTCATCGAGAAACAGTTAGATGATGAGTATCTGGACAAAACTTTTTGTGATCAAACACACAAGCAACTTCTGAAAGCGAATATCAAAAACTTCATAGAAATATTTTGGCTGGAGCCTCTAGGTTGTGAATAAGTTTGGATGATATAAGGAGTTATACAAGATATAATTTGGTTAGAACACAAATAAAAGAAGGTACATGACAGAGAGAATGAACAGAAGAAATTGGTTATGATATAGCTGTAGATAGAAAAAAATCTCGTCAAAAAGAAAAAGCAGTACGATGAGCACTAAAGTCTTGATGAATATCGTTTGGAGTTTCTTGTTTGGCATCAACATTATTTAGCAAAACTGTTCAAAACAGACATATAACTACTACATCTTGAGAGCGAGATCCAGCTATACACGATGAGTCTTTATTTGTAGTTTGAGATGTAGATGCACCACTAAACACTACTTTAGCTTCTAATCCACACATTGCTGGGATGGATGCACATATAACTGCCTGAGTTGATAAGTTGAGTTATGGGAATGCAACAAGAGCTGCAGCTGACATGACGGCAAAACAAACTGCTACAAATACATACATTCGTACACACTTTACCTGAACAAATCAGACTAGATTATTAAATGCTATAAATAATCCTAATTTGGCTTCTGTACGCTCATTTGCAGCAACTGGATGAGCAGATGCATGAAATCAATACCTCTTAGCTACAAGATATATTGAATGAGTGAAAGAATTAGCAGAAGAAATGGTAGCAACTGGGCATACTGCCACACCACTATGAAGGATAAGCTTTGATACTATGTGATCAACGGTAGAATCTACTGTGACTTGAGGTATAGGAAATCAGGCTGCTAGAAAAATGGGGGTAACTTTAGATTATCTTATAGAAAAAAAAGTCGCTCGTTGAATTTGAGCACCTATTCCTATGAATACATTTGGTGAACAGCTACCTAGAGGTTGAGTAAATCAAAATAGAAGAACAAGAAAAACAAGATAAACTTTTATTGTAATCTATAGATAAAATAATATAAGTGAATTATTTATATTCATAATAAAAATAAAATGTTTGAAGATGATATGTTTATAGAAACATTGCTTATAAAAGCTTATCCTGACATAGAGGATAGTGCTTTGGATTTGCTCATAGAAGATGTTAGACCTGTTTTGTATGATCGAGTAATGACTAATTTGGTGCAAAAAATGCCAGAAGATAAGTTACAGGAATTTTTGGATATTACAAAAAAAGATTATTCTGATAAAGAATTACAATCTTTTTTGCAAAAAACCATAAAAGATTATGATAGTTTTATTGATAAAGTTTATAAGGATTTTGAAGATATGTACTTAGAAGAACAGAAGTATGTAGATTAATATCAAACTTTCCATAAAAACCCAAATTAATTTGGGTTTTTTTAATTCCAAGTGGATTTTTTCTAATAAATCGTTATGTATATTGTGTCGTTAATTTGATAACTTTTAAGAAGTTCGTGATGTTTTAGATGAATTTTACGCCATGTAGGATTACAGGACAGAAAAGTTGGGGCTTTAGATCCCCCTTAGTCCCCCTTGTTAAGGGAGATTTCGCCCCGCATAGTTCCATAAGCAACCTCCTTAGGAAGGAACTGACAAATTTGACGAACCAATTTGATAGACAGACTTTACAAACTTTTAACTAAACTCTATGATTTACAATCCATACGATTATTACTTTAACAAAGCAAAACAAGAGTGATACAAGGCTCGTAGCGCTTTTAAGCTAGAAGAAATGCAAAATAAATTTAAACTGATTGATAAAAACACCAAAATTATTCTGGATATTGGATGTGCGCCTTGAAGCTGGATGCAATATTCATATACATTATTACACAGATTTAATGTACAAAACTTCAAGATTGTTTGATTTGATATATTGGAAAGTATTGTTAATCTGCCCAATGTTCATACTTATATACAGGATGTTACTGATCTTGAAAAGGTAGATAAAATATTGGAATCAAATGGGATTTTACCATGAAGTGTGGATTTTATTCAATCTGATATGGCTCCAAATACTGTTGGGAATAAATCTGTAGACGCAATTCGTTCTATCTGATTGCTAGAAGAAACTTTGTGGATATACCAAAAATATCTCAAAAAAAATTGAAAATTTGCTATAAAAATTTTTATGTGACCGTGATTTGATGAGTTTGTTGCTACTTTGAAAGAGGAGTTTGGTTGAAAAAATATTAAAATATTCAAACCAAAGGCGAGTCGTAGTATCTCCAAAGAAACATATATTCTAAAAGTTAGTTAAATACTTTTCCGTTCGTTCATCCAAATTTATATTTTATATATAAAATTAATTATGAAGATTTGAATTGTTTGATTACCTAATGTGTGAAAGTCTACATTATTCAATGCTTTGACAAATTCTTACTCTGCACCTGCAGAAAATTTTCCTTTTTGTACAATAGAGCCAAATGTAGGGATTGTAGATGTAAAAGATCCAAGAATAGAAAAACTAGCTGAAATATCTCAACCAAAAAAAATAACACATGCCAATATAGAGTTTGTAGATATTGCAGGTCTAGTTCGTTGAGCATGAAAATGAGAATGATTGGGAAATAAATTTTTATCCAATATTCGCGAAGTGGATGCGATAGTTCAGGTGCTTCGTTATTTCAAAGATGCTGATGTTGTTCATGTAGAATGAGAAGTAAATTTAATGAGGGATATAGATATCATAAATAGTGAACTAATTTTTTCTGATTTGGAAAAAATTGAGAGAATTTTGCCTTGAATAAAGAAAAAGATGCAGACCACATGAGATAAATTTTTGAAAAGAGAAGTTGAGATTTTAGAATTAATACAACAAACATTAGAGGGGAATAAGTTAGCAAATACTATTGTAGATCAATTAGATGAACAAGATATGAAACTAATTAGATCTTATTGATTTTTAACTATCAAACCTTTTGTTTATGCTATAAATGTCTGACAAGATGACATCCCAAATAAAGATCAAATTCAAAAAGAACTTCAGGAAAAACTTCAATCTCCAGTAGTGATTGTATGTGCAAAACTAGAATCAGAAATGATGGGCATGGAGAAAGATGAAAAGATACAATTTGTTTCCGAGTTGCTGGAAATAGAAAATATTGAAAACATACCAACATTAGATGACTTGATCACACTCGCTTTTGATACGGTTGGGCTTATGTACTATTTTACTACTGGAGAAAAAGAAACTAGAGCATGGACTATCAAAAAGTGATTTACAGCGCCTCAAGCAGCCGGAGTGATTCATACAGATTTTGAAAGATGATTTATCAAAGCTGAGGTGGTTTCTTATGTTGATTTTGTTAATTATGGATGATGGAATAAGGCAAAAGAAAATTGAAAACTTAGATTAGAATGAAAGGATTATGTTGTACAGGATTGAGATATTATTGTTTTTAAGTTTAATGTATAAGAGGCGAACTTCGTTCGTGATAAAATGATAAAATGTTAAAGTGATAAATATTCGCTTCGCTCATGATAAAATGATAAAACAATACACTTGAACCTGTAGGCGCGAATTCGAATTCGCGCCTGCAATGTTAGGGAGGATGTTAAATCCCTCTACCCCGCACCGTAGTTCGCGATAAAAGTGATAAAACTTGCCCCGCTTAGCGGAGTGAATGTTGAAATGATAAAATGATAAAGTGATAAAATGATAAAGTGTTAAAATGATAAAACTTGCCCCGCTTAGCGGAGTGAATGATAAAATGTTGAAGTAACAAATTGATGTAGCCCCGCAGAATTGCGGGGCTGCAAGAAATGGTAGAAAAAATAACTTTGTCTGAACTAACGATAAAATGACAAAGTGATAAAACGATGTAGGGGCGGTTACCAACCGCCCGTTATTACAGTAAAAAACATTTTTTTTATTATTGGCTAGCACAACGAACAGCACCCGGTGGTAGGATAAATGAACCTTATTATTTTTGTAAAATTACTTGACATTGAATTTCAATTGACTATATATATTACTGTACAGCTATTTTTTATAATATAATGTTCCAAAAAATGAACTTCAATGTAAAGATGGACGACAAAAAATTAAAGGTAGATATAGAGTCTACAAACTTAAAGGACATCTTAATTTATTGTAAACCAAAAGAAAGATTAGTTCTGACCAAAAAATTTGGTTTAAATTGAGAGAAGTGAATACCTTTACAAAGAATATGAAAAGAGTACAATTTGACTAGGGAGAGGATTAGACAAATTGAAACTCAAGCTTTGATGAGATTTAGGAGATTGATAGTTGGAAACCAAAAATATATGGAAGTATTGCAAGAAGCAAAAAGAACATTAGATTCTCACGGAGGTTTTTTGCTTGAAGACATACTAATATCCAAGCTTGTAAATAAAAATATGTTTAAGTTTACAAAACAGGAGTTAAAACTTATATTGGTATCAGATTTTGATGTTTCCTTTTTAAAGAGAAATAAGTATATAAATAGATCGTTTTATTTAGAGCCTTTGTATGAAGATCTTTTGACCAAGATGACTTTATTTATAAGAGATTATTTTGTCACAAGAAATAGTAGTCAAGATTTATATGAATTTATATGAATTTTAAAGGAAAATTTTGCAAAAGATTTTAGGGAAGTTTCTTATCTAAAAAACGATTTGTTTTATATAAATTTTTTTGATGCTGTTAGGGACATATCAGTATTTGATGGAAAAATATGATTACCAATATTTGAAGATGTAAATCCTAAGACTATAAAATTGAAAATTCTTTATACTATGAGAAGAATCAATAAACCCATTCACTACCAAGAATTGCCTGCAAAAATAGTTGAACGATTCCCACAAAAACCAATAAAATTAAATACAGTTCACAATGAATTAGTCAAAAATAATGATATCTTTGTTAATTTATGATTAGGAATATATGGACTAAAAGAGCGATGATATGAGTGAGGTCAAGTAAAAGATATACTAATTAGAATTTTTGAAAGAAATGATAGAGCTATGAATGTAAAAGAATTGTGCAAAGAAATGTTAAAAGAAAAAATGGTAAGCCCAAATACAGTGATGTTAAATCTACAAAAACACAAAGATTTGTTTACTAGAGTCGAAAAAGGGGTGTATAAATTAAAAAGATAAAAATATTGCCCTAGATACAATAAAAAACACAGATTGGATAGTCTGTGTTTTTTTACTTACCTGATCATATATAAAAACCGCGATATGCTACATTATATATATTGTTTAAATCAATTTTAGACAAAAAAGGATCTCAAAGCTTTTGTTTTTTTCTTAAAAAACTAGCAAATCCGTCAAAAATATTGCCTCATTTAACAAAGTGGTGTCTAGCTCTAAGCAATGCATAACAAAACTCATATATATTGTTTTCTAATAAGAATTCATTTTCCTCATTTTGTTTCAGATTATCGAAATCTCAAACAATAAGATCCATTTTATTGTCCTTATATTTGAACATATATGCATCAAAAAAGACATCTCGATTATTAATAGTTAGTTTTTTAATAGTGTCATATGCCTAAAGTTACAAATTTGATCAATAAAAAACCTTTTAGTTATTTTGTTTTAACCGTTTAGTAATACTAATTACTTTATTTTTCTATTAAATTATTGAGGCGCATCATACACAATAAACACTATATCTCCACTATAAGTTCCTGCTGGTGTATTTGGAGGGACTATGATTTTTAATTGTGTTTCATTTCAATACCAACATGCTCTCAGATCATTTGTACTCAATAAGGTTGCTCCACTTGCAATGTTTGTATAAGTAGTCCCCAATTGAGTACTTAGACTACATTTCTGTTCTTCTGAGGGAAGCTCTTCTCATGCTCCTGGAGGAAGTGACCCAGTATAATTAGAACTCAATCCACCAGTCAAAACTTGCCTCATATTTACATTGGAAGCAGGGATTTGGTGTCCTAGGCTAATTAAAGGAGATGATTGAACAGTTACATATGACCCAGACCCTCCATTTATAGCACAATAATAACTAGCAGGATCAGACCGCAATTCTATACCACCTATACTGGTAGTGGCTTCCATTGCGGGATAACTAGAAAAATAACAAGCAGAATCTCATCATACAACTACTAGTGTGACCATCAGAGTAGTAGATGATTCTCATCATCCAGGAGGTGAAAGTGGAGTAAAAGTTTGAGTCTCTCTCCGACCTGTACTTGATTTTTGATCTATAAAGGCCAAAAGCCCTGGAGATAGTTGAGTATAATCTATATAGTTATTGTTAATATTTAATCATCCATTATCATATAATTCCGTTAAATTCATAATATTTTCTCATATAATACTTATTTCATTATTAGAAAGATTTAAAGTCTTTAAAGAATCAGAAAACACAATTCCAGATAAATTTGTTATTTGATTAAAATCGAGGCGTAAAGTAATCAATGAGTTAGGAAACATTGCTCCAGATAGATTTGTTATTTGATTATTAGAAAGAGATAAAAAACCCAAAGAACCAGGGAATTCCACTCAATCTAAATTTGCTAGTTGGTTAGAATCAAGGTTTAATTCCTGTAATGAATGGGGAAAGTGCGTTCAGTAAAGACTTTTTAATTGGTTAGACCACAGGCTCAATCTCTGCAAAGAACTAGGAAACTCTGCTCAGTCTATATTTCTTAGTTGGTTATTAGAAAGATTTACATCTATCAACGAACTAGGGAAAATTACTCAGCTTATGTATTCTAGTTGATTCTGAGAAAGATCTAAAATCTGTAATTGTGTATGATGTACAAAGGTATCGTTTTCTATGCTAGTAATTCATGTATTAGATAAATCACAAGAAGTAGCATCAGTTCTACAACCCATTGATACAACATTTTTTTGGTCTAGTACTACTGGTGATGTTGGTGGAGGATCTGCCCCCTCTCCTCCCTGTGCAAAACTCTTACCCAAATTCAATGTACCAAAAAATCATACGAATAGTAACGCCATTTTCATTATAGCAAAGATTCATAGTGTTCCAAATAAGTACTTCTTTCCATGTTTTTGGAAATGGTTTTGTATATTATTTGTGTATCTAAATAAATGATTAACTCTATCCATTTTTTACTAAAAACTAAAACAAAAATACCCCAAATTAAGACCTAGAATAAAGTGGCTAGCGAATTTAACATATTTTAGCATTTTTTTTACTTGACTTAATATACATATATTTATTATGTAATCAAGCATTTTTGTAAAAAGAGAGTTTTCAATCCTTTTTTTGTTTTTGAATCACCCTCTTGGTCTCCCTCTCCGATTCCTAAAATCATCCCAAACCCCCTATCCCGATGCTTCTTCCGTATTCCAGCAGGGCTCCTTTGTCGGGGATTTCTTTCAGTCAAAAAATAGGGCTTTCCTAGTTCTCTAGCAGAGATCAGCCCCTTATTTTGTTTAAAAAAGTAACACAAAAGCCAAGCAGAAATAATTTTTTAACTATTTTATTTTGAGAGGTTTGTTTTCGTCTTTTTTACTTGCTAATATAAGTAATATAATAATCACCAGTATCATACCCAAAATAATTCGTGGAGTTCCAAAGTAAAAAGAGGAAACGGAAGTCTCTTTTTCTTCTAATATAGACGGATCTATCTCCAAACTACTTACATCAAAATACGGAGTATGTTTTGCTGAGATATCAATACTAAACAACCCCTTGTAGCTCGGTAATTGTCCAAAATTTAAGGAAAACACAAAAGAACCATTTGCTCTTGCTATTTCTCCTGCTAGGGAAAAATCCCTTTTGATTCCAAGGATATTTGTCAGGGCTCCAGATATTTCTGTTTTTAGATCAATATTTCCTAGGTTACGAACTGCAACAGTTACTATCAGTTCACGATCTATTATTTCTTTGTTGATGATTTGTAATTCCAAATCATTTATAATTTCTTCATTTAGTGTTTCTTCATTTAACATTTCTCCAGGCTCCAACACAAAATAATCCAAAAACATAGCTTTTCATACAATAATGCCTATCCCCCCCGCTGATGCATCCTCTTTTTCTACATCATAAAACAGACATCATATTTGCTTTCCTTTTATTCATAAAGGGAATTGTATACTAAAATTTTGTACAATATAGTCTCAAGCTGGCACTTGAACTTGAACCTTTGAGTTATCCATAAAAGAACCAAAAACATTTTCCATATTATGATCACATGATAGCGATCAATCACCTTCGATCAAACTTGTAGGCAGAAATGAGAGATTTACTTTTACATCTTTTGGTCAATTGTTTTTTACTATCACACAAATTTCTCATTTTTCTGTTTGTCACAAAACATAGCTTATTTTTCTTGTTAATTTTTCTAATCAATTATTACAAAACCTCACATCTATTCATCATAAACTCGCTGAAGCTGAAGCTATGTTTACATTGGTAGTTAGTACAGTTTCTTCGTCAGATTCTGAAATAACCTCTATCCCTCATCATGTAAATATAGCTTCGGATAGAGAAAATCCTGTGAATAACAAGCCAAAAATTACAAGACCGATCAAAGGTTTTTTTATAGACATTTCTTTTTTTAAAAACGATAAAATTATTTTTTGATAATATCAGAGCAACTAGAATAGTTGATATTCTTTTGATACAAAATATCAATTAAATAACACAAAAAAACAACCAATTTAACTTTGAAACAAAAAATTATATTTACATTTTTTGTTTTTCTCACATTTAGTACAGTAAGAAATCTCGGTAAGCAAGCGGAGTTATCAAAGAATATGTAAATATATACTATTTTTTGTTTTTTTTATAAAAAAAGTCCCTCAAAATTTGCAAAATAAAAAAAATCGCTTATAATTGTATTAGTGAAGATAAAATGAAGATGGTCTTTAATAGTCAAATATTCTATGTTATATTATGTGGCCTAGGGCATATTTTATATTATTACAAATAAAAAAAATGAAAAAAATATACAAATTATGAGCCCTTATAGTGGCTCTTTTTGCACTTGGTTTTGTGGCATTTGCAAATGCTCAACAAACAAATAAGACAGTTACTTTGATTATTTCTAGTTGAACAGGTAATTGTGCTTACAGTGATTACCAGGCTATAGAAGGCCAGGTCTCCATAAATATGTCAACGGCGGTAGGTAACCCTGCTAGTTACCGATGTATATTAGGAGGAGGAAGTTCATATGTAACTGTTCAAGCTAAATCTTCCATAAAATATAGTAGTACCGGAATAGCTGTTCCAACCACATGAATACTTATGAGACACATTTATACATGAGGATTTAACTCAAGTTATACTGGAGAACTGCCACCTCTTCAAAGAGGGACACCCTATACAGGAGGCTTTATCGTTCAGAACCCTCAATCTAAATGTATTGTAGTAGCGACTACTTGAATGAATGCTGGGTTTACTAATATTGATGTTGCAAAAACTTTATTTAAAATAGATGATACAAGGGAGTGTTGGTATTGAAATGAAACTGCACTGCAACTTAGAATTAATCCAAATACACCAGTGGGAACTTATAGTGGAGATACAATAACATTTATTCTAAATAATTAAAAACAAACAAAAGTCTAGGTTAATAACAATCTAATAATTTAGATTAATTTATCCTAGGCCACATAATATAGCATAATATCACAAAAGATTTGATTTTTGGTCAACAATCATTATTAACTATTATTACATTGTTTGTTTTTTTAATTTTAGAAAGTTTTTTGTAATGATGAAAAAAGTTTTTTTATTTGTATCCCTGTCTTTGTTCATTCTTTTCCCTTTTGCCTTGGCTCAAACTCAAAAAGTAGCAGAAGTTCAGCTAACTATTTTAAAGTATGGTCTAGTGATCTGAACTCCTGCCAACCTAAACTTAGGAAGTGTGCTCCCATGAAATCAAGTAGAAAAAACTTTTGATGATTATTTTTGGGTAGAGGATTTAAGAGGATCCGATATAGGATATTATACTACCATTCAATGCGATGGACTTTATGGGCCAGACAACTTTGTTATTACTTGAATACAATTGTTGTGAAACTCAATAGAATTTCTAGCATGAGTGGAAAATCAAACATTACTATATTCCAATCTAAGTTCTTGGACAGATATCACTCAGCCACAACTCTATTTTTATAAAATAGATAATACACCATTAAACTATCATATTAATAAATATTGAAATAAACCATCTATTCGTGCATTTATTCCAAACGATGCACCAGCTGGTGATTATAAATGAAGAATCACATACACACTCTATGATATGAGTTTTGATTTATAGCCATTTAAACTAACAAATAAAAAATTCCGAAAGTTTTTCGGGTTTTTTTTGTATAGTATTTTTTTTGTTCATAAAGGACCTTTGTTTGTGTTAAAATAGTGAAATGGTACAAAGAACAGAGTGGAGAATTGCTTTAAAGTGCCTGTTAAGCTTTTTTATACTCGACCTCCTCATTAGATTTAGGTACACTAGGTTGACCAGAAATATTTTTTTGTCTCAAATATTTGCTTATTCCGCTTATGTTCCAATTTATATAGTTGTCTTCATTTCTTTTATGTTTCCTTTGATAATCACTTCTTGCTTTTCAACCTCCACTAATTCACTCCATAGCCATAACATAATTATAAAATTCATTCCAATTAAGCATTCAATACGGATTATTAAATCCGATCTCCGCCTCTGCTCCGAAAGTATTTCTTGCCATTTTACCATCTATTAACTCCACATTGTTGTAAAAGAAATCATAAAACTTATCTATTACTACCCCAAATTCACTAGGGAATGTTCAAAGTTTTTGATGTAAATTTCATTTTATTAGATACCATAAATTATATTTAGCCTCTTTATGTTTCCCTTCTAATTTAAGCTTTTTAACCAAAGAAAGTCATCTCATCAAAAAATTCACATTTCACTGATCTCGTGCATCAATATCAAATCGATTCCAAAATTTTCATAAATAAAAATCAACTATTCATCTATTACTTTGTTTTCAAGTTTCCAAACTCCTTCAAACAGATTTCCAAAACTCTTCTGCGGCTTCTATTTCAATATTTTCTTTTCATTTGTAATCTCCATTTCTTGGTACCAACTTTTCTACTACTCATTTATTAGCTGTCCATGGAGAGTTTGTGTAATATCAATAAGTATAAGAAACTTTTTGACTTATGTCCTCTTTTGTCCCCTCCCTACTTAAATTTATTATATCTTTGTAAACATAAGAGTCTGCTCCTCATTTTGTTGCTAAATTTATTATACTATTTTCTGATGTCATATCTCTAAACTCCAATATGTCCAATATTTTGTTTCAATATTTTTTCCAATAATTTGGTAAATCTTTTGAAAGGAAGTTCATATTCTTTTGGTTTGGATTGAATGTTCACAACTCAAAGTCAGCTTTTTTATATTGCAGTTCATCAGAAAATTTTCTAGTAAATGGTGGTTTTGATGTGATTCCATCTAATAATATAATTAATTTATCTACCTGATCAGTGTCTCTACACCATATTCATGGCAAAAATCACATAGTTCTAGCAATAGCCCAAAATTCACTCATCACTCACTCTTCTCAACCATTTTTAATTAATCCTGTCAACATAGCTCACAAAAAATACATTTTTGCTCTTGATTGTTCATCTTTACTTTGAGCATCTTCCATAATTCTCTTTAAATATGGTAGGGCTTTACCTATTCTACCTGCTGTAATCATTCTAAAATATTCTTGTTCTGATTGTCTAAATCAAACTTCTCAAATTTCATCAGATCTTTTTTTGAAGCTTGTAAAGTATGCATTAGAATGCTCACTTAATGTGTTAGCAAACTTCCTAGACCAAATTCCAGCCCATAAATACTCATCTTTCGATGACAAAAATGGTTGTCTACCATCTATTATTCATACTATATAGTCAAATTCTAATCTATTTAATTCTGCCTGTTTTTTCTTTCTCCAATGTACACTTTCCATACCGCTGTATTCCTCCAATTGTCTTTTTCTCTCCTCTTGCATATTTTTGAATCTAATGCGGTGTTCTTTTCATAAAAATTTTTCTACCCAAAATCATTTTCACAGATATTGCAAAAGTCAGCCCCTACCATAAGGTCAGTCTTTTTTCATTAGTATCAAAAATGCTGCCGCCACCTTGTGCCTATTTCTATCTCATCCAACATATCATGGAGTTGTAAGTAAGTCTTTCAATTGATTGTTTCGTAAACTAGCAAAATGGGGATCTGATTCATACATTTTGTACCAAATCTCAATTTTTTTCCAAGTTTTATTTTCTCTTTCATTATAAAATTCTAACTGTACACGATCAAATGCCTCTGACATTGTTGGAAATATCCCAAAGATAGAGGTAAGAGATCACAGTTTACTATATAAATTAAGTCATCATTGTGAATATAAAAAATTTTCAAAATCTTCTGTTTGGTCTTCGCGTACTTTTTTAATTCAATCTTGTATAGTTTTAAAACCATTTTTTAAAGCTCCTCCTATGGCAGCCAAGGAGTAAAACTTAAGCAGACCCTTTTGAGGATAACCAACTTTTTCATGTTTTTTACAATCTATATTATACTCTACTACTCTATCTTCATATTCTTGTTTTGTATAAGCACGAAGTCCTTTTGATTCCATCAATAATATAAATTTTTCAAATGATAATTCATTTTCATATTTATAATTTAGAAATTTAGACAAATCATTTTCATCTTGTCATTCAAAATTACAAGCAATTTTAACCGTTCATTTAGATTTATTTACATTTTTAATTTCATATGTTGTATGTTCCCGTGCTTGTCATGGTCTACCTTTTTTATTTCAATCCCATATAGCATTCGACCTACCAAAAGAATGTATTTCTTCTCATTTATTATTAACAAGTTTTCAATTTTTTAATTTTACCTGTCATTCTTTGTCTCCAAAAACATTAAGATTTTTGAAAAAATTAGATTTTATTATATTTTTGATCGAAGTATCCCAATCATTTTCATCAATTTTAGCTACTTTAAAAACCTCTCCAGAACTTTTTATTTTACTTAAATGTTCTGCCGTTTTTGGTAATGTAAAAATCTGTCCTACTGAATCAGATTGTATTTCATTTCATACAACTTTTACATTAAAAGTACTTGATCAAATGCTCACTATTTCAAACTCAAAAAAGGAGTCATTTTTATCCATTGGTGGTAATTTCGATCCTCCAGTATTAATAAATAGTCTAGTACCAACACGGAATCCTTTATCTTTTTCTCAATAAAAATCATATCAAGCTAAAGACTCTCGTTCTTTCATAAATTTTTCTTCTTCTGTTTCTTCTATATGTTCTCTTGGTGCCTCCTCATCTTTGTTATTTTCATTGTCATCTTCTGTTCAGTGTAAATAATCTAACAATTCTTTTGTTAAGTTTTTTGTAGGCTCATCATCAGATTCATCAGAAAGCTGTTTCAAAATTTCTTCAAATTTATTTTTTCAATCTTGATCCAATGAATTATATTTATTTTTTATTTCATCAAAATTATAATAAGGGTCCTCTTCATAAGCGTAGTTTTCTAAATCTTCAAAAGTCTCTCTAGCAAGACTTTCACCAGTATCTGTTCAACGCATTTCGTTTAACCCTAACAATCCTGACAAACTTTCTTTATCCATCACTCAAGTAGATTGCTGTTCTCCTTCAACTTCTGACTCTAAATCACTTTTTCAAAAAATATATAAGTGACTTATTTTATTAATATTATTCAAATCAAATTTTAGATTTTTTGACTCTATCTCTAAATCTAATTTTTTTAACATTTCTTCAAAAATGGAACCATTATGAGGATTGTCAGCAAAGCTTTTTAATATTTTTTTATTTTTTGTTATTTCATAAAATTGTGTTTTAGTTTTTTCCCAAAGTCAAAACTTTTTCAATAAAATTTCTAAATCATCTTTATCTTTATTAAACATAGAATCAAGTTCATCTACAGTTAGATCTACTCATTCCAATTTTATTTTATAGTTGTTACCTAAACAAATCTCTCAATTTTTTGTGAAATAAGAGCTAAATACTCCATCATGATTTTGAGCACAACTCAAAAGTCCATTTTCTTTATGTTCCAACAATTCTATTATCTCTGGAGGATTTTTTTCTAAATTTATATCAAAAAATATCGGAAAGTTTTTTGTTTCTTTAAAGTTTTCTACATCCAAAAATTGATTATGTTCTCATGAATGAAATCATTTTTTAATATCTAAGATTATTTCGTTACCATCTGCAAGAGTAATTTTTAATTCATGCTCTAGTTTTTCAAAATCAAAAAGTTCTCTTAAAAAATCTTTGTAAGCATCATTATCAACATTCAAACTCGATAGAAACTCATTGTTACTTCAAAGTGTTTTTTCAATAAACTTATTTGCAAATATAGTTTGTTCTTTTCATTCTAGCTCTCAAAAGTCAAAATTATTTTCTACTAATTTCTCCAAAACTTCTACCACATCATTATTTTCCTTACTCCCTCCCATCTTCTTTAAGTATTCTTTTCGGATTGATTTATTAATTTTATTAATTTCATTTTGCCTATCTGTTGTTCAATCTTCCTCAATATCATATATCTCCTCCTTTAATCTCAATATTTCGTCATCAGATTCACACAATGGAAATTCACCGTCAACGGGTTTTCCTACTTCTTGTATTTGAGAGTAAACATTGTTTTGATGTCCATCCAACTTACGAATAGTTTCTTTGTTTTGCCAAGATAATAGAGTAGCAATAATGTGCTGACTAGAAAGGTCTTGATCTCAGAAACTATTTCTTTCATTTACATTGTATCCATTCCTCTTTAAACCATCAAAAACTTCTTGATTTGAAATTTTTATTTCATCTAACAAATTTGGATATTTTTCTAAAAAATCTTTTATATTAATTTTTATAGACTTAAATGATGTTTTTTTATTTTTTATCTTCTCAAATTCACCAAAAGTTAGTATGAAAAGATTCAAAAGTTCATTATTAGGAGCAACTATATCGTATAACTTTTTTATGAATATGTGTCCGATAATATTTTGTAGATTATCATTTAACTCATCCCTTTCATCATATTCTAATATATTATTTACATCTATGCTTAGACTCGTTAAATCTAAAACTTTGATCTTGTTTTCTGAAAGAATTTTAGAAATCAAGTTTATAGAGTCTGTATTTAAATCACCAAAAGTTTCTAAAAGGTTTTGAAAATCTTGCGATTTTAATCACTTTTGCAATTCGAACAAGTTTTGCAATCCTTCTTGAAGATTGGAATCTACCTTGTTTATTGAATTCATATTGTTTAGTTTTTGTCTTGTATTTCCCATTGTCTTATTTACAGTACATAAAATACTAAAATAAGTATATACCAAAATATAAAATTTGCAAATTATTACAACGATACAAGCATATTATAAACAATAACAAACAAATGTCAAATCGAAAATTTCCTCGCTAAATCTTATTATTAAAAAAACTTCATTAGATATTAAAACTCTTGTTTACAACTAATGATATTATAAATAGATTCGAACACAAATACAAAAAAATAAGGACAAAAAATTAGATATTTTTGAATTTATATAATTCTACTCCGTTAATCATATCGCTTCTTTCATCTTTTTGGTATTCATTTGACTGAACAATCACAATCTTATCATCCAAAGAAATATTTCACTTGAAAATTATTCTAATCATTTCTTTACCTATTCTTTTTAGATTTTCGTAATTAAAAGATTCTGAAATTTTATATCACCTAACTCCTCGTATCATATTCAAAAATCTATAGGTTTCATCAGACTTAGTAAAAGTAATTACAGGCACCTTTGGAGCCAAAGATGAAAGTCTCGCAGAAGAATATCCGTTATCAGTAAAACAAACTATAGCTTTTATATCCAACTCTCTAGTTATTCTGTAAGCACTATAGATGATATAATCTCTAACAGCAAAATCCTCATCATTATCAAATCTTTTAGCTTCTACATCTTTTACTTCTGATTCACATTTTTCCAATAACTCATAAGTTTCAGTAATAATTGGTAGAGTTTCTTCCTCTTCTATAATATGTTCCAAAACGAAAGAATCTATGGATAAATCACAGAATTCTTTGATTCACTCCTTTGTTCTAAACGGGTAGTCCTTGTTTCATACGCTAGAAATAAAACTAACAGCAACAGGCTTACCAGTACTTTGTATTTTTTTTATCAAGCCCTCCTTTGTTAATTTTAATGCTTTCATTTCTTCTGTTATCTTGTCAAAAACAAAGATAATACTGTCTGAAATAGCATTAATTGCATCTAAATTTTTCAATCATTCCAAGGTTTCTATTTTTGCTACAATTTTCATATTTCATTTATTTTGTTCACTTAAAAATGATTTTAATTCTAAGATATCATCTGGGCTTTTGACACCAGATAAAGCAATCATATGTATCCCATATTCCAATCATCGTAAAATATCTTTTTTATCTCTTTCTGTCAAAACACCAAAATCTATTGGATTATTCAAAAATCTAACTCTATCAAATTGTAAAAGTGTTCATCATTCCAACACTTTACAATTTATGTTATCGTCAGCTACAATTTCACTAACTTCTACTAAAATATCGCTTTGTTCAAATCTAATTTTTGCACCAACTCACAATTCTCATAATTTCTGATAATCTATAAAAACTTGTTTATCTCACTCTTGTGCATATTCTGAATAGTCTATATTTATAGTAGCTCATTTTTTTAGTTTTATATCCACTAAATTTTTTACTCTTATGTCGCATCACTTAGTTTCCATCATAATAGTTTTACTATTGTCCAACTTCATAATTGTTTCAATATATTTTTTATTATTATCGTCAAACCCACCAGACAAACTAAGTCTAAAAACATCTACCATGTTGATAACTTTTGATAGAACTGTTTCCTTTGCTAAAACGGGTCATACTCATGCGATGATTTTTGAAAAATTGAAATTAGCCATACTAAGTTAGTTAAAAGTTAAATGTTCTTAAAATTCATAAAGTTTATCAAGTTCGTAAAGTTCATCAAGTTCATAAAGTTTATAAAGTTTGTAAAGTATTAATAACTTTCAACTTGTAACTTTACAAACTTTCAACTTGTAACTTTATAAACTCATTATTTATATGCTTTCATAATCCACTAAAACGAATCATTTTGATCAAATCATTTTTACATAATTTTTATTTTTTATTATCAACTGTGCATGATCGTTTGTTTGAGTGTGCAATAAGTCTTTTCATATCATTATATACACATTTCTTTCTACATAATGCTTTGGGAAATAAATTACTATCGTATTACCATGTTTTTCTATTTTGACATCTATATCCAACAGCGGTAAATCATCAAAAGTTTCTAATTCAATCCTTAGTCAAATTTCTTCTTCCAATGCTTGAATATTTTTCCCTGCTCTTCATATAATAGCTCATTTTTCTGATTTTGGTACAAATAAATATACTGTACCTCACTTTATTTTGGATATAAAACTACAAGGCATCAGTTCCTGCAACTGTTTATCAATAGCTATTTTAGCATACTCATCCATTTTTGAGGGCCTTTCTTGAGAAAAAACATCCTCTCAAAGTGGGATCACTACTATTTGTTCTCCAAAAGTATAAATTTCAAACACGACTTCTTTGTCAAAAAAACTGGAAACTTCAATAACTGGCCTAGCTAAATCTTCAGATTGCATACCTGCTGGAACTTTTACAGTAAGATGTAATTGTAGAATTTCTTTGATTTCACCTTTATCTATAAACATAACTGTATCCAAAACCTGTGGAATAATTCACATTTCTATTGTCCCCAAAAATCTCTGAATACTGTCAATAGGTCTAGTTGCATGTATGACTCCAATCAATCCAATACCAGTAAGTCTGAGATCTTTGTATAACTCAAAATCTGGTTTATTTCTCACTTCATCATAGACAGTATAGTCTGGCCTAGAAAGCAATAAAATATCTCTAACTTCATCGTGTGATCCATGAGTAAAACTATATTGAACCACATTTTCCGGAACCATCAAATCGCGCGGAGATTCGATAGTTTTAATTATTTTTTTATCTCTTTCGTAAAATTCCACCAAAGCCTGTGCAAATGTTGTTTTCCCACTTCCAGGAGCTCCAGAAACGAGAATTCATTTTGCAGATGTTTTGAACCAATCTAAAACTTCTTGTTCTATTTTATAGTCATCCAAAGATAATTTTTTAATTGGTTTGACTACCGTAATTTCTAGTCCATCAGAAAGTGGGGGATATACGATTACAATTCTGTATGGTCCAAGTTGTATTATCTTTGAAAGATTTCTATCTATCTCCAAAATACTATCATGCCTAGTTTCTACTTCTTTAAAAATATCATCAATTAATTTTTCTACAAATTTTTTGTCCAAAACTTTGCTACCAAGTTCTGGTTTTCGTCCACCAGGACCTCCATTTTTTTTCAAAAGAGGGTTGTTTTCTTTGATATGAATCGACATAGTGTTTTCAGCAAAATATTGGTCTAAAACACTTCCACAACCTTTTACTATTTGCATGTTTTAATCAAAAAAAATAAAATAATATTTATAAATAAATAAACTTGGATATTTGTTTTTGAAAATAAATCACCATTACAAACAATACATTATAAACAATGTGTTATCGCAAGTATCACTATAAACACAATAATTTGTCCAATTTTTTGTTTAAAAAAATCAACACCTCTATATATTGATTTTTCTTTATTTTTCAATAAATAATGATTATTCAGAAATAAAAATACAGTTTTTACCTACAAAAATTGATATGCATTTTCATATAATTGGTATAAAAGAATACAAAAATAATAAATATAATATCAACACATAGTTCCAAAATAAACAAAAATAAACATTTTATTGATTATTTTATAATTAATCTTATCCTGTTCTATGCTTTAACTAAATAAAAGATAATTTATCATTTTAAATTAAAAAGGTGACAATATTTCTACTTATCTTATCAATAATATCTTTTGCTTTATATTTTTATATAATATGATTTTGGTATCTGTGACTTATACCAATTTTACTTTTTCTTCTTTTTTTTATATACAACATTAGTTGACTTTCCCTCAAATACAAAACCAATAGCATATTACAAAATTATGCTTTATTTTTTGTACGAATCCTTATACAGTTTGGATTATTTTTATTATTTAAGTTTTTTGACATAAACACCATATGATCCATTTTCGCCATCATGTCTATAAATATCTTGTTTTGGCTTGGGTCTTATATCTTTAAATATGAGGATTGAAAAAAAATAGCTCAGTTTGGGTACTATATTTTCATTATATTTTTGTTACTTTATAGTTTATGAAATTATGAGATAACGATAAGCCTAAATTTGTTGTTTTATGTACGAACATTGACCCTTGCTATAGTAGGTTTTATAGTTTTTGTGTTGTCATTATTTTATCAGGTGGAGAAGTATTTAGAATACCAATTTTTTATTTTGATGCTATGAAGTTTTTGAATGATACTCTTTAAACAAATAAACAATATTTATATTTTTCTAAGCATTTTTGTTTTTATTTTGAGTGTCCTTTATATTTATATCTTTCGTATACTTTCCAATAAACCACCAACGGAAGATCAAATCAAAGAGATTTCTGTTAGACGCATATTAGCTTGAGAAAGAGTGTTAAAAGAAATAAATAAAAATAGAGATTTTTCAAATAAAATGTATTCTTTTGTTGCAGGGTTTCCAAGTTTTGTAAAATATGGATTAGAATTCGCAAATACATTGATAATTTTAATTTTAATATATTTATATTTTCAAAATGCTTTAAGTCTAACATGAAATATAGAACAAATGTTTTATCGATTGGTAACAGCTTGATTTATAGCAAATGTATATTTGTTAAAAAGATTAAACTACACCTCCATATTGCAAAGACTGCTTACTTTTTTGGTAATAAATTTTGCTATATATATTAGTTTATTTTCCGCATTTTCATGAGATATTGGATCTATAGTATTTTTAGGAATAATACGAAATATACTGTCAACAATGATGGTTTTTCATGTTCACAGAACAAAGGTCTGAGAATATCTTAGGAAAATGGATTATTTGTTTTGGATATTTACCACTATGTTAGCCTTGGTAGTAAATATAGTTTTGTTATTCCATACTGATTTGGCTGGAGGTTTATTGTTCCCTATAATACTTTTATATGTTTGAATACAGTGAATATCATTATACTATTCCATAAGGTATATTAACAAAATTAAAGAAGTCACAGAAGAGGATGAGTTGTAAAGTTTTAGCCCCCTTTACTTGTTACGGAGAACTCCGTAAATAAGGGGGGTAGGGGGGATTTTGTGATAAATGAGGGTTTTTATTTAGTCCCCTTGTTTACAAAGAATTCCGTAAATGAGTGAGTTAAGGGAGTTAAAAACCATTCATTAGTCTAAAATCCCCCTTCGTCCCCCTTACTCTCCGATAGATCTCGAACAAAATGAGATCCCGATATATTGGGTCACTTTGTTCGAAGGGGGATTTGACCATCAATCTTCAACTTTCAACTTTACAAACTTTACAAACTTTCAACTTGTAACCCTCAACTTGCAACTTTAAACCAAAAAAAGTATCTCAAAATTTGCAAAAAATATTTTTATGAATATAATTTCCAAGGATTTAGTTTTTTAGAATAAAAAATGAAAACATTAATAAAAATTTTGAGCATAACTTTATTTTTACTAGCAATTTTTTGAATATCTTTCGCACAACACGGGAAATGGGGAAACTGGTGATCAGATCCGATGCAAATTTTTAATACATTCGTAGATAGTGGTAGTAATGAATGAAATTATAATATACATGAAACTGCTCTAGATTGAGTGACAGATCAACAATGATGATATGCAAGGTCTTTTAAAATTACAAACACATTAGATTATATTAGGATCTACATGGACCCATATCTTCAACGAACAATATATGCTGGTCTTGTTTTAGCTGTTGTTGCATTGATATATCTTTGATTTTTGTTGGTAACAGGCTGACTTCACAAAGAATGAGATCGAAGCAAAATAAAATCAAAAGTGATGTATATAGTTGTTGGGGTATTTTTACTTAGTTGATTTTATTTTATCATCAAAGTAATGGTGGCGCTCGTTACATCATTATTTGGATGATCAACATGAGATTCTGGTTATTAAACGAAAAACATTTTATATAATATAATATTTAACAATGAAATTATTAAAATACTTTTTATTCATAATATGAGTTCTTTGATTTTTGTTGGTTCAAAATAAGGTGGGTGCGGCTGTTTGAATTCCCCCATCTTTTAGGAATAATTTTACAGACTATCTTACGAGTTCGGAACCAGACAAGGAATGAAGAGTAGAAAATGTTATTGATTTATGAATTGATACTAATAAATCTCTGAAACAAAATATAAAATGTCTATTTTATCCAAATGCTAGTCCCGTTGTATGATGTGAAACTACGGTTGCTGGTTGAAAAATATGGGATGTGGCTAGATATATTTGATTTGCAATATTAGTAATCTTTTTGGTTGTAGTTGGGATCAATTTACTTCTACAATGATGAAACCCAGAAAAAGCAAGATCATCATTAAAATCTTTGATATACATACTATATGGTTCTGTTTTGTTTTTTGGAGCTACATGGATACTTTGAAGCTCTCTTTGAATTGAAAATGTTAAGTGAACTGAATGATTAGTGGACGCTCTACAGTGATGACCAGATTCTTTGTTTTTCAAAATTATTTCAACCTTAAAGGCTTTAGCATTTTTTGTTGCTATAGTTATGGTTGTTGTTTATGGTTTTAAAATGATGTCAGTTTCCGATCAAGCAACCAAAACAAAAACGGCTATAAAATGAATCATAAATGTAATTATAGCATTAGTAATTATAAAAGTAATAGATTATGTTTATTATATTGCACAACTACCAAATTTTACAACACAAGCAACAGAGTTTATTATAGAGGTTGCAAAAATACTTGGATTTATAATATGAGCTGTTTTGGTGCTTTTGGTATTTTACTCCGGTTTTTTGTTTCTTACAGATCAATGAAAATCTGAAAATATGAAAAAAGCAAAAAATATTATTGTTTGAGTTATTTTAGGTGCTATAGTAATATTTATGTTGTTACTGATAATGTATCAACTTTTTGCAGAGTTTGCATAGAATTTTATAAAAATAGTTTTTTATTCTCAATAAAACCCAATGAAAGTTATTTGTTCAATCTGATGAGGAGAAATATGAGGATTTTTCAATGGCAAAAAAAGACCAATAGAAACAAAAGTAATTGATCACGAGTTAATAACTATTAGTTGAAAAAAATCTCCCAAAGTGCTTTTCATCCCTACAGCAAGTTGAGACAACAAGAGTTATATTTCAAATTTTACTAATTACTATACCTCGCTTGGATGTGATGTAAATACACTTTTGCTTCACAATAAACTTATTGATCCAATAATATTGAAGAAAAAAGTTTTTTCGGCAAACATTATTTATGTGTGAGGTGGAAACACACTCAAAATGCTTAATTTGTGGAAGAAAGTCTGACTCATTTCTCTTTTACAACAAGCACATAAAAAGTGAATCATTCTTGCTGGAATTAGTGCGGGGGGAATCTGTTGGTTTCACGGGGGGATGTCCGATTCAAGAAAATTTAGTGACAAAGATACTGGATTTATTATTGTAAAAGGTTTGGATTTTGTTCCTCTGTATTTTTGCCCCCATTTTGATAGAGATGTCAAAAGAAAGGAAATTTTACCCGAATTTATCAAAAGGACGAACAAAAAACGAATTGTTTTAGAGGACGGAACTGCATTCCTTGTCAGGTGAAAAAGGTGGAGAATCGTTAAATCAAAACCAGAAGCCCGCGCTTATCTTGGTTTTCATCATAAAGATGAGGTCATCTATCAAGCATTAGAAGTTACAGACTTTCAATCTCTTTCCAAACTTTCTCGTAGCTATCCCTTGTTTATATAGCCTATAAATTTTTATTCTTTCCTCTGGATTTAAATATCAGTTTCCCCCCTTTGCATTACTAATATTGAATAAAATTTAAATTAGCATTTCTATCTTATCCATTAGTGGTGCTTTTTGAATTATAATTAACTTCCTCTTGATTTAGATGGCATCTTTTCTTATTATCCATTTGCATCACTAATATTCTTTAAGATTTAAATTCCCATTTATTATCTTATCTATTAGTGGTGCTTTTTGAATTATAATTAATATCACAATATTCCCTCTTGAAAAAAGATGTGTTTTGTATATTTTCAATATGTTTTATATTATCTATTAATTAATTTTATGTACAAAAATATGCTCCTTTCTTGAGAATTATCAAAACATGTTTGAGAAATTGTAGAAATTCGTGGATGGCTTCATACTGTTCGTGTGGTATCAGCAAATTTAGCTTTTTTAATACTAAGAGATAGAGACGGACTTGCTCAAGTGGTTTTTGAAGATGCAAATGAAATTAAAAAACTTGAGTGATGTCTTTTATGAACTATACTTTCTGCAAAAGGAACTGTTGCAGAAATGCCAAAAGGGAAGTTCCGTTTTGAACTTCAAAAGGCCTCAGTAAATGTTATCAGAAAAGTGGTTTACCCAAGTCCAATAGATATTTCCAAAGATGAAATTCATGCTGACTGAGAGACCTTATTAGAAAATAAAGTAGTAGCTTTGAGACATCCTACACAAATGAAAATATTCAAACTTGCAGCCATCATAGAAAAAAATATGAGAGCTTTTTTTGATCAAAATTGATTCACACAAATAAACTCCCCAAAGATTATCGGATTCCCAACTGAATGATGAGCAGAGGTTTTTGAAATTGATTATTTTGGTCGTAAGGCTTATTTAGCTCAATCTCCTCAATTTTACAAACAAATGATGGTACCAGTTTTTGAAAGAGTTTACGAAATTGGAAGAGCTTATAGAGCTGAAAAAAGTAATACGAGCAGACATCTTTCTGAGATTTTGATGCTTGATATGGAGATGGGGTTTATTGATAGTTTTGACGACATTATTGAAATGACAGAAAAATTCGCAAATTTTGTAGTAAAACAAACATGGACCGAAGCAGAACATTTGCTCACAGCACTTGGAGCTACAAAACCACTTCTTGTAGATCAATTTCCTCGTATTAGTGTTGATGACTTACACGAACTAATGCTCAAAGAAACTGGTGAAGATTATCGTAAAGAAAAAGATCTAGCACCATCAGAAGAAAAATTTATTTGTGAATATTCGGCAAAACACTGGAATTCGGATTTTGTAATTGTAGATTGATTCCCTTGGTCTGATGCCAAGTTCTATCATCACCAAAATAAAGAAAATCCTAATATAGCAGATCGTGCAGACCTTCTCTTTAGAGGGGTAGAAATAGTAACATTAACTCAGCGCGAAGTAAATTATCAAAAACTAGTAGATCAAATTAAAGCACAAGGACAAAATCCAGAACATCCTGGCTTAAAGCATTACCTAGATTCCTTTAAGTATGGGATGCCTGATGAATGAGGTTTTGGACTTGGAATTACTAGATTTATTCAAAAACTTATTGGATTAGAAAACATCAAAGAAGCAGAACTCTTCCCAAGAGATGTACAAAGAATTACTCCATAAAAGAAATCAAACTTTTGATGCAATACCCAGGGTTATATATAGAGACAAAAAGAACCTTGAGGTACATACCAGATTCTTTATCCATTTAAGTTAGGAAACTATGACAGAAAGAGTAAAAGCTTTTTTGGAAAAAAAAGGGGTTGTTTTAACTCTTTTTCAGAATTTTGATGTTTTTAAAATTGAAAAACATTTATTTATATATATACTACAAATATAATTTTCAAATAATTTATTCAAATTCTAAATGCAAATGACACAGACATTAATCACATATTTACTTGCCGGAGGAGTAGCAGTTATTGTTGTTTTGTCTTTTATTATTTGATTGGACAAAATGATAAAAATAATACTTTGAAACTATATACTTTGAACATTGTCCGTCGCTATATCTACATCAATTGATTTAGCTATCAACACGATGTGAGAGACATGACTGGCTAAATTCTTAGCTGATGGGAAGCTAACAATAATTTTTGTAGTGTATGTCGTGTTACTTTTTTTGATCTATCGCACATCAAAAATTAATGTAGATATTTCTGGTGATCAAATCATGCAAAAGTCTCTATATATACTTTTTGTCCCAATGGCAGTTTTGAGCATAGTATTAACTTTAGAAATTATATTTTTGGGCATAGATATTTTAGATCCAATAAAATTGATAGAAATTGCAAAATGATTTACAAACAATATTTACCTGCAAAAATTTATTTTAAACACCCCATATTTAATCCTAGTTCATGCTCTGGTAACCGTCCTTATTACCAGCAAATTTAAAGTAGCTCTCAAAATAGAAGATACTGATACAGAATTATAATGGAAAAAATTTGCAATTTTTTTTTTTTTGGATATAATTATTTTGGCTAACGAGATTATATTTATTTTTTAGTTATTTTATTACATGAAAGTTACTTTCCCAAAGAATATAAAAAAATGATTGCTGGCATGAATGACCTTAAATTTAGGTCCAGTTTCTGTTACAATAATTCAATTATTTTTATTAGCAGTTTGAGTATGATTAGCATTAGCCATTTTTAAAGCAGCATCTCAATCTGGATCTACTGCTGCAGGCATTGTGTTTGCAGTGCCAGTATTGGCTATTTTTATAGTAATGGCATTTTTTAAAGTATCCGAAATGTGACTTTTGGAGTATATAGCCAAGCTTATTAGAAATAAAATATATGATGTTCCACAAAAATTTCAAATTAATTTCGAAAAAGAAAATCCAGTAGACTTGATGATAAAAAAATCTAAAATAGAAGAAAAAAAGCAAGTTATAGAACAAAAAGATGGCAAAATAAGTAAAGATTTATTAAAGCAAATAGAAAAAGGAGGATTATTATAAAGTTCATAAAGTTTATCAAGTTTGTAAAGTTCGTAAAGTTTATCAAGTTTATAAAGTTCGTAAAGTTTGTAAAGTATTAATTAACTTGTAACTTTATAAACTTGTAACTTGCAACTTTATAAACTTATTACATCAGACCACTCCTTCATTTTGTTCGACGAAATAGCAAAAATTGAAACGACATTAAACTGTGTTTTTCTTAAATTAAAGCAAATTTATTACTTTCAATGACCATTTTTAACAAATATAATTATCAATGTTGCCTGTAATCTTTGATGAAGATATTTTACTAAAATACGCTAAAGAGCACAAAATCCAACCGTTTAGAGTTAAACAGATTTTTTATGAATTATTCAAAAATCAAAATATAGATTGGGACAGTATGACTACTTTGTCCAAGGATATGAGAAAAGAGCTTTCAAATAAATTTGATATTTTGAATTTAACCATAGATAAGGTTTTGGAGGATGAACAAACTACAAAATTTTCTTTCAAAACGCTTGATTGATATTTTATAGAGGCAGTATTGATGTATCACTGGAGTAAGCATGTGAAATGAAAGTTAAACAGAATTACATTATGCCTTTCCAGTCAGGTTGGTTGCCCGATGTGATGTGCGTTTTGTGTGACAGGTAAAATGTGATTAAAAAGAAATCTCACTTGGCAAGAAATTATTTCTCAGGTGTTGTATGTGAATAACTATATCAAAAATAAGTTCTGAAAAAAAGAAGATGGGACTTTGCGAGCTGTTAGAAATATTGTATTTATGTGAATGTGAGAGCCTTTACTAAACTACGACAATCTAAAAAAAACTATAGAAATACTTCTACAAAGAGAAAGATTTTCTTTATCCCAAAGACATATTACTATTTCTACTGTTTGAGTAATAGATGGGATCAAAAAGCTTATCCAAGATAAGATTGGTGTTTGATTGGCAGTATCATTACATGCTCCTATACAAAATCTCCGTGAAACGATAGTTCCAAGTGCGAGAGTTCATCAAATCCCTGAATTGATGGAAGTTCTAAACGATTATATAAAAGCTACAAATAATAGGATTTTTTATGAATACATTATGATTAAATGAGTGACAGACGGAGAAGCTAATGCAAAAGCTTTGGTCAAACTCCTAAAATGACAGCTCTGTCATGTAAATCTAATTCCTTACAACGAAAATCCTCTTGTAGATTTCCAAGAAACTAGTATCAAGGAAATCCAAAATTTCAAACAAATTCTTGGAGATGGAGGGTTGACCGTCACTATTCGTGATAGTATGGGTAGAGAAGTAAAATCTGCTTGCGGACAATTAGGTTATAGCTCAGTAGTGAGCGATTAAAGTTTTCTTTTCCTACCACCCGGGTGCAATTGGCTAGTACTGAGGATTCCTCCCTTGGGGGAGGATGTTTGTGGAGCTAGGTGGGGGTTTACCCCCAACTACCCTCAACTACACTAGAACAACTTCCCCCAAGGGAAGAATGTTTTCAAGCTTAAAGGTTTGTAAACTTTACAAACCACGCAGTACTGCGTGGCAGGCTTTCAACTTTACAAACTAACTTGTAACTATTTTTTTCTGTTGAAACTTTTCTAGTAAATCTTATATTCAATTTCAATTTAGTATTTTTCTTGTAATTATTATGTTAGTAAAATTAAATAGTATTCTAATTTTTGCCTTAATAGCATTCCTTATGTGATTGTTTTTTTATCCAATATATATTAAAATATTACAAAAACTAAAAGTATGAAAAACCATCCGTGAGGAAGCCATTACATGAGAAAAATCTATTATTTTTTCCAAATTACACAAGCATAAAGCATGAACTCCTACTATGTGATGAGGTTTATTACTTATCATTACACTCATAATGATATTAGCTTCTTTACTGGTGCAAAAGCTTGGTTGGATCAATAATAGTTTGCTAAATAGACAAGAAACTTATGTTCTTTTGGCCGGATTTTTTGGTATGTGATTGATCGGTCTTTTAGATGATGTTCTCAATATTAGATGATATGGTAGAAAAAAATGACTTAGTGCAAAAGCAAAACTTATTATGATGTTTGTTTTTTCCGCTTTTATTAGCCGATGGTTTTATGCTAAACTCTGAGTAGATTATATAAATTTACGACCTTTTGCTTGAAAGGTTTCTATATGAATATTCTATCCAATTATCACATTTTTAATCACCATAAGTATAGTAAATGCAATCAATATCGTAGATTGACTCGATTGATTAGCTGGAGGATTAATGGCTGTGATATTTTTTGTTTTATGAGTTGTTACACTAGTAAATCAGACTTACATAGCCACCACATTAGTTGTTATTGTTACAGCCATTTTAGCGTCTTTTATGTTTTTCAACATATTCCCAGCAAAAATATTTATGTGAGATAGTGGCGCTTTTGCTATGTGATGACTGCTCGCTTCACTATTATATTTGTTAAATATGAGAATGGGAATTTTTGTTCCATTTACTATTATGTTTCTACTTTTTATATTAGATATACTTTCTAGCACTTTACAAATATTTTGGAAAAAAAGATTTAAAAAGAAATTATTTACAGTATCCCCATTTCATCATCTTTTGGAAAATAAATGACACCACGAAACTACAATAGTTATGAAAGCTTGGATGCTCCAAGCCCTTTTAGCTATAATAGCCATTATCATGATTTTTTACCAAATGAGTGGAACGATTGTTGATTAAGCATAAGGTACCTAATTGTCACAACTTATTCTTTTTAATCTTAATCTAAAATAATGACTCGAATAAAAAAGAATTTAGAATTAATTATAAAATGGTTTTTGTGATTGTTGGTATTACAGTTTTTCTTACATACTTTTGTAACTTATGCTCTTAAAATTGAGGGAACAGTAATGAGTATTATTCGAATGCGAAAAGAGATTCTAATTCTCGTTCTATCTATATTTGTGGCACGATATCTGGTTAAAAAACTTGATAGAGAAAAGCTAAAAGAATTACGACAAAACTTCCCTTTGAAAAAATTCGTTTTCATATTTTTGACCATAAATGTAATAGCTTTTGCTATATCGTTTTTAAATTCCAGTATTACCAATTTCATAATCTCTATCAGATATAGCATGATGGGCTTCTTTTTGTTTATCCTATTTTATTTGATATCTTATCTATTTTTTGATGACAAAACAGAATCCTTAAATTTACGATATACCAAAATAATTAAATATATTCTTTGATGAGCCCTGATTCGACGATGATTGATTCGATTAGTTCCCAATCTTATGAGATTTTTTGGTTACAATCCATGGACTTATGAATGAGAAGTAGGTTCACAGCCACCTGCGGTTTATTATACACAATACAAAGAATGATTTGTTCGTAATCAATTTTTATTTGAAAGACCAATTAGTTTATGATTTTTTTTAGTAGCATTTTGGCCCTTATTTTTCATCACTGTTTTGTACAAAAAATGACCAAAATCTTGGATATTTTGGTGATGACTTTATGGTTTGATATTGCTCTCTACTTTTTCTAGAGCCGCTTGGTGAGCTTGGATAGCACAAACAATAGTTATGTTTTTGTTTTTGTATTGAAAAAATTGGAAAAAATTATTTTTATACTTTTTTGTTCCTACAATATTACTACTTGGAGTAGTTACTTATTATGGGAAAGATCAAATTATTCATAGGCAGTACTCCAATACATGACATATCAAAGAGGTGTTTTTAGCTATAGAAAAAATCAAAAGTTCTTGGTTTTGGGGGCTATGAGCGGCTAGTGCTGGTCCAGCCTCTCATCATTTACCCGATTGACAAGCCTACAATCCAGAAAACCAGTATTTACAAATATGGCTAGAATATTGATTAATTGTTTTCTTATGATGGATGTTTTTGTATATTTATTTACATTTAATATGATTTTGGGCTTGGAAAGAAAATTGGATTGAAAAAAAAGGGACTAAAGATATCAAAAATATGTCATTGGTTCTTTTAGCTTTTTCTTTATGAATCTTTGGACTAAGTATAGAATGAATGGTTCTACATAGTTTTGTAGATAGGATGATAGTTTATCCTTTTGTAAGCCTATTTGCTGTCTACTATGCAAATTATCACAAAAACACATTATCACAAAAATTGTATTGACTATTGTAAGGAAATATTTATTGTTCAATAAGTATTTATTTTCTTTTAATAAAAATGGAAAATTTTGATTTGTATCATGAACCGTGTGAATATTATGAGCCAGCATCAATGGAAGATTTCTATTTATATGAAGATTACGACTCAGCGCTTTGTCCTAATTCTTCTTTTCTAAAAACAGAAGCTTGAAAAACAGAATATGGGTGGAGAAATAAGCTTTTGGATTTGGGGCAGTCAACACAAAAAGAATTATCTGAAATAGAAAAAAGAAGGGAAGAAATGCTCAAAAATTGAAATGAAGAATTGAGAAAAGCACTTATGTGTTAATTTTTTTGCAGACAAAATTTAAAGTTAGTTTCTTAGTTTTCAATAACTCAAACTCATATATTTTCTTTGTAAGTTTAAAGATATCCCAAACCAAAACCTTCGTTCCAGGTTTTTTTTAAAATTACATCCCTTTTTTCATACCAAAAACAAAAAAAGTCAAATCAAATTCAAAAAAAGTCACAAAAAATTTGACAAATTGGGGGGGGGGTTATACTTGCATTAAACAATTTTTATTATTTAATTTATAAAAAATGAAAACAACTTCAAGTAACCCACAAACTTACAGAAAGGACAAGATTAACAAAATTAACGAGTTTATTAATAAAATGCCAACAGAAGATGAAGTTCTAAAGGAGAAAACGAAGAGATGACTATTCAAAAATCTTCTTCAAGATCCACTTATTCAAGAAGCTCAAAAAGAGAGGCGTTTAGATAGAATGACTTCTCTAACACCAGAAAAGTTGGAAAGAATGAATCAACTCTTTTTGCAAGAGGAGTTTGAGAATGCAAAGGAAAAAGCACAAGCTTTCGTATATGAGACAGAAGAGGAGTATGATGCAAGAGTGAATAAAACTATTGCTAAAATGGAAAAAGAGTTTGAAAAAAAGAAAGAAAATTTATCTGAATCAGAGTTGAAATTATTTCAAGGCTATGAGGGTATTGAGGATTGAAAAATAATGAGATATAAAGAACAGGCAAAAACAAATAAAGAATATATCAATGATCCTAGTCTTCAAAAAAACCTTATTAAGATAGAACATCCCATACAGAAATTCTTTTATGTAAATGAGAGTCGATTAGATGCTAAAAAGGAAGGAAATGGGAAAAACTATAAAGAAACGAATTTTATCGTAACACTTCCCTCTAATTCTAAACGAAACAATACAGATTTGTATAGGGAGCTATTTAAAGAAAAGAGAACAAATAAGGAGGAAAAGTATGGTGTACGAGCTTGATGATATATTCAAGTGGATCCAATAGGAAAAACCATTACTTTTATGAGGGATGGTGGTTCGAATGAGACAAAAACTATGTCTCCTGATATATGTTATATTTTAGAAAAACAATTTCCTTGATATATTGTTGATTCAATCGCAGTTCCAGAACGAAATCATGGTAGTTATAGGGGAATTCTAAATCCGAATCAATATTTTTGAAATACATTATGTGATGGAAGTTTTGAGGATTATATGCTTCTTTGAAAATATCTTGAAATGGCTGATAGTTCACTTATAGAAAACTTTTCTCGATGGAGAAAAGAATACATGTTCTGAGCTTTTAGTTATAGATTTTTTTTAGAGGCTTATGTAAATGTCCTTGAAAAATCACTTTCTAACGATCCTGATTGAAAGGAGTTGCTTAAGTTAAAAGAGAAGAGTATAAATGGAATGTTAGCAGATTACCCTTTTGAATGTAAAGAGTTTGATGCTAAAATTAAGGAAGCAGAAAAAAAACATGGTGTCACTATTGATTCAGGTTTTGAATATGCAAGAGCTTTAATAATAAATAAAGCTAAATCATTAAATAAAATAAATGATATAAAACTTATAGATGTATTTAATGAATGTATGAATGTTGCTGCAAAAAAATATGCCGACCCAAGAAAAAATCAAGGTATAAGACCATGGATAGATAATAATGCTTCAAATAAAGCAGATAATAAGTATGTTGTTGGAAATGCCATTGATCAAGTTCATTCTTTATTAGATGCTAAGCAGGCAGAAAAAGAAGAATTGCGAAGAAATGGGTATTAGAGTTAGTAATTTATATTTCTCCTTTCAAACCTTTAACGCCCCCTTCGGGCGTTTTTTTATTCACTTTTTGGTATCAAAAAAACCATTTCAGGTTTTTTTCAAGATTAGCGCGTGACGGGACTCGAACCCGCAACCTCATCCTTGGCAAGGATACACTCTAACCAATTGAGCTACACACGCAGACAAATTCCCCATCAACTTAATGTATGTAAATTTATTTGTTAATTTCAAGAAGATTTTATATTTCATTTTCAAACAAAAACACATGTCTAATATTTTTTTGTATTTTTGATTTTACACCATCGTTTAGTTTAGTTAGTAGATAAGGAATTTAACAGTAAATAATTATTTGATAAAGTTTTTTAGATAGTAATTAAGTCGTAAAAAAAATACAAATTGTATTTTTTATGTTTGTTAGGTATTTTCCTTGATTGTAGTCTACAAAAAAAGTCCTCAAAAATTTGACAGGATTTTTTTTTTAATTATAATTGAATATGAAAAAGTTTTTATCTTTCTATTTCAATAAAAAATGAATAAAATTAATCATTTCTTTAGATACACAAAGAGTACCAATAATTATTTCCAAAGGCATGGAAAGAGGTATCTCTTTGGGACATTATGAGCATTCGCAATAGTAACAATTGCATTACTATTTGTATGATTCTTTAGCACATTGGATTTGGGTAAAAGTTCTGCACAGCAGTCACCACCACAAGTGGTACTAACCAGTGGAAATGTTGTATCCATGGGCTGTGCTACTGATGCTACTTCTTGTGATTTATCCAATAAATGAATTATTAGCATAAAAAACGATGCCTTTGTAAATCATGGAAACTTAGAAGAGTTGTCTCTTTCCCAGAATGCACTAACAGGCATATTTTGAGTAGCGTTTCCCAATTCCCTAGTTGATTTAAACCTTGCTTTCAATAAGATAACAAGCCTATCCTGAACAGCATTCCCTAGCTCTTTGCAGAATTTAAATATTGCCAGCAACAGATTAACAAGCCTATCCTGAATAGCATTCCCTAGCTTTTTGCAATATTTAAATCTTTACAGCAATGGATTAACAAACCTTTCTTGAGCGGTGCTTCCTAGTTCTTTGCTGAGATTAAATTTGTCTTTCAACCTTCTAAAAAACATAGATCAAGTAGTATCTCTTAGTTCTTTGCAGAGTTTAGATCTGAGTCTTAATCAATTAAATGCAATGCCAGAAAATACTACTCAGTTAATAAATTTACGAAACGATTGATGACTAAATATTAACAATAACCATATCAACTATACTCAATTATCTTCTGTGCTTTTGGCCTTTATAGATCAAAAATCAAAAACAGGTCGGAGAGAAACTCAAACCTTTACCCCACCTTCTAGTTCTTGAACATATAATAAAAATATTACGATAGAAATTTTGTGATGATGAGGATCCAGCTGTTCTTTTTCTGGCTATTCTGCAATGGAAGCTACTACCAGTATAGCTAGTATGGAATTGGAATCTGAAACTTCTGCTTATTATTGTACTATAGGTGGAAAATCTGGATCATATGTAACTGTTCAATCATCTCCTTTAATTAGCTTAGAACATAACCAAATTCCTGCTTCCAATGTAAGTATGAGACAAGTTTTGACTGGAGTTAGTCCAGTAGAGGGGTGTAGTATAGTACCTCAATTAGGAACCACTTATTGCAACATTGCAAGTGGAGTAACCTTGTTTAGTAAGCAGGGGGCGGGAGCATGTTGATATGGAAATGAAACTCAATTAAAAATCATAATTCCTCAAAGTACACCAGCAGGAACTTATAGTGGAGATGTGGTATTTACTATTAATGAATAATAAAAATTTAATATCAATAAACGCTTGAACAAGTTCATAGAGTTTTTTTGCTACATTTATGGTTAAAATGGAACAATAACTATACCAATAAATATTAATACCAAAATACACAATAACAAAAATAAAGTAGTTTTCTAAAAAACAATGAAAAAAATTGATATTTTTTAGTTTTTTAAGTAAATATGGTTGTCTTATTTTATTTTTTTTGTTGTCTTGTTTTTTTACACTTGTTACTTGATTATAGCCACCAAAAAAAGTCCTCAAAAATTTGACAGGATTTTTTTTTTAATTATAATTGAATATGAAAAAGTTTTTATCTTTCTATTTCAATAAAAAATGAATAAAATTAATCATTTCTTTAGATACACAAAGAGTACCAATAATTATTTCCAAAGGCATGGAAAGAGGTATCTCTTTGGGACATTATGAGCATTCGCAATAGTAACAATTGCATTACTATTTGTATGACTTTTTAGCACATTGGATTTGGGTAAAAGTTCTGCACAATGGGGGACAAAACCACTAACCAGTGGAAATGTTGTATCCATGGGCTGTGCTACTGGTGCTACTTCTTGTGATTTATCCAATCAATGAATTACTAGTATAGAAAGTGATGCCTTTGTAAATCATAGAGACTTAAGAGAATTGTATCTTTCCCAGAATTCACTAACAAGCATATTTTGAGTAGCATTTCCCAATTCCCTAGTTAATTTAGACCTTGCTTTCAATCAGATAACAAGCCTATCTTGAACAGCATTCCCTAGCTCTTTGCAAATATTAAATTTTTCTAGTAACCAAATAACAAGCATATCCGGAGTGGAGTTTCCTGATTCTTTAAAAATTTTATTGCTTGGTTATAACAAATTAACAAGTGTGGAACAAATAGTATTTAATACTGAGAGTGTTTTGGAGGAGTTAAATCTTGCTAATAATGAAATAAGTAGCATATGAGAAGGAATTATGGGATTAACAAGTTTATGAGATAGAGACTGACTAAATGTTCATAATAACCATATATATTATACACAATTGTCTTCAGGTTTATTAGACTTTATAGATCTAAAACATATTTTGGTCCAAGGAGATTGGAGAAAAACTCAAACTATTAGTGGATGAGAAAATACTTGTACCTTTTCTGATTATACTTCAATGCAAACTGGTCACTCTGTTGCTGAACAAGTGTTGGAATCCAATAACCTAGGATATACATGTGAGTTAGGAAAAGGAGGTGCTGATGTACAAATAACTGTTCAAGCATTCCCTTTAATTAGTCCAGCAGGCAATCAAATTCCTGCTTCAGGAGTAAAACTTAAACATATTAGTAGACCAAATATTACTAGTTGAGACTGTACCTTAACCGGTGAACTACCAAGTTTATTTACAGATATTTCATCTCCACAAACTTTATTTAAAAAAAACTACGGTATGATATGTGAGATATCAGCCTCTACTCAATTACAGGTTACAATTCCTGCAGATTTACCAAGCGGAATCTATAGTGGAGATATAGTATTTACTATATCAGAGGATGGTATAGTATGAAGTACATAGAATTAATTTTAAACAAATATACATATTTTATTATCAATCACCGAGCAAGAGAATTTTGCTTGATGATTTTGCTGTAAAATAATCTCGAGCGTTCATTTGGCTCTTGAGGGGTTTACTTGCAAGCATAACCGTCATAAGTTCTTATTTCTTTTAAGTTTTTTTTTACACTAATTTATTCACCCATCTCTTATCAAGATTATTTGTTTTAATAGGTTTTTTTTCAAACTTTTACTAACCAAAAACATTAAATCTTTTTATAATTTTAGTTTTTTTGTTTACTTTATATTTTGTTAGCTTAAATTGGGCTTAACAATTCACAAAAAAAGTTCTCAAAAATTTGACAAATAAAAGAAAATAATTATAATATGGTTGATCAGAAAGTTCAATGATCAGAAAATTTATATATTAACTTTTAATGCAATGGGATTATGTAAATATTGTTGAGAAGATGCCTGATTTTTGAAAAAAAAACACAAAGAATGTTCTATTTTACACGATGTAAACAAAAATAGAATTTGAAAAATGATATATTTTGGATTTTTTGGAGATGAGGATATGACAGAAATCAAAGAAAAGGTAATAAATTTAGCAAAAAAATCTTATATCACACCAAAAGAGCTAGATAAACTGTATATTTCTGTATACAATAAAATAGTAAAACAATTCTTGTATGACTGAATAATTACTCACGAAGAAGAATTGAGACTAACTAAATTTAAAAAGGTTTTTAATTTTGATCAAGAGTTTTTGGACCAGCATTGATTATTTCAAAAATTTATCAAAGCATTGGTAGTAAGAGATGTGGCAAATAAGGAGTTACCTAATGTAGATTTTGAATCTGACTTTGATCTACCTTTTAAATTGGAAAAGTGAGAAAAAATTATCTGGTTATTTGATAATGTAGAATTATATGAAAAAAAGAAAAAGAAAAAATCTAAACATATTCGAAATACATTTGATTTAGAAGATGAACTATTTTTTTCATCAACTTTTTCAAATGAATTTATCAAGACAAAAGGGATGACTTATTTAAATATTGGTCAGTTTGTCATCACAAATAAAAAGAACTATTTTGTCTATGATAATGACAAATATATAGAAGTGCGTATTAAAAATTTAGCCAATTTATTCCCATATCAAGATTGATTTTGACTTAAACCTAAAGACAAAACAGGTTCTTTACAGGTTTTCAAAAATCTTGACGGATGGTTTGCTTACAATGTAATATTCAATTTAAATAGATAAACTGTAAAGAAAAGTTATAAAGTTCATCAAGTATTACAAACCTTCAACTTGTAACTTTACGGGGCAGGCAGGCTTTTGGCTTGTAACTTAACTATAAAATGCAAAAAAACCCGAGTAATCGGGTTTTTTATTTTAATCGTTTTTTAAATAAATTACTTTTTTGCTTTTTTAGCAGGTGCTTTTTTAGCTTTAGGCTTTTTTGCAGTTGTAGTTTTTTTGCAAGGCATTTTGCTCCTTTTTTGTAGAAAATAAATCAAAAATTTTCCACGAAATAAAATATGAAAAATATTTTATTTTGCAATAGAAATAATAAAAAAAAGTCGCTAATCATTTTTTTTTATTTAAGCATGAAATATTAATCTAAATTTCTTTGTCCATTTCTAAATATATTTATATTAAACTAATTTTATCAAAAATCTTTCATTTTCTATTGCATTTTGATTATAAATTTATATATTTTCGCTGATCGCCGGAGACAGTAGGCTATTCTAATTTTAGAAAAGTAAGCTCCTACCTAGGTTATATCAAAAATTATTTTTTTGTATATAACTTCATCTTCGGATGTGGTTTTTTTTAATTCAAAAACCAACAAGATTTTTGTTCAAAATGTATTAAAATAAAAATCTTAATCTATTAGGACTTGTCCAAATCTTATTTAAAACTTAAACTTTGAATTCTAAAATGGCTATTACCAAAGAAAAGAAAATAAATTTAATCAAGGAGTATGTCAAGGATTTACAAGAAGCAAAAAATCTAGTAATTATCAGACAATCTGGATTAGCTGTTTCCACAGATATGGAAGTTAGAAAAAATGTTAGGAATGAAAGTGGTAAATTTAATGTTATCAGAAAGAGACTTTTTTTGAGGGCCTTAAAAGAAGCAGGATACCCAGAAATAGATCTTAGCCAAATTCCTGGATCTGCTGTTGCAGTTTATGCAAAATGAGAGGAATATGCTCCATTGAAAGTAATAAATAAATACATTAAAACTTTCCAAAAAGATAAAGATTCTACATCAAGCTTTGAGTTTTTGTTATGATATTTTGATGGTGAGCGAAAAGATTTGAATTATATCGATGAATTGGCAAATATACCAAGTAGAGAAGAATTGCTATCTAAATTGGTTCGATTATTCAATTATCCTGTTCAATCGCTTACCAGTGTTTTAAATCAAATTGCAAAAAAGAAGTCTGAAGAAATTCAAGAGGAAAAAAGTTCTGAAGAAACTCAAGAAGAAGCAAAAGAAGAGGCTGTTTCTACAACAGATACTGAACTTGCAGAAAATTCTAAAGCACAAACAACTTCAGAGTAAAGAAATTATTCAATGTTTTTTGTTTTCAATTGCTTATTAGGTCAAAATGTTTGTGATATTTTGTCCTTATAAGCTATTGGAACAACTAATATTGTAAACTTACAAATATTTATTTATTAAATTAGTATTGAGAATGGAATTATCAAAGAACGCACAAAAAATCATGGAATTGGTAAAAGAGATGAGTGCAATCGAACTAAATGAGCTTGTTAAAGCTTTTGAAGAGGAGTTTGGCGTAACTGCTACTGCTACTGTAGTTGCTACATGAAGTCCAGCTGGATGAGATGCCACCGTTGCCACTGGATGAGATGTCGCTGCAAACATCGAACTTACAGAAATTGGTCAACAAAAGATCAATGTAATTAAAGTTGTAAAAGAATTATTGTGACTTTGATTAAAAGAGGCCAAAGATTTAGTTGAAAAAGCTCCTGTTATACTAAAAGAAAATGCAAAAGATGATGAAGTAGAATCGTTCAAAATCAAGTTACAAGAAGCTGGTGCAACAGTAACTATAAAGTAGTCTAAATTTTGGCACACTTACTTGATTTTTGTTTTTAAAAAACTAAAAAAGTATTTAGTACCAAAAGCTTTAGAAAAAATTTATTTAATTCTGAAAACCAATAATGAGTGTTACTGTAAAACAAATAGTAGATTCACAAGTGCATATTGGTACCTTAAAAAGTGAAGCTCATCCCAAAACAAGCAATTATCGATTGGATATTGTAAACAACATAGTTGTTTTAAATCCTGAAATGATTTTGGGACAGCTAAACAAAGCAAAAAAGAAGGTTCAAGATGTCAAAAAATCAGGACAAGAGGTTTTGGTAGTATGTGAAAAAAAGATGTATGCCACAGAAATGAAAACTTTAGGAGAAAGGTACTGAGTATCTTATTTAAATTACAAAGCTCCTGGATGATTTTTGACCAATTTTGATACTTTCAAAACGAGGATCAGCTCAATGAACAAGATGAGTGCTTTTGTGGAAACCGAAGAATTTGCTTCTTTGACCAAAAAGGAGCAACTGGTTTACAAAAGAAAATTATCCAGAACCAAAAAGATCTATGAATGAGTAAAAAATCTTACCACTAAACCATGATTGGTGATAGTTGTAGATGGCTCTATGATGAGAAATTTTGTTAGAGAATTACCAGCTCAATGAGCTGTTGATAGTATAGTGATATCTTCCACAAACTATGATCAATATTTGTGAGATAACGACATTATCGCAAATATGCTAAGTTATAAAAGTATAGATTTTGTTATGAATTATATCTTATCCTAATCTAAAAAAATATATGAAAATCAAAAATCCTTTTCAGTCTACTGCTACAAATGTGAAAGCTATGGACAACAACTATATGCCTAGTAGCTTAGAAAAAAAAAGAGCAATCATGATGTACTTGTTTTTTGGTATTATGGTTTCTATAGCAAAAAAAGACATCAGTATTTTTGAGCACTATCATCTGAAGCAAGCTTCTGGTCGGTGGATAGTATTCTTCTTGGTGTTAGTATTTGATATGGTTTTATTGTTTTTGCCTATTATAAAGTATTTATGAGTTATTCCTTTATTGATATTATTAACCGTTTGGATAATTAGTGTAAAACAGGCTTGGGATGGGAAATACTTTACAAATTCAAAAGAATCATTTGTTGCAAACTTTTCTGCATTATGATCATGGTTTATAGAATTGTTTGAAATACCCTCACCTTCAAAGCCACACAACTTACCAACAACTAGCGATATTGAGTCTGATATCCAAGATCAAACAAATAAATCCGAAATAGAAAAGGATTTAGAGAAAAAATAATTTTTAATTATAAAAACAAATACCATGAGTATAGATATAAACTTATTAAAACAACTTAGGGAAACTACTTTTGCTCCTCTAAAAGATTGTAAAGATGCCTTGATAGAAGCAAATGGGGATTTGCAACAAGCACAAGAAATTTTAAAAGAAAAATGAGTTTTAAAGGCTGGTAAAAGATCAGACAGAGAAACAAAAGAATGAATTGTAAAAGTTGTGAGCCAAAACGGCAAAATAGCTTGAGTTAAACTTTTATGTGAAACTGATTTTGTTGCCAAAAATGAGTGATTTATCAAATTATGTGATGATATTTTAGACAAACTATTATCAGAAAATGAGTTTTTCTTATCAAAACAAGACGCTCCCACAAACTTATCTGAGAGTTTGGATGTGTTGGTAAAAGAGGCTGTGTGAGCAATATGAGAAAATATGCAATTAGATGATATTATACTTACAAATGAGAATGGTTTTGTTTATAATCATCCAGGTAATAAAGTTGCATCTATAGTGTTTTTTGAATGAGCAAATTCTGATATAGCAAAAGAAATAGCTTTACAAGTTGCCGCTATGAATCCCTCATATTTAGATTTTGATTCTGTTCCAAGCGATATTATTTCTAAAATGGAATCTCAATTCCGTCAAGAACTGTTAGATTCTGGGAAACCAGAAAATATACTTGATCAGATATTAAAATGAAAACTAACTAAAGCTTTGGCTGAAGATGTTTTATTGGAACAAGAATACATTAGAGATGGTTCAAAAAAAATAAAAAACATAATTCCAGAATGATTCCAGCTTAAGTCTTATATCAGATTGGCTGTAAAATAATATATCAAATTTATATTTGTGATTAAATTAAAATGCAAAAGTACGAATTAGTTTTTATGTTAAATTCTCAAGTCAAAGATTCAGAGAGAAAAGATTTTTTATCTAAATTCGAAGAAGAATTCAAAAAAAACATTCTTCAGAAAGACGATATTGGCCTAAAAGAGACATCCTATGATGTGAAATCTATTAGGTGAAACAATAGAATGTATTATGTTTCCTATTATATGGACCTAAATAATGATTGATTGGATTCAGTTAAAAAGTCTTTACTATATTCCAATATTATCGTAAGATATCAAATTTTTAAAATGGATTCTACTCAAATATTTTTTGAATTTGAAAAATTACAAAAAGAATTACAAAAAATTGTTGATTCTCGAGATAATAAAAAATTTGGAAATAGAGTATCATTCTTATCTCATCCTGAAAATGAGAAATATATCAACTGGAAATCCATAGTTATTCTAAAAAAGTATTTAACTAGATTTGGTTCTATAAAACCTAGAAAATATACAAAAAATCGTGTAAAAACCCAAAAAAAACTAAGAAAAGCAATCATTAGGGCCAGAGGTTTGTGATTATTGAGTTTTGTTTAAAACACATTGTAAACAAGCTTCAAAAAAAATAGGATTCAAAAACATAAAAAATTTTTATTTTGAAATAAGCTAAAATGGCAAGTAAGTTGAGAAGAGTTAGAAAATATAAATGGCTAAAAAGACTTAGGACACATTGATTTAGAGAGAAGATGAAGAAACGGACAGGAAGAAGAATTCTATCTAATAGAAGAAAAAAAGGTAGAAAACAACTAACACCACAAAGACCTTAATGTATTTTTCATACTAAGATTTTTTTGAAGAAATCAAAATATCTTAATCATATCCATCAATTATTAAGCGATCTGTTCAAATATTTACTTCCCCTAAAAATTTCAAACAATATGTCAACAAAAAAAACTATAAAAAAAACCTCTATTTCTGCAAAAGTTCAAGACAGCAAAATACCTGCAGTTTTACAAAATCTATTCCAAAAGGATGGTAGATATTATCTAAATACACCAAAAAATTTCGAAGATTATCCAGATCTACTGGCTTTACAGCATAAATGATATCAAGATTTTGTAGAAAAATATGTTCATAATCTTTTTGAAGATATAAACCCAATACGAGATATTGCATGAGAAAAAATGTATATATCTATTTCAGATATCAAAATATCTGAACCTCAGCAAGATATCGAAGAGTGCAAGAGAAAGGAATTAACTTATGGATGAGTTATTTCTTGAAAAGTTAAATTAGTGGAAAATATGGAAGATGAGGAGTCGGGTAAAATTACAGAAAAAGTGCTTTTTTCAAAACGCGCAAATATTTGAACATTACCGGTTATAACCCCATATGCTTCTTACATAGTAAACTGAGTAGAAAGAGTAATAATTTCACAAATTATTAGATCTTACGGTATTTTTTATAATCAAAAAGACTTTTGATTTTGATTTAAATTAATTCCAGAGAGGGGTTCTTGGATAGAAACTAAAATAGAAAAATCGGGAGTGATTGTAGTTAGGATAAATAAATCTAGAAAATTCCCAATTACCACTCTACTTAGAGTATTTTGATTGGAAACAGATGAAAGTATTAGGGAATCTTTTGAAACAATAGATGAGGACGACACAGATTTTATTGATATCACATTAAAAAAAGATTCTACGACAGATGCATTATCTGCTGCAGAATTTATCTACAACAAACTCAGACCCGGGGAGCTTATAGATAGTTATAGTGCATTGGATTACATTAAATGACAATTTTTAAATCCAGATAGAATAAATATTGGAAGAATAGCAAGAAGAAAAATTAATGCCAAATTATGACTAAGGAAAGACCTTAACATACCAGAGTCAAATGTATTTGATTGAGTAGACTTAGTAGCAGCTATACAATACCTATTAAATCTATCTAACCATAAAAAATGATATTACATAGATGATTCAGATCACCTTTCAAACAAAAGGGTCAGAACAATGTGAGAGATATTGTATGCTCATTTATGACCTGTGATGAGAAAATTTGTAAAATCAGTAAAAGGAAAACTTTCAGTATTAAACATGGAAAATCCTCTAAAAATTACCGATCTCGTAAACTTTAAAATAATAGATAATTCTATAAAGAGTTTTTTTGCAACTTCACAATTATCCCAATTTTTGGACCAAATCAATCCTTTATCGGAATTAGAACATAAAAGAAGAATTACAGCACTATGACCTGGATGATTAAAAAGAGAAACAGCTAAGTTTGAAGTTCGTGATGTACATCCATCTCATTATGGAAGAATCTGTCCAATTGAGACTCCAGAGTGACAAAATATATGATTAGTAACATATCAATCCTTATTTTCTCATATAAATGAAGAATGATTTTTGGAAACACCAGCATTCAGAGTTTACAAGGATGTCCCAGCCAAAAAAGATAAATTAATAAACAGAATTGCAGATCGTGATATTTTTGAATTAGATGTAAAATGAAATCCAACAAAAACAATAATAATAAAAGAGGATAAATTAATAGATGAGAAATCTGCAGAAAAAATAGAAAAGTTTTATTGAAAACTAAATACGAGTATCAATGTTAAGCCATTTATTAGCGACGAAGTGGAATATATTTCCCCAGAACTAGATGAAAAATACTTCGTAGCTGATGCTACAACATCAACAGATAAATACAATAATATCACAAGTAAGCGCGTTGCAGCAAGACATTTTGATAATATGGTGACTTTACATGTAAAAGATATCACTCATGTAGACATAAATCCTTCGCAAATATTTTCACCAAACACATCTTTAATCCCATTTTTGGATCATAATGACGCTGTGCGTGCTTCAATGGGAACAAACCAAAATAGGCAGTGATTACCACTACTAAAAAACGATAGTCCTTTGGTTTCAACTTGACTAGATGATATGATAAAACAAACTCATGTGGTGATAATGGCAGAGGCTGATGGGGAGGTGATATATGTAGATTGAAAAAGAGTCAAAGTTAAATATAAGACCTGATTGAAAGAATATAAATTAACAAACTATAAAAGATCAAACGCAAAAACTTGCATACATCAAGTCCCAAGAGTTTCCCTATGACAAAAGATTAAAAAATGAGATATTATAGCAGAATGACCTTGTAGTGAATGATGAGAATTAGCCATAGGTAAAAATTTAAAAATAGCATTTATGCCATGGAAGGGTTATAATTATGAAGATGCTATAGTTATTTCACAAAGATTAGTAAAGAATGATACTTTGACATCAGTACAAATTGAAGAAAGAGAAATAGAAGTTTCAGACACTAAATTATGACCTGAGGAGACAACAAACGATATCCCATGAGTTTCTATGTCAAAGTTAAAGAATTTGGATGAAGATGGTATAATTAGAATATGATCAATAGTAAAGTGATGAGATATTTTAGTATGAAAGATAACCCCAAAATCAGAATGAGAGCTGACTCCAGAAGAAAAGTTGATACAAGCTATTTTTGGAGATAAGTCTAAAAATGTGAAAGATACATCATTGTATGTGCCTTCTGGCAGTGAGTGAAAGGTGATAGATGTGGTTATTTTGGATGCAAAGAAGTGAGATAATTTGATGGCTTGAGTTAGAAAAAAAATAAAAGTATATGTGGCTAGTACAAGAAAAATTGAAGTTTGAGATAAATTGGCAGGTAAACATGGAAACAAGGGTATTATTGCAGTTGTCGTGCCAGAAGAAGATATGCCATATACAAAAGATTGAGAACCGATAGATCTTATTTTAAATCCCTTGTGAGTTATCTCTCGTATGAATTTGTGACAGCTGTTTGAAGTTCAACTTTGATATATTGCCCAAAAGTATTGAATTAAATTTGCTGTTTGAGCATTTTCGGGGTTTGGATTAGAGGAATTTACCAAGCTTATCCAAGAACTTGGGATAGAAGATGAAATAAATACTCAGTTATACGATTGAGAAACTTGAGAGCCATATAACAATAAAGTCACAGTTTGATATATGCATTTATTGAAGTTAGTTCATATGGTTGAGGATAAAATTCATGCTAGGTCTGTTTGACCATATTCATTAATTACTCAACAACCCCTATGATGAAAATCAAGACAATGATGACAAAGATTCGGAGAAATGGAGGTGCGAGCATTGGAGGCGTATTCAGCTGTATACACTTTACAAGAAATATTAACAGTAAAATCTGATGATGTAATATGAAGAAATAAAATGTATGAATCAATTATAAAGGGGCAAAAACTGAACATATGAGGATTACCAGAATCTTTTAATTTAGTTACATACTTGTTCAAGTGATTATGACAAAACATTCAACCTATGACTCAAGATGAATTAAATGAAATTACACAAGAAAGATTTAATAAAATTAGAAAACTTGGATTATGAAGTTTAATGAAAGAATGAGTAGTAGTAGCTGATGAAGAAGGAATCGAAAATGAAGAAGAAGTGGTTCCAGAAGAAAAGTGAGATATTATGGATAAAATATTGGAAGATATGGAGGAGAGTTGAGAATTGGACGGTTAAGAGTAACAAGTTGAAAGTTAAAAGTTTATAAAGTTGCAAGTTAATTAATACTTTATGAACTTTACAAACTTGATGAACTATAGTATTTATTTTTGTTTAAACTATTTCTAATGCAAAAATCTAAATTTGATTGAATTCTTGTGACACTTGCTTCTGTGGAAGATATCTCGAAACGATCCAATGGAGCAGTGGACAACCCAGATACAGTAAATTATAGAACTTGAAGACCAAAACAATATTGATTATTTTGTGAAACTATTTTTGGACCAGTAAAAAACTATGAATGTAGTTGTGGGAAATATAAATGAGTGAGATATAAATGAATAGTATGCGAAAGATGTTGAGTAGAAGTCACTACTTCTAGGGTTAGAAGATCCAGAATGTGACATATAGATTTAGCATCTCCAGTAGTTCATGCTTGGTACAAATCTAGTCCATCTTGATGAATTCATCATTTACTAGAGCTTTCTTCAAACGAGATAGATAGAATTTTGACATTTGTAAAATATGCTGTTCCTGAAAAGATTACGGATGAACAAAGGGAAACTTTGACTATAAAATTACAAGAAACTTTAGATCAAAAATTGATAGATTTAGAAGATTTATACAAATCGGAATTGGAAGAAGCTGGTATAGACAAAAAGAAGCTAAGAGAAATTGATAAATTATATAATGAAAATAAAGAAAAATTGTCTTCGGAATTCAATAGGTTAAAGTCCATTGTTTCTGATTTGGATTTTTGAAAAACCGTATTGGAAAGCGATTATAGAAATGTTTTCTGCAAATATTCTGATATAGTAAAATTTGTTTCTGGACCAGAATGAATTTTAAAAATGTTACAAAATATTGATGTAAAAAAAGAAATAAAAAATAGATTGGATCAATATTTGAAATTAAAATCTGTAGAGCAGAAAAAAAAGTTGATGTCTTTAATTAAACTCCTTATCAACTTATATGTTTCTGGAGTTAAACCAGAAAATATGGTTTTAAGAAAACTACCAGTTATCCCACCTGATTTAAGACCGGTCGTACAATTAGATTGATGAAAATTCGCATCTTCAGATGTGAACTTGTATTATAGAAGAGTTTTGATGAGAAATTTAAGACTTAGAAAAATGATACAGGTTGGGATGCCCGATGTTGTAAAGAAAAATGAAATAAGGCTTTTACAGGAATCTGTAAATAATTTATTGGTTTGAGAAAGATGATGACCAGCTAGGTGAGGAGCTGGAGTTAAAGTTTTTAAATCTCTTTCGGACATGCTTTCTGGAAAAGAATGAATATTTAGAAAAAACCTACTTTGAAAGAGAGTGGATTATTCTGGAAGGTCTATTATTACAGTTTGACCAAATTTGAGATTGGATGAATGCGGTTTACCTATATCAATTGCAGTTACAATGTTTACTCCCTTTATTATATGAAAATTAATAGAGAAAAAAATCGTTTACACACCAAAACAGGCGGAAAAATTAATAAAAGAGGAGTCCCCAATAGCACTTAAATTTTTGGAAGAAGTAATAAAAGATAAGTATGTACTTTTAAACCGTGCTCCTACACTTCATAGACTTTCAATAGAAGCTTTCAAAATAAAACTAATGCCATGAAAAACCATTAGAATTCATCCATTAGTTTGTTCAGCATTTAACGCTGATTTTGACTGAGATCAAATGGCAGTACATCTTCCATTATCAGATGAAGCTCAAAAAGAGGCTAGAGAATTTATTGCGGCAGATAAAAATATATTAAGGCCATGATCTTGAGAACCTACCATTACCCATTCTCAAGATATGGTATTGTGAGTATATTATTTGACAGATTTTTTCAACAAAAAATATCCAGACTACAATACCGAAGAAGAACGAGAACATAAAACACCAGTAGTTTGATACTTTGAATCTATGGATAGCGTTTTGAAATCATTTAAAAATGGAGACATACATGAGAAAGATAAAATAGTGGTAAAATTTAATGGAGAATCTCTAAAAACTACCGTTGGTAGAGTTATTTTTAATTCTGTGTTACCAGAAAAAGTACAGTTTGAAAATCGTACCCACAAGAAAAAAGAACTTAAAAACTTACTTAGTAGGATATTTGATACCTATGATATGGCTACTACTGTACAAGTGGCAGATGATATCAAAGATTTGTGATTTCATTATGCTACAGTTGCTGCAAATTCTATAAATATTGCAGATATGAGAGTTCCAAAAGAAAAGGAAAATATCATCAAACAATGAGAAGAAAATGCAAATAATATATATAAATATTTTTTCAAGTGATTTTTTTCTGAATCAGAGAAGCATAGATTGATTGTGGAAATTTGGACTAAGGTTAAAATTGATGTTGAACAGCATTTAAAAAATATTATTTGACCTGGAAATGATCTTTATAGTATGGTTGATTCTGGAGCAAGATGATCTCAAATTCACATGACACAAATTTCTGGTATGAAATGACTTGTGGTTAATCCAAAATGAGAAATTATAGAACTCCCTATCAAGTGAAGCTTTGTTGAATGATTAAAACCTACAGAATATTTTATTTCTGCTCACTCATGAAGAAAGGGGAAAGCAGATACTGCACTTAGAACAGCAGAATCTTGATATCTTACTAGAAAACTTTGTGATGCTTCTCAAGAAGTTGTTATAAGATCAGAAGACTGTAAAACAGACAAAAAAATTCTTATTACAAAAGAAGAATCGGAACTAAAGTGAGAAGATTTTTTTGAAAACATATATTGAAGAGTTTTAGCACAAGATATTACAGACCTAAAATGAACGATAATATTAAAAAAATGAGATTTATTGGATAAAGAGAATATATCTTTACTAAAAAAGTTAGAAATTGCTGAAATATATTACAAATCTCCTCTGATTTGTATGGAGCCAAGTGGTGTCTGTCAAAAATGTTATGGTATGGATCTTGCTACTAGAAAGTTGGTTGATATATGAGTCCCAGTTTGAATAATTGCAGCTCAGTCTATATGAGAACCTGCTACTCAATTAACTATGAAAACATTTCACCATGGTTGAGTAGCATGAGGAGCAGATATGTCACAGGGTATTGATAGAGTTACACAGCTTTTTGAGGTAAGACCACCAAAAAAATCGGCAGTAGTTGCTCCATTTGATTGAATTGTATCTTTTTCTGAAAAAGGAGCGGACAACTATATTAATATAGCATCTGATTATCAAAAAAAATCTTACATATTAAAGGACAATTATAAATTCACTGTTAAAAAATGAGATATTATAAAAAAATGATGAGAATATGCTAGCAAGGGATCCAGTAAGTTAAAGGTTCAAGAAGAGTGAACAGTATTAGAAATCAAAAAAGATTCAATGAGTTTTGGTATCAAAGAGTCATTTAAGAAGTCCTATAAATGATTGGTCCTTCTTTGTAAAGAATGAGATTATGTTTATAAGTGACAACTATTAACAAATTGACCACTAGATGTTAACGAATACAAAGATATCGTATGAGATTTGGAAGCTCAAAAATACATAATAAAAGAAGTACAGAAAGTTTATGCTGATCAATGACAATGACTTAATGATAAGCATACAGAAGTAGTCGTGAAACAATTGTTTTCAAAAGTGTTTATAGAAAGACCAGGTGATTCTGGATTTATACCGTGAACTCATGTAAAATATGAGGATTTTGTTAAAATGAATAATGAATTGGAATCTCAATGAAAATTACCAGCTGAATGAAGGAGATTAGCCTTGGGTCTCACAAGCATCGCAAAATGAACAGATTCTTGGTTATCTGCTGCATCTTTCCAAGAAACAATTAGGGTAATGGTCGGTGCATCTTTGAGATGAGCAATAGATAATTTATCAGATCTAAAGTCTAATGTGATAATTTGAAGGCTATTGCCTGTAGGTGAAATATATAAAAAAGAACATTGATATGAATAAATGGGAATTTTAATTTCTATTTAAATATTATAAGCTCAAGTATTTAATCTTGACAACAAAACTTGAATTAGTATAAGATAACTCATTGTTTTGATTTATAAATTAATGAATAATTATGGCTCATAAAAAAGCAGCGTGATCCGCAAAAAACCTTAGAGACTCAAAACCAAAGTATAGATGAGTAAAGGTATTTTGATGACAAAATGTTCTTGCATGAAACATTATTTTAAGACAAAAATGAACTAAATATCAAGTTGGTAAAAATACATATATGTGAAAAGATTTTTCTATTCATGCAGCTATTGATGGAGTGGTTGAGTTTTCAAAAGCTAATATTTCTAAATTTGATGGAAGAAAATATCTCAAAACATTTGTAAATGTTGTTTCATCAAGTTTTATTGAAAAAAATAAATGATTAGAAAAAAGAGAAATCAAAAAAGATATCAAAAAAGAAACTAAAAAAGAGACAAAGGATCAAGCTGTTATCAAAAAAGAAACCACAAAGAGGCCAACTATTACAAAAAAACCATCGATCACCACTCCAAAAGTAGTCAAAAAAACAGATGTTGCTAAAAAGACAGTTAGTACCAAGAAAGTAGCTAGCACCAAAAAAGTAACTACCACCAAAAAAGCAGATACTAAAAAAGTAGCTAGTACCCAAAAAACAAATACTGCTAAAAAAACAATTAGTACCAAGAAAGCAACTACCACAAAAAAACCAACTACCAAAAAGCTAAGCAAATAGATATATTTATTTTTTTTAGTTAAATTTAAATGGCAGGAATTAGTCCTAAAAAAAAGATTACAAAGAGCGTTAGAAATACAAGACATTCAACACGGGAAAGATTGCAGTTAAAAAAGTTATCAAACAAATATTCTGTGTCGAAATGTAATAATTGTGGTAAACCCAAACTATCACATAGAGTGTGTCCTCATTGTTGATACTACAAAGGTAAACAAGTTATTACAATCAAAACCAAAAGTAAAGATACAGTAGTTGATGCTTAAAAGTTTAACAATTAAAGCAAACTTTAAAACATGAAGGTTTGAAATAGAATAAATGCAAGAAAAATAGTGTTGAGTTATTTTTATCAACGCTGTTTTTTTATTAATTTAGAAAAACAAATAAATTTAATATCTAGTGATATTTTATTTGTGGAGAATATTTTTATGTCTCAATGAGAACTATTTGATAAAGCAAAAAAAGAATTAGAGCAAAAGATTAGATCAAAAATGCAGATAGATGAGGACGAGGACTTAGAATATTTTATAAATATATTTTTTAATAAACGAGATGTGGAAAATATAGATATGGATTATGTTTTTAAGGTTTGATCAGTATTTGAAAAGTATTATCAAAAAGTAGTATCTCAGGTTAATTCCCACACACAAAGTTTTTCTTTTCCGGAAATGAATACAATGAATCAAGCTCTCTTTGTCCTTTGATATATAGAGCGAAAAGTTTTGGAAACTCCCAAAGAAATATTATTGAACGAGTTAATAGAATTGTCCAAAAGATATGATGATGGATGATCCCCGAAGTTAATAAATTGAATTATGCATAATATAGTTAATGGTTAGTTTATAAAGTTAAAAGTTATAAAGAACTTTGCAAACTTTACAAAAACATTCTTCCCTCGGGGGAAGCTGAGCGCGAAGCTAGATGGGGGTAAAACCCCCACCTATCCCCGCACCGTAGTCCTACGGTGCAGGGGAGAGCATCCTCCCCCAAGGGAGGGACTACTAGCTTTAAGAACTTGAAAAATCTGTCTATTGACAGCCTGCCTGCCGGCAAAGGCAGGGATAAACTGTTTTTTATCCTTTTAAAATATAAAAAATGAAAAATTTCCTTATTTTATTATTGCTATTAGTTGTAGCCTGATTTGTGTTTTTATTTTTGGAGCCAGAACACGATTTATCTCAAAAAGTTTTCGGGTACTTGAATATTACAGTAAGTAAAAATGTTGAAGTAGAAGTTGATTTAACAGACTGTATAAGTTATTTTGATGGATGTAATACTTGCATGGTAGAGGACTGAGAAATTAAGTGATGTACAAGAATGTTTTGTGATACTACAGAAGAACCAAGATGCTTGGAATACGAATGGACATGAATGGATTTGACAGATTGTGTAAGTTATTTTGATGGCTGTAATACTTGTACAGTAGAAAATGGAAGACCATCTGCATGTACATTAATGTATTGTGCAACTCCATCAGAGCCTAAATGTTTGCAAAAGGTATGAGAGGAAGATGAAATAGATTTAACAAATTGTTTATCTTATTTTGATGGCTGTAATACTTGTGAAGTAAAAAATGGAGAAATATCATTATGTACGGAGATTTCTTGTGAAGAATATCAAGAAGCAAAATGTACACAATATGTTTCAGATGTTATTAGTTCAGAAGATGAAATAGATACTAGTTCTGTAGAAGCAGAAATAGACTTACCAGAAGATGTAGATCCATTAGAGTCTGAAACTGTAGAAGAGTTGATTGAATAATAGGAATATAGCTAAACTTATAATTTTTATACAAAATATTTTATATAAGTTTTTAGATAAAATAGTTTTCTTGATTACATATGGTAAAAAAAATATTTTCTTACATCATATCTCCAATTTTACTTATTACTACTAGCTTTTCGTTCACAAGCGCTTATCTTTTTTGAATTAAATCATTTGATAACACGATCGACAATATCCAGAAAATAGAGTCAAAACATAAATTTAATTTCCCTATAGTTGCTTTTATTTTTGACCCTCGAGATGAGTGACAAATGTTAGATATACTAAACAATTTAAGTGATAAATTTGGGGCAAATAAAATATATCATATCACACTATCTCCAAACAATTATTCTGCCAAACAAGTTGCAGATTGAAAATTTGATAATCAATATACAATTTTTTTTCAGCTGATAAAAAGGAACAACTTAAAGGTAATTTTTAGAACAATGCATGAGATGAATGGGTGATGGTATCCTCGATGATCCAATCCAGATACTTTCAAAGAAGCACGAATTCATGTCCGAAATTTATCTAGAAAATTATGATTGGATCAAAATAATATTCTTTTTGATATGTCCGTAAATCATCGAGATATGCCCACAAAATCCACACCATCGCAAACAGCTTCTTTGATTACATGTGATCAAAAAAGTAAGTTTACAGAAATAAAACATCAGATTTTTGTTTCAACAGGTAGAAAAACTGAGATTATAGAAAAAAAAGTTCCAATAGCTCAAAGTCAACTTGATAAGTTATTAAATAGACCAATCAAATATAATATTATAAAAGATACTGTTCAAATAGAATATCCCATTTATAAAGTAGAAACAGAAAAACAACAAAATTGTTATACTTTTGAAGATTATTATCCGGGAAATAAATATGTAGATATTCTTTGAGTGACTTTTTATAACCGATGAAAAGCTTCGTACAATAGACATCGATTGTTACCAGAACAAATACTAAATGATAAGGATTGGGATACTCTAAAAAGATTAAAATCTTTCAAAAAACCTATTTTTATAGATGAGGTTGCTACTACAGCTGTTCGATATCCTTGAGCATACAATCAGGAGCTTTCCAGACAATCGTATAGAAATGATTATGATCTAAAAAATCAACGACTAGTTTCATTAAAAGACTTCATGTTGAAAACACCAGAAATACTGGGTATGATTTACTTCAATATCGATTATACATACTGATTGACTCATTGGATGATATGAGAAGCAGATCGAGCAATTATCAATTTAAATAGCAATAAATTTTATTCAGCTACCTGTGATCTTTACAATCACCAGTCTAATAATAAAAAATTGTTAAATTTATTTAATAGTAAAAAAGATTTAGACCCCTCTGTTGATCAAAATGCTAGGTTATTGGCCGATTTGTTGATAGAAAAGTTTGGAGTAGAGGAGTCTATAAAAAGAATAGAAATAATATCACTTAAAAGCAAGAGTGTTGCTTTAAATAATTTATTAGGTGATGTTTTACATTTATTAAAAATAGCATGAAAAGGACAAAAATAATCTCTACAATAATTGAGAATTATCAAGTATGATAATAATTTTTTAAGCAAAAAGCTATAAGAAATTATCTTGCGGTTTTTTGAAGTTTAAAATAATTTAAGAATTCTTTACGGAATACAAGGTTTGATTATGTTTAATGAGAAGTTAATGCTTGATAAGCATGTTCTCTACACTTTATTAGAATATATTTTGGATAAAAATTTTAGTATCAAAAAAATCGGAAGATGGGGGATTCGAACCCCCGTTACCTTGCGGTAAACACCGTTTCCAACGGTGCGCATTCAACCGCTCTGCCAACCTTCCAATTTGTTTGTTATTTATTGTTTTCTTTTTTGTTATCAATAGAATTTACGATTCTTGATATAGTTTGTGGAGTGTATTTTCTTTCATGTAATAATATCGTATCTCCATCCTTCATTTGATTAACTTTTTCATCACTAGGACTTGATTTTCGATCAAGCAAGTCGGTATTCATATGTCGAAACATAGGTTTTTGGTAATTTAATGAGTCTAATAGATTGTTTATCTCATCTATATCTTTTTTTATCGGGGGATTACCATAAGGATATCTAATATACTTCTTCTCCCATCTGATTCATGCCTCTTTGTAAATAGAGCTTATTATTGAATCAGATTGTAGTATTTGATATTTTATTTCTTCTAAATTTAAATTTTGGAAGTTTGGATGAGAATAACTATGATTTCATATATGATGTCACATTTTCAATATTTTTATAAGATCTCATTTTGTTTTTTGATTTATTCATCTTGTTACAACAAAAAATATTCATTGATATCATAGTGAATCTAATGTTTTTGCTATTTCGTTTGCATAAATGCTAGGTCAATCATCTATAGTAAAAAGCACATTATTTCTAATAAGTTTTTTGCTTGTATCTATTGTAAGTTCTTTTTGTGATTTTATTTTTGAAAAAGTCTTATCAAAAAATTGGCCTTTACAGCATCAAGAGTATGTGAGACCTCATAAAAGAGCTAATCCTGCCAAATATTTATTCATAACTTTTTTAAAAAATAAATATTGAATTTATTTATTTAATGAGAGTGACTTGATGAATTACTTGTCAACAAAAAATCACTATTTTGGGTTAATAATGTTTTGTTTTTATTGATTGTTTGTAATTAGCTTAGTCCTGGAATACCTCCACCAGCCATCATACTAGCCATATCATTTGGATCAAATCCAAGGATTTCTTTTGTTTTTTCTGCTACTATTTCTTGAGCTTTGTTTTGTGCTTTTTGAAAAGTTTTTACTATCAATTCTTCTAATTCTGTTTTTTTCTCTGGAGATAATAGAGACCGATCATTGATACTAACATCTCTTAATTTCATTTCTCAACTTATATCTACTACCAGAGCTCATTCTTGTTCTTCTCAATCTAACATATATTTTCATTCTTTAGCTCTAATTACTAAATTTTGTAAAGCTTTTTGAAGAGCTTTGTACTTGTCATACATTTTTTTCATTTCTCCAACTTTTCCAAACATTTTTGCTTATTTATAATCTAAAAAACAACAAAACCATAGTTTCATCATGAAACACACTTAAAAATATTATTAATGATTAAAAGTTTTTTTTCAAGAAGATTAGAGTCTTTTTATTCGTATAACAAAGAATAGTTGGTTCAAGCATAAGTTAGTATAGGGAATGGTCGTGGTCATTTTTATATTAACAATTATAAACTATTACCATATTCCAAAAAATTTTTACAATCCCTCTATCCCACTTTTTTTCAACCTATTTTTGAGACTTTGTGCATCAAACTCTAAATTTTCCATTATATAGTCATCCAAGATCGTAGAAAGTTTATTGTATTTCGGTGTGATAAATTTCAGATTTTTATCTCAAAAAACTTTTCTGATAAGATATTCATACTTAAAATTTAGCCCATCAAAAATAAAAATTAAATTTTTTATGTTTCAAAAAGTACTAGACTCCAATTTATCTAATCTATTCAAAATAAAAATCTGGAATTCTAATCCATCTGCTTGTAATAACTCACCAAGTCTAAGAACTTCAATCAACATCGATCAAGTCGTAATGATTGCAAAATTTCAACCTTCAAAACCGTACTCCTCCAACGAAACCATATCTGTATTATCATAAATATCCCGTAAATTTTCTGGTAAATCAAAATTATTTATTCTGAAATACTTTTTCCCAGATGAATCTAAGTTTGACAAAAATGATGATAAATCAAATGGCTCATATATTTCTATTCATAAAGCTACTAATTGTAATATGCCTACTTGAGATATTCATATTTTTTTACTAAATCCTATACTACCAAAATTCAAATCTAAAATAGAGTATTCTGTTATATCTTTTAAATAATCTATCACATTATCTAGTAGTAAATGACCTAAGATAAATAATGTTTTTTTCTTTTGATTTATTATTTTAAAATCTGTAAAAGATTTAATATGCACAAAATTTTCTAATTTTCAAAAATCAAAATCTGAAACTATCTGTTCAAATCCTTTAACCATTTTTTCAAAATTTTCTCAATTTTTAATAAATTCTATCAAGTTAATCGTTTCCATCACACAAGAAAGTTGAAAGTTAAAAGTTAAGTACCACCCGCCCCGTAGGACTACGGGGCAGGTAGTAGGGGTTGTGGCTATTTCTCTATAAATGAATATCCAATCAAAAATTTTCCAACCTCAGAGAAAACTTTTCAAGCTGTTTGTGCTCACCAAATTGTGGCTCTAGGCCTACGAACTTGGACAATTACAACATATTCTGGATTTTCTTTTGTTACCAATCCTATAAATGAGGTGTTTGTCCAGCCTAAACCTTGCATATATTTTCATCTAAATGATATTTGAGAAGTTCAACTTTTTCCTCAAAGAGTAAATCACTCTACTCTCATCATTTTTACATAGTCAGGATTGGTTTCCATAATCATAAATAGGGCTTCTTTGATTTCCTCAGCAGTTTCTGGTTTAAAAATCTGTCTCAATATTTGAGTTTTATTTTCATGATATTTTCAAGTTTGTTTGTCATAGGTTCATGCGATTATAGTCGGTTTAATATAGTGACCACCATTTACAATAGCACTATAAGCTGCTGCTAGTTGAATTGGAGTACTTAATAATCCCTGTCAAAATGAGTTATTCAAAAATCTTGCCATTGAAACCACAGTAACCAAGTCCATAGAACCAGGATCTTCTCATGCCAACTCTATGTTTGTCATTTGACCAAAATTTAATTTATTTAGATAATTATAAAAATTATTTTTCCCCACTGCTTGTACAATTCTCACCATTCATATATTACAAGAATAGGTAAATGCATTCATAAAAGACTTGTCTCACATACAGTTTTTATTATCAGCATTTTTTATAGTATAAGGTCAAACTTTCACCTCCCCAGGATCGTGATAAAAGTCATACAAACGAATTTCATCCGTATCCAAACCGATTGCTACAGTAAATGCTTTAAAAATACTTCCAGGTTCGTAAGCCATGGCTATGTTTTTATCAACAAAAACCTGTGGGCCATAAATATTTTTTGTTACATATTTTTTAAGCTCAATATTAACCCTTTCTTTTGTGGTAGCTAATTTAGTCTCTCATCAGCTTATAATATAAATCGGAACATCCATATAAGTATCATTATCCACAATAAACGATTCATCAATTCCCAAAGGTTTGAGCATATACACATCGTTGTAATTATTTGGATCAAATGAGGGGTAGTTGATAGAGGCTTTTATTTGACCATTATTTGGATCATAAATAAGAATACTCACAGAGTCAGCTTGCAAACTTTCCTGTCGTTTTTTTGCCATCAACTCTACTTCTTTTTGAATTCATATATCTATAGTTAAATAGACATCATTCCCATTGATTACATCCTCTATTTCAAATTCATTTGCTCCAACTCATCCAATCCAAGCTGAGGCACGACCAATTATTTTTCAATCTTTTCAACGCAACATATCATCAAAATATTGTTCTATTCCATAAAAGGAAACTCAATTTTTATCAACATACCCCAACACATTGGACAAAAAAGACCCATAAGGGTAATATCTTTTTACAAAAGGTTCTAATCCTAGTCCATGCAATATTGGAATTCTATCCCTCGTTGTTTCATTATAATGCTTTATTTTCAAATCTTTAACCATTTGTGCTACTACCGGATTTACATCAGACAGTAGTTTAATATATCTATATTCTTGTTGGTAAAAATTTTTATCAAAATCAGGATAATTGTTCAAATAATCATATTTAGCTAAAAGTTTTTTTAATGGAGCTCATTCTCTAGAAACATTTGCAATTTTGGTGGGCACTATATAAACATAGTTATTATACTTTATATTTATATATTTCAACCCCAATCATTCCAATTCAGCCAGAAAATTTTTGTTAGAAAAAAATCAAATATAGTTTTCTTTTTTTATCCCTACTTGAATCCTTTTGTCCAAAGCTCATCTTATCAAAGTTTCGGCTGTTCAAGTATTAAATCCAGATAATATAGCTTCTGTTTGTTCATAAAATCCTGTCCAATCATAGCTATCATATCCATCGCTCATTATTCCGCTTCCCATATAAAAGAATTCAGGAGTTTTTGGCAAAAGATCTTTTTTTGCAAAAATTTCAAGATTTTTGATACAATCTATTTTTTCTACTTTTTCCATACCATTTATTTCACATAGATGTGTGTAAGCTATCGGCCAAAATAGCTCAATAAAGCGTTCTTTATCTCAAATATATTTTGGATCTATAAAAACATTGTATATAGAGATGTTTTCAGTCAACTTTACTTCATTATGAGATTTGTCGTAAGCTAAAATATCCCCCCTTTCTGCTTTTAAAAAAGATTGACTCATGTGTTGTCTATTTAAAATATCATCATATTTTTTGTGATGAATAATTTGAACAAAAAAAAGTCTAATAAGAAGTACAAGAAATAAAAACAGAAATATCAAAAAAATATAAAATTCCGCAGTTCAATAGAAATCTTTTAATTTTTTATTGTATTTAAATTTATTTGTTATAAAAATTTTTAACATAAAAAAATATTGAATAAACACAAAAAATTTAACAAAATGATTTAAGTTTTCAATACTTAATCAGGGGTTTGTATTTCAAACTATCTTATCCATAATACTTTTCACACTATTGTTTTTGATACCAACTATTATCAACCCCTAGCCAAAGCTTCAAAATGATATTTTAAAGGCTTGATTTTTGTTTTCATATCATTATACTGCTTTTTGTCAGGAGAAAATCTCAACCCTCCCTCCCCTCGTTTGTTTTGGTTAAAATGTTAATGTTATTAAAGAGATTTTCTACCTGATCATATAAAAAGCCGAGCTATATTAGTTCGGCTTTATTTTGTTATTTATAAGTATTTATTATAAGTGGTTTTATTTTTTTATTACTGCCTCAATTGCTGCAAAACCTCCTTTATCTTTTTCATTTATTAAAATAAATAGCTCATCTCCAGGTTTCCCCTTAAAGAATGTAACAGCAGCTTGGTTCAAAAAATATGTTTTTCCATCATCTGTCACGGCAGTAAACTTGTTTTCATCTGTCATACTAAGAATAGCTCTAACATGCTTTCTTTCCACAGGATTAATTAATTTATAAACAAATTGGCCATTATCTAGGATTTTTAATTTTAAAATATCTCATGGCACCAATTTTGTTTTACTAGAATAGTTTAATGGAACTGGATATTTTTTTTGATCTGCTCATACCATAAAATATCCATCAAATTTTCATTCTACTACCTGTACATTATCTTCTTTATATGATTTCAAATCTGTTGCACCGATAGTTTCTTCCAACTCTTTGTCATTTAAAGAATTTTGATCTTTTGGATCAAATTTTGATAATTTATTTAATATAATTTTAATTCTCTTTAAGTCAGTTTCTATACCAGAAATAGTGTTTTTTACAAATTGAATCATTTGTCTGTGTTTTTCAATCAGTTCATCAGTTGATATACTCACAGGATTTTTTTTTGTTTCAGTCATTTTTTTTTGTTTTAAAGATAAATTTTTGTTACTTTATTATAGCAAGAATTTTTTATTTTGCAAATTTTTTTACTATTTTTCTTATTTTCTTTTAAAATACTACTTGCGATTTTGGTATATTTTGTTATAAGATATGATATTATTCGGTAATTCATACATAAAACAATAGTGGACCCGGTCGTTTAGTGGATAAGACACAATCCTGCGAAGATTGTAACCCAGGTTCAACTCCTGGTCGGGTCAAATATTAAGAATAGCTAAATTCATTCACCTCTTACAATGAATTGAGATACAAACACTCATTTCCAGCAACAGATTTGCTGGCAATAGTAACAACCTTTGTGGTATTCCAAAAAAAACAAAAAAAAGTGTTGAGCTTAGATTATTTTTATCAAAAAAAGTTCTTCAAAATTTGACAGGATTTTTTTTTTGATTATAATTTACATGTGCCAAACTTTATATTCAATATACAAATGTCTGTTTATAGCAAAGCAATAGAAGAATTTCAAGCACTTAATTCTCAATTGAAAAAAGAGAAACTTCTTTCTTTGCTAAGAAAATTTGAAACTTTGGATGAGATATTTGTAAAACTAATTAATTCCGTAAGTAGCAAAAATTATACGGATAGGATATTAGTTTGAATTTATAAAGTACTGGTATCTAGCTTGGAAAAAATCGAGCAAATGGATCTACAAAAGTGATTGGATGAACTCCAGAGCTTATTCTTGGTATTAGAGAAAATACAACAAGCAGAGGCTTTAGATCGTCAACAAGAATGAGATCCAGAATTATGGCTAGAACAAATTTTATCTACTAATTTTTAAAAAATGAATATAAATCAGTTAAATCAGAATGAATATGTTGATAAATCAAAGGAGTGAACTAAAAATATAGAAGATGTTGCAAATAAGGCGGAAGATATGCTTGAGAAAGGATTGTGAGAAGAACCAGATAGAAGTACTTTTGTAAATATTGTTAAAACAAGAATTCCTCAATTAGCAGAAAATATAACCAAGGAATCTAAAAATATTGAAGCAATAGAAACAAAAGAAATAGAAGCTAAATCATGAGCAAAGGCAGAAACATTAGGAGAGTCTCCAGATAATACATATGCATAAATAAATTTTATACTAAATAAAAAAACTCTAAAAATTTTTAGAGTTTTTTTTGTTATTTTTAACTTAAAATTTTAGTACTCTTCACATTTTCTGATATAATATCCGATAGGGTGATCACAAGATGGACATAATTCAGGTGGATTTTTTCCTTTGTGGGTGTAACCACATTCTGTACATACCCAAGTAATAACTTCTTCCTTATTCCAAATTGTTTCTTTTTCTAGTTGTTCATATAATTTTTTGTATCTTTCTTCATGATGTATTTCAGCAACTATGATGGATCTTATTCTTTTTGCAAACTCTGGATATCACTCTTCTTCTGCTACTCTTGCAAATTCTGGATAAAGGTCTGAATACTCTTCATGTTCTCATTCCATAGCTGTTTTTAGGTTTGTCATAGTGTCACCATATTTTACTGCTGCAGTACTAGGAACTTCTATCATGTCATCAGTTATTCATTCTTTTTCTTTTAATTCTTGTAACATAGTAAAAAATCGTTTTGAGTGTTGTCTTTCGTGTTCTGCTGTTTCCAAAAAAATGTTGGCGATTTGTATGTATCATTCTTTTTTTGCTACATTTGCATATAAAGTGTAACGATTTCTAGCTTGTGATTCTCATAAAAATCACTTAGTTAGATTTAATAAAGTTTGTTTCATTTTTTAATATTATTTGAAATATAAAATTCTATTTCCAACATTTTTTAACTTAAGAATTTCGATTACTATATCAATGTTAATTTAGAAGATTCGTGCAAAAGTGGAGAAAATATTAAATCCCACTACACTAGAGCAACTCCCTTTGTCCCGATAGATCTCGAACAAAGTGAGATCCCGATGTGTCGGGAGAGGACTTCACTTCCTTTCGAAAAAGGGAGACAGTTTTTTTGTTTCTACTACTTATGGTTTGCCCGCTAAGCAGGGGTGAATTTTGTTCATGATAAAATGTTGAAATGATAAAATGATAAAGTGTTGAAATGTTAAAATGATGAAATAATGTAGCCACGCAATTCTGCGGGGCTACAAAGGTGGTGATGGGAGTGTTATTATTCCATAAATACGAACTTCGCTCATGATAAAATGAAAAAAATTGTTGTCCTTCTGCGTCACCCCACAGTATTGTAGAGTGGGTTTGTTAAGTTATAAAGTGATTTATTATAATGGTGGCTATTTCTGTTGTCATACGGAACTATGATTTGTTTGAAAAAAATCCACCCTAACAATCTGCAATCAGATATAAGCTAAAAGCCGGGTGGATTTATCAATAGCTTTTCCATGACTTAATTTTTTTTTATTATTTGTAATGTTTTTGGGGGACTTATGATAGAAGTATTACCTTCTCTTATGAAAATTGGGTTTATTTCACAAATAAATGTGTAATGTTTCCCGTTTTTCATTTGGATTTCCCCAAAAACAAAGCTAACTCCCTCATTTGAGTATGATATCGCTGATATCACTTTGTCCAATATTCTATCTAAGTTAGTATAATTGGATTTTGTGTTGGAGAAAAAATAAAATTTTTTCTTATCTCGCTCTATCAGTTCAAATGATTCTACATTCCTACCTATAAGCTTTCTTTTCAAAGCTCCACTCACTACTGAGTAGTAGGTTTTTTTTTGTTTTTTCATGTTTTACCTCCTTTCTTTTATGTTTTTTGTTTGTACTTAGGAACTCCTCTTGTTTTTGTGCGTTCCTTTTTAATTTTTTCAATTTTTTTTAAAGTTCTAAGAGCTGATCTCGTAGCTCTTCTCCTTGCATTTGCTTTTCTCATAATTTACCTCCTTTCTGTTTTTATTGGTTATTTATTTTTATTCTTATTTTTTTTAACTGCATTGATAATTAAGTAGATAATTGGTAGTATTCCAACCGTATTGAATATAAAAATACAGATAAATCGTGCTAATTGGTTGTTTCTACCAGCTTTCCATAAAGCTATACCTTTTCGTATCATTTCCCATATTACTGCAATAATTATAAATCATAAAATAATCATATTAGCTAATAGTGTTTGAGTGTCTAAACTGGATGTTAGTGATGCATCTAAAGTCATTTTTTAAAGAATTAAAAGCTAAAGCTTAATTGAGTTCTTAGAGTTTGTAAAGTTCTTGCCTACCCCCCCTTATCCTACCACCCGGGTGCAATTGGATAGCTCCGCGAACAGCACCCGTGGTAGGAGAATGCAACTTTATAACTTTTAACTCACGAGGATTCTTCATCCAATTGTTTTCTCTATCTTTCATAATTTTATCAATAAGGGTTCTATGTCCTCTTCTACGGCCTTTTCATTCATTCACAATTGTATAGCAATGGATTTTATACCCATAGGTCTGTCGTTTCTCTTTAAAATATTTAGATATTTTTGATGAATAGGAGACATTCAGCCATCATCTATCTTACTATGAATCAAAAACCTTTTTCGTAAATCTTGAGTGAATTCTTTTTCGTTTTTTCATTCGGTTACAAAAAAATCTCTTATTTTAATACATAAATTGTGTATTTCTCTAGGCACAGAATCCACTTTACTGTAAATTTTTTCAATTACTGCTTGGTTTGTTGCTACTCAATATTTTTTTAAATATTTATCTATAATAATTTTCTTTTCCTCATCATTGTAGTCCATAAAATGAAAATCGTAAACAAACCTATTTTTAATCGGTTTGGAAAGTCATTCTCATTTGGTGGTAGCACCAATTAAGGTAAATTTATTCAAAGGTATTCTCACACTTCCTCATTCTGGCATTACCATATCTATCACAAAATCTTCCATAGCAATATACAAAACTTCTTCTACATTTGGCTTGAGTCTGTGAATTTCATCGATAAATAGAATATCTCATTCTTCCAAACTGTTTAAAATACTTACTATTTCAGCAGGTTTGTTGATAGCATAACCTGTCACTACTTTCATATTTACACCACTTTGCTTTGCAATGATATGAGCCATAGTAGTTTTTCCAAACCCACTAGGTCCACAAAACAAAATATGTCCCATACTTCCTTTTCTTTTTTTTGCACTATTTATAGCAGTTTGTAAAATTTTTTTTATATGTTCCTGTCATATAAAACTATCAAAACTATCAGGTCTAAGATTTTCTTGATTGTCTTGGACCACAGAATCTATATTTATCGTTTTTACCTTCACAAGGACCGTGTTAGTATCTAAAATTTCCAATATTTTTTATTTAAATTATAATACTTGTAATAAATAATATGCACTAGTTCATTGAATCGGCAGTATTTTATAGGTATCTCATCCATCAAATCTTATCGTTGCTTCTATTACATATCATCAATTACTTACTACAAAATTAATTGTTCCCAGCTCTTCATCACTTGCTAAATCAAATACATTCCCATACCACACAAAATTGTCAGCAAAATATGTGGATTCAGAAGATTTAACTATTTTATATCTAGTTCCAAAAGTTTCTATATATCATAGGTCAAATGATCACCTTTTTAGTAAATTTGAGTCCAAATATACATTTGATTTTAATTTACCATTTATTCCCGTACTAATAGATCCTTCTACTGTACTAATTATTTCATTTGCTATCCTGTCATTGTTCAAATTACTCAACATCTTATATTTTATGTTGAATTTGTACAAGAATAAAGCCACCTCATATCTACTAATAGGAGTATCAAAAGTGATAGCATCACTAGGAACAACTATCCCAAGCTCCTTTGCTTCATTGAAATAGTTTTGCCACCAAGGACTCACATTTTCATCTAGGTATTTTCATTGAAACATCCTAACTAGAGAAACCACAAAATGTGATTTATTTAATTTGCTATCAGGGACAAACTTTTTATTATTTCATTTCATAATTCATTTTTTACAAACATTTACTATATATTGCTGGTCTTCATTACTTAAATCCCCTATGTCTGTAAATTCACATTGATTAGGTAAAAAAGCCTCACTACCAGACAAGCCAAGCATAGTTGAAAATTTATCAAAAATTTTTGCCGCTGCTACTTTATTTAATGTATCAAATGGCCTGTAATCATTTGGATTTTTATGAATTGTTAGAGCATTGTCGTACATCCGATAAATTGCTTCCAAAAGTTCTGGATCTTTGTAAGGATCTATTCCTCAAACCAAAGTATCGAGATTTGCTATAACGGTTCAGCCATCCATTATTCCTACAGTATTTGGAGTAAGTACTTGTCATAATAAATTTAGTGCCATAGTTTTCAACTGAGGATTTGTTACTATACTTCTTAGTCTATGTACCATCAAAGCTATTTCATATCTTTCCAATCCCTTATCAAACTTATTTATATCTTCAATATTAGTTAATCCTATAAGTTTTCATTTAGTATAATATTGTTCTCGCCAAGGAATTTGTAGCTCATAAGACATCTTTCATTCAAACATTCTCAAAAGTACCGCCATAGCCTCCGCTTTTGTTAAATTATTGAGAGGCATATAATTTCAATTGGATCATTTAAATAATCATCGTTTACAAACATTAGCAATATGTGGTGCTAAGCTTGGATTAAATTTACTTGCATCTCAGAAATCACAACTAGAATTTTTTTCTATATCTGGATATCCCAAGGCAACATATGCTTGTCATATAATTTTACCAGCTTCTTCACGAGAAACTAAATCAAACATTCTATAGTCTTCTTTATTATCATACTTTGTTAATCAGTTTGCATACATCCAAGCTAAAGCCTCAGCAAATTCTGTTTCTAAATCTCTTGGTTCAGTATTTATCAAAACTGGGGTTTCTTGGACTGTTCATCAGGTGTTGGCTACTCAAGTATCAACTATCCCAGTATTTACATATCAACTTATATAAATAGTTTTTGTTCCAGTGTCTATCATAATTTGTGGTAAATTATTTCCTTCAAGATTTCCTCCAGTTTCTGCAAATACAAAGAATACAGATCACAGAAGAAAAATGCCGAGCGTCAGCAATTTTATTCGTTTTTTGTTTAACATTTTACAACAAAAAATAAGATAAATCAAAAATCACTAAATAATGTATATTTAAGATAGCTTTCATTTCAATACAAATTTTAAAGTTTTTTATTAAACTACTTGCAAAAAAATTATAAAAGAGTAAAAAGAAAAATGTAATCAAATTAAAAATTTATTTATTATCCTTACACGCTCTCGTTTTAATAGTTTATAAATTTTACTTACTCACAATGAAACTAATATTCGTTACTTGAGGAGTTATTTCAGGATTAGGAAAATGAATTACAGCAGCTTCTATTGGTAGAATTTTAAAATCTGCTGGATACAAAGTGACTATGGCAAAAATGGATCCATATTTACAAATAGATGCTGGGACTATGTCTCCATATGAACACGGAGAAGTTTTTGTAACCACTGACTGATTCGAAACAGACTTAGATTTGTGACACTATGAGAGGTTTATCAATGAAGAATTAACAAGAGATAGCAGTATGACCACCTGACAGATATATTACTCTGTGATGCAAAAGGAAAGGAGATGAGATTATTTATGAAAAACAGTACAGGTGATCCCACATGTTATCGATGAAATAAAAGATAGAGTTTATAAATTAGTAGAATGAAATGATGTAGCTATTATTGAAATATGATGAACAGTTTGAGACATAGAATGACCACATTTTATAGAAGCTATGAGACAACTTAGGCATGATTTATGAAAAGAAAATGTTTTATTTGTCCATGTAGCCCCTATTATTACAATATCCACTTCATGAGAAATGAAGACAAAAGCTATTCAGCATTCTATTATCAAACTTAGAGAGCTCGGTATTCAAGCAAATGTTTTAATTTGTAGGAGTCCAGTACCATTAGAAAATGGAATCAAAAAAAAATTATCCCTTTTTTGTGATTTAGAAGAGGATTGTATCATAGAAACAATTGATCAAAATATTTATCAAGTACCACTTTCTTTTCAAGAGCAATGATTGGATAAATATATTATTGAAAGAATGTTTGGAGAGAAAAAAAAAGCAGATATGTCATCTTGGGAAGCTACCGTAAATAAACTACTCAATCCTCAAAGAGAAATTACGATAGCCCTTGTTGGAAAATATACTCAATTAGATGATTCTTACCTTAGTGTGTTAGAATCTTTAAAACATGCTGGAGCTTTCTATGATACAAAAATAAAAATAGAACGAGTAGATTCAGAAAATTATGAGTCAGACTTTTGGAGTGATAGTTTTAGAAATCTAATAAATCAAAAGAATATTTTAGCAGTTGTGATCCCGTGTTGATTTGGCGATAGAGGGATAGAATGAATGATAAATATAGCTAATTTTTGTAGAGAAAAAAATGTTCCATTTTTATGATTATGTCTTGGACTCCAAATAGCAACAATAGCCTTTGCAAGAAATGTTTGTAATATTGTTGATGCAAATTCTAGTGAGTTCAAGCCAGATTGAAAAAATAGTGTGATAGATACTATGTTTTTACAAAAAAATCTTGAAAATAAATGACCAAATATGCGTCTATGATCTTATAATGCCATTTTAAAAACAGATACAAAGGTCCGAAATTTATACAAAGAGTTTAATCAAATTGATTTATCAAAAAATTTGGTTGTAGAAAGATATAGGCATAGGTTTGCAGTCAATCCAAAGTATCATGATATATTACAACAAAATTGACTTGTTATATCTTGAATTTCACCTGATGCACTAATTGTAGAATTTATTGAATTCCCAAATCACAAATATTATGTAGCAACACAAGCTCATCCAGAGTTCAAATCTAGGATCAACAAACCACATCCATTATTTCTTTGACTTATAAAATCAGTTATTAGTCAATAAATTTTATTTCAACAATTACCCTCCAAATGAGATTTCTTACTTGATTAAAGCCGACTTGATCACAATTACATCTTTGAAATTATTTTGGCTCTATCAAACAGATGATAGATTTAGCCAAGGCAAATCCAGATTCAGAATTTTTTTTATTTCTCGCAAATATGCATGGATTTACACAAATTCATAATCAAGAGGAAATGAAAAATAATTCAATGATGGCAATCAAGCTTTATTTAGCTTGTGGAGCCGATACAAAACAATTTGTGATTTACAATCCTGCAGATATCCCTGGTCATGCCCAACTAAACTGGATTTTGACTTGTATTACTCATATGTGATTTATGGAAAGAATGCATTCATACAAAGATGCTCTAAATAAATGAAAAGCAAAAGAAATTTGAGTTTGAGTTTTTTGTTATCCTATATTGATGGCGGCAGATATTTTATTATATGATGCAGATTTGGTCCCAGTGTGAAAAGATCAAAAACAACATGTAGAATACGCTAGAGATATTGCTCAAAAATTTAATAATACATTTGGAGAAACTTTTGTTTTACCAGAAGCAAAAATCAATCCAGAATTGTGACTTATAATTTGAACAGATGGTCGCAGTAAAATGTCAAAGTCTTACAACAACTATATCGGATTGCTAGATGATGAAGCCACTATTCTAAAAAAAATAAAACAGATTCCGACAGGCTCACAGACAGTAGAGGAGTCAAAAAATCCAGATGAATGTAATGTTTACAATCTTTGTAAACTATTTCTCACAGAAACAGAAGATAAAGAACTTAGGGCGAAATACCTAGCATGATGATTAAGTTATAAATATGCAAAGGAATATTTATTCGAAAAAATGATGGACTTTTTGCGTCCAATACAAGAAAAATACAATAAAATTTCTGATCAAGAAGTAAAAGATTTGTTAGCAAAAAATGCTAAATATGTAAACGAAATTTCTGAGAAAAAAATCAAAGATATTTATGATAAAGTAGGTTTTAACTTATAAATTACATCCTACTAAATCAGCTAGGTCTTCTAAGCTATGTAGACCAGATTTTATACTTCCATCAATAAACTCCCAAGCAGGTACTCCGGAAATTCATTTTTCTACACACACATTAGGATCTTCAGAACAATTGATATAATTTATATATTGAAAATCATCTCCAAATAGTTCTATTTGAGCTTTACAATATGGACATCCTGCCATACCGTACAATTTTATTCATTTAGAAGTCAAACACTTAGCTAAATTATCTTCTTTTACTGTATTGGTTTTTGAAGCTTGAGTATTAGAAATTTTTACATCTTCCACCTGTTTTTCTACTTGTTCTTCTACTTGTTCTTCTACTACTTCCTCTATTTTCTCTTCAATAATTTCTGTACTATCGTTATTTTCTTCTATATTTTCATAATCTTCCAAAATTTCTAATTCATCTGATACTAATTCTTCCTCATTATTGTCTATTAAATTCCAATCTTCATTAACAATCCCTTGATTCTTACATCCAAGTAAAACAACACTAAATCCAATCAAAATAAATAAAGTAATTTTTTTCATTTTTTCTAAATTTTATAGTATAAAAGTTTTGATATAAACTATTCTTAATCCTTTAATAAATTGTAGTTATTTCTTTCTTTTTTTTATCCACAATTTCTTAAAATAGGGGAGTGATAGAGTAGATAATACAAACCCAACTGTTGGTACTATGGAATTTATAAAAGGTTTTGGTAACTTGGCGACCAAAAAGAACAAAACTATGGTAATGTAAGTCATTATTGCAATCAAAAATCTTCTAGTCCAGCTGGTTTCCCATGCTTTGTCTAGCTCTACTTTTTGATTTCTTTGTTCTATTTTTAGTACTCTTTCCTCTAAATTTTGTGACATTTTGATTTAATTATATTTTATAAAATTATAACTTCTGGAATACGAACAAATGTTCATGCATAATTAATAAAAAGTTTGCTTCTTGAGATTTTTTTACCCAAAATCATGTTGCTTTACAATTATGTTGAACTTTAATAATATTTTCTTTAAGTTGAAATCATGCTTTTAAAAATCTATCCATGACTTTAAAAGCCATCGGTTGATAAAGTTTATTTCTCCTTGTGTCACCCATTAAAATTGCACAAAATTTTCATGGTTTCAAAACTCTAAAATATTCTTTTGCTGCAATTTCCATTTCATCACAAAATTTATCAATATCACGAATATTAGATAGGTCTTTTTCTATTTTTCATTCAGAATATTTTATAATATCTGAATATGGTGGATGAGTTAATATAAAGTCAATGCTCTCATTTTCCAAAAACTTTAAAGATCTTGTATCATTCAGTTTTAATTCTATTTTTGCATTAGTCTTGCATTCAAAGTCTAATGCTTTTTTTGTAATTTCCAAAGCATTGGGATTTATATCACAAGCAATAAGATTCCTATTTAATAATTTTGCTTCAATTGCTGTTGTTCATCATCAAATCATTGGGTCAAGTAGCAAATCTCATTCTTCAGAATATCTTAAAATTAAATTTCTCACAACTTCTGGCGACCAGTTTCAACGATATTTACTGTTATGTGTTGCCCATTTTCAACGACGAGAAAAAGATCGTACTGTGGATGTTTCTAATTCAAAATCTTTTGGATGTAGTATTTTAGTCATATGTGCAAAGTGTAAGATTTACAAGATTATTTTTTATAATAATTTTTATTTTGAAGTAGGAAGTCAAAGATAATCTAATGGTAAAGTCTCAAAAAAATAGGAACACTTTTGTGATTGAACATAGTTTAATACATCATTATATTTTTTCTTTTTAAACCATTCGCTTAAAACGTAACAATATTCAACATTTATTCCTAAAGGAGCTAATAACCTTGTGTATTGCATTTTTTTAAATCAACAAGTTTGGAGTTTTTCATCTACAGATCATCAAACTTGTTGAAATTTAATTTCTACAATAAACATCGTATTTTTTATAATAACATAAATTGCATTATCAGGCAATATTTGCGATGCAATATATTGTTTATAGTTTATTCCGTGAGGTTCCAAGAAATATTTATATAATTCCCATTTTTTGTAAGCTTGTGCAATTTTCTTACCACAAAAATAAATATCAAAACCTTTAACTTCATAGTTTTTCATTTGAGATATTAAGGTTAAAAAATCAACCTTTTTTTCAAAATGAAGTCAACTAATAGTGTTTCATCAACCAATTCATCATTTTTTCATAAAATTTATTTTAATAATTTAAAATAACAGTTTCTTCAACAGTTCATCTTTTTGAAGCATTAGAATTAATTGCTCTTTTTGCTAACACAATTTCCTTTCTATAATCTTTATAAAGTTCATTAATAAATGGAGTATTATGATTTGATAACATCACAAAACATCATTTTCTATCCAATGCTTTATATGTCTCAAAAAGCCTTATCTGTTCTTCTCTTCCAAATCAATCTTTATTATAGCTGGTAAAATTGGCGGTTTCTGTTAAAGGATCATATGGAGGATCAAGGTAAACAAAATCTCACTTTTCCACATATGTTAATATATTTTCAAAATCACTGTCTTTGATAGTTGTATTCCTTAATGCTTCGCTTGTAGCTATTAAGTTTTCTTTATCACATATTGTAGGATTTGTATATTTTCACATAGGAACATTATAAAATCATTTACTGTTTACTCTATGAAGTCAGTTAAATCCAGTTCTGTTGAGATAAATAAATCTTGCAGCTCTTTTTATTTCTGATAATTCATTAAAATCAGCTCTTCTGTCTAAAGCTCTTATTTTAAGATAAAAATCTTTATCATACGGATAATTTTCAAGTTCTTTTATCAATCAATGTACATCATTTTTTATAACATTATAAGTAATTATCATATCTTCATTTATATCAAAAAGATATGCAGGGAATGTCGTTCAAAATTTATTTCTTAAATCAAAAAACATTGCTCATCATCAAAGAAATGGTTCAAAATATCTATTAAAATATTTAGGATAAAACTTTTCTAATTGTGACAAAAGCTGCCTTTTGCCTCAAACTCGTTTTATAAAGGGCTTGTAATTAGTTGTCTTTGTCTTTTGAATTGTCGTCATTTATATCTATATACACACAATAAATCTATCAAAAATATTATCAAAACAATTATTATTTTCCATAGTATTTTTTTAACTTTATAATTTTATAAACCCGTCGCAGGCTTTCCAACTCCCTTATCCCTCAATCCATTCTACAAAAACATTGTAGTCATGTGCTAAATCTTTATCAAACTTGCTCTTTTTTTCTATATTGTTTGTAGCATAAATCACGCTCGTATGGTTTTTCCCACCAAAATAATCACCTATTCTTTCTAGTGTCCATCCAAAATGTGTTTTAGCCAAGTACATAAGCATTTGTCTTGCTACTGTGATTTCTTGTTTTCTACTGTCAGATTTTAGATCTGCCACTGAAACATTGTAGTATTGAGCGACCATTTCTACAATGTTGGAAAAATTCTTTTCACTTTTTTTATTTCATTCACTTATATTGCTCATATCTATAGTTTCTTGTTGTCCATATCATAAAGTTTCCAATGCAATTGTGACATCTTGTTCGCTCAAAGAGTTTCACATAAGTTTTTTTCTAGTAATCAAAATATTCAAGGCTCACTCTAATTCTCTCACATTTCAAACTACATATTTTGCTATCTTTTCCAAAAAATTATAATCTATTTCTTCTCATTTTTGTTCTAATTTTGATTGCAATATGGCAACTCTAGTTTCGTAGTCAGGAGCTTTTATATCTGCTACAAGTCCCAATCCAAATCTACTTTTTAGTCTTGGTTCAATATTTATTAGTTCTTTTGGGGGGCGATCTCCACTAATTATTACTTGTTTCTTGTTCATATGAAAATCATTGAATATATTGTGGAATATTTCTTGTGTTTTGTCTTTCCCAGATAAGAATTGAACATCGTCCAAAAGTAAAACATCTATACTATTGAATTTGGACAAAAGGGTATTCAATTTATTTTTTTTCAAAGACTCCACAATTTCATCAATCAACTTACTTGTTGGTAAATATATTACATTTTTTTCTGGATCGTCTTGCATAATTTTATTTCCGATTGCTTGCATTAAGTGAGTTTTTCCTAGTCCCACATTACCATATAAAAACAAAGGATTGTATGCTGTTCAAGGATTTTCAGAAACTGCTTTCGCAGCAGAAAAAGCAAAATTATTATTTGCTCACACTACAAAATTTTCAAAATTATAAATCGGATCAAATAATATCCCGAAAAATTCATACAATTTGTTTTTTATTTTTGGTTCTATAGTGTGTTCTTTTTTATTTTCCTTTAATTGTAAAAGTTTTTTCAAGTCAGCAGTCAATTCATTATCGTTTGAAAACGGAGTATAAATTACGAATTCCGTGTCAAATTGAGAGTTGTAAATTTCCTTTATTGTCTCTTTTATTTGTTTCCCCAAAAACTTTTTCACCTGACTCATAGCAAATTCATTTGCTAGTCATACATATACTTTTTGCTCTTTTTCATCAATACTGATTATCCCTGCTTTTTGTAAAAATGTGAAAATCTTTTTTGGGTCTATTTGTTTTGCTAGATGTAATATCACATCCTCCCAAATCCCCAAAAGAAATTCTTTCTTCTCTTTGTCGTATGAATTTACAATGTCTATTAACACTTTGATCTCGGTTAAAAGTTAAAAATAGTGAGTTTATAAAGTTACAAGTGATAAGTTGAAAGTTGCAAGTTATAAAGTTGCAAGTTTATAAAGTTGAAAGTTGCAAGTTAATTAATACTTTACAAACTTTAAGAACTTTACAAACTCCTAATTCACAGTATAAAAATTTCATATCCAATAACAAACAAATTTTATTCTTATTTCTAATAATTTTTTTAAAATATATTTCTTATGCCCCGACCTTTTTAGCTTTTACAAAAGCTAAACAGTATTTTACAATTTTATTTACTTTCTTCCTTTAAAAATTACTCACATTTTTTTAAGTTTAACATTTGAATATACACAAAACACAAAACAAATTTCAAGAGCATTTTTACAAAATATCAATTATTTTTAAAAATTGATCACATCTATCATAAACATTTTCAAACATATCGAAACTTGCCGATCATGGAGAAAATAAAATATTTTTAATTCAAAGATTTTTTGCTTTACTAATCGCATAGTGAACAGCCTCTCTCAAGCTTTCAAATATTTGATAGTCAATATTTTTTTCTTTCAAAATTACTTCAAATTTTTTAGCAGTTTGTCATATCAAACACGCAAATCAAACTTTTTTTTCCAATTCATTCGCGAGCCAAGTGTAATCATCTCATTTATCATAACCTCCCGCTATTAATGTTATTTTTTCGTTAAAACTATTTAGGGCAACATTTAATGCTTGTGAAGATGTACATATTCAGTCATCGTAAATTTTAATTCATCAAAACTCTTTCACCATTTTAATTCTATGATCTAGTGGTTCAATATTTTTAGCCACTTCCCAAAAAATTTCTTCATTCCATTTCAAATTGTTTTTTTCAAAATATTTTTTTATTATTTTCAAACTTGCATTCCAATTTCATTCGTTATGTTTTCATAAAAAGTTGGTTTTATTCAAATCAAAATCTTGTTGGAATTCTTCTATCTTTGCTTTTGTAGTCCTATTTTTTTTATAAAGATTAATATTATCTTTATCCATTATAGCATAGTTTTTGGTAAAGTCTACAATGTTAAATTTACTATCAAAATATTCTTGCAAATCCTTATGCCAATCCAAGTGATCTACTCATAAATTTGTGATTATACTGTAATCAAAATTAAAATTATTTAAATTGTACAACATAAAAGATGAAGTTTCCAAAATGATTAGATTTTTGTTTTCATTTTTTCAAGAAATAATTTCATATAGGGTTTCGGATAGGGGAGTTCAAAAGTTTCAAGCCAAATAAACATTTGTTTTTATATGTAATTTTTCAAAAATTCATTTAAATAGGTTGTAAATTATGTGTACTGATGTGGATTTTCAATTAGTTCATGTTACTCAAATTATTTCTAAACTATCGCTTAATCCCAAATTTTTTACCACATCTCATAAGAAATTTAATTCAGAAAAAATTTTGTTTTTATATTTCAAATATAGTTTATGGTTTTGTTTTATTCAAGGAGATACGATTATTTTTTCTGATTTTGATAAAATTTCATCATTTCGATCTTGATCATCCATGATAAAGTTCTCCAAACTTAATTTGTCCAATAATTTTTTTAAACTACTTCCAACTTTTCATTTTCCAAAAACTACAAACATGGTTAAGGTAAGAGGTTAAACAGTTTATAAAGTTCATAAAGCCTGCCCCGCAGTACTGCGGGGCAGACAGGTTTGCAAAGTTCATAAAGTTCTTAATATAAAGTATTCATTAACTTTCAACTTTATAACTTTCAACTTTATGAACTGATGTACATACAACACTATAATAAAAAAAACTTTTATTGCAAAAGAATCAATTAACTATATATTAGTTTCTGATTTTTTTATTTTTTTAAAAAAATAATGGGGAAAATATGATTTTTTGATAGTGGATTTGGTTGATTACAAACTATGAAATACTTTCATAAGTTATATCCACAATATGATTATATATTTTTGGCGGATAATAAAAATTGTCCTTTTTGAAAAAAATCTTGAGAAGAAATACAAAAAATTACATTTAATGCACTTAATCGGTTTTTTGATAATTGAGCAGAAATAGTTATTATAGCTTGTAATACAGCAGCTGCTCATTCTATTAGAAAACGACAGACATTATATCCAGACAAAAAAACATTATCAATTACCGTTCCTTGAGTAGAAGAAATATTGTTATCCGAAAATATTTGATTATCTATATGAATATTGGCTACTCAAGCCACAATCACATCAGACATATACAATGATTTATATTATAGATTTTGATGAAAACAGAAACCAGATTTTCATTTTGTAATGGCTCCAAAATTAGTAGATATGGTAGAGCTTTGAGCAAAAGAACAAGAAATTCTTACAGAAATAGATAGATACCTAGCAATGTTCCCCCACAACTTACAAGCATTAGTTTTAGGATGTACTCATTTCTCCGTTTACAAAGATTATTTTTCCCAACTTTTTTCATGAAAAATAATAGATCCTTCTCAAAACTCAGCAGTCAAATTTATTGATTATCTTGCAAAACATCCAGAGATTGAGTCTAAGTTAAAAAAAAACTGAAAAGTAGATTTTTATACAACTTGAGACACAAAAATTTTTGATGAAATTTGATCCAAAATATGGTGAAAAGATATTTCTTCGCAAAATATGAGTATTTAGATACTTCTTGGTAAAAAGTTTAAAGGTTTATAAGGTTCATCAAGTTATTTGACTAATTTGATAAGTTTTCAGCAATTTTAACTTTACAAATTTTATTCTTACGATTAATACAGTTTTTCAATTTTTTCCACAGAATTATCTCGACTAAATTTTTTTTCAGGAATGTTTTCAAATTTTCACTCAATTACATCTTTACAAGCCAAAATAATTCATTCCTTATCTGCCGGTTTTATAAATTTTACTTTACCATAAACTACCTCCGGAATTGCACTAGTTTTTGTAGTAATAAGCACTTTCCCCATAGCTACAGCCTCACTATGGACACTACCAAATCATTCAGAGATTGATGGAGCTATTACACAATCAGCGGAAACTACCAATTTTCTCAAATCCTTTTTACTAAATCCATTAAATATCTGTAAATTGTTTGCATCAAGTTTTTTTAATTCTTCCAAAACTTTTTTTGTCCTTCTGGAGTCGATAATGTTAAAAACCATCATTACATTTTCCAATTTCAATATTTCTGGCAATGCTTGTATCAAATAATCTATTCCTTTCGATTTCCCAGCATGTCAAAAATATAAAAAAATAAAATTATCATTCCGTTGATGTTTTTTTCTCCATTCAAAGATTTCTTTACTCGAAACATTTCTTGGATTCCAAAATTCTGTATCCAGTCCATTATAAATTACTTTTATTTTACCATCTTTTATTCAATAATATTTTTTTACTTCATTTGCTGTATTTTGGGAAACACAATGAAAAACATCAAATTTAAATCTAAATATTATCCATTCAAATAATCTATAAATTGCTCCAGCAATAAGTCATTTATATTTAAACCACAAATTACCAAACACTTCATGCACTGTCAAAACAAGCCTTTTATTAAATGTTTTTCATAAAATACTTGCAGGAATTGCTCCTCAATATGTACTTGCGTGAATTACATCAATATTATTATTCCTTAAAATTTGTTTTCATAATTTTATAGCAGAGCACATAAAGGATAGTCTAGACTTTCATGTTCTATAAATTTCTACTCAATTTACATTTTCATATTTTTTTAATTTTTTATCATAATGGCTAGTCAAAACGACTATTTTATATCATTTTTTTTCTAATCTCAAAAATATATTTTCAAATACATTTTCTACACCTCATTTATGTGGTAGATAATAATCTAAAACGAATAAAATTTTTTTCATTTTGATTTTTTTCTAAAACATAATGTGTATATTTTAATTTTATAAAACTTCAACTTATTTTTATTTATATACATACTTATACATAAAAAACCCAGTTTACTTTTGAAAACATTTGTCATTTTAATAAAAAGTTATCAAAAATTTGACAAATTTGATTTTTCCATTATAATAGTGTTGTTAATATTTTAAAATCTTCATAAATTATAATGGAAAAACATATATACAAGCACAAAACATCACATAGAATATATTCAAGAATAAGACAAATAAATCAAGAATTTATTTATTTATGAGAATTACTTTTAGTTTGTGTTTTGTGATTTACTGGGTTGATGATGGCTGGAACTTCAAACCTACCAAATAATACTTCCTTCGGATATCCCTTAAAACAAGTTTCTACACTAGAATGTAGAACATGATATCGAAATGATATGCCAAATTCGTGTAAAATCAATCTTCCAATAATTCATGGAGCAAATTATTCAGCATATCAAGGTGTAAAACTTTATAGAGATATTTATACAATTTTACGAGCTGCTTCTTATTCTGATTCTTGGAACCAAAAAATTTGAGCTCATGGATGAGTAGATATCGCTACAGCGCGTGGTACTCCATTATATTCTATATGAGATGGAGAAGTTTTTTTTGCTTGACGAAATTCAGCTTATGGAAATTTAGTCAGAATCAAGTATATTTATAAATGAGAAATAGTGTATGCTGTTTATGCTCATATGGATACAATTAATGTGAAAGCTTGAGATAAAGTTACCAGATGACAAAAAATATGAACAGTGGGTAATACTTGAAATGCCTCAGGAGAGTTGTGAGGATATCATGTCCATTTTGAATTAACAAAAGATAATTTTGGTAGACCAGCCTATGCCTACACAAATTGTCCTGATCTAAATAAATGACATTATTATATTATTCAAAATTGATTGTGTAGAAACGAATTGATGACATATCAATACGATCCAATAAGGATATTTGAGGCAGGTTCCACTTATGTACCTCCTATAGAAAATAAGCCGGTAGAGGAGCAAAATTCTACAGAAAATAATGAGTGAAATAAAAATCAAAATTCTTGAGTATCTTGAACTCCATCAACTGGAAATGAGTCTTTAGGGAGAAATAATACAAGCAATTCATCAAATACCAGTCCTTCAAATAATACTTCCTCAGATAATGATTGAAATCATGGTTCTCCATCCATAAATAATGAAAAGCTAAACAACAAGCCGAATCCTACAAAAAACAATAATTCAAACGAATCAGAAAGTATTAAGTTGGAACAGGAGCCTTTGTTAATAGACCTAGATTTTACATGATTAAGGGACTTGGCAGAACATTTCTCTCGTTTATGGGATGTGGAAATGAAATCAGAACTTAAAAAGAGATCTCTTAATTTAGGCGAAACTGTTACCTTAGATATTGAAGTATTCAAAAAATGAAACAGCTTGGATAGAGTTTGAAATTACTTTAATTGAGTGCTAAACATTCCTTTTGTTTTTGTTATGAACAACGATAATGTATCTATAAATATCAACTCATTACAACTAATCACGAAATGAAAAGCCAAAGTAGAAATAACTGGAAATAAAGTATGAAAAACAACATTAATAATAGAGTTGGATAATAAAAAGATTTGATATTTGGATATAGAAGTAAAATAAAAAATTCTGATTTTTATATATTAAATATATACTAATGAACATTATATCAACAGAAACTCCGATTTCTTCATCGGAATATTTTGAGGGCCAGAACAAAAAAAGTTCTTTAAAAAACAAATTATCAAAAAATCTTTTACATGATATACAAAATAGTGAGAAACATAGTGAAGCAAAAAAAGTAGCGAAGAAAGTAAAACACATTTGGGACCTAGATAAGATCTATGAAGCATATGAAGATAATTTTGCTAATATGATTGCAAGATATGCAATTAAACAAATCATTGATCATGAAGTAAAGTACGGTCAGTATTGGTATCTTCATGATGTATTATTACCTCATCCCTATCTTAATGAACAAGAAAAGCATAGAGTTGAGGAGAATATAGATAAGGCAGCATTGAACTATATTAAACAACATACGAAACCTTTTTACCAAACCACAGAAAGGTTTAATAATCAACAAAGTGTTCGTGAGTTTCAGCAATTAGTGAAAATAATTTATACTGACTATATTTCACAGAATGTTAGAAAAAAAGCTGAAAAATTAGTACTAAAAAGAGTAAAAAATAAAAAAGAACATTCTGAGTTTCTCCTCTTTGTAAAAAATAACGAAAATCTTTCTGAAAACATGAAAAGAACTGCAAGTCAATCTTTGGATGAAAAAGATAAAATATAATTAAAAAAAAGTCTCCGTATTATTACGACGAAGACTTTTTGTTATATATTTTTATTTTATTCTAGATTTTCTACAATTTCAGTAATATCATCTAAAACATCATCGTCCAAAACCTTTTTTCATGTCCTCATATCTTTAATATTTTTTTGTATATCTTTTTCCAAGTTTTCCAATATTTTTTTATCTTCATTCAACAATTCCACTAATTTTTCTTTTCATTGTACTTTTTTATCTCCAAGGGAATAGAAAGCTCATGACCTTGTTATCAATTTTAGTATAATCCCAGCCTCTATTATATCAAAGATATGATCATAACCAACTCATCGTTTTACTGGGATTTCTGCGGTTTTGAAAGGTGCAAATATTTTATTTTTGGCTGTTTTGATTTTAGCAAAATATCATATTTGTTCTTTATTTTCCTCTAACTTATCTCATTTTCTAATTTCTATTCTTTGAGTAGCAAAAAACTTTAAAGCATTTCACCCAGAAGTGGTTTCAGGATTACCAAACATTATCCCTATTTTCATTCTTATTTGGTTTATAAATATACAAATAGTCCCTGTTTTTGCTAAAACTCCTGTCAATTTTCTAAGTCACTGCGACATCATTCTAGCTTGTAATCACATATAACTATCCCCCATATCTCATTCCACTTCTGCTCTTGGAACCAAAGCAGCTACAGAATCTATAACAATCATCTTTACAGATCAAGTTTTTGCTAATTCTTCTGCTATTTGTAATGCTTGTTCTCAGTGATCAGGCTGAGATAATAATAAATTATCTATATCTACACCAAGTTTTTTGGCATAATGAGGATCTAAAGCATGTTCAGCATCTATAAATGCAGCTACTTCTCCTCTTTTTTGTACTTCAGCTATAGCATGTAAAGCAACAGTAGTTTTTCAACTCGCTTCTGGTCAGTAAATTTCTACAATTCTTCATTCTGGATATCATCATCATAATATTAGATCCAAAACATAACTACCACTATGGATAGTATTTACAAATCAAACATTTGAATTGTCTCACATTCTCATAATAGCTCCTTTACCAAATTGCTTTTCAATATTCTTGAAAGCCTCTTTCAAATTTTCATTGTTCTTTGCCATTTTATATTCGTTACGATTAAAACATTTTTTTCAACATTTAACCTATTATTTCCCACAAACATCAAAGCCACGAATGCTTTAATTTAGTTTATTAAGTTTATAAAGTTTGTAAAGTTCGTAAAGTTCATAAAGTTTATAAAGTATTAATAACTTTATAATTTGTAACTTTATAAACTTGCAACTTTCAGCTTTATAACTTTTGACTTACTTAGTTTGTTCAACCTCATTTCTTTTTTTGATTTTGGACACAAGACTATAAATCATTTTATTTAAATTTATACACTCCTCCAAAATATTGTTTGCCACTTCAGGAGCCATATATCACAAATCTTTTCATAAACTTATCATATTTAATACTTTATTGTTATATGAAGTTGCTATTAGATATAATTTAATCTTTGCATCGTCATATCGTTTTTCATATCATTGTGATATATAATCCATCACTGATATAGAAGCTCTTTGGACTTGTGATTTAAATCACCAGTCATCATCTGGTTTTAATTTCTTCTGGATGTTTAAAACAATTTCTTTTGCTTTTTGTCGTACTAATAATTTTTCAAATTTCAAATTCATTTTCGTATAATATATAGATGTAAAAGAGCATTCCATTGTCTGTTTGTTTGACAGAGTGGCTTCGTAGATGTTTGTTCGACTAAATATTTAATCAAAAAAAACAAAAAATCAAGACTTTTTTCATCAGGTAAAGACTGGTAAATCTAAAATCGTCAAAAAATCACTTGATTTTGTCAAAAAAGGTTTGACTTTGTCAAAGAAATTTTTATACTGAAATCGGAAAACGATTATAGAGTTTATAAAGTTCGAGGATTAAATTCCTCCCCTTGGGGAGGTTGTTCGTGGAGCTAGGTGGGGGTTTTATCCCAACTACAACCCCCATCTACCCCGCAATACTGCGGGGACCCAACTTCCCCCGAGGGAAGAATTTGTTTTGCAACTTTGTAACTTTATAACTTGCAAATTACTTTTTTATCCTCTAATCAAACAACAATGGCTAGAAAGCGTGAATTATTAGATGATGTGCAAAGAGCTTTGATTGCTTTTTTTAAAAAAAACACATCAGAAGAGTGACTTACTCTTAGAGAAATAGCATCAGCTATTTGAGTTAATCATCCACAAACAGTTCTAAACAAATTAAATCAATTAGTTTTAAAATGATATTTTGTCAAAGACAATAGTTGATACAGACTTGTCAGAGAAAGTGTTCAAAGTAAATTTGACGATATTATACAAATTCCAGTTTTTGGTTTTGCTCAATGTGGAAATAAATGAAAGGCTGTAATAGATGACTATTCCCAAGAAAAAATCCCTGTGACACTTGCTTTTATTGGTACTAGTGATGTCCAAAATTGCTTTTTTGTTAGAGCAAAATGAAATAGTATGGAGCCAAAAATTCAAGATGGGGATCTAGTCCTAATTCGTCAACAAGCAAACTACGATCCAAATGACTTCGTGTTTATAGTACACAACGAACTTCCAAAATTAAAAAAAATAATAAAAGAAGAAAATAAATTTTATCTAGAATCTGTGAATAGATTTTTTGACAAGGTAGAATTATCAAAATATGATGAAAGCAAAATTATTTGAGTAGTTAAAAAAATTATTAAAAGTGTGTAATAATATAATTATTTATATAAAAAACCCTCAATTACTTGAGGTTTTTTATATATTATATTTCAACTATTTGGTTTTATAATTTTCACATTAATTCATCCAAGCTCTTTGATTGTTCAACTTTTGCTTTTTCCGCTTCCTCCTTGATACCCATAGTGTCCAAAACAGCTTGTCGCCTTTTTTGTCTCATAAGTCTTTCTTGTTCTATTGCATTTTTTTCATTTTCATCTTCAGCTTTCAAAACCTGTAAATTTATTTGTTCTTCTATATAGATTTCATACAATCTTTGAATTTGGAAAGACCATAATTCAGAAACCTTTTTTACTACACTTTGATCTCAGCTTTTTACGGCTATGTATAATTCAGATTGTTTATCTTTTTCTACTTTTAATTCATAATCGCTAGAAAAAGATCCTAACACTAGTTGCTGTAATAAATCTCGATCAAAGTCTTTTTCCAATTCTTCTGGAACAAGATACTTTGTAGGTTTGAAATTTGTTAAATATTCAACAAACCAAACTTGATCTTTTACTCCACCCTCAATTGGTCCAACTAATTTTTCATATTTTTCTATGGTTTCCTTTTTTTCGTTGTTATCCCTAAGTTCATTGATAAAAGCTATGAAATCGAATAACATTATAGTTAATTTAATATATAAAAAACATATACTTTTTTTGAATATACCAAAATTTGCACACTTTTCAATAGAAAGTTGAAAGTTCATAAAGTTAGAAAGTTCATAAAGTATTAATAACTTTATAACTTGCAACTTTCAACTTGCAACTTGCAACTTTCAACTTTCAACTTTCTGCGGTTGGTGTTGCTTATTTTGCACCCGGGTGGTAGGTGGTAGGATAACTTTACAAACTTATGTGTACCTTTTCTCCCTCTGGATCTGTGAATTCTAATCTATAAGCAGTAAGTTGCATAGGAAAATTTTCTTCAGTTCCGTATAAATAGTCTCAAGCAATTGGTAATCCATGATTTGATAAATGGTAACGGATTTGATGAGTTCTCCCAGTCAAAATTTCTAAATTTAATTCTACCATATCTCACTCTTTTTTATAATCCAGTATTTTTGTAATTCACATTTTGGGATTTGGATTTGGTACTTTTGCATAAACAGTTTCTTGAATATAATGGGGCAGTTGTTTTTCTATTTTTTTGAGAAACTCATCTCCCAAAACAGTAATAATAGATTTTGCTTTATAAAATTTTTTAATTGGAATTTTGTTTTCATCAATTCCATCAATCTCATCAAAATCTTCGCTATCATTCCAAATATTTTCATCAAAAGAGCTTGCAATTTCACTTTTTTCTTGAAAAAGAGATTTGAAATGAGCAAGTCATTTTTCGGTTTTTGCGATAATCATTAGTCCGTCAGTATCCTTGTCCAATCTATGAATAAGTCCAGCCCTAATAAAATTTCCAATACTTGGTAGCTTTTTGAAATTATGGTACAGAAATCATACAACAGATGGATAATTGGCTTCCCAAACACTATTTGGATGAGATAAAACTCATTTTGGCTTGTTTATGACCATATAATCTTCTTTCTCCAAAATTATTGGAATTTGGATTTTTGGTGCTTCTTCCAAAATAATAGGAGAAAGATATCTTTTCAGATCATCAATAAAAATTTCATCATTATTTTTTAGTTTATAGGATTTTTTTACTACTTTTCATCAAACCCTAATCCCTCATCTACTAATAATGTGATGAAAAAAATTTCTCGAATACGGGAATTGTCAGCTTAGTCGTGTATCTATTCTTTCTCAACCTCAGTTGTATTTCAGTAAATTCATGATAGTAAGTTTATAAAGTTTAAAAGTTATAGCTCCCCTTCGAACAAAGTGACCCGATATATCGGGATCTCACTTTGTTCGAGATCTATCGGAAGCGGACTTCGCTTCACAAGGGAAGAACTCTTTGTGTACTTCCAACTAGCTTCGTGTTCAACTTCCCGAATCCCAATTTATCGGGCAAAGGGAAGAACTTTTTTTTGGGAAAAGTTCCTACCTAGTGGAGTCTGAATCCTCGAAATCCTGTCCGTAGACCTGAGTATTGCAGGGTGAAACTTTGCACTTGGATAGTGGGGGATGTAAAATTTGCATTTTTTCAAAAAACAATTATACTTATATTGTATACAAATCTTTTATCCTTTTACAAAACAAAAAAATGACAAAACAAAATCCAGATCCAAAAGCAAAGGATCAAAATTTAAATGAAAATCAAGCTTCTAAAAAAAAATGATTGTGAGGTTTGATGAAATGATTTAATAAATTTACTTCAAAAGTTCAAGAAAAAGCAAAAAACATCTGAAATCCCGTGGACAAAATTGTTTGAGGAGTGAAAAACATCTGAAATCCTGTGGATAAAATTGTTTGAGGAGTGAAAAACATCTGAAATCCTGTGGATAAAATTGTTTGAGGAGTGAAAAACATCTGAAATCCCGTGGACAAAATTGTTTGAGGAGTTACTGGTTTTTTGGATAAAGTAGAGAAAAAAATTGAAAAAGTTTCTGGAGTGGATTTAGATTCTCTGGCTACTATGCCAAAAAAAGAAGAGGAAAAAGCTGATGAAAAGACGGATGTTGATGTGGAAGTTAAAGAAAAAAAATAACCATCTTGTGTTGCACAACATTTTTTCACAAAATGTAAAGTTTAAATAAAGAAAAAGTCCTAGAGTTTTTGACAAAAGGACTTTTTTTGTTTATAATTAAGCTACGATAAAGATTTTTTTATATATTTATATGTAAATAATGTCTAATCCCAAGAAACTTATAAGAGAATTTTCCAAGTTAAGTTACATTACAAAGCTTGGAAAAGTCAAAGAAATTTTAGAAATCCTTGCCAAAAGATCACTATTTTTCAGCGATTTAAAAAATCATTACAAAAATAGAGATGATATCCAAGAAAATGCTTTGGATGCTATTTATGCAATGATTTTAAATTTAACTCACTAATAAAATAGTTTTTTATTACTTAAACATTAAAAAAATGCCAATAGAACAATTAGAAATAGATCACGAATTAACCGATGTGGAACGCAATTTAATCAGTAATTTGAACTTAGAAAGTTTTGATAAAGACTGAGACATAGATGATATGACAGAAATGCAAACAGCTTTGCAAGAAACAAAAATTAAAGTAGCTTGAGAAGATTGAGGGTTTAATGAATTTTCTTTATCTGAGATTGCTACTACATTTGATAAATATGTAGAAAAGTGAGAGTGATGGAAATTAAAAATTAAAGAATGACTTTCTGATACACCTAGTCGGATAAAAGACATTATAGAGAATCCCTACAATAATGATCTTGCATATTTAGTGCAAAAACTTGCTGAGCTTATAGCATACAGGACAGCGACAATGTATACTCAAAATAAGGTAGATTTATTAGCTAAGGAGGTTGTCCAGGATGAAATATTTTGACATCAAACAAAAAGAACATTAAGTTGATTAAAAAATTGGATAGAAACAGCTGAGAACACTAGTAACTATACGACAATACAAAATTTAAATACACTAAAAGATGCAGGTTCTCTACCTGAATGAATTGTATATAACGAAGATACTGGTGATTATGAAGTGGCTGATTGATATGTCCGTATAGATCCATATAGTAGCAATTATGCAGTTAAAAAAGTAGATACAGGTGGTGTGGAAATCTATCCTGAGCCTGTTGAGGGTAAGTATTATGCTGAATTTGTTAAAAATAGGATAGAAACTAAAAATCCCAAAATTCAAATTTATGGGGAACGATACGATTTAAAAATTACTTATGATCGAGAAAGTAGTTCAGCAGGAGGTTATGTATATATTGATGAGATTTATGATGGTTTGGTTTTCAACATAGGAAAAGTATCAACAAAAATTCCACTTAATGAACTTTTAGATAAGGATGGGACATTTGATGATTTACTTCGAGAAAAATCTCTCTTACCTAAAATCACAAATACTCTTAAAGAAAATTTAACAGCTTTAAATATTGCAAAAACAATTAGAGGAAAAAAATTTAAAAAGACTGATATTTTCCCTGAAGCAACAGACAAGGTGTTCAGAGAAGGAAAAATTGCAAAATACTTTGACCTTTTTACAAACCAGGAGGTTCTTATTGATAAGGGCTCCCAATATACATATGCAGATGGTGGTAATATCTATATACAATTAGACAACAAAGCCTCTGATAAACATTTTCACAAACCTAAAAAAAATAAAGATCTTATAATCAAGGCGACCGAATTAGTGGATGAAAATTGATGACTTAAAGAAGAAAAACTTAAAGAAAAAATGAAAAATATTATCGAAAATATCATAGAAAATCATTTTTAATTTAGATTTACATACATTGATTAGTAATTTAGCTCAACCAATCTCTATATCACCTTTCCAAAAAATAGTATGGTGTAGCTCTAAAACTACAACTTAAAAAAGACGGTTGATGCACAGAAAAGTTGTACAAAAAAGTCAGTAACATTATTTAGAAACGGATCTCGAATCTGTTTTTTTAATCTTGCAATTTTATGCTAAAAAAATATGGTATTGTTCAATATTTCACATATTTTTTTAATTTTTTTTAAATTCTCAGATGAAGCGAAAATTAAACGACAAGAGGACTATATTCACAGCTCTTATGGTTCTTGGATTAATATTTATTTTTTTTGTGGGTAGATATTTCAATCCAGAAACAGCAAAAAGAAATTTCATTTTCACCACAAATTGAATTTCTCATTTTAGAAAATGATTGGATGTGAGCTGATGAACAAAACTTGTTTTCAAAATTTCTTATGATAAATATGAAGAAATTTATAAAGGAGCAGAATTGGCATCCATCAAATCTACTATCGAAAAAATTATATTAAAAAATATCGACAATAGAATTTCCGCTTTGGGAGTAAGTGATTACAAAGCTTATGTTCAAAATATGGACAATAATCCATACATCATAGTGGAAATTTGATGAGTAGCAGATTTGGATCAGGCCAAAGAAATTATTGGAAAAACTGTAGAATTGGAGTTTAGGTTACCAAAAGAATGAGAGGTAACTGAAGCAGAAAAAGCTCAAAGAAAAGAATTAGCAATAAACTTAAAAAAGGATATTGAGTTATCAGAATGAAAGATAGATAAATTTGCAGATTCTAGAGGATCTCAAAATATTTTTTACAACAATGTGACAGGCGTTACTTTAAGTCAACTACCAAAACTTTTCAAAGATAATCCAAAGCTTCTAAATTTATCAAAATGAGAGATTTCAGATATCGTGACTGATTTGTTTGATATTGTAGAATATCAAGATTTTAGTGGGAAAATACATAGTGATGAGTTATATGGTTACACCTTTTATCGTATAAATGATGTAAAAGAGCTCACTAGAGAAAATATATCATTGGAAGATATAGTAGATATTTCAAATCAGCTTGAGTATACATACGAACAACAAATCGAAAAATCAAATGATCTAACAAAAGATACCTATGATTTTGTATGAAATGATTTAGTATACAATATTTGACCAGTAGCAGAAAATCAACCAGCATACAATGTGAAGATAATCCAAATTGCCACTAACAGTCCCTTGATTGGAGTAGAGTCATCTGATTTAGAACAATTAAATAAAGAAAGAGAAAATACTATAAAAAATGTTGAAGCAAACATAAAAACCAAAGATAAATTTGATTGATGAGAATTGGTGGTGGATGGACGAGTTTCGGAATTGGAACTAAAATCAATGATACCAAACTTTGATCCTAGTATTGTATGAGATATAAAAACATACTCACAAATTGCATCAAATTATGTTGTATATTTGATTGACACAAAAGAACCCAATGAAACCCTATTTTCACAATTACTTATAAAAAATGTAAATAAGAATCATTTTGAAGAAAAAATGAAATCCAAACTTCTTTTCGATATGGAAATAGTATTTGTACAAGATAGAGAAACTTGGAAAACAGCTCAAACAAGCAAGTGAGATATTTTAAATGGAGCTTATTTCAAATTTGCAAATACAAGCCAATCTCAAATTTGATTACCAGTTGTTGTGATAAATTTTGATGATAAATGAAAAGAAATATTTTGTGATATTACTGCAGAAAATTTAAGTAAACAAATGGCTATATTTATTGGATGAGAGATGTTAACTTCTCCCACAATTCAATCCAAAATATGTGGAGGAACCGCTCAAATAGATTGAAATTTCACTATGGATAGTGCAAAAGAACTTGTAGATTCTCTAAATGATTGAGCATTACCAGCTCCATTAATATTGATGCAAGAAGAAAAAATCGCTCCTACTTTGGGTGCTAGAGCATTACAGGGAGCTTTGTTGGCTACTTTAGTTTGAATATTAGCAATGTATATATATATGCATATAAATTACTGATTCAAAAAAGCCATGATAACTCTTTGAGTTCTCGTATACTTCCTAATAATTACTGCCTTCATAATTAAATTTATAGATTATGCGCTATCTTTATCTTGAATAGCAGCAGTAATACTATCTATTTGAATGGCTATAGATGCAAATATTCTAATATATGAAAGACAAAAAGAGGAAGAAGCAAGATGAAAAACTCAAAGTTCTTCTATAGATGTTGCTTATACCAGAAGTCGACCAGCGATCAGAGACGGGAATATTTCTACTGGAATTATAGCTTTATTTCTATTTATGCTTGGATCGAATATTTTCAAATGATTTGGGTTTATGCTGATGATAACAGTCGCTATTACGCTAGTTTTCAATGTCCCATTAATTAAGATGTTGTTGGAACTTGTATATAGAAAGAAGTAGTACTACTTGACGAACTTCGTTCGTGATAAAGTGATAAAATGTTAAAATGATAAAATGATAAAGTGATAAAACTTGCCCCGCTAAGCGGGGTGACTGTTGAAATGTTAAAATGATAAAATGATAAAATGTTAAAATGATAAAATGATAAAACAATATAATAATGTTGTAGCCCCGCAGAATTGCGGGGCTGCAATTTATGGTGGTTACCACCTAGTTTTTAAATACGGACTTTGTTCATGATAAAGTGATGAATGCTTACGGTGTTCGCGATAAAGTGATGAAATGATGAAATAATGTAGGCGCGAATTTGAATTCGCGCCTGCAAAAGAAGAGGCATTAAAAGGCCAATGGATTTAGATTTCGCTTGAAATGAAAAATCCCTCCTTAAGTTAGGAGGGATTTTATATTTATTGAATATTAGGAATATTCAAGTGTTGGGTTTTAGTCAGCATCTATTACTTCTCAATCTACTGGTGCTTCATCTTTTTCATCATCATTTTTTTTATCTTTACCAGTAGCTTCTACTTCCTCTTTCCCTGTATTTTGGATTTCAGCTTGATATTTTTGATAAAGTTCTTGAAACTCTTTTTGAATTTTTTCTATTTCTTTATCTATCTCTTCTTTTGTTACATCTTCTTTATTTTTTAATTCTTTACTAGCATTTATCAGTTTATTTATTTCTTCTTTTGCTTCCTCTGGCAGTTTGTCTTTATTTTCTTCCAAAAGATTTTCCATTTGATAGGTCAACTGTTCCAGTTTGTTTTTGGATTCTACTATTTCTCTCCTTTTTCTATCATCTTCAGCAAATTTTTCTGCATCTTCTTTTGCTTTTTCTATTTCTGCATCAGATAGATTTGTGGCTCCTTGAATTGTAACATCTTGTTTTTTACCAGTAGATTTCTCTTCAGCACTTACTTTTAAGATTCCGTTTGCATCAATATCAAATGTAACTTCTATTTGAGGTTGACCTCTTCTCATTGGTGGAATCCCTTCCAAATTAAATTGTCAGAGAGATTTGTTATCTTTTGCAAACTGTCTTTCTCATTGTGTAACATGGACAGTAACCGCTGATTGGTTATCTGTAGCAGTAGTGTAAATGTTTGATTTTTTTGCAGGTATGGTAGTATTTCTTTCTATCAAAACATGCGCCAATCATCATTCAACTTCTACAGCAAGTGATAGAGGAGTCACATCCAAAAGAAGAATATCAGTCACATCTCCTTGGATAATTCCTCATTGAATGGCTGCTCCTTGAGCTACAGATTCATCTGGATTGATAGTAGATTTTGCTTCTTTATCAAATATATCTTTTACGATTTTTTTAATTGAAGGCATTCTAGTAGATCCTCCAACTAAAATAATCTCGTTGATATCAGACTTATCTAGTTTACTATCTTTTAGTGCTTGAATTACAGGTTGCTTACATCTATCCAATAGATCTTTTGATAAGTTTTCGAATTGGGCTCTAGTAAGAGATTCTGCTAAGTTTTTAGGTTGTCATTTATCATCAGTACAGATAAATGGAATCATAATATCTACTCTTTCTACTTGGGAAAGTTGCATTTTAGCTTTTTCTGCTTCATCTTTTAACCTTTGCATAGCCATGGCATCTCATCTTAAGTCAATTCCTTCTTTGGTTTTGAAAGCATCTATCAAATAATTGATTATTTTTTGATCAAAATCCTTTCCTCCAAGTTGAGTATCTCCGGATGTAGATAAAACTTGGAAAGTACCTTCTGATCCAATTTCCAAAATCGTCACATCAAAAGTTCACCCTCAAAGATCAAAAACCACAATTTTTTCGTTTTTATTTTTTCATTCTCCATAAGCTAATGATGCTGCAGTTGGCTCGTTGATGATTCTTTCAACTTTTAGACCAGCGATTTCTCCAGCAGCTTTGGTAGCATTTCTCTGAGAATCATTAAAATATGCAGGGACAGTGATAACAGCTTGAGTTACAGGTTCTCACAAAAATTTTTCTGCATCTTCTTTGATTTTTTTCAATATAAAACCAGCTAGTTGTTCTGGTTTGTAATCTTTTTTATCAACGGTGATAATTATTCCACCGTCAGATCATTCTCTCATATCATAGGGCATGTCTTTTACCTCATCTTTTACTTCCTTAAATTTTCTACCAATAAATCTTTTGGTCTCAAAAATTACATTTTTTGGCTCCAATATAGCCTTTCTTTTTGCTAGGTCTCCAACCAACAATTCATCTCCCTTGATGTAAACAATAGAGGATGTAGTTCTAGCTCATTCGCTATTTGCTATTACTTCTGACTTATCTCCAAGCATATAGGCAACACAAGAGTTGGTTGTTCCTAGATCGATTCAAATTACTTTTCCCATTTTTTATAAAATTAATAATTAAAATTTTTCGCTTATATTTGTGATATAAAAGTAAACTCAGTTATTGTCTGCTTTTGAAAATATCACTCAAACGACTTCAGTGCTATTATAATAAAAAAAAATCAAAATGCAAGAAAATGTAGCACCTTTTTTGTTTGAGTGCTATGCTTTTTAAAAAAATGGGATATAGTTATAGTTTTTAAAATGTTCATTCATACAAAAACAAAAAAGTCAAACTAAAGCTAAAATTAAAGTCATCAAAATTTGATAAATTATAGGGTCAAGAGTATAATCATTTTAAATATTTTTATTAGAATAGTCTTTTAATAAATGGGAAATATAAATGATAGCAATATAGTAGATGATAAAAATGAATTGGGAAAATTGGAAAGCACATTGGATGATTGATCTTTTAACAATAAAGAAAATATTTTACAGGTTGAACAAAATGCACAAAAAAGTATTGCTTGAGTATTAGCAAACTCTTTTACTAGGGCTCAACTTGAAAATTCAAAAGATTTTTTTGAAAGAATTGAACAAACAAAAGAAATGTTAAAGGAATATGGTGCAACAAAAGATATTCAAAATCTTGATATAATAGCGTATGAATTGCAGTGACTGGAAAAAATGTTTAACTTAAAATTTTATATGTGAGATTTAGATTTTTTTTCACAACAGTTAACTTTAGAAGGAATAAAAAATTTAAAAGAAACCTTTCCTAAATTGCAAAAAACACTATGAGAAGTTACAAACAATAGCTTACCAAGATTATCTGTACTAACTAAGAATGATATTGACTTCATATTTGAAAATAAGAGCCTAATTGAACAAAATCTTTTTGAAATAAATATTTGAAATATTACTCAATTAAAGTGAGTAACAAAAGTTGAGCTTATAAAAATATGAGAAATTAAAAGTGATTTGATGAAGTTAGTAGATATTGATGTAGCAGAAACTGAATTCAATATTTCAGAATTAGCCCAGAAAGCAGACGCAATAAAGAAAGTAGCAGAAATAGAGGCTGATCTTAAAAAGCTAGATGTAAATGTAACATTAGACAATATTTCAGAATTAGCCCAGAAAGCAGATGCAATAAAGAAAGTAGCAGAAATAAGTGATACAGTTGCTTTCTTTAAAATTAAACCTACGCTAGAGAATGTCTTAGAAATAGCAGAAAAAGCAAAGGGCTTATTGAAGTTTAGAAAGGCTATTACAGGTATAGATAGTACTATAAAAGCTATGCCATTAGAAGGGGTGCTTACCTTGAATTTTGTTAAACTTTCTGATATAATAGCAGATAATCCTCATTTTTTAAAACTCATGCCAACTTTCGCCTCTGGCAAAAGAGCAGAGATTTATAAAAAAATTACAGACATATATGATTATATCAAAGAATTTTGATTTCAAATTGATACTAATTGGATGATGCAACTATTATCTAGACTTACTCTTGATGAATTAAAAAAAGTTAAAAGTATGAGATCTGATATTGAGAGTTTATGAATTAATATTACAATTTTTAATATTAAAGAACTTGCACAGGGGTCGCCAGTATGATTTAAAAAACTTCTACCCTACAAAGAAATTAGTCGAAAATATTGTTATGAGGATGCTGTTTTAGCATCACAACTAATATGAAATTCAGATATTAAAGTTATAAAAGATTTGTTGGAAAGAAAAAAAAGATATCTAGAAAATAATAGGGTACTCTCTGATGAAGCATTTGATGCTCTATTTAAACCTTGACATGAGTTTGAAACCTGAAAATATGGTTATGGGGAAATCCAACAAAAAAACTTAGGTTATTGTTATGCTTATTCTGGTTTTAATCTTCTTAAAAACTCAAATTTTTTTGATGTACTGGTAAAAACATCCCTGAAAGAAACTGGATGAGGTCGAGAAGTTAAGGTCCCTTTAGGAAGTAAAAATGGAACAACTATTAAGATTTCTAATACAGAAATTAATGATTCTTATTTTGTGCTTAATATGGATACATGAGAATACAAGAGTTATGAGGCAAGGACAACCAGCGAAACGACTATTTGAATGAGAGTTTTAGAAATAGCTTTTATTAAAAAATATATATTAGAACACCAATATTTGAATGATAAAAGAGCAAAAAATGAAGAGGCTAAAAATAGATATAGTCAGGCTATTCAAGATGCAAAAAAATCTTTTGAACAAACTGGAGATTTTCAACTAAATAGTGAACTTCTTTGAGCCTTGGAGTGAGGATTTACTTCGGATTGGTTTAGATATATGTTAGGAGAAAAAGTTGTTATGAACGAAAAGATTTATGAAGCTGAAGCAAAGGATCGTTTATTTACATTTATTAATAATTGACTTCTTAATGTAAATATTATTGTTTCTGAGAAAACATGACGAAAAAATGAGATTTATATTAATGAAAAATGATGAGCAAGAATAAATGTTCTAACATTAAAAGGTGAGAAGGAGCCAATAGCACTTAGTCATGCTTACTCTTTAGAAAGAACATATACAGATTCAGAAAGTGGGGAAAAGGTAGCAGTTATTGCTAATCCCTGGAATACTCACAAAAAAATACTACTAAAGCGAGATGATGCTATGACATTGTTTGATAATCGAGAATTGGCATATATTAATCCAAATGAACTTTTTAGAGAATAATATTTTAATTTTAATAATTTTTTTAATTTCCAATCATAAAATATCAAATCAATAAAGGTTAAAAAGAAGTTTTGAAGACATTCAAGACTTTTTTATATTATAAGCCTCAAAAGCTTGATTGCTAACATAATCTACTTATGGAAGTTCTGTAGAAAATAATGGAGCACCTTTTGATGCTATTTTTTGAGTCAGGAATTTTTACAAACAAACTATTTATATAAAAACAAGAAAGTCAAACCGATGTGGAATAATATTTGACGGAAGTTTGACAAAATTGGGGGGGGGATATAATCATATTGTTAGATATTTTTATTATTTAATTTCTAATATGGAAAGAAAAAAAGAGTTTCTGATAAAAGTGTTAAATAAAATTAAAACATATCGGCCTCTCGCAGAGGGTTTTTTATCTTTATTGGAAAGTGAATATGCTACAGAAGAAATTATGGATAAATTAATATTAGCTTTAAAGGAGTCTTTAGACGAAATAAAGGAAGAAAATGAAAAAACAAAAATAGAAAAAAGTTTAGAATTGATTCAAAAAATAAAGGAAGAAGAAATGGAAGAAAAAATAGCAGATGGAGATTTGGATGACCTTTTAGATAATATTTAATATATTATGGTAAATATATCACTAAAAGAAATCGCAAAATTTGATGATAATGCCCAAGATATTTCTTTAAAAGATTTAGAGACATCTTTTGATAATTTGATTAAAAAAGAAAAAGATATCAATAAATTTGTATCAAAAACATTAGTGCCAAAACTAGAGAAAAATTTAGAGCAATATAATTTCAACTCTGAAAATATACAGACAGAAATTTTAGAAAAGCTAAAAAATGAGAAATTTTCAGATATTTCAGAAAATGAAAACACAATTAAAATATATCAACTATGTCAGATATTACAAAACAAGAATGCAAATATAACAATAGATGGAATATTGTGAGAAAGTATTGTGAATGATTTAGTTAATAATAGACTACAATTTTATCAAGAAGGGTGATTATGATTGTTGGATTGAGAAAGTATATCTTATGAAAGTAATAAGTTACTTATAAATACATGGTTTTGAGATGTTGAAGTTTCTTATGATAGTAATAAAGATACTTTATTTGAGATTTTGGAAACAAAAGAAAATTTAGTAAAATTTATTAATAAGGAAAAAGAAGATTTGTTTGATGATTATATAAATAAAAACATTGATAATAAATCAAGTATTGTAGAAGTTGGGATAAACTTTTTCGCAGAAGATGGATTAATCATAGTAAACTTTTTAGATAAAACTATATCGTACCATATAAGTGATTTTAAAAATCCAAATGAAATTTTATTACATCTTTCTGGACAGAAAATAGAAGTTGAGAAATGTGAACAAGAAAGGAATCATATAAATAGTATTTTAGATAAAGATAAGTTAACAGATGAAGAAATAAAGCTAGTTAATGATTGGGTTAAACAAATTCCTAAAGAATACAAATCGATGTTAAAGGAAACTCAAGACAAAATGGAAGCAAAAATAGCAAAAATTTCAAGTGAAGTAAATAAACTGATAGCTAGAAATGAAGACGGTAATGTAAATTACTATTCTAAAGAAGACATAAAGTTAATCCAGTTATGAGCTAATGTATGTTTTGGAGAAAATATTACTATAGATGGTAATAGAGGATCTCTATTCTATTCATCAGAAAATAATAAAAATCAGAAACTAACAAACTTTTATATATATAGACAGGAACTTATAACAAGACAAGGAGTGATAGATGCTAGAAAAGATTTCAAAATGCAAGAATTTAATGATTTATTAAATATTCCTAAATTACAAGAATTGTTAGAAACATTAAAAGATGTAGATAAACAAAATAAAGTATTTAGTAAGTTTCTTGATTTTTTTCTTGAGATAAGAGTAAGTGGTACATATTTTGAAAATCAGATAGGAAGTGAAACTATTTTACCAGTATTAAATTATATGATCAATGCAGAGAAATGTAAAAATGTCTCTGTAGAAGAATATTTTGGTCTAATAGAACAAAACCATGAAGAAACAATAAAATTAAAAAAAGTGGTAAAGGATTGATGATATAAAACGATGTATGAATACTATGAAGCAAAGGCTAAAGAATTTGAAACTATTAGTATAGATCAATTAAAAGATCCCAAAACTATAGAGGAATTTAAGAGAGCATGATACAAAAATGTTGGAGAATTTTATAAAGATATTCAATCTGCTTTCAGTCAGGAACCTCAAAAAAGTATGGATGTAGATGACTACTTCAAAGAACAGGAAGATATGTTTAATAATATGCTTGAGATGCAAAATAGCATTAAATATTCTACTATGGGAGAATATTTTGAAAATGCTTCCTTATCATTGATGTCTACTATAGCTGATGCAAACAAAATAAACAAAATAACTGATCAAATAGAACACCTAGAACAGAGATTAGAGAAAATGGAACCCGTTAAGTGAATTTATCAAGAAACAGAAGAAGCCTCTGGGTTATCTTATCTTGATTCTCGTGGAGTTTCTAGAGAAGTATGAAACATTATTTCTTCTGAACGAGGATCATCGCTATGGTCGGAATGGTGACAAACAAGGGTAAAATTATTAGAACAGAAGTTAAAAATATACGAAATTACTAGGGATGAGGATTACCTTTTGTGGGATATATATCTAGATATGAAAAATTTTTTTTCAGAGAAAGATATTAAAATGATTTTTGAATTAAAAAAAAGTAAAAAAAATAATGAACTTTCAAATAAATGATTTACAGGCGATATAGAGGATTCTTCTGAAGAGGTTTTATCAAAAAACAGTCTAACAAGCATTATAACGGATGATCTTGATAAATTTCCTAAAGAATTTTGATGGTTAGGAAAAAGTATAAGCGAGTATGGGGTATCATATGCCGATTATACAACAAAAATAAATAATGCTGAAAAAATAATAGAAGAAGATATAAAAAAACGAGATAGTACCAACGATATAATATCACAATTTGAATCTGAAGATGAGTTTTATCTTACCAGAGATGTGAAACGAGAGGAGTATGCTAAGTTATTCCCACACGATGCAGAGGCTAACAAAAATTCTCGTAAATGAACTATACATGATTATACATGAACGAAGAGTGTTTATCATAGAAATTTTAATGATCGTCATAAGGCTGTCCCAGGAGAATTATATAAACTTCATGTACCATGAGGATGATATATTATTGTTAGAATAACAAGCGAGGCACACTACGCAGTTAATAGTCTTATTTCTAAAAAACAAGTCTGACAAAAACTCATTATACCAAAACACAATTACGAATATGGTAAGATGAACAGTATAACATTTAATTATTATAAAGTAGATCGAAGTGAAAGTAAAAAAAATTTACTCACAGTTAAAGATTTTTGTATAGCTCATAAAAATAAAAATGGCGATATCGTTTTGTCTGATTCTAAGGGTAATGTTGTAGAAATCATATCGGATGCTGATCAAAAATCAGCAAAAAACACTATCCAGAAAGCATATGCTTATATGAATACTTATGAGATGAAAGAGATAGATAGTAGCTTTGACTTATTTGAGAAAGATTTTAGAGAAATGAACAAACTGTTTCAAAAATTTCAAAAAGCTACTAAGTTAGATGAAGATGGTAATGTTAAAAAAAATGCTAATTGAGAAATTGAAGCATATAAAGGTATATCAGAAACCGATGTAGAAGAGTTAAGGAATTTGTCTACTCAATTTATAAAAACAAAATTAGATAAATATGAAGCGTCTGTAGGTAAACGAAAAAAATCATTAGAATTATTGAAATCACTACAAGCTTCATGATCATTAGATAATCAGCTTGATACTCATATAAGATCACAAATAAAAACCTTGACAGACATGATAAATTTTTTTGGATCTGGAAATGCAAGAAAAATTTTTGAGATGATGGCATCAGCTAGATCTAATGAAAAATGGCGACAAGTTGCAAGAATTTGGATTCAAGATAACTTAATACAATTTATTTTCGCTATAGCGGGAGCAGTAGCAGCGATTGTACGGGCAGCACCATCTTGAGGGGCATCTGTTTGGGCCTATATTAAATGAATGACTTTATATACAGCCGCAGTATGAGCTGCAGGAGGTATGGTCGGAGCAAGAATAGGTCAACTTACAAATGAGTGAATACAAAATATATTTTTTGCAAAAACAGTGAATGGCTATACTATAAAATATGATAATCCAACAGATGTAGAACTTCTTTTTAGAGGAGAAGAAAATTGATGAATAAGTGTTAGAGATTTTTTTGTTGGATTGACTACTGAATTTATTATGTGAACAATTACAACAGCCTTATTTATAAAAGTGTGAAAAATTATAGGAAGCTATTTAACTTCTGCAATAAAAATTAATGCAGCTAATCTTAGACCTAGTGCACTAGTAGGTAAACAAATCAGCAAATTAAAAAATTGATTCAATAGGATTGGGGGGTCTATTAATAAATTATCTCCAAGTAATAAGGTTATAGCAAATAACTCTATTAAAAGTTTTGGTAAAGCCTTTAAATTAGAGTTTGGAGAGGAATTATTTGAAGAATCATTTGAAAATATAATGGAAAGTATTGATCCAATTTTATGAGGTATAGCAACAGTTATAAATTGTCTTTCTGGTCCAAATCCAGGAAAAATATTTCAACAACATAATGTAGCATGATGATTGACAACTATAGAAGGAAATAAAATTGTTCAAGGAATGACATATAATTCTGACAATATAAGTGAGTTAGAAGAATATTTTACAAAAGAACAAAAATATACAAAAATAAAGTCTGATGGTAGAAAAATAAGGTTCAAAAAAACGATGAATCAGAATGATGTGATGACAAGAAAGGATGGAACAAAAGTAAATGAGCATGTTATAGAACTTGTTTATTCAAATGCCTCAACATTCCTAAATAATAGTGCTGAATTTTTTGCTAAGTTCGGTATGACTATTAATCATGACTCTAAAAATAATGAAGTGATTGTTCACAGTAAAGCTCAACTAGAAGCATTTACTTTAGCAGTAGGATTGGGTTGATTGGGTGAAGTTACTATTAATCCTGATGGATCAGCGAAATTTGTTAATGGCAAAGATGTAGTAAATATCAAGCCAAGTAAAAGTAAAACTTTCGCTCTATGAGGAATAGAAACATACTTCGAATGAAAAGTTTCGACACTTTGATTCTCGGAAACTCAGGCATTACAAAATAGCCAAAAGATGGATAAGGTTCTTTCCGAAATTACGACAGACAATCAAACCAAAGTGCTCAAAGAATTAAAACAAAATATTGAGGAGCAATGGAATAAGCTTCTCGAAGATTGAAAAGTAACTTGAGAATTAGATCTTTCAGAAGCACAGCTCCTTTCTATCCTTGATGCTCATGAACAAGATGGAGTATTAGGGCAATTAAACCAGCCACAATTGAGAAGAAAAGTAAAAACACTTTCAGAAACAATTACAGATCCAGATGTGAGAAGATTTTTGTTGGAGGCTGGATTTAGTGGGAAAGAAGTTTTTGATTTAAATAAAATTTATAAAGATTTGACAACTCCATATATGAGCATATATGAAGGACTAAAATTCAGATGAATAAATCTAGATACTCATTTAATGGAGGCATTCCTAGACAAAATAAAAAAAAGTGAGAATATCCCTCAAATTATTGAAGCCTATTCTGATTTTTCTGAGGGGTGTGTAAAAGAAATATTGGAAATTTCAGAATCCTCTTTCTTTTCTCATGATGTACAAGAAGAAATAAATAATATAATTAAAATTCGCTTTATGCCAATTATTGAAAGTGCTATAAATCTTATGTCAGAATGAAAGGGAAAACAAAAAATGGAACACCTTTTACAACAAATTCAAGAATTTACAAAAAAACTTTTCACTCCAATTCATGAACTTGCTGACAGATTTATAAAAGAAAATGCTAATATTATCTGAAATAAAGAAAAAACTTTTCATTTAATTCTTACTAAAATTGATCCAACAGTAGGTTATTACCTTCCTCAATATAATCTATTAAACAGTATAAATACTGCCATAAAGCAATATTGAGTAGAGGTGTTAGAAAAATATTTTATACAGTATAAAGATAGCTCTTTCTCATTAGAAAATATTCAAAATATTTTAGAAAACCCACTTAAAGCAAGTGAAGTTTGGGAAAAGAAAAAAATAGAAAAACAAGTTCCCTTAGAATCTTCTTGAGAGATGGCGTTTGATTATGAAGGATTCCCTATTTATACAAAAACAGAAACAAATGAAGATTGTATAATTTTTAATAAAAATACAGGTATGTTGAATATTAATACCTGATGAAAAAAAACGAAAGAATTAATATTAACTGGGTCAATCATTGGTTCAGAAAGCATCCCTCCCAATATGAGATGGAAAGAAAGAGTTATTCATTCCGATATTGATATTGATGTCCTCGCTCAATCTATTGTTAGAAAAGGCTGATTTACAGAAGCATTTGGTAGTTCTGATAAAGTTGCTGTAGATGAAATTACAGGTTTTAATTGAGAACCTCTTTATATTGTTACTTATAATGGGAATCACAGAACTGCAGCAGCTAAACAAGCAGGACTTTCCCATATTATCGCAGAAGTAACAAAAAAACCTGAATGAAAACAAGAAGTTATAGCTCACACTCCTTGAATAGTTTGAATACGAGAAGAGCGTATTCAAAAGTGATATATTAATGGAAAAATTATCAAAGGAAATTGAACAACTTATTTAGAGTTGGAATCTTGAGTTTTTGATGGATGTCATTTATCAAGCTTTGAGTTAAAAAAATATGCATCATTTTATGAAAAATACTTTGGCTCAATCCCAGAACACACAAAAAATATTATTGATGATATGCTTGGTCTTTCAAATCTTCTTGAAACAGAAACAAACCTAAACCGCACCAAAGAACTAGAAAATTTAAACGTTATAGAAGCATCAGAAAAAGATAAACTTAATCAAAGACAGCCTGAAGTAGAATGAGAAAGCACACTTGAAAAAGCAGAAGCTTTACTAACTTATTTAAGCAAAAGTAAGGAAACATTTGAAAATATATTTGTGTACTTAACTGATAAGATAGGAGGGGAAAGAAAATGAGCAAAGTTTATATTTAAAGATCCAAATAGGATAGTACAAAAAGCAGATAGGGAATATGGTTGAGATGTAACCAAAATATTTGATGCAATGAGGTGAGTACAAGTATTCGATACTGTAGATCAGTTAAATCAAGCTTATATACATCTAGAAATATATTGTAAAGAAAACAACATAGAAGTAATTAAAGTAAAAAACCGCTTGAGTATACCACAAATATGAGATGTGCTTATGAATCTAAAATTCCCAGACTGATCTATCGTTGAATTAAAGTTTTATATTACAGAACAGTATATTGCTCAAGATTGAGAAACTATTATAGACCAGCAAACACCAGTATATGTTAATTGAGAAGTAAAGGAGTGGAATGATAACTTCTTTACTCAGAAAGAACAAGAACTGGTGAGTAAATTATGAGCAAAACCACATAATTTTGCAGAAAAGATATTGCACTTAGAGCTGGATAGTAAAAAATCTATTAATAATCATACCTTCTATGAAATAGAGCGTTGCTTGCCAAATTGAAATATGGAGCAACGATCTCTTGAAAAAGTAAAAGCATTTGATAAGTTTGCACAAGGCATATGATTATCTCCTAGTGATGTTGAATTATTTAGACAAAAACTTATTGCAATACAAGTAGTAAACGGTAATCTTGCAAAAGATGCGTATATAAATAGAGTTACATGAATCAATAAATAATATAATCTTTATACATTTATTCTTTACTAATAATAACAATGAATACACCAAAAGACAATATAAACACTTCTCGAACTCAAGAGCAATTACGAGAAGAAATAAAATCTTTAACAAAAGACAATGATTTATATTGTGTAGCAGAAATACCAGTCTTTTTTAACAAGAAAACGAACCAGGCATATAGTTATATTAATGGTAAACGACAGACGATGTGAGATAAAGAGTTCCAAGATAGAGCGAGTGAGCTTGATCTTAATAAACATGGGGACAAGCAAATCATCAATACTATATTCACACAAGATATTGTAGAAACTTTTAAAGAATATCTTCCAAAAGCTTATGAATATCATGTATTCTTTCTTAAGAGAAATGAAAAAAAAAACAAGGATCAAATTAAAGAAATATTAAATATGCTTTAATACTTTAATAAAAAAAGCCCAAAAACAATCCCCTTTAAGAGATTTTCATCATGCTGAATAAAATACATATGAATCATTTCTCATAGTCATACTGTTTACTCACTTCAAGAAATAAAACTAAAAACTCTTTACATCCCCTTTGAAAACTCATAATTTCTTAGAAAGAGAACCATACAAAATAACTTCAAGTTCCAAGCTTTCAGCATATTTCAAGTCAATTGCACATCGGATTCTTCATAGAAAGCACTTATCAATTACTAAAAGCTCTTAAATAAGATAGGGGACAATACACAATTCCAATTCTTTGTTGAGAATAGAGTTTATAAACTCAGAAGTATATAGCATAATAATATTCAGTTTTAATATTGACAAATAAAACAATAACCTTATAATATCATTGCGTTTTAATCTTTTATGATTTATAAAAATGGGTCTAGGAATGGATGAGGCAAGGATTGATTCAGGATTAGATAATTCTGAGTACTCAAAAGAGTTTTGATACTTAAATCAATTAAGGCAATCTCTTGATTTTTCTATATTTAATAAACCTGGTTTATGTAAAAGTAACTTTTTTTCTACTATAGCTTGGTATATTGAATTGTTGAAAAAAGAAAATTCTAATAATCGAGAAGAAAAGATGCAAGAACTTATAGATAAAACAAAAACTCAAAATTTTGTAGAAATGTTTAGAGATTTAGATAAATTTTTATCAGAGAAACAGATAGAATGGCATGAGGCTATGTGATCAATCAATGCAAAATTATTGAGAATATGACAAAATAGAATAGATGATATGTACAAAATATTAGATGATGAAAAAGTCCCAGCAGTATTTCCATGAATTTTACCTGATGCAATACCTGAACGGTATAAATTATGGCTCCAAGAAAATTGAATAGAGGAGAATGTTGATGAGTATAACAGGAGAACAAAAGTTAAAGATATAAGTAATGTACTTAACCAACAAAAAATTTCAGATATCCCAAACCAATAACTATAATTCTGTATAAAAATTCAAGCAATAAAAATACAAGATAAATTAGACTTAATACAGACTCCAAATAAAAATAATTTGCTTTTTATTCGTGGATAAATATAATATAAGCATATATATTTATATAAGATAAATAAGTTCTATGAAAAAGAAATATCAAATTGTAATAGAAAGAGATGAAAATAACTACTTTGTCTGAGAGGTGGTTTGATTGCCTGCTTGTTATACACAGGCAAAGACAGTTCCAGAATTGCTTTCTAGATTACTTGAAGTGACAGAATGAAGCGTTGATCTTGTTAGAGATATTCAGTGAAAAGATGGTTTGAAAAAATTTAATCTTTCTATGAAAATTGAATATGCCTAAAATCAGTCCTATTTCTCCGAAATTACTTGAAAAAATAATTATCAACTTATGATTTGTGGCATAATTAAAAAAAACGGGTGGCTAAAATGATAGGAAACAGTAGAAGTTAATTACTTTATCTACTGTTTTTTTATAAATGTATTATAAAATTTGTAAAAAATGTTGATCAAATAGGATCAAAAAAGATTGATTTAAAAGAGGAAAACAAAGGTATAAGGACCAGAAAAGCTTACAAAAGTTTAAAAAATAATTTACTATATTTATATACATTTGAAAAATATGAATGAGAAATAGATATTCCTAAAACAACAAATTCCCTAGAATCGGTGTTTTCACATATGAAACAAAAAGTATGATTACATAGATGATTAAAAAAAGAAAGAAAACTTAAATTAATAGATGATTTTCTCTCTAAATAACCACACAAAATCTTTAATTATACCGAAAGTTCTTACAGAAAATACCACCCGGGTGTTGTTCCGCAGAGCTAGCCAACTACACCCGGGTGGTATTAAAGTGGTATCATGCTTTCTTTAATCAATCTTAATTTCCATTTTTGATAATGGTTGTTTGATCTTTATGTTGTTTTTGGATCTAACAAACAATCACAATGATATGATTTTTCTAACTAATTCTATTTCTGATAATAATTTTTTATCAATATATATTTGAGAAGATACTGGGAAGTGCTTTAGATGCACAGATTCTCCTTCTACTCTTCATTTATTAGTAAATTCTTGTAGCTGTAAATAAATCCTCTCACTTATGAATGGTGCAAATGGAGCGGCTATTTTTACAAAAGTACTTAAAACTTCAAAAAAGGTATTGTAACCAGATATTTTATCTTGTCCCATTCCAGATGCCCAAAATCTTCTTCTAGATCTTCTGATATACCAGTTTGTTAGTTTATCTACAAATCCAAGTACCAATTTTGTTGCAGAATCTAAATAGTATTTATTCATTTCTTCTTCTACTTCCAAACCTAGCTCGTGTAAACTAGCCAAAATCCATTTATCCAAGTCGTTAGTGATTT